>ERZ795030.6073-NODE-6073-length-10744-cov-10.833287_pt1 | contig 10744 bp, 8 predicted proteins | sample MGYA00375122_ERZ795030 | MGnify/ENA primary metagenome ERZ795030 (study PRJEB30165, sample SAMN05720146) | activated sludge metagenome | isolation source: anaerobic digester from wastewater treatment plant | place: Japan | collected 2015-04-20 ...
CTGGGGCCGACCTGGGAGGCGCTGGCCATCGGCCTGGGTGCGTCGCTGGTGCTGTCGTTCGGGCTGTCGCTGGCCGTGGGCCTGTTCTCGCTGCGGGTGCGTGCGATCTTCTTTGCCATGATCACCCTGGCGGTGGCCGCGGCCTTCCAGACCTTCGCCTCGCAGATGTCGGACTTCACTGGCGGCGAGGACGGACTGAGCTTCAAGGTGCCCGAACTGCTGATGCCGAGCCACGAGTTCCTGGAGCAGCCCTTTCTGGGCGTGTCGGTCGACGGGCGGCTGCTGACCTACTACGGCCTGTTCGTGTGCGCGGTGGTCCTGATGCTGGCCATGTTGCGCATCGTCAATTCGCCTTTCGGCCGCGTGCTGCAGGCGATCCGCGAGAACGAGTTCCGCGCCGAGGCCATCGGCTACCGCGTGGTGGTGTACCGCACCACGTCGAGCGTGCTGTCGGCCCTGTTCGCCACGCTGGCCGGCGCCATGCTGGCCATCTGGCTGCGCTACAACGGACCGGACACCTCGCTGTCTTTCGAAATCATGATGGACGTGCTGCTGATCGTCGTGATCGGCGGCATGGGCACCATCTACGGCGCGGCCATCGGCGCCGTGCTGTTCCTGATCGCCCAGAGCTACCTGCAGGACCTGCTGCGCCTGGGCAGCGAGGCTGCCTCCGGCATCCCGATGCTGGCGGCCCTGCTCTCACCCGACCGCTGGCTGTTGTGGCTCGGTCTGTTGTTCGTGTTGTCCGTCTACTACTTCCCGACCGGGGTGGTGGGCCGGCTGCGTGCATTGCGCGCGCCCACTGCTTGAATTTCAACCCACCCAAGAGGAGACATCGGCGATGACCACTGAATCAGGAATTACGCGCTCGCACAAGCGGCCCACAGGCCTCAGGACCCGAGCAGCGGCCTGGGCAGGCGCCATCGGTGCCGCCCTGCTGCTATCGGCGTGCGGCGACGGCGGCAACGACCCGCTGCTGCGCAAGACCCATCTGGGAGACATTCGCGGGGCCGTGGACATCGCCTCGGCAACCTACTCCTGGAAAGGCATCCCCTATGCGAAAGCACCCGTGGGCGCGCTGCGCTGGCAGCCGCCGCAGGAACCCGAGGCATGGACCACGGCCCGCACCACCGCCGCATTCGCCAATGCCTGCGCGCAGTACGGCCGCATCTACGGCCCGGGCAGCAACAACAAGCACGACGAAACCATCGCAACGACGCTGAATCAGGCCGTCGGCAGCGAAGACTGCCTGTACCTCAACGTCTGGCGTCCCGCCACCAACGAGTCGAACCTGCCCGTCATCGTCTTCCTGCACGGCGGCAGCAACGTCTCGGGCTACACCGCCGACCCCATGTATGACGGCGCGGCCTTGGCCAAGACCGCCAACGCGATCGTGGTCACGCCCAACTTCCGGCTGGGCATTCTGGGGTTCATGAATCTGCCGCAGCTCAAGACGGGCGACGCGTCCACAGACTCCGGCAACTTCACGATGCTCGACAGCATCAAGGCGCTGCAGTTCGTGCGCACCAATTCCTCCTCCTTCGGCGGCAATCCGGACAACGTCACGGTGGTGGGCCAGTCCGCCGGCGCGATCAACGTCTGGGCGCTGCAGACGTCGCCGCTGATGACGGCTGCCAATCCGAAGCTGTTCCACCGCGTGATGCCCTTGTCGGGCGGCATTTCGCTGGCGACCAACCTGCCAGCCGGCAGCCTGCCCACCCTGAACCCGGCATCGGTGTACCTGGCCCAGGGCAACGCGCTGCTGCAAAACCTGGTGATCGGTGACGGCCTGGCGACCGATACCGCCTCGGCCAACACCTACATCGCCAGCAGGACCCACGCGCAGATCGCGGATTACGTGCGCAGCAAGTCGCCCTCGCAGCTGTTCACCACGCTGCTCACCCGCCTGGCCGCTCTGGGCCTTGCCGGATCGGGCCCGATTCCCGATGGCGCGGTCGTGGCGAGCGACCCGATCGGTGCGATCAATGCGGGCAACTATGTGAAGGTGCCGGTGCTCGCGGGCAACACGCGGGACGAAGGCAAGTTGTTCCCCTCGTTCCTGCCGCTCGTGGGCGGCACGGGCAATGCGCGCCTGGTGACGGACGCGCAACTGTTCACCAACCACTTCAGCTACAACCCGAACGCCGCCGCGCAGACCACGGTGGAGCAGTGGATCGCTCCGACCTACCTGCCGGTGAGCGCGCCGACCACGGGCTTCACGGCCCGCGCGGAGTCGCTCAACCGCATCTTCTTCCTGAACAGCCGGGACAACGTGCTGAACGCGTTGAAGACCAAGCAGGATAACGTCTGGTACTACCGTTTCGATTGGGACAAGCAGCCGGCCCCGTGGAACGACATCTACGGCGCGGTGCACGTGGTCGACTTGCCCTTCATCTTCGGCAACTTCGGACCTTCGCTGTTCGGCAACGTCTGGTTCAGCACCGCGAATCGCCCCGGCCGGCTTGAACTCTCGAACGCAATGATGCAGACGATTTCGAGCTTCGCGCGCAACGGTGACCCGAACCATGCAGCGCTGGGCGCTTCCTGGGCCCCATGGCCGCGCACGATGGTGTTCGACGCGAGCCTTGGCGCCAAGTCGATCCGCGCCGAGTAAGCCCTTTGCGCCGGGCCGGGCCCGACAAGGCCCGGCGCAAGTTGCCGAAGCAGCACCGCGCGGCATGCCACAGATCAGAACAAGGAGGACTACTCCATGCCATACACCTCACACTACCTGACCTGCGCCGGACGCGAGATCCATTTCACCGAATGGGGCACGGGCAGCGCCGGCACCGTGATCGCCTGGCATGGCCTGGCCCGCACCGGGCGCGACATGGACGAACTGGCCGAGCACCTGAGCCAGCGCGGCTGGCGCGTGATCTGCCCTGACACGCTGGGCCGCGGCCTTTCGCAGTGGAGCCCGGACCCGAAGCACGAATACTGCCTGGCGTTCTACGCCCGCCTGGCGTGTGAGCTGCTGGACCAGCTCGGCATCGCGTCCACCCATTGGGTCGGCACCTCGATGGGCGGCGCCATCGGCATGGTGTGCGCGTCGGGCTATTTCGAGCCCTCGCTCAAGGGACGCATTCGCAGTCTGGTGCTGAACGACAACGCGCCGCAACTGGCGCAGCCCGCCATCGAGCGCATCAAGGCCTACGCGGGCAGCCCGCCGGCATTTGCCACGGTGCTGGAGCTCGAAGCCTTCTTCCGCCAGGTGTATGCGCCGTATGGCTGGCTGAGCGAGGCGCAATGGCGCCGCCTGACCGAGACCTCGACGCGCCGCCTGCCCGATGGCCGTGTCACGCCGCATTACGACCCGGCCATGGTGCGCCAGTTCACCGACCACCCGGACGACTACCGGATCTGGGAACACTACGACGCGCTGGAGATTCCGGTGCTGTGCCTGCGAGGCGCGGTGAGCGACCTCGTGCTGCCCGAGATCATCGCCGAGATGCAGCGCCGCGGCCCGGCCCTGCGCGGGCAGCTGCAGGTGGTGGAGGTGCCCGGCTGCGGCCATGCGCCCGCGCTGAACGTGCCCGATCAGCTGGAGCAGGTGACGGCTTTCATCGAAGCGTCGGCCTGAACAGCCTTCTTTGCGAAAAAGGCAGGTGACGGATCCGCACCGTTCCCGAAACCGGCGTGTGACCGTCCCGCTGTCACTTTTTTAGACCAAATTGGCCATTTCCCATCGTCAAATGGTCATGAATAGCTACTGTTTCAGGAGTGATTCGCGGCCTCAGCGCGACGCCCCCGCCGCCAGCGCCGCCGCGCGCGAGGCGGCCAGCGCGGCCTCATCCGGCTTGTCTCGGGTGGGCCATCCGGCGAGGTGGCGCTCGGCGATGGTGGCCAGCGCGGTGATCCAGGCGTCGCTGTCGTTCAGGCAGGCGATGTAGTCGAAGGTCTGGCCCCCCGCATGCAGGAAGGCCTCGCGCGCCTCCTGGGCGATCTCCTCCAGCGTTTCCAGACAGTCGCCGGTGAAGCCGGGGCAGATCACCTGCACCGACTTCACGCCGCCCTCTGCCAGCGCCACCAGCGTCGGCTCGGTGTAGGGCTGCAGCCACTTCGCCTTGCCGAAGCGCGACTGGAAGGTCACGCGGTAGCGGTCCTTGGCCAGCCCCAGGCGCTCGGCCAGCAGGCGGGCGGTTTTCAGGCACTCGCAGTGGTAGGGGTCGCCCAGGTGCAGCGTGCGCTCAGGCACGCCGTGAAAGCTCATCACCAGCTGCTCGGCCTGGCCGCTTTTCATCCAGTGGTCGCGCACCCGCCGCGCCAGCGCGTCGATGTAGGCGGGGTCGTCGTGGTAGCGGTTGATGAAGCGCAGCTCGGGAAGGTGGCGCACCTGCGCTGCCCAGGTGTAGACGGCGTCGAACACGCTGGCCGTGGTGGTGCCGCTGTATTGCGGGTACAGCGGCACGATCAGGATGCGGGTGGCGCCTTCGGCCTTGAGTTGGTCCAGCTCGCTGGCGATCGACGGGTTGCCGTAGCGCATCGCATAGCGCACCGTGAGCAGATGCCCGCGCTCGCCCAGCCAGCCGCGCAGCAGCGTGGCCTGCCTGGACGTCCACACCTTCAGCGGCGAGCCCTCGGGCGTCCAGATCGAGGCGTATTTCCTGGCCGATTTGGCGGGGCGGGTGCGCAGGATGATGCCGTGCAGGATCAGCCACCAGATGGGGCGGGGAATCTCCACCACCCGGTGGTCGCCCAGAAACTCGGCCAGGTAGCGGCGCAAGGCGGGCGCGGTGGGCTCGTCGGGCGTGCCCAGGTTGCACAGCAGCACGGCGGTGCGCTCGGCCTGGCCATGCTGGAAGGCGGGTTCTTTTTTAAACGGCATGCGGTATTCTCCCGCAAGCCCTTTCACCCGCGCGGCGCGCGCCCTTTTTGCCCAGCCCTGCCTACGCCCATGCTCGACGTTTCCCGCATCCGCGCCATCACCCTGGACCTGGATGACACCCTGTGGCCGATCGGGCCGACCATCCGGCGCGCCGAGGCGACGCTGCAGGCCTGGCTGGGGCAGCGCGCGCCGGCCACCGCGGCCCTGTGCGCCGCACCCGGCGCGATCCGCGAGGTGCGCCAGCAGATGAACAGCCAGCGCCCCGACCTGGCGCACGACATGAGCGCGCTGCGCCGCGAGTCCATCCGCGTGATGCTCATGCGCGCCGGCGACGACCCGGCGCTGGCCGAGCCCGCCTTCGATGCCTTCTTCGCCGAGCGCCAGCGTGTCGAGTTCTATGACGATGCGTTGCCGGCGCTGGCGTTTCTCAGCAGCCGCTACCCGCTGGTGGCGCTGTCGAACGGCAACGCGGATGTGCAGCGCGTGGGCATCGGCCATCATTTTTGCGCTGCCTTCAGCGCCACCACGCTGGGCGTGGGCAAACCGGACCCGCGCATGTTCCAGGTCGGCGCACGGGCGGCGGGCGCCTCGCCCGAGGCGGTGCTGCACATCGGCGACGATGCGCACCTCGACGGCGTGGGCGCGCTGAACGCCGGCATGCAGATGGCCTGGGTCAATCGAGGGGGCCACGCCTGGGAGCACCCGGTGCATGCGCCGCACGTGACCGTGGCCGAACTGCGCAGCCTGTGCGAGCTGCTGTCCTGACGCCTTGACCCCGATCCCACCCCTTGCATTCCCATGAGCCTGACGATCCATGGCATCACCGCCTCCCGCGCCATTCGCCCCCTGTGGGTGGCCGCCGAACTGGGGCTGACGTTCGAGCACGTGCCCACGCCTTACCAGGGCGGGGCCACCCGCACGCCGGCGTTCCTGGCGCTGAACCCCAACGGCCACATCCCGGTGGTGATCGACCATCGCCCGGAGGGTGAGGTGGTGGTGTGGGAAAGCATGGCCTGCGCGCTGTACCTCGCCCGCCACCACGGCGTGGCCGATGGCGCCAGCCTCACCCCGGCCACGCCGCGCGAAGATGCCGAGGCGCTGCGCTGGAGCCTGTGGACCGTCAACGAAGTGGAGAAGGACGCGCTCACCGTGTTGATGCACCGCCTGGCCATGCCGCCGGATCAGCGCAAGCCCGATCTGGCCGATGTTGCCGAGCGCCGTCTGCACGTGCCACTGCGGGTGCTGGAGCAGCACCTGGCGGCGCAGCAGGCGCGCGGCGAGGCCCACATCGCCGCCGAGCGCTTCACCGTGGCCGATCTCTGCGTGGCCAGCGTGCTCAACTGGGCGCGCCCCGCGCGTGAGCTGATGGCCGCTCATCCCCGGGTCAATGCCTGGCTCGGGGCCTGCATGGAACGGCCGGCGTACCGGGCGCTTCGGGGCGAAACGCACGCGGACTGACGCCTGACGCCTGCCCAAGCGCCCTTCGGTCGATTTTGACGAAAATTTGGCCAATACCCAGCGTCAAATGGTCATTTATTGCTATTGAATTGGGAGTTATTTCCAGCAGTCCTAACACGTCGACCTTGCCGCGCGCTTGTCTTCTGGCCGCGCGGCACCATCTCCAGCCGGTAACGACACCCCTGAAGAAGGCACAACCCATGATGAATCGATCCCTGATGCAGCGTTTGGCCCGGTGGCTGGCCGTGGCGGTCTTGCTGGGTGCGGGCCTGGGCGCCGGCTTGGGCGCGATGGCGCAGGCCGAACCCACCCTGAAGCAGATCTATGACGCGGCGCAGGCTGGCCGCCTGGAGCAGGCGCAGACCATGATCCAGCAGGTGCTGGTGCTGCACCCGAAGAGCGCCAAGGCCCATTTCGTGCAGGCGGAGCTGGCGGCGCGCCAGGGCCAGATCGCCCGTGCCCGCGAGGCGCTGGCCGAGGCCGAGAAGCTGGCGCCCGGCCTGCCGTTCGCCAAGCCGGAGGCCGTGCAGAGCCTGCGTGCCGCTTTGGTGGCCCAACCTGCCACCGCAGTGAAGCCCGGCGCCATTGCCCAGACGCCCCAGGCGGCGCCGTTCGCGGTGTCCACGGCGCCCGCGCCGGCCTCGTCCTCGCAGATGGGGCTGGGCCTGGCGCTGGGCGGCGCGGCGATCGCTCTGGCGATCTATCTGGTGCGGCGCAAGCCGGCTCCGGCTCCCGCGCCACAGGCGGGATATGGCAGCCCCGCCACGGCGGGCAGCGGTTTGAGCGGTCCGCAGACATTTGGCACCGACGTCTCCGCCGCGCCAGCCTCTGGCCAGGCCCCGTATGGGCAGGCGCCGGGCAGCGGCCTGGGGGGAAAGGTCATGGGCGGGCTGGCCACCGGCCTGGCGGTGGGCGCCGGCGTGGTCGCCGCGCAGGCCATCGGCAAGAGCCTGATGGGCGACCACGGCGAGCGAGCGCCGCACCCCGCCGCCGGCACTGGCCTGGACGAGGGCGCTTTCGCGCGCAACGCCGACATGGGCGGGGAGAACTTCGGCATCCGCGACTCGAGCGGTTGGGACGACGGCGCCTCGCTGGCCAGCAGCGACGATGGCGGCGGCGACTGGGATACCTGAGCGCCGGCACCGCTTGCCCGCGCCCCTGACAATCGCCCCATGACCCAAACACTGTCTGACATCGCCCTGTCCATGCTCGACCTGGTGGCCGTGCGCCAGGGCGGCACGGTGGCCGACGCGCTGGCCATCGCCCTGCGCACCGCGCAGCATGCCGAATCGCTCGGCTTCAAGCGCTACTGGCTGGCCGAGCACCATAACATGGCCGGCATCGCCAGCTCCGCCACGGCGGTGCTGGTGGGGCATATCGCCGGCGGCACGCGCACGATGCGCGTGGGCTCAGGCGGCGTGATGCTGCCCAACCACGCGCCGCTGGTCGTGGCCGAAGCCTTCGGCACCCTGGCGGAGCTCTATCCGGGCCGCATCGACCTGGGCCTGGGCCGTGCCCCGGGCACCGACCGCGCGACGATGCGCGCCCTGCGGCGCGATCGCGTCGAGACCGAAGAGGACTTCCCGCGCGACGTGGCCGAACTGCAGCAGCTGCTGGGCCCGGTGCGCGGCGGCCAGCAACTCATCGCCATGCCTGGGGCGGGCACGCAGGTGCCGATCTGGCTGCTGGGCTCCAGCCTGTTCTCGGCGCGCCTGGCGGCCGAGCGCGGACTGCCTTATGCCTTTGCCTCGCACTTCGCGCCGCGGCTGCTGTTGCAGGCGCTGGAGCTGTACCGGGGCCTGTTCCGCCCGTCCGCCACGCTGGCCAAGCCTTATGTGGTGATCGGCGTGCCGCTGATCGCCGCGCCCACCGACGACGAGGCCGAGTTTCTGGCCAGCAGCACCTACCAGCGCGTGCTGGGCATCCTCACCGGCGACCGGCAGCGCCTGCAGCCGCCGGTGGCGGACTTCATGGCGGGGCTGATCCCGCAGGAGCGCGCGGCGATTGCCGATTTCCTGGCGGCGGCCGTGATCGGGGGGCCGGACACCGTGCGCGCGGGTCTCGCGCGCCTGGCAGAAATCACGCAGGCCGACGAATTCATGCTGGTCAGCGACGTGTTCGACCCGGCACTGCGCCTGCGCTCGCTTGACATCGCCGCGCAAGTGATGCGCTGACGCGGCGCCGGTTGTCGGCGACGCGCGGCCGGATCGCTCGCGCGGCGTCAGCGCGGGTCGTAAGCCGAGTGCACCCGCATGCGCAGGCTGAGGTCGGTGCGCGAATCGGCATTGGCCAGCGCGGTGTCCTGGTCGATGCGACCGGCGTTGAACAGCTCCAGCAGCACCTGGTCGAAGGTGTGCATGCCGACGCCACCGCTCTTCTCGATCGCGTGGCGAATCTCGTCGACCGCGCCCTTGAGGATCAGGTCGGCCACATAGGCCGAATGCAGCAGCAGCTCGGTGGCCAGCACACGTTTGCCCTCGTGCCCGGGCAACAGCCTCTGCGAAATGACGGCCTGCAGGTTCAGCGACAGGTCCATGCGCAGCTGCGGGTGCAGGTTTTCCGGGAAGAAGTTGATGATGCGCTTGAGCGCCTGGCTGGCATTGGCCGCGTGCAGCGTGGACACGCACAGGTGGCCGGTCTCGGCATAGGCGATGGCGTGCTCCATGGTTTCACGGTCGCGGATCTCGCCGATCATGATGATGTCCGGCGCCTGGCGCATGGCGTTGCGCAGGGCATCGGCGAAGCTGTGCGTGTCGATGCCGACTTCGCGCTGGTCCACGGTGCAGCGGTCGTGGGTGAACAGGTACTCGATCGGGTCTTCGACGGTCAGGATATGGCCCTGGCTGTTGTGCGCCCGGTAGTCGATCATCGCGGCCAGCGTGGTGCTCTTGCCCGAACCCGCAGCGCCGACGACCAGCAGCAAACCGCGCCGCAGCAGGGCCAGGTCTTGCACGACGGGCGGCAGACCGAGGGATTCGAAGTCCGGGATGGTGGCGTGGATCAGGCGGGCCACCATGGCGGTCTCGCCGCGCTGGCGATAGACGCTGACGCGGAAGCGGCCGATGTCCGGCGCGGTGTAGGAGAGGTTGGCCTCCAGCTGCCGCTCGAAGTCGGCGATCTGCTGGGCGCTCATGATCGAGTAGGCCAGCGCTTGTGCCTGTCCCGATTGCAAGGGCGGGACGGACAGCGGCCAGGACTCCCCCTGGACCTTGATGTGCGGCGGGGCGCCAACGGTCAGAAACAGATCCGATGCATCGGTCTCGACCATCTTGCGCAGCAAAGCATGCAGCGTGTTCTTGTCCATACCAAGACTCCTTTTTCAAGGCCGGCAAGCTGCGCCATGCAACCCACCCTGTCGGCATGCTAATCCGACCGGACCCAACCGGCCACCCCTGCGGGGCCGTTTGTTGATTCAGGGCAAATTTCCGGCGTCCCGGCCGCTGCGCACGGCGCCTTCGAGCGTGGCCGGGTAGGGGCCGGCGATGTAGTCGCCACAGGCCAGCAGCCCCGGTGCGACCGCCATGGGCGGGCGCTGCAAGCCCGGCGTACAGGCGAAGGTGGCGCGTTTTTCGGTGATGGTGCGAAGGGGCTCGACGACCAGCCCCAGCTGCTCGCGCGCCTGCGCGACGACCAGCCTCTGCAGGGTCTCGCGCTCGCCGGTGCTGGCGCTGATGACGAAGGCCAGCAGACCACGCGGCCCGCCAAGTTGGCCCCGGTCGAAGACGAACTGCGCCGGGTGCTGCGCGGTGGCCGGCAGTGCCAGCATCGGGCGCGTCAGGCCGCTGGCGGCCAGGGCATACACGGTGGTGATCGCTTCATGGTGCAAGGCCTGTGTCGCCGCCGCCCAGCTCCGCAGGCTGGACGCTATGGGTTCGGGAGCATGAAGTGACCATTCCGTGCTGGCATGGGCCGCATCGGATGCCGAAGTGGCGAGTATGACCCGGTCAAAAGGCTCGCCGTCGGCCAACCAGCGGCCCGCCGGGCCTTGCGCGTCGGGCGTGAGGCTTCGCACGCGATGGCCCAGGTGGACGGTGTGGCCCCTTTGCCGCAGCCAGTCGGCAGCGGCCTGCGGGAACAACGCACTCAGGTCCTTCGTTGGCAGCAGCAGGTTGGAGCTGCCGGGCGCACCGAAGAGCGCGTCGCGCAGCACGCGAAGGAAGACGGCGCCGCTGGCCGCAGCCGCTGGCGTGTTGAGCGCCGAGACGCACAGCGGCTCAATGAACGTGTCCAGCAGCCGGCGCGTGAGCGGTGCGCACAGCTCGGCCACGGTGGCCTGCGGCGCGCAGGTGAAGCCGCTGAGCTGCCAGCCGGTGGCGGCGCGCAACAGCGAAAGCCGGTCGCGCCAGCCCCAGCCGCGGGCACGCAGGATGCCCGCGAGCGCATCCCAGGGTGCACTTCCCCGCGCGAGCGCCAGGCCTGTGCCGTCGGGGAAGACGAGGGCCAGCGGCAGGCGCAGCAGCG
>ERZ795030.6074-NODE-6074-length-10743-cov-4.818301_pt1 | contig 10743 bp, 8 predicted proteins | sample MGYA00375122_ERZ795030 | MGnify/ENA primary metagenome ERZ795030 (study PRJEB30165, sample SAMN05720146) | activated sludge metagenome | isolation source: anaerobic digester from wastewater treatment plant | place: Japan | collected 2015-04-20 ...
CCCAGCGCCACCTCCAGCGCCACTTTCTCGTTGGGCGCCCACTGCGCCCGCCCCCCCAGCCGGTCCAGCTCCTCAAGAATCTCGGTCGACGGCGTCCCGGGATAGCCCGTCCCCAGCGCGATCCCCGCGTCGCGCGCCGCCAGCGCCAGCGCCTCGTTCCCGCTGATCAGCGCCGGCGCCCGCCGCTCGCGGACCGGGCTCGAATTTCCGTCGCCCATGGATTCCGCCCCGGAGGAACCCGCCCGATCAGCTTTTTCGCTCTGCTGCAAAGCGGGGGATTCCGCGTGGGAGGAACTCGGGCTGACATTCTCGGCGGCTGGCGTGGCGCGCTTCATGAATCCCCCCCGGCAGGAACTCACCCCGGAAAAGCGGATATCCGGGTCCGTTCATCATATTACCCCCCAGCCCCGCCCGCAACCCCTATCTACCGTCCTCCCGCTTCCTCTTCCTCGTCCTCGTGATCGCTCCCGAAGGCCTGCCCAATTCAGTCCCTTCGTTGGGAATCGCCGGTTCATAAGCGACTCGTCCTCACTCAAATAGGGTCCCTCGGCCTCGTCCCTCGTCCTCGCCCCCCTCGTGCCCCGACGCCTCCGGGCAACAAGCAACCGGCCGCAACCTGGGAGCCCCACGCCCCTGAGTGGCGTTGCCCCCGTTCGCGCCCAACCTATCCCATCCACGACCCATCCACCTCATCGGCGCCCCTCCGCCTCTCGGCGTCAGATCATCGCCCCCAACGGCCCTCCCCAGAATTCGGCTCTCGGCTCCCGTCTCTCGTCCTCGGCTCTCGAAATTGAACGGTCGCGTCCCTTCCGTCCCTCACGTCCCTTCCGTCCCTTGCATCCCTTCATTCTCGAGGACCTCGGCTACCGCACGATCCTCACCCGCTCCTCCGCGCACGACTGGCAACTCTGGCGCTGACGCACTCCGACCCCTTCCGTCGGATCGCTCGCATCCGCCGGTTCTCTCTTCTCATCGACTCGCTCAAAGAAATTACCTGGACACCTGCAGCGGCCGGGCCGACGGCACCGTCTTCGACGCTTCGTCGAACTTCCACGAATCATACAGCCGCCCCGGCACGCTCTGCCGCGCGATGCTCAGCACCTGCTCCACTTGCTGCACCGAGAGCTGATTGCGCCACTTGTTCGCCGCCACCAGCGGATTCTTGAACACGCTGTAGTAATCGTTCTGCTCGCTCGCCGTGCTGCGCGCCAGAAATTCCTCCGTCTGTGCGTCCCAGGCCAGACCGGCAAACGCGAACAGCCGCCGCGACTCCTCCACCGGGTGCGCGCACACGTCCTCGTAGCGCAGCACCATGCAATCGTCGCGCCCCTCGATCTCCTCCATCGCCTTCTCATTGCTCAAGGCCCAGTGCCAGGCCAGCCGCTCGATCGGCTCCATCGCCTGCATCCGTTCCACCGTAATCCCCCGGCGCCGCGCCTGCTCGCACGCGGTCAGTTTCTCCATGATCGTCAGGTCGTGACTCAGCGCCCAGCCCCGGCCGAACTTGCCTGCCGCCTCGCCGCGCAGGATCGACGCGACGAACCCGCACGGATGACGCAAAATCAGTATCACGCGCACCGCCGGCAGCGTCCGCACAATCAACCCCAGCCGCCCGACCGACTCGATCGACTTCCAGACCAGCCGGATGTCGCCGCGCTGGTCCGCCCTCACAAAATTCGGCACCGGAAAATCGCCGAACACTTTCACCATCGACTTGCCGGCAAACACGCTCGCCCGCAGCAGCGCAAACCGACCCCCGCGGCAGTAGTGCTTCGGGAACAACGGATACTTCCACAGCTTGGCCGACCGCATCGTCGCGATCTGCTCGACATACGGCCCCACCTGGTCGCGCCACGCCGCCGCGCCCCCCGCGTCCACGATCAGCGGCACCGTCCCGAACCGCTTCAGACTGTCCGGTTCATGCCGGTAAAACGTCGCGGGATGACTGTCGAAAATCTTGCCCAGCCACGTTGTCCCCGATCGCGGAAGTCCAAATAGCAGAATCGGTTCCTTGCTCATCGGGCCGCGTCGCTTCCTGGAGTCTCCCGCCCATCTTGCCAGCCGCGCCGGACCCTGCCAAGCCGAATCCGTGAAATCCCGGCCAATGTCGCACCCTCGTCATCACCAGTCCGGACCCATCCCCGCCAGTGTGCGACCGCCGCCCTCGCCGGTTCTCCCCCGTTTCCTGCCCATACGTGTCTTCCGTGATGAATCATACAATCGGTATCGGCATCGGTATCGGTATCGCAATCGCCACTCCACCGCCACCGCTCCCTCTTTCCCCCTCCCCGATCCTCCCCTCCCCCGCATCCCGCAGGGATGCCAGAATGCCGCCTCGAAGAGGGGCAGTTGAATCGCCCCGGGTGGAGCGCAGCACAACCTGGGGAATGCCCGCCCCACCATCACCGACCCAACGCCACAAACCCCGCGGCCGCATGCGCCGCCAGCAATTTCCGATACACCGCCAGGGTCCCCGCCGCCATCGAGGCCGCGGAAAAATGCTCTTCCACGTGCCGGCGCCCGCGTTCAATCATCGCGGCCGTCTCCGCCGGGTTGCTCAGCGCCTCCACGATCGCCCGCGCCAGCGCGCCGGCATCCCGCGCCGGCACCAGCCGACCCGTCCGCCCGTCCTCCACAATCTCCGGCACGCCGCCGGCCGCCGCCGCCACCACCGGCACCCCCGCCAGCATCGCGTCCAGGTTCACCGTCCCGAGCCCCTCCAGGTGCGAGCTCGACACAAACAAATCAAACGCCGCCAGCTTGAGCCGCGCGTTCTCCACGTGGCCGTGCAGAATCACCCGCCCGCGCAGATTCAGTTCGCGGATCCGCTGCTCCAGCGCCGGACGCAACTCCCCCTCCCCCAGTATATGGATCCGCGCCCTGGGAAATGCCCGGAACACCTCCGGGCCGGCCTCGATCAGCCAGCGCTGGCCCTTGTGATCGGTCAGCGCCCCGATGTTGACGATCGCAATCTCGTCCGACGCCAGCCCCAGCTCCGCCCGCACCGCCGCGCGCGGCTCCAGCTTCTCGGCCGCAATCGGCGGAACGCCGCTGTGAACCACGTCGATCCGCTCGGGCGCGACGCCACCCGCCACCAGCACGTCGCGCACCGCCCGCGAGATCGCAATGAAATGCTGACCCGGCAACTTGTACTTGCGGCGCGACAGGATGTTGCGCCGGATCGCGAAATCCACCCGCCGCGTCGTCACCAGCATCCCCCGCTGGCGCATCTGCCGCAAAGCGCGCAGTCCCAGCGTGTGCGCATGGCTCGTGTGCGCGTGCAGCAGGTTCGCCCCGAACGCGTCGGCCAGCGCGGCAATCCGCCGCGGCGTCCGCCAGTCCCATTCCCCCCGAAAATGCACCGTCTCCACTTCGATCCCCGCCTCGCGCGCCCGCAGCGTCAGCGGGCAGCCGTCGTGCGCCACCAGCATCTGCGCGATCCCGCGCCGCGCCAGTTCCCCCAGCAGCAGCCAGACCTGATGCTGGCCGCCGCGCCACAGCCGGCCGTCGTCCAGATGCACGACGCGGGGCGCGGGCTGGTTGACGGTACTCGGAGGCTCGTCGCTGTTCATTGCCCTGCAATCGTAACCAATGGCGCCGCCTTTACCAACAGATCTTCCGCCCGCCGCGGCGCCGCTTCATCCCCCGCCTGCCCTTCAGCGGCCGTACTGCTTCGCCTGCTGCAGCACCTTGCGGAAACCGTCCAGCACGTCCCCCACCGCAATCCCCGTCATGCACCGGTGATCGATTGGGCATTCGCGCAGCATGCACGGCGCGCACGCCACCCCCTCCTTGCGGATGATGTTGGCCGCGTTGGAAAACGGATACGTCGTCGTCCATTCCGTCGGCCCGAAAATCGCCAGCGTCGGCACCCGCAGCGCCGCCGCGATGTGCATCGCCCCCGAATCATTGCAGATCAGCCCCTGCAGCCGTTCCATCAGCGCGATCACCTGGCCCAGGTTCAGCTCGCCCGCAAGATTGTGTACCGGCTGATGGCACAGCGTCGCCACCCGGTCGCAGACCTCCTTCTCCTTCCCACTCCCCAGCAGCACGATCTCGGCGGCCGTCTTGCGCCCCAGCAGATCGGCCAGCTCCGCGTACCGTTCGGCCGGCCAGCGCTTGGCTTGCGAATTGATCGAACCCGGCGCGAGCCCCACGATCGGCCGGCCCCGGTCCAGCCCCCGCTGCGCCAGCAGCCGCCGGATCTCCTCGCGCTCCAGTTCCCCCACCGTCAGCCGCAACTGCTGGCGACGCGCCGCCTGGCCCACCATCCCTTCAATAATCCCCAAGTAGTAGAAAACCTGATGCCCCGCCAGTAGATCGCTGGCCGGCGTCTGGCCGTAATTGAGCAACATCCGCCGCGCCAGACTCGTGTGGTAGCCGAATCGATACGGCACCGACGCCAGCCGCAGCAGCAGCCCCGACCGCAGCGAGTTGGGCAGCGCGATCCCGATCTGAAACCGGCCCTTGCGCACCATCCGCACGGCCTTCACAAATGCGTTCAGATCCTTGCTGTCGTCATGCACCCACAGCTCGTCGATGTCGCTCGAATTCTCATAAATCGCCGCCACCCACGGCCGGACCATCAGCGTGATCTGCACATCGGGAAACTGGCGCCGCAGATGGGCCAGCGCCGGCGTCGCGATGATCGCGTCGCCCACCCAGTTGACCCCCTTGATGAAGACGCGCAGCGACTCCGCGCGCTGGCGGCGCAGCAGCCGTTCCAGCGGACTCCCCGGCGCCGCCTGCCCCGGCGGAAGCTCGGCGCCATCCACCCGGTCGGCCGAAGGCGGCAGCGGCGGTGGCGCGACGGATACGGTCATGCCTTCATATCGAGCGACGCCGCCGCGCCCTCGGCCCGCGCCGCCGCCTCGCTCTCACCCGGGGCGCCGCCCCCTTCCGCCTGCAATTGCCGCTCCAGCAGCTTCGCATACTTCATGAACACGCTGTACGACGCGAGCAGGCACACCACCAGACCCACCCGCCCGTCCAGAAACCCCCGCTTCAACACATACTGCTTCACAAACCGGCCCAGCGGCCGCAGGAGCAGATGCGTATACCCCACGCGCGGCGTCCGCCGGCCCCGATCACCCGCCGCCCACGACGTATACCGGTCGAACTTGCGCATATACTGCTCGAAGTCGCGAAACGTATAGTGCAGCAGCTTGTGCCGCAGTCGCCCGATCTTCCCCTCCACCAGGACGTCGGCGTGGACCTCCCGCTCCTGGTAGCGCCCCTTGTCGCGCCGGAACAGCCGCAGCACCGTGTCGTTCTGCCAGCCGCAGTGCTCAATCCGCCGGCCGAGAAAATGATTGATCCGCCCGATCCGGTAACCGTCGGCCACCGGCCGCCCGTTCGCGTCGGCCGTCAGCACCCCCTCGATCTCGCGCCGCAATTCCGGCGTCACCCGCTCATCCGAATCCACGACCAGCACCCACTCGTGCGAACACTGCGGGATCGACCAGTTCTTCTGCGCGGCCGAGTTGACGTATTCGTGTTCCACGACGCGCGCCCCCCGGGCCCGCGCAATCTCGCGCGTCGCATCCGTGCTGAACGAATCCACGACCAGAATTTCATCGGCCCACGCCACCGAATCGATGCACCCGGCGAGATGGGCCTCTTCGTTGAAAGTCGGCAGGAGGGCTGTTAGCTTCGAGCGTGGCGCGGTCGGCGAGTCCATGGGAGCCCCGGAGGCAAGTCATCCAGTCTCAAGGCATCGTAGCAATGTCCGATTTGGGCAGGCAAACCAATAATCCCCCCGCCGACCTGCGCGAACGCCTCGCCGCGGTGCGCGAACGCATCGAACGCGCCGCGCGCCGCGCCGGCCGCGACCCCGCCGCCGTCGAGCTCGTCGCCGTCACCAAAACCCATCCCGCCGACGCCGTCCGCGCCGCCATCGACGCCGGCCAGTCGCTCTTCGGCGAGAACCGCGTCCAGGAAGCCCTCCCGAAAATGGACGCGGTCGGCCCCGGTCCGCGCTGGCACCTGATCGGTCACCTCCAACGCAACAAGGCCGCCGCCGCCGTCGGCCGCTTCGAATTGATCCACTCGGTCGACTCAACGCGCCTGATCGAGGAACTCGAACGGCGCGCCGCCGCGGCCGACACCCAGCAGGCCATCCTGCTGCAACTCAACGTGGCGGGCGAGGCCAGCAAGTTCGGCGCGGCCCCCGCCGACCTCCCGGCCCTCCTCGCCGCGCTCGCCGCGGCCCCCCATCTCCGCGCGCTCGGCCTGATGACGATTCCGCCCTGGGACGACGATCCCGAACGGACGCGCCCGCATTTCTCCGCCCTGCGCCGCCTCCTCGAGGAGGCCCAGGGACCGCCCAACTTTGAAAAGAAACATCTCTCGATGGGCATGAGCGGCGATTTCGAGGTCGCCATCGAGGAAGGCGCCACCCTCGTCCGCCTCGGCAGCGCCCTCTTCGGCTCCCGACTCTAAATCTTGTCATTCCCCAAATCGCAAGCCGACTATCGATGCCAACGTCAATGCAGGCGGTGTCAATGCAGGCGGTTCTGACTTGTTGACCGGCCTAAAGTCCGCGAAGCGGACAACCGGAATCAAGCGCAGGGTGGAGGCCGCAGGCTGGAACCCTGCGTCGCCGCCCCCAACGATTCAAGCCCCTGGCAGGGGCGGCCGGAGCCGGTCTGAATTTGGGGAATGACAGGGACTTTAAATCCCGTCCCCCGGCCTCGTCCTCGCCCCCAACCGCCTCCCCAACAATTCGGCTCTCGGCTCTCGTCCCTCGTCCTCGGCTCTCGAAACCCCGTCCACCCCGCCCACTCCCTTCCGCATCCCCCCTCACACCGGCCCCGGCCGGATCGCCCCGAAAACCGTCCGCGCCAGAATCTTGATGTCCAGCCACAACGACCAGTTCTCGATATAATACAGATCGTATTTCAACCGCTCGCTGATCGACCCGTGCCGCCCGCACAACCCATGGATCTGCGCCCACCCCGTGATCCCGCTCTTCACTTTGTGCCGCGCCATGTAGCGCGGCACGTTGTCGCGGAATTGCTCGACGAAAAACGGCCGCTCCGGCCGCGGGCCCACCAGGCTCATGTCGCCGCGCAGCACGTTGATCAACTGCGGCAGCTCATCCAGATGCGTCCGCCGCAGCAGCATCCCCAGCGGCGTGCACCGCTCGTCCCGGTCGGTCGCGAAGATCGGCCCGCTCTGTTCCTCCGCATCCGGCCGCATCGTCCGCAGCTTGATGATATTGAACAGCCGACCGTCATTCCCCATCCGCTCCTGCACGTAGAACGGCGACATCCCGTCCTGCCGCCGGATCAGCCACGCCAGCAGCCCGATCAGCGGCGCCGTCAGCATCAGCCCCACCAGCGCCGCGCTGAAATCAACCATCCGCTTCAGCGCCGCGTTCCACCCCTGCAGCGGCGTCTCGCGGATCCCCAGCAGCGGAATCCCGTCGAGCGTCTCCACCGTCATCCCCGACAGCAGCAGTTCGGTCGTCTCCGGCACGATCCGGAACTCCGCCATCGCCCGCTCGCATTCCACCAGCAGATGCGGGATCTCCGATCGCTCCAGTTCCGGTTCCGTCAAAATCACTTCGTCGGCGCGGTGCTCGCTCAGCAATGCCTCCAGGTTCTTCAGCGTCCCCAGCACCGGAATCCCCGGCACCACGTGCTCCGGCCGGCGCTCGCTGTGCCCCGCCACCATCCCGATCGGCTGCATCCCCCACTCCGGATGACTCAGCAGGCTCCGGCAGATCGATTCCGCGATCGGCCCGCACCCCAGCACCACCGTCCGCGACTGCCCCACCCCCCGCCGCAGCAGCAGCCACTGGAACAGCACGTTCATCACCAGCCGGTTGGCGATCAGCATCGCCACCACCGCCCCCATCATGATCAGCGAGGCCAGGCGCGAATACTCCCCCATCTTGTTGTAGAAATTCCAAGCGATCAGAATCAGCAGCGCCAGGCACGAGCCGGTGATGATCCGGCGCACCACATTGAAATCGAAGACGCGCATCCGCCGCCGGTAAAGGTTCTCGAATCGCAGCGACAGAAACCAGATCAGCACCGCCCACGGAAAGATCGCCTGGTAATCGTCCGTGATGAACCCCTTGCTGACGTCGATCCACCCCGAATGAAATCGGATCCAGTACGTGACGCACAGCCCGAGCGTGATCGCAATCACGTCGGACAGCATCAGCGTCAGCGTGCGCCAGACGGGGAGGCGTTTTCGGCTCAGGACAGCCATCTGGTTCAGCCGGAGGCCGAAACGGCGCGGGCGGGCGCGGGCCGGTTCGACGGGAGATGCGCCGGCCGGTCCGCGGCCGGCGGCCTTGTTGGCGGGTTCGGGCCCGAACCACACTTTGACAAAACCCCGGTCCAAATTCAACATTACCGACCGGCCCGCGCCTGACCCTCCGTCCCCGCTGCTCCCTTTGTCCGCCCCCCGGGGCGCAACCCGCGGCGCCGAATCCCGCTCCGACTTGGGATGACCCTCCGCCGTGGAAGCCGAATCCCCCACCCCAGCCAGCCTCCCCCCGGTCGCCTCGCCCATGCGCGGTCCGACCCGCCACGCCCCCCTGTTTCTCCTTCTGCTCCTCGGCTCCTTCCTTCAGGCCCTGCTGCTCTTCCGCTCCGGCGCCGTCCATTCCAACGATTTCAAGCACCTCTGGGCCGGCGCTTTCCTGCTTCTCCACGACGCCAGCCCCTACGTCCCCGAAAACCTGTTCCGCGTCGCGCGCGCCCAGCACTGGGACGCCATCAATCCGTTCGTTTATCTCCCCACCACCGGCCTGCTCCTCCGTCCATTGGCCGCCCTCGGCTTCCAGAAGGCGGTCGCCATCTGGTTCTGGTTCAACTGGGCCCTGGCATGGGCCGTCGTCGCCTGGACCCCCCGCTTGCTCCGGCTGCCGCGCGGCGACTTCGCGCGCCTGCTCGGCGCGGTCTTCCTCGTCGGCGGCATGCCCTTCATGCGCCAGATGACGGCCGGACAGATGAACGTCGTGATGGCCGCCCTGCTGGTCCTCGCCGCCGCCGCGTTGCTGCGGCGGCGCTCCGTCCTCCTCGGCGCCCTCCTCGCCCTCGCCTTCGCCTGGAAGATCGCCCCCGCGCTCCTCATCGCCCTGCTCATCCCGCTGCGCCGCCCCCGCGCCGCCGTCTGGGCCGCCGGCTTGACCTGCCTCCTGCTCGGCGCGTCGATCCTGCTCCATGACTGGCCGGTTCATCTCGACGCCGCCCGCATCGTCTCCCAGATGGGCTACGGCCGCTCCACCTGGAGCGAATTCGGCAACGACTTCCATCGCGACCCGGCCAACCAGTCGATCAACTCGCTGCTGCATCACCTGCTGACGCACAACCGCTTCGTCGATCGACCCTGGATGCCCGCCGGCGAGGACGCCGCCAACGCCGCCACGCGCGTCGTCACGCTGCTCCTGCTGGCGGCGTGGTTCGGGACCGCCCTGGCCCGCCGGCGCGCGTCGCCCGCCGGCGACGACGCCCTCTTCTGGGCCGCCGCCCTGCTGATGCTCCTCGCCCCGAGTCTGATGTGGGATCACTATGCCGTGCAGGCCCTGCCGGCGCTGATGTGGCTCGCCGGCGCTCCCCGGCGCGGCCCCGCGCGCGCAACCGCGCTCCTCCTCATCCTGGCGCTGCTGATGCTCCCGTGGAATTACGCCGCCCCGCCCTGGCGCTCCGGCGCCGGCCTCCTCCTGATGTCAATCCGCCTCTGGCCCACCCTGGCCCTCTACGCCTGGCTCCTCCTCGAATCCCGCCACGACGCTAACTAGCGGCCTCGCCGGTCCTCCCCCTTTTCGTGCCCGTTTGTGCCTTTCGTGATCCCCTATCGAATGGCGCCCGCCGGTTCGATCCGAACCGGCCCGCCTTTCCCGCCCCCCGAACCCGCCTCCCGGCTCCTCCGCACCCACACGGTCGCACCCTCCGCCAACCCCGAACCCACACCGAAAATCTCCAGATCACCCGCCCGCAACACCCCGTTCTCGATCCGGCCGGCGGGCAACGCCCCCTCGAACGGCCCCGCCGCAACCTCCCAACGCCCCACCCCCGGCGCGATCACCACAAACCCCGCCCCGCCGCGGTAGGTCACCCGCCCGATCAGACGCCCGCCGTCCACGATCACCGGACTGGCCTCCATCCGCCACCACGCCGCCCCCAACGCCGTCGCCTCGGAGGCCTTCGTCCCGTTCATCTCCATACCCGCCCCCGCCTGGCCGCTCTGCACATCCGTCGGCGGCCCCGCGGCCGGCCCCTCCAACCACCGCCGCGCGTCGAGCCCGATCAGGCCGACCACCAGCGCCGCCGCGCAGACCGCCACCGGCCACGGCAGCGTCATCCGGCGCCGCCACCACGGCGTGCGCCGCGCCAGCCGATTGCCGATCCGCAGTTCCTCGAGCATCGCCTGGATCCGCCGGCGATTGCGCACTCGCAGCTCGGCCGGCGGCCGCAGTTCACGCAACGGCGCCAGCCCCTCGCTCAGCCGCAGCTCCTCGCGCCGCCGCGCCTCCAGATCCACTTCCGGTTCGTGGTCGTGTCCGAATCGCAAATTACCCTCCTCGCCTCACGCGTCCCTCATCCCTCGTCCTCGTCCCCGTAATCGCCCCCAAAGGCCTACCCCAAAATTCGGCTCTCGTCCCTCGTCCTCGGCTCTCGAAAACCCGCCCTTTTCCATCCGTCGTTCTGAACCGCCGATTCCTGCGCACCTGGCAGCTCTTTAAATCCTCCCCCCTTACTCCCGCAACATCTCCAGCAACCGCTT
>ERZ795030.6084-NODE-6084-length-10730-cov-4.127775_pt1 | contig 10730 bp, 19 predicted proteins | sample MGYA00375122_ERZ795030 | MGnify/ENA primary metagenome ERZ795030 (study PRJEB30165, sample SAMN05720146) | activated sludge metagenome | isolation source: anaerobic digester from wastewater treatment plant | place: Japan | collected 2015-04-20 ...
TAAGTGTAGTTTTTTCATAATTTTTTAATTTTATCATACGTAAAAGCCCATAACTGATATTTATTAAGTAATAAATTTCTAGCTTCAGCTATAGCTTCTATGTTTTTATCCCTTATTTTATTTTGAATAGCTTCTTTTATTTCTAAAGCCGATTTCTTTCTTTTTTCTTCTGTGTTTAAATGAATATACATAAAAGACTGACTAGGAAGGTAATCCTGTAAATTATATCCTCCGAAATAAAAAGGGAAGCACCACAACAATAAACTATCATATAATCTCTCAGAGAAGTAATTATAGACTGGCCCTCCGTCGGAGTCTCTTCCTATATCCATCTCTATTGAATATTCGTATTTAAGTAAGTCTTCTTTTCCTACTATATGTTCTCCCTTCAGAGGGTCAAAATTCTTTATTCCTAGAACTCCCTTATAGTAGTCTTTAAGAAGAGGATTCGCTCTAAAGTTTTCCTCTTGTCTTCCGTACAAATCATATTTTACTCCTGCTTTGACAACTTCTTCTAACATCTCAATTCTATTAGTATAAGTAATTTTATGATTTTTATAATACGTAGAAACAGCTACTAATTCTTTTTCTTTTGTAGGAGGCTTTAAATTTGAGAGAAAATCATAATCAAACTTTATCCACCATTCTCCAGGATTTAAATATTCCTTATTAGGAAAGCTCCTATCTTTAGGTTTATCTGTTAAAGGTTTAAAAGCTCCGCACCCGTAAGGGTGTTGTCCGAAGTAATAAGCTCTATCCTCAGGATAAGGGATATTACTATAACCGTCAAGACAAATAACGACATCGGCTTCAAAAGGATTTAATACCGCCTCCATATCCTTCCATTTTCCACTTCTATTCGGAGTCATTTTGATAATATCATCTAATAGAATTTGAGGGCTATTGAAATGATGGCTTATAAAACAAACTTTAAACATTATATTTTTCCTATTATATCTAATAATTGTTGATGTCGAATTTGATGATTATGGTTTTCTCGAACATATTTAGTGGCTTTTTCTACAATTTCTAATCTTTTATCTGAATTATTTAAAATATATTGAACTTTAGAGACAATATCGCTTGAGGTATCGTCATACGAAATGTAACAATCATTAGGTAAAATATATTCTAAACCAGCTTTAGAGTGATTATTTGAAATTAATAATGACCCGCTCGAAATAATTTCTAAATTTTTAGCGGGATTAATAAAAAAATTCGACTGACCAGATAAATGACCAACATATTTATTTAAATTATCGATATAACAGTTATCTACGATATGTTTTTCGGTATCTCTCTGTAATAATCCGTAAGCCGATAATTTTCTTAAAGCCTGTAGCCTATCCGAATAATAAGCCTCACTTAAAGAACCTACATAAGTTATTTTATTGATACGTGATAGTTTTTTATCATAAAATTTATTAATATCAACGGAAAAAGGAAAAAAACGATGTTCTATTCCGCTCTTCATTTCTTTTCCTTTAATAAAATTAGAATAATGACGCTGTAGGATTAAATTAAATCCCTTTTCTTTATACCAATCGTCACTAACCTCATAATGATAATCTTCCTCTATCATAATTTTAGGAGTTTTATTAAAAGTAGAAAAATCCGACGGAAGTAATTCTCCTTTTCTTCTTTCTCCTTCGGTATTTCCTATAACAAGAGGGGGACAGTAATAATCAAAACAACGACTTTTAGTATTAACAATTATTAAATCAAATTTTATAGCATTATATAATGCTAATAGAGTCATATCCTCACGATAAGAAAAAGGACATAATCTAGGATTCGACTCATGTAAACCCTTTCCGTAGGCTATAACTTTAACATTAGAAAAGTTATTTAAATCTTCAGCTACATCCATATGTAAATGATGGTCAAAATTATAACGAGGGTCGTATTTATAAATCCATAAAATTTTTATCATACTAGACAAAATATTTATCTTTACTATTAGGAATTTTCCAATTTTCTCCGTAAGCCATAACTAACCATTCTTCCGTAAATGAAGGAATATTAAACTTCTTTCCCCTGAAATCTATTGAGCTTAAAGGCTCATAAAATTTTTGATGATGAATGTACTGATTACTATTAGGGCGATATATATCATAGTAGTAATAATCGCCTTCTTTTTTAAACCACCATACCTCGACCTTCTCTCCGTTTTTAATAGCTACTGTATCGGAATAAGGTGCATTTTCTTTAGGATTAACAGGTTTTGTTTTGTCTCCTAGAGGAGGAACATAAAATCCTCTTTTTCTGATAAAATCTTCTAATTCAATTCTATCTTTAACGCTATCTATATCTGCCCACAAATCAACATCGTCGTCAGTATCTATAATGTTATTTTCTCTATAAGCTCCCAATAAAGTGCCATGAGATAAACAACACTTTACTCCGAAATACTGTAATATATCATAAATTTCACATAGATTTTTATAAGCATTATCTTGATTAATAGGACGAGTTCTACCCCCCTCTTGTCCTCTTTCCCATAACGGTACTGTCATTTTTTTCTCTTTCTAGCGATTACTCGACATACAAGCGGGTCTTCACTTTTATATTTAGCTAATCCTCGTCCTACATGAAATGCAAGAATCTCATAGTTTAATTCTAAAAGTTTCTGTAAAAATTTATTACTATCTATAAAATTTCTTTTATGTTTCGTATAAAGAATAGGTTTATCGCCTTTAACTCTAAACTCAGCAAATAATCCTTCTTTTGTCCATCTTAAAATTTTATCTATTAATTTATCTGAAATTGAATGAAAAAAGAATCTTGAATAAACAATATCGTGTTTACACGGTTTCTTAATATAATCTTCAATATCAGACTGTATAAATTTATATTCTCCGCTCGGATTCCAAGCAGAATAATCGACGGCAGTTACATCAGTAGAATACGCAGCTAACAACTTACTATCTCTACAATTTCCACATCCTATATCAACTATACTTACATTTTCTGTTAAAAAATCGATACTATTAACAGTATAATTAGCGAAATCGGATGGTAAATTAATATGTTTATTTTTATAAAACTCTTTCCAATAATTTCTATTATTTTTCAAAACTCTCACCCCACAATAGATTTCTACCTCTACGAGATAGATATGTTGTTTTATCTTGATATTGCATATCACCTCTAACAATCGAATGTGTTGTATCTTTTTCTTCTCTAACAAAAGAAGGATGATAATGTTTTAAAATAGCTTTTCTTCCTTCGATAAATTTTCTATTTTTAGAAGCAAAAAGAAACATTTCTTCGTCCTGAAAAAAATGATTATAAAAAGGACAACATACTTGATAATCAACATCTTTATAACGCTCAATGAATTTTTTTCCTAAACATGCCTGACCGTACCATTTAAATGTATATCTAGGGTGGCCTGGACAAATTTGATTTGTTCCTATAACTCCGTCTGTATCAGAAAAATTATACTTCATATAGTTAACAACTTGTTCTAAAAAATCAGGATATAATTCAACATCATCTACTAACCATTGTACAGCGTCATAATTATAATCTTTATATTCTCTAAACATAGCTTTAAAGAATTTATTCCAAGACCCTATAACAAGTTCTCTTTTTTGATTAACATTCACATAAACAGAAAAAGAATACTTCTTATTTATTATATACTCTGTTATAGAGGAAGCCGTTTCCTCATCTTTATTATCACAGTAAATATGAACATCAAAATTTTTATAAGTTTGTTCAGCTATTGAATCTATTAATCGCTTTAATTTCTGAACTCTCTCGTAAGTCGGAATAACTAGAGCTAATTTCATTGATAAAACCTTTCTATTTTTTCACAAATAAAAGCTATATTTTCTTTAGTCAATGTTAAAGACGAAGGTAACCATAATCCTTTTTCTGAAAAATTAGAACTGACAGGATATTTTCTTTTATTTCGATATTCCCCTTGAGTATGAATCGGAGGATAAATAGGTCGTGTTCCTATATTTTCTGATTTTAAATATTCGATTAATTCTAATTTTTTTTCTACATAAACATCAACAAACCAAGGAGTCGTATATTCTAAATCAGTATCGATAAAAGAAATATTTTTAATATTTTTTAAATATTCTCTATAAAGAAAGAAAATATTTTTCTTCTGTTGAATTTTTAATTCAATATTTTGAATCTGAGAAATTCCAACAACCGCCTGTAAATCAGTAAATTTACTGTTAATTCCGAATTGAGGATGATAATCAATTCCTGATTTTTCTCTTCCAAAATCTCTTAACTTAAGAATCTTTTTATAAAGATAACTATCGTTAGTTACTAAACATCCTCCTTGCCCTGTTGTAATAATTTTAGGCATAGAAAAACTAAAAGAAGATAAAGGGGAGTTTCCTATTTTTTCTCCTGTTTTTAAACGAGAACCTAACGATTGGGCGTCGTCAGTAACGTAAAAAATATTATGAGCTTTACAGAACTGTTGAAATAAATTATATCTTTTTCCTCTTCCGTTTAACGATACATAAATTAAAGCTTTGATATCGGGATAGTATTGAAGAGTCTCTAATACTTCATTGTAACTTAAAGTGGAATCATCTTCGGCTACATCAACTAAAATAGGAATAGCTCCAATTAAAGAAACCGCCGTAGCTGTAGCTATCATTGTCAGATTAGGAACAATAACCTTATCTCCAGGACAGATTCCTCCCGCTAATAGAGCTAATGAAAGACTAATAGTACCGTTACTGACTATACTACAGTATTTCATTCCTAAATAATCAGCTATTTTTTTCTCTAATTTTCTAGTTTCCTTAAACTCCGTTAACCAAACTCCTTCGGTCTTAATATAATCAATTACAGCTTGTTTATCATCATCGGATATATAAGGCTCATATTGTAAAATCATAACATATCACTCGCTAATTGACGAGAATTGATTTCATCAACAATTTCTCGATAATGAAGATGTTTTTCTTTTTTTTCTTCCTCTGTCGCCCCCCACTCTAATACAATCGAATCAGTATTAGATAAAAAATAATGAGGAGTTCCTTTAGGAATTATAAAATTATCTCCTGCATAAAGATGAAAATAGCCTTTCGGAGTTACATAGGTAATTCTTCCTTCGATAACAGTAGCGTATTCTTCACTTTTTCTATGAATACAGCCTCCCCTAGCGTAGCCCTGTTTAGTTTTAAATACAGTTATTTCAGGATAAGTTAATTCGTCTCCCTTTATAATATTAATACTTCCTCTATTGTCCTCATGAATTAATTCTAATTTCATCTTCAACCTCCTTCATGTCTGTCTGAACCATATCGTCAACTAACTGTTCAAAACTCACCTCAGGTTGCCACCCTAGTACTCTTTTAATTTTTTCAGGATTTCCTAAAAGATAAGGAACTTCGACAGGACGTTTATAAGAATCATTAGAAACAAGATACTTATAAAAATCAAGACCTAAAGAACTAAAAACCTTTTCAGCGAACTCACGGACAGAGTGAGCTTCTCCTGTAGAGACTACAAAATCATCAGGCTCATCATGTTTCAAAATCATATGAACAGCTCTCATATAATCTCTTGAGTGTCCCCAATCCCTAATAGCTTCTAAGTTCCCTAATTCAATCTTATCAAGAAGCCCTAGTTTAATCCTACAGGCTAATCGTGTAATTTTACGAGTAACAAAGTTTACTCCCCTTCTCGGAGATTCGTGATTAAAAAGAATTCCGTTTGAAGCGAACATCTTATATCCGTCTCTATAACATCTCGTAAGCCAGTAAGAATATAATTTCGCACAACCATAAGGACTCACAGGATGAAATAAAGTTTCTTCATTCTGAGGAGGGGGCGTAACTCCGAACATTTCAGAGCTGGAAGCTTGATAATATTTAGCTTCGGGACAAATCTTTCTAATACCCTCAAGAATCCTACAAACACCTGTAGCGTTAATATCTGTAGTATAAATAGGAACATCAAACGAAATACGAACATGAGACATAGCCGCTAAGTTATATACTTCATCAGGACGAATATCAATAAGAAGATTATCAATTCCTTCCGCTAAATCTCCGTAATGAATGAATTGCTTAGATTCAGGGTCGAATAAGTGGTCAATGCGCTGAGTATTGGGGTAGGAACTTCTACGAATAACTCCGTGAACCTCATATCCTTTCGATAAGAGTAATTCACTTAAATAACTCCCATCTTGTCCCGTACAACCGAGGATAATTGCTTTTTTAGACATTATAAACATCTCCATTTTTAAGACTTTTTAAAATATCTTCTAATTGATGAAAATTATTTCTATTAATTCTTATTGTTTTCCAATTAATTTCAGACAACTCAATGTCTCTCGCCTTATCTTTAATTTGAATATTTTTCATTAAATGAACCTTTCCGTCATACTCAAAATCAATAAAAAGACTAGGAATCGCTACATCTAACCATCTTTTAGTTTTCTTAGTTTGTATGAAATAATTAGGAGTTGCATCAGAAAAGTATTTTTTAATAATTAAAAACATATCGTATTGCTTAAAACAGTTTGTAGCTTTTATTCTAACTAATAGATTTTTAGGAATCTTTCCTTTTAACGCTAAACTAATTTTTCTCTTAGCTTCTTCGCTATGTTTAAATTTATGAAGTATATTTTTTTTGCTTTGACAATCTTCTTTATCGCATATTTTTCTACTTTGTTTTAATGTAATAAATTCTTCTTTGCATAATTTACATATAATTTTATATTTTTTCTTTAATCCTTTTCTAGGTGAAACTCTTCCTTTATTGCTTTCAGAAACTTTTTTATTTCTTTCTTCTGTAAATATTTGTCCTTTTTTGAATTTAGTGCTAGGAGAAAAACAAACTCCTTGATAGTCTGCGTTTCTACAGTTAAAGGAACAATATTTTGCCCTTGGTCTATTATTATGAACTTTAACCTCTTTGTTGCATATTTTACAATTAAAAATTCTCATGTGTTGTAAACGTCGCCAGATTTTTTCCTTTTTAGTTCCTCATAAGGAGAAACTAGCCTTCGATAAAACTCTTGTTTAGCCGATTCTAAAACACCTACAACATCATTCAAATGAGTATAATTTAATCCTCTAGACATAACATAAGTAATACATAGCTTAGTTATCAGATAGTTTAGCTCTCCAGGAGTACATCCTTCTTCAATATTACTCATTAATTCAGATAGAGCTAATGAGAACTTTTTCTTGTCTTCATGTGTAATATATGGCATATTATTTCTTTTTCTCCTATTCTGTCTTCCATCCATAAGAAAGAATAAACATTCCCGCTTCAAAATCTACTTGATTCTCGTTAAGATAAGGGAAAGCTTTTCTAACCTTTTTCTTTACAAACTCTTTAAAAGACTCTTGTTCCTTCTCCGTCCACGTCCTCTTTGTATACCACTCTTTATCTTTCGTAAATCTAGGATTAGGATATTTAAGCCCTACTCTTTCCAAACAATCGAATCCAAAGCCTCTGAAACCAATTCTTAGCCTCTCTTTTGATGAGATATCCAAATCTTACATTTGCACCATGAATTTTCTCGGTAATAACTACTTCCTCTCCTTCATTAAAAACAGTATTATAATTTTTAATGTTCTCAATTCAAAAGAAGTATACTTAATAAGGATTTTTCTTTTTATTAGATACAGCGTTTCTAGTACCTAGATAATTAGAATTTGTTTGAGGAGGCTCCCATTTCGTAATCTTAAGAATATCCTTTAAGTCGTCTCCTTCTTTAAATTTTCCTTCAGGTAGAGGAAGAATTAATCCCTGACTTATCGTTCCTCTCAATTTTAAGCTCCTTACCCGATTTCCGTTCTTCAAAAAAGATAATTGATATTTATCTACTAATTCTTTAGGAAGAACAGAATCAATAGGAATAAAAGAAACAAGGTCGCCTACTTTATGTTCTCCTTTCCCTACAATTATAAACCATCCCTTAATTCTAGCAACTTCTAATTTATCAGCGTTAGGGTGAGGATAAAGCTCTTCAATTTTACAGGCTTGAACTATTAAACTCGACATTAGATTTTCTCCTCTTTTTCAAAACATTTTCTGAGTTGATGATATGGGATATGTATTGTATTAAATGGATGTGCCTTAATCATATTTCCACTCCCGATAGAGTTCATTGAGTGTACTATACAGGGAGTTTCACAGTTAATAGTATCTCTCAATACTCTAGCTACATCTAACCCTGTTCTTTTATCATAATTGATAACTTTAGGAGAATCCTCTATTAATTCTAATTCTTCTAAGTCATGGTCAAGGAAGATTAAATCAAACTTAGTCTCATTAAGAGCTTTAATAGCTACGTCTACATTAGCTGTAATAAAGTAAGATATATTTCCGAATATCTCTGTAAAAAAGTCTACCCTATCTTGAGCGTCCTCTAAGACAAATACTTTTTTTATGTTGTCTATATTAATACGTAATAGGCTCATCTTTATAATTTCTCATCTCAGTATAGATATGATATGCACAATCATACCATCCATTTTTGTATGAAGCTTTTTTATCAGGTTTTCCTGTCATAGGATACTTATCTAAAGCGTCAGTCAAAACACAGTAAAGTTTAAAGAGTCTTTTCATTTCAGAAGTAGCTTCTACATCTTCATCTATCATCACAATCTCTTCTTCTACTTTTTTCTTCTTTTTAGCCATTAGCTAATCCTTTATAAAATTGAGAAATTAATTCTCCTTTAAGAAGCTCGTCTACACTCTTAACGATAGCCGAGGAAAAATAAGAAGTAAAAGGATGATGAATATAACGAGGGTCTTCGGTTATCATGATAATCGGCTTTTCATATAAGAAAGCCCAAGCCATCTCACAGATTGTACCTATTGGTGCCCTTTCTTCTCCGAAAGTATTTACATTAGCGATAATTAAATCAGCTTCTTTAACGCTACTTCTATCTCTATGAACAATAGCGTGAGGAGGAAAAGAAGAAGTTAAGCCTTCCTTACCTAAAGAAGCTACACTCTCACCATTCATCGGGTCTACAAATTCAATGGCTCCATGCCACTTCGGTTTCATGTTATAAAAGTTTTTAATTCTCGCTCTCCACTCCATACATTCTAAAGCTTTCTCCTTGCTTATGTACCCAGCTAAGTATATCATGTAGGGACGGTTCACGTTTTTTTACTCCTTTTTTGATCTTTCTTTTCTAATTCTTTATTATATTTTTTAAGAGCTTTAATGAAGTCCGACAGTTCCATCACACAGTAATTATCCTGAGGCTGTACTTTACTTTTTTTCATTTCATTCCCCATTTTTCTTCAAAGAATTTACGGTCTAGGTTAATTAACTTAGTAAGAACTTGTTTTTGTTCCTCCGTCTCTCTTCCTCCCCACTTATAAATCTTCTTCATTTTAGTAATCAAAACATCTTCTTCAATCTTCTTTTTTTTAGATACTTTTAAATAAGGAGCTTTATTTCTTTTAGGAATAGTGCAGTAGAGATATATGAAAAAATATTTCGGGTCTATGGTGAATATATATCCTAAGGCTCTTTTAAGAATATCAAGAATTGAATTGTCCCTCGATAAGAACGTAATCATCGTGATGCAATCTTTAATTTCTAAATCTTTAATCTCTTCAAAACTAATATCTTGTTTCTCGTATAATTTTTTAAGTAAGTGAAACGGAGAATTCATCATGAGTTATTCTATCTCGCTTTCTTTGATTTGTCAATCTTTTTCTTCTGGTAAGTAATAAAGTAAAGCTTCTCCTCCTGTTCTTAATTCATCTAAATATTTAATATCCTCAAATTTCATTCCACTTTTTAAAGGATTTCTAGGAGTCATAGAAGTATGATGTTCTGTAATATCAACCTGAATATTACCCCCTTTAGCTATTGAAGAATCATTAAGAAACTTTTGCAATAGTTCGTAACGTTGTCTGTCGTTCATCTTTAATCTCCTTTTGTTTTCAAAAAATTTCTATGTTTTCTACGAAGCCTTCTAGCTACATTTTTTAGAGTATATTCTTTAGATTTATTCTTAAGAGTAAGATGACATAAGTTATGACAATCTTCACATAAAGATATTAAATCATAAGATAGTTCTCTACCTAGTCTCTTATAAGTATTATGATGAATATTTAAAATAACATCTGTTTTATTACATATAAAACACTTTCTATTAAAATCCTTAGAAAAATGTTTCTTTCTGATTTTTTTCCACCTATCGGATTTTAAATAATCTTTATAAGTAGAGTCTTTAATGTCTTCGCTTATAACAGGATATTCTTTGTTGTAAAAAGAATAGCTAGCCTGTCTAGCCTCATTCTCGTTTTTTAAAATAACACTTTGTTCAGGTTTATTTAAGGAATAAACCTTGCAAGGACTAAAAGAAGCTTGATTCTTTTTTCTATATTTAATCATTAATATTAAATCCTTTAAGCTTTTAAACTATCACAGGTTTCCTGAGAGCAGATTCTCCCCCTTGGGAGAAAACTTGTTCAATCGAAATCTCTTTTCATTTCCTTCGCTCTCCCCTCTCTTTCGAGAATAGAACGGTGTCCCATCTAGGGTTCTGGGGGATATTACAAGGAGAAACTCCTTATCACAGTATATCCTGTTTTCGCAGATTTTTACGAAGGTCTTTCACTCGCCCAGGTCTATCTTTACCGAGTAGATACTAGGATTTCTATTTGTCTGACATTTCCCCGAAATAAACGGAAAAATGTCTTTACACAATTCTTAATATACAAAAACCCGAAAAAGTCAACCCCTTATTTTATTAAATCTTTTT
>ERZ795030.6090-NODE-6090-length-10720-cov-6.004219_pt1 | contig 10720 bp, 11 predicted proteins | sample MGYA00375122_ERZ795030 | MGnify/ENA primary metagenome ERZ795030 (study PRJEB30165, sample SAMN05720146) | activated sludge metagenome | isolation source: anaerobic digester from wastewater treatment plant | place: Japan | collected 2015-04-20 ...
TTACGGAGCGGCACTTTCTTCAGATAGCCAATTACTTGCCTCCATCTGTGGCTTAGAAAAGCAGCGTTTTGTTTTATACACAGTCGACGGCGAAAATACAAAAATTATCCATCACGAGTATATAGACGGAGAAAAAACAAGGGCTCGCTTTATGCAATTTAATGCCGATATGAGCAAGGTTTTTTATGATGTCGACCAAGGCTTAGCTGCATTTGATATAAAAACAAAAACAACAAATCTTGTTCCCCTTACTGGGAATATTTGCAGCATGCAAAATCTATCCTTTGAAAATACAATCGCAGTATTAAGCAAAAAAAACAACAGCTGGTATCTATCGCTTTTAGATGCCTATGACGAAATAATCGCAAGTTTTTCTTTTACCGCAGAATCTGCCTCGCTTTTTACCTACGAAAATGCATTGTTTTTGGGAAGGGATGCGAGTCTTTCAAAAATGGAGCTTGTAAGAAAATGAAAAAAGTAGTTAAAGTACAAAAAATACGCCTTTCTGTTTTTATCCTTAGTCTAATGCTTGGCACTGTCTTTTTTTCACAGATGCCCATGCAGGCTTTTGAATGGCCGCAAGAAATTGCTTCCCTAAACGAAATTTTATTTTTCTTTGGGGAGGACAGGAAGGACTTTATATCCTCTTCCTTGGTTTTTCCAAAGGGGGAGGTGATAAAGCTTAGTGAAGCTGGAAAAGTACTGTTTCAATATGAAGCTGAGCAGTCTTGTTCTCGCTTTCCTTCGAGCTTGGGAAACGCCTTGGTGCTCGCCCACGAAAACGATTTACGAAGTCTCTATGCAAACCTTGGAGAAATTGCAGTGGAGAAAGATGCGGACTTTTTACAAGAAGGTTTAGAAATAGCGATGAGTGGAGATTCTGGCTGGCATGAGGACGGAGCTGGCTTAGAATTTGCTGTTATCGATGTAAAAAATAAGGCTCTTGTCAATCCCTTACTTGTTTTTCCCATGGGACATAAGGCAATCGATTTTGCGATAGGAAAAATCTACATAAAGGATGTAAAAGGTGATTATAGAGAACTGGGGACTGGAAAAAGCTTTGAAGAAGGTTTCTATACTTTTTATCGTGAATCTCGTGATAAAATGCCCCTTTTTAGAAGCCTTGTATCACTCAATGGAAAGACGATAGATAGCCTCAGCTATGATTCTCTGTCTCTTTGGAAGGAAAAACTTGTCCTTAAATCAAGCCAAGCCGTATTGCTCGATTATAAACAGCTTTATCCCATGGAAAATAGGCAGTATCTTTGTGAAGTAAAACTTTCTCGTGGGAAAAATACCGTTCTTGTGCAAGTATTCGATATTTTTGGAAATAAAAAACAAGTTTCGTATACAATCGATGTATACTAAGAACTGTGCTTAAAAAAAAGCTATCCAATCGTGAGGATAGCTTTTTTATTTAGTCTTCTCCGTAGAGATGGTCAAACTCATGCATTTTTTCCATTGCTTCTTCCTTACAACCACCACATACGGTACCAATTTTTGTGCGCGCTTGTAAGTCAGCCCAGCTGCGGTCGCCTGCCTTATAGGCTTCTTCTAAGTCCTTGTCGGTAATGTTAAGACAGCTACAAATAACGGTTACTTCTTCCTTGCCTTCAAGGCTTGCTCGCCCTTGTTTTTCAAGATAGTCGTTTATAGCAGCACGGAGCGCCTTATCTCCCAAAACAGAACAGTGCACCTTGTTTGAAGGCAGTCCTCCAAGCTTTGCCACAATGTCTTGAGGCTTAAGCTTATAGGCTTCCTCTATGTGCATTCCTTTTATTGCCTCTGAAAGGATAGAAGTTGAGGCGATAGCACTTGCGCATCCATAGGTTTTCCATCGCACATCGCTGATAATGTCATCTTTTACTCGCAAAAGAATGAGCATTTGATCGCCACAGCGAATATTTCCGACAATGCCCCGTCCATCGCAGGGCCATTGGTCTTCATTTTCCATTAAAACATTTTTGGGGTCAGTAAAATGCTCTTTTACTACCTCAGAATATAACCACTCTTGCATAGCTATTTCTCCTCTATCTGTTTATACAGTGTATTCTTACATCGGAATCGATGACATTTTTCGAAGTCTATCGATAACCGGTGGAAATTTCTCTAAAATATAGTCTACTTCTTCCATTGTGCTATATTTTCCAAAACTAAATCGAATAGAGCCATGAGCAAGCTCTGGTCCCAAACCTATTGCCATAAGCACGTGGGAAGGGTCTAAACTTCCAGAAGCGCAGGCTGAGCCCGTTGAAACGGATATACCCAAAAGATCGAGGTGGAGTAAAATAGCCTCGCCCTCGGCTCCTGGAAAAGAAACATTGAGGGTGTTGGGAAGCACTTCGCTTTCGTGCCCGTTCACGTGAATGTTGGGAATTTTTTCTAAAAAGCCCTCTCGTAAGGCTTCTCTCAACTTCCATGTATGAGATTTATAGCTTGATAATTCTTTTTTTGCAAGACTTGCTGCTAAACCAAAGGCGGCTATTGCTGGGGCATTATAGGTTCCTGCTCGAAAGCCTTTTTCCTGGTGCCCACCTCGTATAAGCGGTTCTATATTGCGCCCTTCTTTTACGTACAAGGCACCGATGCCCTTTGGTCCATAGATTTTATGCGAGGAAAAAGTTGCATAATCAACATTCCATGCTTTTAAGTCCACAGGAATTTTCCCCACCGCCTGTACCGCATCGCTGTGAAAAAGCGCACCACTTTGGTGGGCTAGGTCTGCAAGGACTTGTATATCTTGCACTGTGCCTATTTCATTGTTTGCAGCCATAATAGAAACGAGGAGAGGATTTTCACTGAGGGCTTTTTGATACTCGTCCATATTGATTCGTCCGTCAGGATTAACCGCAACTTCTATAAGTCGAAAACCTTCTCTTTCGAGTTCTTTTGCAGATTCTATAACACAAGGATGCTCAATTGCAGAAATAACAATCGTATTTCGTTGCATTTTTTTTGATAGCGAGATCATTGTTTGAAATACGGTATTGTTTGATTCAGAACCACCTGAGGTAAAGATAATTTCATTAGCGGAGCAATTTACCAGCTCGGCAAATTCTACCCGTGCCTTTTCTATTTTTTTAGATTCAAGTCGCCCATCTTCGTGTAAGCTGGACGCATTGCCAAATTTTTCCAACTCTGAGATGTAAAAATGCTTTACTTCTTCAGAAAGTGGTGTTGTTGCATTGTAATCTAAATATATTCTCTTATGCATTTTCTATCACTCGGGAAATAATCCCGCCTCCTAGGCTAAGCCCTTCTTTATATATCACAACTGATTGCCCAGGGGCAACAGCTCTTTGCGCTTCTAAAAACTGCACCAAAACACTTGTATCTTCAATGCTTGGTATAATATCTGCTTCGACTGGCTTTGATGCAAGACGAATTTTCACCCAGGCTCGAAAGCTTTTTTCGGGGCGATAGTCTCCTGCCCAAACCCAGTTTTCTGAAAGCAAGGCCTTTGAAAATAAATCATCCTCATAGGCGAGTATTATGGTATTGTTCTGAGAATCGATGGCTTGAACGTAGAGCGGTTTTACATCGCTAATCCCAAGCCCTCTTCGTTGTCCGACGGTATAATGCTCAAGTCCCCTGTGTTTTCCCAAAATACGTCCTTCGGGATTGATAAAGGAACCTTCTTGTGCTTTTTTATCTTGAAAGAGGATATCAAAATACGTTTGTGGTACAAAATCTTGGCTTTCTTTTCGCTTCGATGCTGCAAGTTCTCTTTTTTTTGCCATTTCATAGACTTCTTTTTTTGTAAAATCTGAGAGGGGGAAACGTACCTTCTCTAAGACAGAGGAGGGAAGGCGGCATAAAAAATAGCTTTGGTCTTTTTCGCCATCTTTTGCTTGAGTTACAACAAAGGGATGTAAGCCTGTTTTTGCATCTTCTCCGTAGACAGAGGCTATATCATCTTTTATTTGTACAATACGTGCATAATGGCCAGTACAAAAATAGTCAAAGCCTATTCCTTTTGCGTCGAGTTCTTTTTGGATACCTTCTATAAATGCTCCAAATTTTACAAAGCGATTGCATTGAATACAAGGATTTGGTGTTTTACCCGATCGATACTCTGCTTTAAAATAATCGAGGACCTTTTCGTTGTAGACCTTTGCTACAGGGATGAGGTAGTAAGGAATATCGTGTTCTTTGCAAAAACTGCGACATTCGGCTATGTCTTTTTCTTCATCGGGACTATAGCAAGATTCACGTCTGCCCGATTCTGAGTGCGGGATAGGGTAGCCCTCGTCCCATAAAGACATAGTTGCTCCGATTACAGTGCAGCCACGTTCTTTGAGAAGTAGGGCTGTCAATGCTGAGTCGACACCGCCAGATAAGGCAACAACGACAGTTGAACCAGCTTCGGGAGAGGATACTTCTTGTATTGTAATAGGGCTTTTTTTAGAAAGCCCAGTACTTTCATAGGTCATACTTAAAATATACTGTTTTAATCAAAAAGAGTGAATAGACAAAGGGTATAAAAGCTAGCGAAATACTAGGCTTTTTTAGGCAAAATGCTTTATTTTTTATTGGAACTATAGTATATTATGAGTATGAAGATTTCAACACGCGGTAGATATGCATTGAGGCTCTTATTGGACCTCATGTTACAAGATAAAGATAGCTATGTTTCTCTAAAAGAAATATCGAGTAGGCAAGATATTTCTGTGAAGTATTTGGAGCAAATTACCTCGCTTTTGACAAAGGCGGGTTTGCTTATCAGTACCCGAGGCCCTACGGGAGGCTATAAGCTAGCAAAAAGCCCTGATCACATACGAGTTTATGATGTTATGGTCGCTACAGAGGGGCCACTGCATTCCGTAGCTTGTTTAGGTGAAACGGAAAACCCTTGCCCTCGAAAAGATTCTTGTACTACCCTTGGAGTCTGGGAAGGATTCGATAAGGTTGTTTACGATTATCTAACTTCAATTACTCTTTCTGACGCCCTTACATTGGAAGACAAAGAAGCTGTTAATTTTTCTATTTGACAGACTCTCTCGCAGCTTCATTTTTCCCTCTTTTTATGCTATACTATCTTCATGAAACAAGAAAGTAAAAGAGATTTTTTTGTTTCGGGGAGGTAAAATGAATCGCAAAGCTATACTCGGAGCAGCAGTCCTGCCTCATCCGCCTTTGGCTGTTGGTAAGGTTGCCATCGATAAAAAAGAGATAATCAAAAAAACGATTGCATCTTTTCATAGCCTTGCAAAAGAGATAGAAAGGCTTGCACCGCAAACCATTGTCCTTATTTCTCCCCACACGAACCTCTATGCCGATTATTTTCATCTGGGATCTTATAACGAGGGTGAAAAAATAGCTTGGGGAGACTTCTCGCGCTTTGGTGATGCAGAAAGTCGAGTTGAAGTAGGCTTCGATGAGCCCTTTATCGATGCACTGGCAGAACTTTGCCAAAAAGAAGATTTCCCCTGTGGAAAACTTGGAAAAAAAACGTCCTTTCTCGACCATGGAATTACCGTACCGCTTTATTTTGTGCAAAAACAGTATAGTGATTTTCAGCTTGTGCAAGTTGGCTTAAGTGGCTTAGGCTTGGCAGAGCACTATGCCTTGGGTATGAAAATAGCAGAGGTTGCAGAAAAGCTTGAGCGAAACACCTATATCATAGCAAGCGGCGACCTCTCCCATAAATTGCTTGCCGATGGACCCTATGGCTATGCTGCCGAAGGCCCAGAATACGATGAACGAATAATGGCGGTCTTGGAAAGGGCTGCCTTTGGCGAAATGCTGGATTTTGATGAAGCTTTTTTAGAAAGGGCAGCCGAATGTGGGCATCGCTCTTTTTGCATTATGGCAGGAGCCTTTGACGGGCTTAAAGTCGATGCAAAAAAACTCTCTTATGAAGGACTCTTCGGCGTTGGCTATGGTGCAGCTCTTTTTACACCAATAGAAAAAGATACAGCACGGCATTTTTTAGAAGGCTTTAGAGAAAAAGAAGCTAAAAAACTTACAGAAAGACGAAAAAACGAGGACCCCTATGTACAGCTTGCACGCGCTAGTATAGAACACTTTGTAAACTGTGGAAAAGTTCTTGAACTCGATGCAAAATTAAAAGAAAAAATTGTGCTAGAAAAAGAAGCCTATACAAAAAAGGCTGGTTGTTTTGTTTCTTTGAAAAAAAATGGACAACTTCGCGGCTGCATTGGGACTATTTCGCCGACACAAAAAAACATTGCCGAAGAAATTATTGCAAATGCTATTTCATCTGCGAGCAGGGACGGGCGCTTTGAACCTGTTCGTGTCGATGAGCTTTCAAGCCTCGTGTATTCTGTAGATATTCTCTCGGAATCGGAGGCTATTGCGAGCGAAAAAGAGCTTGATGTAAAACGCTACGGAGTTATTGTAAGTGCGGGACATAAGCGGGGACTTTTACTGCCCAATCTTGAAGGCGTTGATAGCATCGACATGCAAGTATCTATTGCCAAGCAAAAGGCGGGTATTTTGCCACACGAAAAAGTGAGCCTCGAGCGTTTTGAAGTTCTTCGCTATGAATAAAAAACACCTTGTAAACTGCGATATTTGTCATCATCGTTGTAAGATAGCTCTGGGAGCCTATGGTTTTTGTGGTATTCGCCAAAACCTCGATGGAAAACTTGTAAACCAAGGCTATGGAAAGATAACAGCCCTTGCCCTCGACCCAATTGAAAAAAAACCGCTTTATCGTTTTTATCCCGGTTCTGCTATTCTTTCCGTTGGTTCTCTCGGTTGCAATATGAACTGTAGTTTTTGCCAAAATCACCACATTGCTCGTTTACGCCTCGATTCTGCCGAGCCAAATTCTGTTTGGGAGTCTTATACGCCAAAAGCCCTCGTCGAACTTGCAATAGAAACCAAAAAACAAGGCAATAGGGGGCTTGCCTTTACCTATAACGAGCCCCTTATCAATTATGAATTTATTATCGATTGTGCAAAAAAAATGAAGGAAATGGATTCGGAGCTTAAAGTTGTTCTTGTAACAAACGGGCATCTAGAAATAGCTCATGCAAAAAAACTCCTTCCCTACGTCGATGCGGCAAATATTGACCTTAAAGCCTTTCGGAAAGCCTTTTATACAAAGATGGGTGGCGATTTTTCCCTTGTAAAAGCCTTTATCGAAGAAGCGGTAAAAAACTGCCATGTTGAATTATGCTATTTACTTATACCGGGTTTAAATGACGGGCTTGACGAAGTGGAAGAAGCCGCCCAGTGGATTGCTTCCCTAGATTGCACCGGGCAGGGTCCTATGGAAAATGGAAAAGACATTCCCTTGCATATTTCTCGATTTTTTCCGACCTATAAGCTCGTAGATAGGGCTGCAACTTCAGTTTCCGCTGTCTATGAGGCAGTCGCAGTAGCAAAAAAACACTTAAACTGGGTTTATCCAGGAAATGTTTGAGCTTTAATCTACGTTTTTATTTGGCTATCATAGAAGAAAACCTAGTAATCTTTAACATGTTGACAAAATTTGTCATTTTGGCAAATTTTTTATGTTTTTTGCTGTCTACGTATTGATTGCTCTTGTAACAAAGTGCAGACTTAATTATACTTATCGAATAGCAAATAGGGAGGTTTTTTTGTGCCAAAAGGTAAACCAATTATCGATATAGAAAAATGTAAGGGCTGTGCTCTCTGTGTAACAGCTTGTCCCAAAAAAATTATCAATATGTCGAGTCAAACAAATGCGCAAGGGGTACATTTTGCCTATTGTGTAGATGAAACGAAGTGCATTGCCTGTATGTCTTGTGCAACGATTTGCCCAGATATGGTAATTGAAATTCTTAAATTTGATTAGCTAAGGATAGAAATATGAATGATAAAATATTAATGAAGGGAAATGAGGCAATAGGTGAGGCTGCAATTCTTGCGGGCTGCCGCCATTATTTTGCCTATCCCATAACACCACAAAATGAAATTCCTGCCTATATGGCGCTGCGGCTTCCAGAAGTTGAGGGCACATTTTTACAAGCAGAAAGTGAAGTTGCCGCAATCAATATGGTTTTCGGGGCTTCCGCTGCTGGTGCGCGCGTTATGACCTCCTCCTCATCTCCTGGAATTGCCTTAAAACAAGAAGGTTTTTCCTATCTCGCTGGTGCGGAACTTCCTGCCGTTGTGGTAAATATGATGCGAGGTGGACCAGGCTTGGGAAATATTTCTGGCTCACAGGGTGATTATCATCAAGCAACTCGTGGTGGAGGAAACGGCGACTATAAAACCATCGTTTTAGCTCCCGGAACTGTGCAAGAACTTGCAGACCTTACGATAAAGGCCTTTGAACTTGCCGACAAATACCGCATGGTCGCAATGATTTTGGGCGATGGCTACCTCGGACAAATGTCTGAGCCTTTGACTCTTCCAAAAGCGGTTCAAAACATTCCGTCAAAGGCAGACTGGGCGCTCACTGGTCCTAAGGGTCGAGCTGGTCGCTCAATTGCATCCCTCAGACTTGCTCCAGACGACGCACTCTATCAACACAATATGCACTTAGCAGAAAAATATGCCCAAGTCGAGGCAGCAGAAACAATGGCGGAGTCCTATCTTTGCGATGATGCCGATATTGTACTTTGTGCCTACGGTACTTCTGCTCGTATCTGCCGAAAAGCAATAAAAAAACTGCGAAGCGAAGGCATAAAGGTTGGACTTTTTCGTCCTATTAGTCTCTGGCCCTTTCCCAAAAAAGAGCTTGCAATAGTTGCATCAGGGGCAAAAAAACTGCTTACCGTTGAAATGAGCCTTGGGCAAATGCTCGACGATATTCGTTTACATTCGGGTAAAATCCCCTCTGAGGTCGATTTTTACGGTACACCTGGTGGTGCACTTCCAAAAATTGAAACCATAATAGAAAAGGTGAGGTCCTATGTCTAAGCTAATATATACAAAACCAGAAGCCCTTCGGCCGGTAAAAACACATTATTGTCCAGGTTGTGGACATGGCATTGTGCATAAACTCATTGCGCAAATTATCGATGAGTTGGGTATTCGAGAAGATACCCTTCTTGTTGCACCCGTTGGCTGTGCAGTTCTTGCCTATAACTACATCGATGTAGACGGCTTGGAGTCAGCCCACGGAAGAGCTCCTGCAATATCCATGGGACTTAAAAGAGTACACAAAGATAAAATCGTGATTTGCTATCAGGGTGATGGAGACTTACTTGCCATAGGGGCAGCTGAAACTATCCATGCGGCAAATAGGGGCGAAGATATTACGGTTATTTTTATAAATAATGCCATCTATGGTATGACAGGTGGGCAAATGGCGCCGACAAGCCTCGAAGGTCAGGTTACCAAAACAACACCGAAGGGACGAGATGCAAGCGAGGTTGGCTACCCAATTCGCGCTTGTGAAATGCTCAACACCCTTGTTGCACCTGTTTATATCGAACGATGCGCTGTTTACGACGTACCTCATATCAATAAAACAAAGGCAGCGATACGCAAGGCACTTCGCTACCAAAAAGAAGGCAAGGGCTACTCCTTTGTAGAAATTCTTTCCATGTGTCCTACAAACTGGGGCGTCGATCCCGTTAAAGGCGCTGAATGGGTAAAAGAAGCGATGGAAAGTTATTATCCACTCGCTGTGTTTCGCGACATTCCTGCAGGAAAGGTTCCAGAACTAGCAGCACCAGAGGGAACATCAGCCTATGAGCGAAGGGAGGAAGCACGATGACAAAGGAAATCATTTTTGCAGGCTTTGGTGGACAAGGCGTCATCCTCGCGGGAAAGGTACTCTGCCTTGCCTGTATGAGCGATGGAAAATCAGTCTCCCATATTCCCGCTTACGGGGCTGAGATGCGAGGCGGCACCGCGAATTGTTCGGTTATTATTTCTGATGAAGACATAGCCTCTCCAGTTATCGATAAAAGCGACATCGTTATTGCCTTGAATAAACCCTCAATGGTGAAATTTGAAAAAAACCTAAAAGAAAACGGCTTACTCATTTATAATACATCCCTTATCGATTTAAAACCAAGCCGAACAGATATCAAAACACTTGGTATCCCTGTGAATGCTATGGCAGAAGAAAGCGGTAACCCACGTGGAATCAATATGGTTGTCCTCGGCGTTTTGGCAAAACTTTTTCCCGAAATGCTTTCCAAGCATGCGCATTTTACTGCCGCTCTCGATGAAGCAATCTCTGAGCGAAATAAAAAGTTTAATCCCTTGAATATTGCAACGATTGAAAGCGCATATGCAAAAGACTATGTTTTAGAATAAGGAAGAAAAATATGGAAAATAAAAACAGCCTTGGAAAAAAAGTACAGTTATTTAGAGAGATGCGAAACCTCTCCCTTGAAGAAGTGTCAAAACGAAGCGGACTGTGTATTGATGAAATAGAAAAAATAGAAAAGGGAGACCTCATACCATCTCTTACACCGCTTATTAAAATAGCTCGTGTTTTAGGAACACGACTCGGCTCATTTCTTGACGATGATGAAAATCTCGGTCCCGTTGTTACACGAAAAGAAACACATACATCAATTACCCGTTTTTCAAACAGAGACGGCGCGGTAAGCTCAGACTTGGATTTTTTCTCCCTTGCACAAAACAAAACATCCCGACATATGGAACCCTTTTTAATAGACATTCATCCATTGTCAGAAAAAGAATACAGAATGTCATCACACGAAGGCGAAGAATGTATCTACGTGCTCTCTGGTTCGATTGAAGTAAAATATGGCAGCGAAACCCATGTGCTAAACGAAGGCGATAGCATCTATTATGATTC
>ERZ795030.6092-NODE-6092-length-10715-cov-4.713884_pt1 | contig 10715 bp, 2 predicted proteins | sample MGYA00375122_ERZ795030 | MGnify/ENA primary metagenome ERZ795030 (study PRJEB30165, sample SAMN05720146) | activated sludge metagenome | isolation source: anaerobic digester from wastewater treatment plant | place: Japan | collected 2015-04-20 ...
ACAGTGCGGGCAGGCGGCGATGGCGCAGCATGATAAAGACGCACATCGGCAATGCCAGGGCCATGTATCCTCCCAGAAGGTCCTGGTTGCCGAAAACGGAATAGACGCGCTGCGTGACGCCTGGGAATTCGGGAAAAGCCCAAGGAGCGAGGCCGAAGTATTGCGCGACGGCCATCAAGCCGACCCCGCATGCGGAGATGACAATGCTCGATCGCAGTGTGCGCCGCCATCGGCTTTCTTGCAACAAATCGAACCATATCGCCGGCGCCAAGAGCAGCAACGCCCATCGCACTGTCTGGATGACGGCGTCCGATGCGACTTGGGCGGGATGCGCGCCGAGATGAACGACCGAGGCCAACGCGATCAGCAGCCAGAGCGGGAAGAAGAACGTCAACGCGGGGCGAATGGCGGCAGGTTCAAGACAGAGCAACAGGGCGCTTGAAGTCATCGCTCCATACAGCGCGGCCTCCTTGACGTGAAGAAATGAGAGAAACGAGAAGGAAAAGAGCCATGCACTTGCGCAAATGCCGCCTGCAACGAGCAAGGCCGCTCGAAGGGAACGGGCCTTTGTCGCGGCGGGCGACGGGGCCCGCGCGCTGTCCGGCCGTGCGGCGTCTTGGATCGGCATCTTCACGGTTGCGTATGGACTCCGATGGGGAGCGTCTCTTCGATCGTCTGCGAAAGTCTATGTTGGCGGCAACGCGGCGATCGGTCTGAACAGGGCCGCTAATTCTTCCGGGGAATGGACCATGTGATCGGGCGCGGCCGTGCGCAATCGTTCCGCGCTGTGCCATCCCCATGCGACCGCGACGGTTTTCGCGCCGCCTTCGCGTCCTTCGACCATATCCCCGACGGTATCGCCGATGTAGTAGCAAGGGCTCTCGTTCGCGTCGCCGATTACGGATCGGATCTTCTTGACCTTGCTCGGTTCGATATCGGAACCCAGAACGGCCTCCGCGCAGTGCACGCCGTTCACATGCAACGATTCCGCGACGATCGGGGTGAGGTTCGAGGTGATCACGATCACGCGACACGATTGCGCCAACTGGTTCATCGTGTCCGCCATCAATGGGAAAAAAAGGCCGTTTCGGTTCCGGCCTTCGAGTTTCTTCCCCATGGAAATCAGCACGGGATACACCTGGTCCTCGGGGATGCCCGCCGCCACCATCCCTGTGTACATGTTGGTGTCGAAAATCGTCAGAAATGCCTCGCGGCCATCCATCTGATGGAAACCATGCTCGTGACACGCTTCCAAAAAACTATCCAGAAAGTAGTCGAGCGAATCGACAATTACGCCGTCGTAATCGAACATCAGCACAGGGCGCATGGGTGTTCTGCTGCTCCGTGGTTGTGTGTTGAAGTGGTCATCGACTATTTGACGACCAAACTCACCAGTTTTCCAGGGACAAATACTTCTTTCACGATTTGCCTGCCGTCGGTGTATTGCCGAATATTGGGGGCGTCTTTTGCCATGGCGAGGATCGTGCCCTTGTCGGCATCGACGGCCACCGCGATGACGGCACGCACTTTGCCGTTCACTTGCACGGGGATTTCAATCGTGTCCTCGACGAGCAGCGATTCGTCGTGCACCGGCCATGGTTCATACGCTAACGTTGTCGTGTGGCCCAAGCGCTCCCAGACCTCCTCGGCGATGTGCGGCGCGAACGGCGCCAGAATCAGCACGAAGAGTTCGACGTCCGATTTGGCCACGCGCTCGGCCTTGGTGCCTGCATTGACAAACTCCATCAACCGTGAAATGGCCGTGTTGAATTGCATCGATTCGATGTCGGCGGTCACTTGTTTGATTGTTCTGTGCAGCACTTTGCGCACGCCCGCGTCGCCGTCGGCGTCGACGATGCGCGAATGCAACGCGCCGTCCTCGCCGATGATCATCGCCCATGCGCGCCGCAGAAACCGGTGCACGCCGTGCACGCCTTCGTCAGTCCACGGCTTTTCGCGGTCGAGCGGGCCCATGAACATCTCGTACAACCGCAACGAATCCGCGCCCAGTTCCGCGACGACCGTGTCGGGGTTCACGACGTTGTAACGCGATTTGCTCATCTTCTCGATCTGCACGTGGAGCGGAGTGTCCGTGCCCTTCACAAACGCCGCGTCGCCGCGCTTCTCGGCTTTGTCGGGATAGTAGTACTTGCCGTTGGCGTCGCGGTACGAGTAGGCCAGGATCATGCCTTGGTTGAACAGTTTTTGGAAAGGCTCCTTCGTCGACACGTGCCCCGCGTCGAACAGCACCTTGTGCCAGAACCGCGCGTACAGCAGGTGCAGCACGGCATGTTCCGCGCCGCCGATGTAGAGGTCGACGGGCATCCAGTAGGACTCTGCTTCCTTCGACCATGCCGCGCTCGCGTTGCACGGGTCGCAGTAACGCAGGTAATACCAGCACGATCCCGCCCACTGCGGCATCGTGTTGGTCTCGCGCTTGGCGGGCGCGCCGGTCGACGGGTCGACGGTATCGACCCACTCCGTGGCGCGCGCCAGCGGCGGCTGCCCATCCGCCGTCGGTTTGTATTCATCAAGCTCCGGCAATACCACCGGCAGATCGGTCATCGGCACCGCGCGCACGGTGCCGTCCTCCAACGTCACCAAGGGGAACGGTTCGCCCCAATACCGCTGCCGCGAAAACAGCCAGTCACGGAGGCGGTAGTTCACGGTGCCTTTACCGATACCTTGATCTTCGATCCACTTTGTAATCTTCTTCTTGCCTTCTGGAACCGAAAGGCCGTCGATCAATGGCGAGTTCACCAACACGCCATCGCCTGTGTACGCCTCCTTCGTCACGTCGCCACCCTGCACGACTTCAATGATCGGCAGGCCGAACTGCGTCGCGAACTCGTGGTCGCGCGTATCATGACCCGGCACGGCCATGATCGCGCCGTATCCGTAGTCGGCGAGCACATAGTCCGCTGTCCAGATCGGGATCTCTTTCCCGTTGACGGGATTGATTGCGTACGCGCCGGTGAAGACGCCGGTCTTGGTCTTTTCATCCTTCATGCGATCTTGCGCGCTACGTTTCTTGGCGGAATCGACGTAGACCTCGACGTTGTCCCGCTGTTCCGGCGTCGCGATGGCCAGCGTCAACGCATGTTCCGGCGCAAGCACACAGTACGTCGCACCGAAGAGCGTATCTGGTCGCGTGGTGAAGATGGTGAATTCCTGCCCCGACCCCGCGACCTTGAACACGACGTCCGCGCCTTCGCTGCGACCAATCCATTCGCGCTGCATCGCCTTGATGCCTTCGGGCCAATCCAGGCCGTCGAGGTCTTCCAGCAGGCGTTCGGCGTACGCCGTGATCCGCAGCATCCACTGCTTCATCATGCGCTTCTCGACGGGGTCGCCGGTCTCGACGTACTTGCCGTCCTTGACCTCTTCGTTGGCCAACACCGTGCCCAACGCAGGACACCAATTCACCGCCGCTTCCGTCTGATACGCCAACCCGCGATCGAACAGGACCTGGAAAATCCACTGCGTCCATTTGTAGTACTTCGGGTCGGTCGTATCGATTTCCCGGTCCCAGTCGTAAGACAGGCCCAGCGACTGAATCTGACGCCGGAAAGTCTCGCAGTTTCGCTTTGTGATAATGGACGGATGCTCGCCGGTGCGCATGGCGTGGCGTTCCGCAGGCAGGCCGAACGCGTCCCAGCCCATCGGATGTAGCACGTTGAACCCGCGCATCCGCTTGTACCGCGCGATGATATCGGTAGCGGTATACCCTTCCGGATGGCCCACGTGAAGCCCATCGCCGCTGGGATACGGGAACATGTCAAGGACATAGTATTTGGGTTTGCCGACGTCGATTTTTGACTGGAAGGTCTTATTTTTCAGCCAGTAATCCTGCCATCTCTTTTCGATGCGTGCGTGATCATAGGAACCGCTGGACATGATACTCCCCCTGATGAGTGCGCGAATGCAACCTGCGTCAGTATGGAACGGCGCGAATATACCACAATGTCCATGGAGCATCCCAGAATTTGCGCGGGACGATGTGGAGACGGACGTCCCCACTGGAAGGATCGGTTCGTGTATGCGGGCCGCCCGGAACAATCCGGACGGCCCGCGTTTCGAAGAGCTACGGGTTTGCGCGGCGGCGCTTCAAGACGTGCGCGCCAGTCATGACGATTCCAAAGGTCAGCAGCGCCAGCGCGAGAGGCGTGCTCACGGGCACGCCTATCTGTCCGCCGGCGCTCGGGGGGCTGTCGGGATCGAGCGGGTTGGTGCCCAGCGCCACCTCGACGCCATCGGCCACGCCGTCGCCATCGGTGTCCCAGTTCTGCCAGTCGGTTTCGTTGCCTTCAAACGGCCACCGCATCGGGAACGCCGGGTCAACATGGTCCCAGACGCCGTTCGCATTGGCGTCTTCAATGATATCCGGAATGCCGTCGCCGTCGGTGTCGACATCGGGCGGAATGGACGTATCCGTCACGCCTGCCAGGAAGAACACGCCCCAAACTTCGGTGTTCGCCACCAGCGAGGTTTCGCCTGCCTTTTGGAGAACCCCGTTCAGCCATTCAAGCTGCTGGGTACGTCCATTGATGCGTCCCATGCGCAGACTGGAGACCAACACGCGCGTTCCGTCGACGTAGCCGTCCCGGTTATCGTCTTTGAACCATATCTGGACCGGGCCAATATAGTTGCCGTTCACGAAGGTCGTTTCCGGCTTGACCCGGTAGCAGGCCCCTTTGAGAATCTGGGCTTCGCCGGCCAAAGCGAACCAAGGCTCTCGATCAAGCAGAATCGTCACCCGCGATCCTGCGGTCAACCGACCGGCCACTACCGTGACCTTGATGAAGTCGCGGTAGGCCGAGCCGCCGGCAAAGGTCACAACGGGTGTGGTGCTCACGACTTGCGTAATGTTCACTACCCGGGTGACTGTGTTGGCGGCGTTTCCTGCGAGGTCGGACACGTTGTACTCGACGGTGTAGGTGCCCGGAAGGTTCACGTTGACGGAATTTATGGTCACCATTCGCGACGTGATGTTCCCATCCAGGCTGTCCCAAGCCGTGGCGCCGGCATCGACGTAGTCGAGCGACCATTCCTGGGATATCACTGGTGATCCCAAGAGCGTGATGACGGGCTTTGTGTTGTCCACGGTTAGAATATTCGCGCCGGAACTGGCCGCAGACGCCTGATTTCCTGCCAGGTCAGATGCACTGCCGGCAGTTATGTCGACGCGGATGGTTCCGTCGCCAGTGAAGTTCGACAAGGCGATCACGCGGCTGGTCAACCCACTTCCCGAGATGGTGAAGCGGGCGGCCGCCGAACCTGTCCTAACGAGGGTGACATTGCTTGCAGCAAGGGAGATGGCGTCTGCGCCGCCATAGGTGACGGTGAAGGTCGCCGTGTCGCCGGCTTTCACGAGCGTGGGCGCGGGCCCCGCGATGCTGACAGTCGGCGGAGTATTATCCACGACGAAAACGCTGGAAGGCGCCGAGGCCGCGGCAACATTGCCTGCCCCGTCCACTGCGGTGCCCGCGATGATCTGGATGCCCAGCGTGCCGTCGCCGGCGACGTTGAACAGTTCCACGGTCTTGTCGCTCGGCGCGCTGCCATCGTATACCCGTACGCCGGCAGTCGCCGTGCCCGTGGAGATCACAGAAACGCGACTGACGTCCAGGGTGATCGCGCTATAGCCGGCATAACGGACCGTATAGGTCACCGGCCCCGTATTCGTTCGAGGCGCAGACGGCCCAATGAGCGTGATCGTCGGCGGGGTGTTGTCCACGGTTGCCGTGTTACTCGGTCCGGCTGCGGGAGCAGGCTGATTCCAGTAATCCCGTGCGGTGTCCCCAAGGAGTTGGATGCCCAAGAAACCGTCGCCGGTGATTCCGGAAATAGTCACGGTTCGCGTCACATTGCCCGTCCCGGATACGGTCACTGTCCCGTTTGCGGTGCCGGTCTTGAGCAGGATCAGCTTGCCGGAATTGTCCGGGAGATAATCCGCCGTGGACAAGGAGACGCTGCTCATGGCGGTGTAGTGGACGGTATAGGTGATCGGCCCCGTGTTGGTCGGAGAACCCGTCGGCCCGGTGATGGTTGTTGTGGGCAGCGAGTTCATGACCATTACCGTGCCGCTGTCGCTAGGGGCGACGGCCATATTGCCCGCCCGGTCGCGCGCGGTGCCGCTTGCGACGCGAATGGCCAGCGTTCCATCTCCCGTGATGCCCGACAAGGTCACGGTCCGTGTGGCTGCATCTGTGCCCGTGACGGTGACTGTCGCCGCTGCCGCCGTGTTGCCGTTCAATACGGTGATGTTGGCGCTGGTCAGCGTGATCGCTTCGATGCCCGATCCCGATCCATCGCCATAGGTCACGGTGTAGCTCACCGGGCCGGTTCGGGTGGTCGGTATGTTGGGGGCGCTGATCGTGACGGTGGGGGCGCTGGTGTCGACCACCACCGCAATGGACGTGGCGCCTTCATCCGGCCCGGGCGTTCCGTCGACGAGCTTTATCCCGGTTTCGGCATCGATGGTGAAGTGCGCGGTTCCGTTGCCTTGTATGTCGCTCAAGGTCACCACGTATTCACTTGCCGACCCGCTCAACGAAACGGAGGCGCTTGCCGTGCCGGTCGTGACTAGGTGAATGTCGTCTATCGTTAGAGGATCAGGAGAATCCTGCACGCCGCTATACGTGACCGAATAGGAAACCGTGTCGCCCGCCTTGACATACGAGGCGCTTGGCGCGCCGATGGCGACCGAGGCGGCACTGCTGTCCACCACGAATGTCGCGCTGTCCGACGGGGCCAACGCGATATTGCCCGCATTGTCTGCTGCGGTTCCCGCCGCAATGGAAATGCCCATGGCGGCGCTGTCTCCCGTGATGTCGCTAATCGTCACGGTGCGCGTCGACGTGCCGGAACCGCCGACGGTGATGACGCCGCTTGCTCCGCTTCCTGTCAAGGCGACATCGCTAGTTCTCAAGGTGACGGTATCGGCGGCCCCATACGTCACCGTGAAGGTCACCGGACCAACCGCGGTGCGCGTGACCGATGGAGAACCGATGGAGACCGTCGGGGCGGTGTTGTCGACCGTGAACGGAGTGACCGACGATGCGATCACTGCCGGCGCCGGGTCTCCCCAATAGTCCGTTGCTGTGCCGGACGGCACGCCGATCCGCAAGAATCCATCGCCGCTAAGAGACGATATCGTTACGGTGCGCACGCGGGTTGTCGGCGTATCGGAGCCGGAAGTGGCTACGCTTACCGAACCGGCCGCCGTGCCGGTTTTGCTGCTGTCCAATTCCGTCTGAATCTTTGCGGCCAGGGTCGCGTTGCTATCGATGCTGGCCATCGCCGTATAGGTGATGGCATAGGTCACCGTGTCCCCGGTCTTCGCGTAGGAGATTGACGGATCGCCGACGCTTACCGACGGCGAATTATTCTCGACGCGCACTGCCGCGGAGGGCGATGGCGCATCGGACACGTTCCCCACGGCATCCGTGGCAAGACCCGCGGGAAGGGAAATCCACAACGTGCCGTTGCCTGAAATGCCGCTCAACGTCACCGTGCGTTCGGACAGGCCCGAGCCGCTCACCGCCGGCGCGCCGGTGGCGGTTCCGGTCGCGTGCAAGGTCACTTGGCTCGTCGCCAAAGCGACGTTGCTCACTCCCGATCCACTGTCGTCAAACGATACCGTGTAGACGACATCCGTCGCCGCCGTCTGGGCGGGGGAGGGGGCGCTAATCGTTACAGCCGGCTTGGCGTTGTCGACAAGGAACGTTGCCGACGCCCCTGAACTCGCGGCCGTGTTGCCTGCTGCGTCGCTGGCTGTTCCGGCTGCGATCGTGATGCCCAGAGGCCCATTTCCGGATGGATTCGCCAGCGAAATCACGCGCTGCGATCCGCCGCCCGACACGCTGATCGATGCCGTGGGCGATCCGTTCAGCGAGACGTTGCTGGAGGCCAGCGTGATGGCGTCCGCTCCGGTGTAATCAGCCAGGTAATAGGCCGTTCCCGAGCTGTTGCAGGCCGTCAACGGCGTCGTGCCTGCCGCAGAAGTCCACGGACCCGTCAACGCCAATTCCGGCGGCAAATTGTCGACCGAGAACGCGCCGTACTCCTCGCGTGCGGGCGCTGCGTTCCCGGCGGCATCGATCGCCGTGCCTGCCGCGATGGTGATGCTGAGCGTTCCATTGCCCGTGAGCGGATCGCCGTTGTTGACGCCCTCCAGTTTCACGTAGCGGACGCTCGGATCGCCGGATGTCTGCACTTTGGCGTAGCCCTGCGCATTGCCTGTGCTGTTGACCGTGACGTTGCTCGCCGCAAGGGTGATGCTGGAGTACCCGCCGTAGGTCACCGTATACCACGCGGGGCCGGCATTCGTGATCGTCAACGGCGTGGCGCCGCCCATCGTCGTGAACGGTCCTGTGACCGCTATGGTTGGCGGCGTGTTGTCGATGGCGGCGGTCGCACTGGGACCGGTCTGAGCGCTCATGTTTCCGGCGTGATCGAACACGGCTCCGGCAAGCGCCGTAATGCTCAACGTGCCGTCCCCAGCCGTGTTGGACAGGCGAACCGTCCGGTTCCTCGGGTCGGCGCTCACATCCACGCTCAACGTGCCGCTTGCGCCCGATGCGTTAAGCTGAAGCTTTGACGCGAATTGCGTGAACAAGACGTCTTCGTTCGCAGTCACCAAAAACGTGACAGGGCCCGTGTTCGTTATCGCAGGCGAAGGCGATCCAATGACAAGGGTCGGAACCGCCGTATCCAGCGTGACGTTCGCCTGAATGACATTGGGTTGGGTCGTCGGCGTTTCATTGCCCGCGCCATCCCTAAATTGGGCAAAAACGGTCTTCGTTCCGTCCCCGCTCGTGATTGCCCATGCTTTCGATGCGTTGTAATCCTCATAGGCCGCTGAAGTCAGGCCCGAAAGCGTGTTGCTGAACCGCATCTTCTCCACGCCGGACCCGACGCCGTCATCGATGCTCAAACTCAACGAGACGGACGTCGTGTTCGTGTAGCCCGACTGAGCCTCGGCATTGCCGGAAATCGTATACGTTCCCGTAGGAGGCGTCCCGTCGAGGACGATGCCATCCGATTCGCTTGCGCCCCAGCTTCCGGAAATCATCCATTGCACATATACCCGCTTGATGCCGTCGCCCGTGATCAGCGTCCAGTTCTTTTCGGTTGCGACGTTTTCTTCGGACGTCCAATCCGATCCGTTGTTCGTGTTGCTGAACCGCATCTTGGTGGCGCTTCCTGGAGGCGTCAAATTCAGCGTTACGGCAGCGGTCCTCGTGTAGTCTGCGCCGTTGTCGATCTGAATGCTCGGATCCGACACCGTGTCGAGCACAATCGAATCCGAAATGATCCCCGTCGACCAATTTCCAGCCGCATCCTTGAACTGGACATACACCGTCTTGGTCCCGTCGCCGCTCGGCAGCGTATGTGGCAACGTGGCGGCGTACGACTGCTCGGCGCCCCAAGTGACCCCGTCATCGCTCACCTGCACCGACGATACGCCGGAACCGCCCGTGTCCGTCGCGCTCAGATTGAGCGTCACGTTGACGCTGCTGGTTCTCGGCGCGTTGTTGTTGATGCGCACCGAACCGGTCGGAGCGGCGCCGTCGAGGCCTATCGAGGCGGTATAGCTTCCCGAACGGTTGCCTACGCCGTCCTCAAACTGGACGTAGACAGTCTTGGCGCCATTGCCCGACGTCAGCGACCAGCCGTTGTAGGTTGTCGCATAGGGCGTCTGGCTCCATGTGCTTCCATCGTTGCTGAGCCACATCGTGGCAAGCCCCGACCCGCCCGTATCGGTTGCGGACAAGGCCAAGTTCACGGTCGTCGACGTCGTCCACGTCGCGCCGCCATTGATGGTCAGCGCCGGCGATCCGCCCGTTGGCGTCGCGCCGTCCACCGTTGCCGCCGCTATGCCCGACACCGCCAGGGACTTGTTGCCGGCGCCGTCCGTCGCCGCTTCCGCCGCGACGGCTATATGCGCCGTGCCCGTGCCGCCCGTCACCGTGATGGTTGCCGTGCTGTGGGCCGGACTGATCAAGCCGGGCGTCGACACATCGAGCGTGGCCGAGACGGTCCCCGTCGTCACGAGCGTGATTTTGCCGGTGTCGATGCTGGCCAAGGCGGTCTCGTCCGTGAACGTCACGTCGTACGTCACCGCGCCGGTTCGGATAAGCGAGGGCGTCGGAGCGCCCACCGTCACGACCGGAGGCTGCGTATCCGTTACCACGTTGATCGTTGCGCCTGTCGGCACGGTCGTCGTCCAATACTGCCCCGTCGACATTGCCCCGACATCCTGCGCATACGTCGTGCCGCCTATGATGACCTGCAGACCTACGCTCGGGGCGTCCGATGCCGCCTTCAAGACGACCTGGTCAAATCCATTGAATACGGAATCCGACCCCGTGAGCTGAGCGGATTGAACCATGCCCGCGCCCGACAAGGCCGCGTCGGCCGTGGTCTTGTTCCAGAACGAGGAGGAGAGGAAACCATATGTGCCCGTGCCGCTGGTCAATTGACCAATCATGGGGAGCTGATACGTGGCGCCGGCATAGCCGCTATTGCCCTTGAGCAGGGTGTCGTTGGCGATGTAGCCGTCGGACAGGGTGCTCGGTAGGGTCGGCTTGTAGGCGCTTTGGGCCGTTGTGCTCATATTGGAGATAAACGTGAATCCGCCGCGACGATTGGCGCTGGTCGAACCATCGCCATTGCCCGCAGAGACGGAGGCCGAATTCGCCAGCACAACG
>ERZ795030.6093-NODE-6093-length-10713-cov-4.025708_pt1 | contig 10713 bp, 5 predicted proteins | sample MGYA00375122_ERZ795030 | MGnify/ENA primary metagenome ERZ795030 (study PRJEB30165, sample SAMN05720146) | activated sludge metagenome | isolation source: anaerobic digester from wastewater treatment plant | place: Japan | collected 2015-04-20 ...
CGGCTGAACGGCAGCGCGGCCTTCGCCGTGCCGCCGGACGAGGTGTGGCCGGACGGCACGGCCGCCGCCGCCTTCGGCTGGCTGCCGTATCTCGAGGGGTTCATGCTGGCCGCCGCCGCCGCCCTGGACGATCCCCGCCTGCTCGCCCGGTGGGAGCGCCTGCTGGCGGTGGTGGACGCCGACGGCGCGCGCCCCTGCGACACCCGGCTGATGTACCGGCCGGACGGCCAGCCGAGCTGGGGGGCCTACTACATGACCGCGCCCGCCAGTTGGCTCGTGTACGACGCCCTGCTCGATTTCAGCTACACCCCCGGCGATGGCGTGCTGCGCCTGCGCGCCGGGCACCCGGGCCGCTGGCCGCTGATCCATCCGCTGTTTTGGGGCCTGGCGAACGTGGGGGAAGACGGGACGGTGACGCTGACGGTGCGGCGCGTCTTTCGGCCCGGCCCGGCGGTGACCGCGCTCGCCGCGCCCGCCGGCGCGGCCGTCTGGTATCGCGGAGCCCGGCTCTCGGTCACGATGGATCACGGACGGTACGCGGTCCATGATCTGCCCGACACGGTCAACTTGGTTGCCGGGATGGCGCTGACGTGGAAAATTGACCAGTAAAGCGATAAAGTTACCCGCTGAAATGGGCGGGGTCGGCCGGGTTCTCAACACCTGTGGAAAAAAATTGTTGATAACTTCTTTCCCCTTCATACGGGGTGTGGATAAGACAGGCATTCTTCATCATGAATGGGCGAGAAGGGGGATTTCCCGTTCAAAATGCGGAAAAAATGCCGGCAGGCAAGCGGATGTGCCTATTGCCCTTGCCCGGCAACCAAGCTATAATACCGGCGGACGGGACGGGAATTTCCACAGGCTCTTCCACACTTGTGGATAACCGCTCGGACTACGAAAACTGCCAACAACCATCCTGGTTCTGCCGCGCTCAACCATTATGCGCCCCACCGTGGGGAACCGGTATTGCTGATTTGGTGAGCTGGGATGGCGGTTTTGCCCTATTAGTAGCACGGCCCGCTCACGGGCTATTCACCGTCGCATTCGTGGCACTCGGCGTTCCTTCGGTCCGCGCCGGGCGGCTTGCCGTCCCTGTCGCCGCCAATTTTTGATGTGTTGCACTTCTCGGGAGGAACAGCATGCCGTCAATGCTCACCTTGCAGGAGGTTTGGCCTCGCGCGCTGGAGGTGCTCACGGAATCGCTCAAGCGCCGGTCGCTGGCCAAATGGATTCCGGAGCTCCAGCCGGTGAGTTATGACGGCGCCACGCTGGTGGTGAGCGTGCCGACCCCCTTCGTCAAGGATTGGATGGAAGGGAAAGCCGCTCCATTGCTCTCCCGCAAGCTCTCCGATGCCTTCGACGCGCCCATCGCCGTGCAGTTCACCGTGGCCCAGCTCGCGCTGTCCCTCGACGCGCCCGCGCCGTCCGCGCCGCCGGCGAAACGCGCCCGCGGCAAGGCCGCTGACGACGGCTTCTTCAGCTCGCTGCCGCTCAACCCGCGCTACACCTTCGCGCAGTTCGTGGTGGGCAAGCACAGCCAGATCGCTCACGCCGCCGCGCTGGCGGTCAGCCGCCAGCCCGGGCACTCCTATAATCCGCTCTTCATCTACGGCGGCGTCGGGCTCGGGAAAACCCACCTCATGCAGGCCATCGGCCACGCCGCGCTGCGCGAAAATCCCGGGCTGAAGGTCACCTACGTCTCCGGCGATACCTTCACCTATCACGTGGTCACCTCCATTCGCGAAGATCGTTTCGGCGCCTTCCGCGACGCCTACCGCGACGTGGATATCTGGCTGGTGGACGACATTCAGTTCATCGCCTCGCGCGAGCGCACCGAGACGGAGTTTTTCCAGGTCTTCAACACTCTGGTGGAAACCGGGCGGCAAATCGTCATCACCTCCGACCGCGCGCCGAAAGACCTGCAGATTCTCGACCCGCGCCTCAGCTCCCGCTTCGAATGGGGGCTGATGACCGACATCAAGGCGCCCGACCTGGAAACGCGCATCGCCATCCTGCAGAAGAAAGCCGCGCTGGAAGGCATCCCCGTGCCCGACGAGGTGATTCGCTACATCGCCACCACCATCTCCGGCAATATCCGCTCGCTGGAAGGCGCGCTCATCAAGGTACTCGCCGCGCACTCCCTCTCCCAGCAGGAGCTCACCGTCTCCCTCGCCATGGAGCAGCTGCGCGATCACAGCCACGGCCCCACCTCCCGCCTCCTCACCATCGCCGACGTGCAGCAGATGGTGCTGCGCCACTACGGCATCTCGCTGGAAGACCTCACCGGCGCCCGCCGTACCCAGCATCTCGTCCTGCCCCGCCAGGTCGCCATGTACCTGTGCCGCCAGCTCCTCAACGCCTCCTTCCCGGAGATCGCCCGCCACTTCGGCGGCCGCGATCACAGCACCGTCATCTACGCCTGCACGAAGATGGAAGAGACCATGAAGATGGACCAGCAGGTGCGCATCGTGGTGGACGAGCTCGCCTCGCGCCTCCAGGAAGCGATGAGCGGCCGCGGGTGAGCCCGCCCAGGATGCGGGGACGCTCGCCCGCGCCTGCGCGCCGCATGATGCCAACACGCCCATTTTCTGGTATAGTGTGGACGGACGGGACGCTGCCCGCGCTGGGAGAGCATGGCCGACATCATTCTTGACATCTTTACGCCGGAAGATCGCGCGCTCATCGCTGACCTCGACCTGGAGCGGATGCCGCGGCACGTCGCCATCATCATGGATGGCAACGGACGCTGGGCCACCGCGCAGGGCTTGCCGCGCGTCATCGGCCACCGCGCGGGGGTGGAAAGCATCCGCCGCGTCATGAAAGCCTGCCGCGCGCTGGGCATTGCCTGCCTCACCGTCTACTCCTTCTCCACCGAGAACTGGGGCCGGCCGGATGACGAAGTGCAGGCGTTGCTGGCGCTGCACGAGCAGTCGCTGCTGGCGGAGCTGGACGAGATGCAGCGCGAAGGCGTGCGCGTGCGCCACCTGGGGCGCTTTGCCCTGCTCCCCGCGTCGCTGCGGCGCGCGCTGGGCGACGCCATCGCGCGCACCCGCGATAATACCACCCTCACCTTCACCCTGGCGTTGAACTACAGCGGCCGCGCCGAGCTGACCGATGCCGCGCGCCGGCTGGCCGCCGCCGCCGCCGCCGGCGAGGTGGACCCAGCCGCCATCACCGAGGAGACCGTCGCCGGCGCGCTCTACGCGCCCGACCTGCCCGATCCCGATCTCTGCATCCGCACCGCCGACGAGCTGCGCATCAGCAATTTTCTCCTCTGGCAACTCGCGTACGCCGAATTCTGGACCACGCCCGTGCTCTGGCCGGATTTTCAGCCCCGGCATCTGCTGCAGGCCGTGCGTGAGTACCAGCGCCGCACGCGCAAATTCGGGAAGGTGGTGCCGTGATGCTGCGCGACCGCCTGCTGGCCGCCGTGTTTGGCCTGCCGATGCTCCTCGTGCTCCTCTGGCTCAACTACGTGCTGCGCGGCCACAATAGTCCGGATGACCTGCCGCTACTCTGCGTGGTGCTGCTCATCGCCGGTGGGGGCGGCTGGGAAGTCAGCCGGGTGACGCGCCAGCGTTTCCCGGACACCTCCCGCTGGAACGGCGTCTACGCCGCGCTCATCCTCCCGTTTTTGGTGCACGCCATCCGGCTGGCGATCAATCCCAACGGCGCCGGCATGGTGCCGGCCAGCAGCCTGGGCCTGTTAGTAGACTCGCTGGGCGCCACCGCCGCCGTGATGTTCCTCTTCCTCGCCGTCTGGAGCGACGCGGAACACCGCGGGTGGACGGGCATCAAAGAAAACCTCATCGTCATCGCCGGCGGCCTCTACCTGGGCGGCACGCTCTCCGCCGTGCTCCTCCTCGGCGAGACGCATTTTCGCGAAATGGCGGTGCTGTTCGTCTTCTTCGGCGTCTTCGCTCTCGACACCGCGGCGTATTTCGGCGGCCGCACCTTCAACGGCCCCAAACTCGCGCCGCGCGTCAGCCCCGGCAAAACCTGGGCCGGCGCGGTCTGCGGACTGCTGGCCGCCGTGGCCATCGCCCTCCTCTTCAAGCTGCTCCCGCCGCTGTTTGGCGCCGGCGATGCGTGGTGGAATCTCGGCGCCCGCTTGAGCTGGCTGCACATGCTGCTGCTGGGCGCGGCGGTGGGCGTCTTCGGCCAGATCGGTGATCTGGTGGAGTCCGCCTTCAAACGCTGGGGCCATGTCAAGGATTCCGGCTCGTTCCTCCCCGGCCACGGCGGCTTTCTCGATCGCTTTGACAGCCTGTTGCTCGCCGCCCCCGTCGTCTACCTGCTGCTGGCCTGGTTCGTCGGCTTCCCGCGCTGAGTCGGCGCGCAAAGCGAATGGCCGCTCCGCTGTCCGGCATCGCACGTCCGGGTTGATTTTTCGGCAATCCCGTGATATAGTACCGTCTGGCACTGCGCGCGGCCCTCGGCTGATGGTGCCGGCGCGAACAATAGCACAGGTGCGGATGCCCCCGAAATCCAGTCTCCAGGAGGATGCGAAACTCGTGCACCCATCCCACAAGACTGTCGCCCGATATCGCAGTACCATCATCGTTCTGGTGCTCGTGGGTGTGTTGTGGCCATCCCTGGTGATGGCCGCGCCCCCCGCCGCGCAGAAAACGCAATTGCAGCGGAAGCGCGCGAGCATCCAGACGCAAATCTCATCGGTCCGGCAGAAACTCCACGCCACGCTGGCCCGGGAACGCAACACCCGCGCCAAGCTCAAAACGGATGAAAAAAACCTGCGCGTCGCCCGCGGCAACCTGCAGGTGACCACCCTGCTGCTCGAACGCAAGAAGATCGAGGTGCAGCGCGCGACGCTGGCCCTCGTGTCCGCGAAGCAGCAGTTCTCCCTGGCGCAGGATGAAGTGAGCGGCCGGCTTGTTGCGCTGTATGAGCGCGGTGAGCAGGGCTACCTCGATCTCCTCCTCTCCGCCGACGATTTTGGCGATATGCTCGAACGCATGGAATTTGCCGAGCTGCTGATGGACCAGGACCGCGCCGCCCTCGTCACCCTCAAGGAACGCCGCGACAAAGTCGCGAGCTACCAGCAGATGCTGGCGGAAAAGGCGCGGGAAGTCGCGCGCCTGCGGCAGCGCGCCGCGGTCCAGCACAATCTGCTGGATATCAAGCGCCGCCAGACCCAGGGCACCCTCTCCGACGTGCGCGGCGAACGCCAGCGCATCGAAGCCGAGCTGCGCGCGCTGGAGCGCGAATCGAATGCCATCGCCGCCATGCTGCGCTCCATGCAGTCGAGCTCGGCCGGCAAAGCGCGCTATAATCGCCAGTATAGCGGCGGCTTCGGCGGCCTGCCCGTCAACGGGCGCGTCGGCTCGGGCTTCGGCATGCGGTATCACCCGATCCTCAAGCGCAATCGCATGCACACCGGCGTGGATATCGGCGCGCCTTCCGGCACACCGATCGCCGCGGCGGGCGCGGGCGAGGTCATCTACGCCGGCTGGCGCGGCGGCTACGGCAATACCGTGATGATTGACCACGGGCGCGGCCGGGTGACGCTCTACGCGCACATGTCCGCCATCGGCGTGCGCGCCGGCCAGATCGTCTCCCGTGGGCAAACGATCGGCCGCGTCGGCTCCACCGGCCTCTCCACCGGGCCGCACCTCCACTACGAGCTGCGCATCAACGGCACGCCGGTGAATCCGCTGTAGCCGTTCACGGGAAGCGCCACGTGTCCCAGGCCCCCGGCCGTAGAGCCAGGGGGCCTGTTTTCGTCCGCTCATCCGATTGCGCTTTCCCGCGAAATGGCCGATAATGCATCCGGCGCGTCAGCCTCGGCTTGCCCAACGCTGTCTGCTGGAGACGAACATGACATCCCGCCTGCCCTTCCTGCTGCTATGCGGCCTGCTTGGCCTGTCGGCGCTGCCCGTCACCGCGGCTTCGCTGGTGAAAACCGTCACCATCACCGATTACCTCGGCGTCGCGTGGACCGATGAGCTGGTGCATGAGACGCTCACCTTCGCGCCCGGCGCGCTGAAGGGTGTGCCGCGGGCGCGCGTGACAGTCGGCAAGACGCCGATACTCAGCCAGCTCAGCGACGTGACGCGCCATGCTGACGGCTCCGTTGCCGCCATGAACGTCTGGTTCATGGCGACGGTGCCGGCGCATGGGTCGGTCACGTATACCATCACGCCCGGAGCGGCCGGCCCGGCGCCCGCGGGCGCCGGGGTGACGGTGACGGCGGAGACGATGGAGCTGACCTCGGGCGGCGCCGCGCCCGTTGGCATTCGCCTGCTCAACGGCGCGAAATCTTTCGACTGGCCCGTCCCCGCGACGACAGTGCCGGGCCCTCTCCAGGGCTTGCTGCTGCCGTCGGGGCGCGTCACCGGGGGCGGCAGCTTCGCGGTGCCGTTCAACGTGCGGTCGTATCACGCGGCAGTCACCGCCGCCGGCCCGCTCTTCGCGGAGGCGACGGTGCGCTACCAGTTCGACACCGGCTACTGGACCTTCACCGCGCGCGTGGTGGCGGGCTCCCCGCTGGTGCAGATCACCGAGGAGTTGGACACCGGTTGGAACGCGCAGCAGACCGCGCAGGTGGACCGCTTCTATACCGTCACGCTAAACGGCGAGCACTTCAACCCCACCCAGGCGTATTACCTGGGCCGGCCGCGGCAGGGGTATACCGACCTGCTGGAGGGGGTGGCGCAGCCGGAAGTGCTGGCGACGATGCACCAGCCGTCCGTCTCCGGGTGCAATGCCAGCGGCTATATGCTGAAGTCTGACGAGAACCGCACCGAGTACTACCTGATCGGCTGGCCGTGCTGGTCTGCCGGCGTTGGGGTGGGTATCCGCTACGTGGAGCCGGGCAAGGACGCGGTGGGCTTCATCGCCGCGAACACCCCGTACTGGCGCAACCAGATGGCGCTGCGTTTCCGCGCCACGAAGGACGGCGCCGTGCAGGCCTGCCTGCCGCTGCAGGTCTACCATCAGGAATGGGAGACGGACGGTTACGGTCGCACCAGTCCGAATGCCACCGGCACAACCACCGACGTGCCCGACACCACCGCCCGCCGCTGCTATGGCATCATGCTCACCGCGGCGGAGGATGAGCGGCAGGCGGTGCTCGGCTCACTGCTGCGCGCGTCCGCGAAAGTCGGCGCCTGGCCGCTGGATGCGGTGCGCCGCTGGACGCTGGACTGGCCCGACCCCATGGCGGGCGCCGGCTGGGCGGCGGAGTCCTCGGAGGCCGCGCAAGCGTTGATGGCCCAGGTGCGCAACTGGATCGCCAACAAGCGTGCCACCGGCAATTTCGGCACCTTTAGCATGCATGACTACTTCCTTGTCGCGCAGTGGGGCGTCGGCAGTAAAGGCATCAAGGAGCTGGGCGCCGTGCTGAATGACGTCACCCAGCTCAGCGCCGCCGACCGCCGCACGCTGCGCCGCCAGGCCGCTTACGTGGCCTACGTGATGCATTCGCCCCATGTCTTCCCCTGGGGCAGCGGCGCGCATCTCGGCAACCCGAATATGTCCATCATGGCGATGAATACCCGCGTCTTCGCCGGCCAAACGATCGAGGATCACCCCATGTTCACGCAATGGGGCGCGTGGACCACCGCCTTCATGCGCGCGTATATCGCCCGCTTCACCCGCGAATCCGGCGCCGCCTACGAATGTCCCTCCTACACACTGGGCGTCACCTGGAAGCAGATCGCGGAGGCCAACACCATCCTCATGCAGGCCGGCGTCGGCGACGCCTTCGCGGGATCGCGCATGCCCACCAGCCTGCGCTTCAGCATGAACTGCTGGCTGCTGCCCCCCGACCTGCGCTTCAACGGCCGGCGCACCATCATGCCGGTGGGCAACACCTCGTATCAATCCGTCACGCCGGACATGGCGAAGCTGATGGTGGAGTATTACCGGGACCGTGATCCACGCCTCGCCGGAGAATTCCAATGGTTCGCCAACCAGACGCTGCCGACGGACAAGCAGCTGGCGCTCGTGGACGATATCGTGCCGGAACTCGGCAGCGCGTGGTACACGGACTATGGCGTGGTCATGCGCCACGGCTTCGGCACGCCGCATGAAACCTACTTCCACATGATGGCCGGCAACTGCCTGGGGCACTACGAGACCACGGATCACATGTCCTATACGCTCTACGCGAAAGGCCACCCGATCAATCTGCACTTCGGCAACGGCTACTTCCCGATGTATGGCCGCCCCTGGCTGCGCAACAGCATCTCGGTGGACCATCGCGTGCACTGGGCCTACGAGCGCCTCTATGCCCAGGTGCAGGCCGCCGCCTTCATGCCCGCCACCGAATACGCGCACGGCGCGCTGGATATGGACGAGCTGCTGCCCCGCTGCGGCGAGTATCCGCCGGACTACGGCAAGCCGGACCCCGACCCGCTGAAATTTGCGCCGCGCGAAGCGATGCCGACGATGACCTGGCACCGGCAAATTCTCTTCGTGAAAGACCAGGACCCGAAGGGGCCGAACTACTTCGTGGTGCGCGATGCTTTCGGCGGCAAGCCCGCGAAACCGACGGATGACACCTTCTGGTTCCTCGCCAACGACATGACGCGCGACGGGGATGTCTTCCACTTCGACGGCCAGCTCCCGGTGGATATGGATGTCTTCGTGAATAGCCCCGCCGGCGCGCGACCGGAGACGGGCAAATTCGGCCACGTGCAGCAGCCCTACGCACGCATGACCGGCGACGACCTGCGGTATTACCCGAACAAGGTGCGCCGCGAGGATCAGCTCTTCCTGCGCCTGCAGCAGCCTGCCGGCGGCGGCTATTGCGTGGTGCTCTACCCCCGCCTGAAAGGAATTGATCCCCCGGCAACCTATACCAGCCTGGGCGAGCACGCGGTGAAGGTGGTCACCCCGCTCTCCACCGACTACCTCCTCCTCAACGCCTTCCCGGCGTCCGCGAAAGCCGATGACGTGGACATCACCGGCACCGCCGTCGCCGTCCGCAAGTATGCCGACGGCAAGATCGTCGTCACCAACAGCGAAGGCGCCGCCGCCGTCACCATCGCCGGCACCACCATCACCGGCGCCGGCCCCTTCAGCGTCACCCTCGCCGGCGGCAAGGTGGAGACGAAGACGTATAGTGCGGACGCGACAGTCGAGGTGCGATAACCCGCCCGGCGCGCGGTTTTTCAACCCGCCCAGACTGGGGCCGCGGAGTTGTACTCCGCACGAGTTTGCACACGCTCTGTTATACCGGACCAGACACTCGTGCGGAGTACAACTCCGCGGCACCAGTCTCCTCACGGCACGAAACTGAACCAGGTGCCATCGGCTTCGGGATATTCCCGCAGCACCGCCGGCTTCGCCCACCCGGAGCCGATCAGCGCCACCTGCGTCTGCTCTACCCAGGGCGGACGCGCCGTCTTCGAGCGGATACGGCGCAGATTCGGTGCCGCGCAGATACCAATGGCCGTATAGCAGCACGCCGATGAGCAGGCCCGGTGGGATGAGCTGCGGAAAACCCAATGGGATAGCCCCCGGTGGAGGTGTGGGTGAATGCGAGACATCCTGCCATCCCTTTCCTGATCTTCCGGAGAATTCCGTTCCCAAGAGGTTCTGGGCTGACGTTGCGGAAGTACGTACCAATGTCCATAGAGATCTGTTCATGCCCACGGGGGGCGCCGGCGCCATCATGTTCATCGCCCTGTAACAGCCCGCTCATCATCGTGTCACACCCCCGAGGTATCATGGCATCAGGAGGCGTATTACCATGTCGGCACTGCTTTCTCGCGTGCATAGCTGGGTGGCGGAGGCGCCGTGGCTGGCGCTGGTGATGCTGGTGGGGGTGGCGGCCATCTTCTGGTGGGTGCTGCGCAGCCAGGGCGTGCCGGAATGGTCGGCGCGGAAGGCGCCGTGGCTGCGGGTGGTAGCGCTGGCGCTGGCGCTGCCCGCGCTGTTTTTCATCCTCCTCTGGGGGATGCGGGTGACGCTGGCGCGCACGGAATACGATTTCCGCCGCCAGCACGGCCGGGTGAGCGAGGCGAATCTGGCCAGCGTGGAGAGCATCTGGGGCCGCCCGCACGTGCAGCGGGACCTGACGGTGTATCACACGTATGAGGTGCCGGTCACCGAGGAGGTGCGCGATCAGTTCGGGCGCATCGTCACCCGCACGCGCATGGAGACGCGCGAGGCGCCGCAAAACAGCATCACCCGCACCCGCGGCGACGTGACGCTGACGCGCAGCGAGCGGCAGAAAGGCACCGCGCGGTACCCGGGTTTCACCCTCGATGCCGCCTTCGACTACACCGTGAGGAATTTTGCCGATCGCCGCACGGACGCGCACTTCACCTTCCCGCTCTCCCCCGGGCAGACGATGTTCGACGGCTTCACCGTGCGCGTGAACGGGGAGGACATGAGCAGCCGGCTGCTCTTCGATCCGTATGCCGTCACCTGGACGCTGCCGATGAATCCGGGGCAGGTGGATGAGGTCGCGGTGGCCTATCACTCGCGCGGGCTGCAGCGCTTTTACTACCAGGTATCCGACGTGCGCGAGCTGCGCGATTTCCTGCTGGTGCTGCGCCTGCCCGACATTCCGCCGCGCGACGTGAATTACCCCGAGGGCTGCATCACCCCGACCACGCGCCGGGCGGAAGGGAATGGCTCGCTGCTGGAATGGCGGCTGGATCGCGCGCTCACCACCCGCGGCATGGGCATCGCGCTGCCGCAGCCCGCGCACGAAGCCCTGCAGCAGCGCATGCACGTCGATGT
>ERZ795030.6103-NODE-6103-length-10701-cov-4.608022_pt1 | contig 10701 bp, 9 predicted proteins | sample MGYA00375122_ERZ795030 | MGnify/ENA primary metagenome ERZ795030 (study PRJEB30165, sample SAMN05720146) | activated sludge metagenome | isolation source: anaerobic digester from wastewater treatment plant | place: Japan | collected 2015-04-20 ...
GCCGCTCGCCGTGTACAGCACCGCACCGTGGGCTGCCGTGCCGATGGCGATGACCGTCTTGATGCCGCCATCCTTGAGGATCTTTTCCAGCTCGGTGTTGAAAAACTTGTCGACGCCGGTCGATACCACCGGCTCGCTGTCCTTCGGCGCAAGCTCGGCCAGCGTGTCGGCGCGCTTGCCGGTGGCGCCGGTGGCATAGACGATCGGCAGGCCTGCGGCGCGTGCTTCGCCGAGCAGTTTTTTTACCGCCGGTACCGAGGCCATGCAGCGCGGGCGCTGAGTACAGTTCGGCGTGACAAAATCGAGCATCAGCAAGGCCGTAGTCTTGGGGTCGATGGTTACCGCTTTCAACTCGGGTGCGGGTGGCGCCTTCACGCTGGTCCATTCGTCGACGATGGTCTGCGCCGAGGCCGCCGGAACGGCAAGACCAAGCCCGGCTGCGAGCACGAGCACGAGCAGACGGCCATGGCCTCTGCGCGTACTGCTCATGAACGTGCCGGTTACCCTGGTTGAACAGTGCTTGAGGTATCGTTCATTTTCCATGCTTTACTCCTTGTAATAGTGGAAATTCAAGAACAAGCAGCTCGGTTGAGCATCGTACTGCTGGACTTTGTGTGCTCGTTATTCACTGCTCAATAACTTTTTGTGAGCAGTGCGGATTAGCGTCGCGGCAGCACGGTGGTGGGTTTTTGTCCCTGGACCGGGATCTGGCTGGACTCAAGTTCAAAGGCCAGACAGACCCGGTTGCGGCCTTGCTGCTTGGCATTGTAAAGCGCCTTATCGGCCGCCGTCACGACCTGATCGGCCGTCGATTGCCGGTCGGGCAAGAGCGAAGCAACGCCGACACTGACCGTAATGTGATCGGCCACGGTCGATGCCGCGTGCGGAATGTGCAGATCGGACACTGCCTGACAGATACTGAGCGCCACCTTGTAGGCGCCCTGAGACGAGGTATTGGGCAGCACCACGACAAATTCCTCCCCGCCATAACGTGCCAACAAGTCCAGCGCACGCACCATCTTTCCACTGACGGCTTTGGCTACGGACTGCAGGCAGGCGTCACCGGCCGGATGTCCGTAGTAGTCGTTGTAAAGTTTGAAAAAATCGACGTCGATCATCAGCAGGCCGACCGGGTGCTGCTCGCGAATCGCACGATCCCATTCAGCCTTCAGACGAGCGTCGAAATACTTGCGGTTGGCAATACCGAGCAAACCATCGGTCTGCGAAAAGACTTCAAGTTTCTGATTGGCCAGAATCAGTGCCGCGTTGGCCTGCTGCAACTCGGCGGTTCTTGCGGCAACCCGTTCTTCAAGGAGGTGGTTAGCCGAAATCAGATCGAGACTTAGCCGGGATACTACCTGGTAAGTGTTACGCAGCGCCTTGATCATGGCCTCGGCACTCTTGTCGCGCGGCCTGAGCAGCTCCAGTTCGAAGGCCAGTTCCGGCGTCTTGCCACTTTTTACCAGCTCAATCTGGCGCGCCAGCGATTGATCGACACCGAGAACGTGCAGACACAGCCAGGAGGTGAGAAAGGACAGAAAAACCTCGGCCGGATTACTCAGCGCCGAACGGGCGCTCCACATGGCGCGTACCTGCTCGACGAAATCGTCATGCAGCCTGAGGTGTAGCGTGATATGCCGCCGATCGACACCGGCGCGCTGCATCAGGTCTTTCTCAGCGGCAAAGTGATACTTCGTATAGTCGATCAACTGCGCATAAGCGAGTTGAACGGCTGCTTCGCCCGCGCCTTCCCTTTCCGTCAGCGATGCACTCAGCCTGTTGAAGAGATCGACCAGCGCATGGTGCTGCTCATCGACTGTGCCGATGCCGGTATAAAACTCTTCACCCCAAACAAAAGTATGCATGGCTTGCCTCTGGTCGACTGGCAGTGTCCGACTCAACGAATGAAGCGGAAATAGGCAATCAATTGCCGCAAGCGGGTAGAACCTTCCTTCATCTGAATGGTTCTTTCGGTTACTTCATGAATTGCAGCGCTGGTTCGCTCGATTCCTTCGACAATACCCTCAACCTGGCTTGCGATTTCATTCCCGGCGGCTGATTGCTGCCGCGTACCATCGGCAATGTGGCGTGAGATCGAGGCGACTTCCTCGCCGTGCTGGGCCACCGATTGCAGCCCGCTACGTGCCATCTGCATCGCTGCATCCGTACTGGCAACCTGGGTTCCGGCCGAGGCCATGGTGCTCAGGGCCTCCTGTGTGACTCTTTGAATCTCCTGAACGCTCGCCGTAATTTCTCCCGTCTGCTTTCTGGCCTGCTCGGCCAGTTTTCTGACTTCGTCGGCTACCACGGCAAAGCCGCGACCTGCTTCACCCGCACGCGCCGCCTCGATGGCCGCGTTCAGGGCCAGCAGATTGGTCTGTTCGGAAATGCCGCGGATGACCTGAGTAACGCGATCGATCGCCAGGATGGAACGGGATAACTCCGCCATCGTCTTTTCTGCGCCATCGACAGTGGTCACGACATTCGCCGTCGCCGCCTGGCTTTCATCCATGCTCAGGGTGGCCTGATCGAGCAGCGCGTGAGAGGCCTGCACGGCCTGCGCCGCCTGTTGTGCGCTGTCGGCAATCTCGCCGACCGAGGCCACCAGTTGCTCGACTGCCGAGGCGATGCAGCCAAGGGAGTCGGATTGATCTGCGGTGACCGTGCGCGTATGTTCCATCTCGTTACTCAGGGCCTCGGCACTGTCTCCCATCAAATCGGCAGACTCGGCAATTTCGGCCATCATCGCCTTGAGATGGGTTTGCATGGTGATCAGCGCGTCGTTGAGTTTGCCCAGTTCATCCTCCCGAGTCATCGGGATTTCGTCAGTCAGATCGCCCTGTGCGATGTTGTCCAGACGAGCAATGATTCGAGAAAAGATGGTCAGCATCTGACTTTGAATCACCAGCAAAAATACGCTGGCAACGATACCTGCAAGGCCGAGAGATCTAAGAATCCAGCCGATTGAATCCGTTGACAGGCCGAGCGAAGAGCCGAACTGATAGACAATTCCGCCGAAGATCTGCATGCCCAGGAGCAGAAATACCAGGCCCTTTAGTTTGACTTTCAGCGACAGGCGTTTCCAGAATGCCGTCTTCGGAATGCTTGCCTTGCCCTCTTTCAACTGCTGGTAGAAGGTCTCGGCTTCGGCGATCTGCTGCCTGGTCGGCTCGGTACGTACAGACATGTAACCGATGATCTCGCCACTCTTGAACACCGGGACAACCAGTGCATCAACCCAGTAATAGTCCCCGTTCTTGCATCTGTTTTTGACAATACCGCGCCACGGGCGACCGACCTTGGTGGTATCCCATAACCACGCGAAGGCACCGGGCGGCATGTCCGGGTGACGAACCATATTGTGATTTTTGTCGATCAGTTCTTCGCGTGTAAAACCACTGATCCTGACGAAGGTCTCGTTAACGTAGGTGGTGATTCCCTTCAGGTTGGTGCGAGAAACAATGTAGTGACCCTTCGGGAAAGGAACTTCAGTTTGCGTAACCGGCAGATTGATTTTCATTCTTCATCCTCGCGTAAGGCTGTATAAGCTATTTCCCGGTATTGAAATCAGGCGCTCTGTCGAAATGCCAGGTGAAATTTATCACTGACTCGCCATAGCCAGACGTCATTACATCAACACGATGTCGTACTGCTCCTGCGCGTAACTCGGTTCGGCCTTCAGCGAAATCGGTTTGCCGATGAAGTCGGAGAGCATGGCCAGTCCCTGTGACTCTTCGTCAAGAAAAACATCGATGACCGCGACACTGCCGAGCACTCGAAGCTCGCGCGCGTTGAACTGGCGGGCTTCGTGCAACAGCTCGCGCAAAATCTCGTAGCAAACGGTTCGTGCCGTTTTTACCTCGCCGCGTCCCTGGCAGGTGGGGCATTCCTCGCACAGGATATGCGCCAGCGATTCGCGCGTGCGCTTGCGCGTCATCTCGACCAGTCCGAGCGCCGTAAACCCATTGACCGTCAGCCGTGTGTGGTCGCGCGCCAGCGCCTTGTTGAACTCGGCAAGCACGGCCACCTTGTGCTCCTCGCTATCCATGTCGATGAAGTCGGTGATGATGATGCCGCCGAGATTGCGCAAACGCAACTGGCGGGCGATGGTCTGTGCCGCCTCAAGGTTGGTTTTGAACACCGTTTCGTCGAAGTTGCGCACGCCGACAAAACCGCCGGTATTGACGTCGACGGTGGTCATCGCCTCGGTCTGGTCGAAGATCAGGTAGCCCCCTGACTTGAGATCGACGCGCCGTGCCAGTGCCTTCTGTATTTCTTCTTCAACGCCGTGCAGGTCGAACAGCGGGCGATCGCCGATGTAATGATTGAGCAAGGGCGTGACCGTCGGCATGAATTCGGCAGCAAAGGTGCTCAGTTTCTGGAAGTTCTCGCGCGAGTCGATGACGATGCTCGCGGTTTCCGCATTGACGAAATCGCGCAGAACGCGCTGGCCGAGGGACAGCTCCTGATATAGCAGCGCCGGTGGCGCGGAGGTTTTCGCGTGTGTCTGCAGGTCGCGCCAGATCTTGCGCAGATAGTCGATGTCGTTGGCCATCTCTTCTTCCATGGCACTCTCGGCCATGGTGCGAACGATGAATCCACCCGGCTCGTCGGCCGGCACCAGGCGGGTGATCTTTTCACGTAGCGCCTCGCGCTCGATCTCGCTCTCGATGCGCTGTGAAATGCCGATGTGCTTCTCCTGCGGCAGGTAGACGAGCATCCGTCCGGCGACCGAGATCTGTGTCGACAAGCGAGCGCCCTTGCTGCCGATAGGGTCCTTGATGACCTGCACGACAAGACTCTGCCCCTCGAACAGGATGCGTTCGATGGGTCGCGCCGGCTCCCCGTTGTAGCGGGGCTCCCAGATATCGGCCACGTGCAGGAAAGCGGTTCGCTCCAGCCCGACATCGATGAATGCCGACTGCATGCCGGGCAGAATGCGAACGACGCGTCCGACATAAACATTACCGACCAGACCACGGCTGGCGGTGCGTTCGATGTGCAGTTCCTGCACGACGCCCTGGTGCATGACAGCGACGCGTGTCTCCTGTGGCGTAAAATTGATCAGGATATCTTCGGGCATGAGAAGGCGATCGGAAAAATGCAGGTAAAATTCCAGGTTCGCAGCATTCTACCCCTTCTACCCTTTCCCTCGCCAAAGCTTCCATGACTTCCGCTCCCGAGTTGCTGGCTCCCGCCGGTTCGTTGACCATGATGCGCACGGCCTTTGCCTTCGCTGCCGACGCCGTCTATGCCGGCCAGCCGCGCTACAGCCTGCGCGTGCGCAACAACGAATTCGGCAATCTGCAAATGCTGGGCCGCGCGATTGGCGAAGCGCATGCCGGCGGCAAGAGCTTCTATGTGGTCAGCAACGTGCTGCCGCACAACGCCAAGGTCCGCACCTACCTCGCCGATATGGCGCCGGTGGTGGCGCTCCAGCCCGACGCGCTGATCATGGCCGACCCCGGTCTGATCGATCGGGTACGCGAGACCTGGCCGGAAATGCCGGTACATCTGTCGGTGCAGGCCAATACCGTCAATTTTGCTGCGGTACGCTTCTGGAAGAAGCTCGGCATTTCGCGCATCATCCTGTCGCGCGAGCTGTCGCTCGACGAAGTGGAAGAAATCCGCCAGGAATGCCCGGACATCGAACTCGAAGTCTTTGTGCATGGTGCGCTGTGCATCGCCTATTCAGGCCGCTGCCTGCTTTCCGGCTACTTCAACCACCGCGACCCGAACCAGGGCACATGCACCAACTCCTGTCGCTGGGACTACCAGGTCAAGGCCGGGAAGGAAGACGCCGGCGGCGATGTTCATGCGTGCGGTTCGCTGGCACCCGGCAGCGAAGGCCAAGTCTGGCTGCTCGAAGAAAGGGAGCGCCCCGGCGAGCTGATGCCGATCGAGGAAGACGAGCACGGTAGCTACATCATGAACTCGAAGGATCTGCGCGCCATCGAGCACGTGCAGCGTCTGGTGGGCATCGGCATCGACTCGCTGAAGATCGAAGGCCGCACCAAATCGCCCTATTACGTCGCGCGCACGGCGCAGGTCTATCGCCGTGCCATTGACGACGCCGTCGCCGGTCGCCCCTTCGACCCCGGACTGCTGGGTGAACTCGAAGGCCTGGCCAATCGCGGCTACACCGACGGTTTTTTCCAGCGCCACCACGAACACGAAATGCAGAACTACCTGCGCGGCCACTCCGAATCCGGCCGCAGTCTTTACGTCGGCGACGTGATTGCCTGGGATTCTTCGCGCCGCTTGGCCGAGATCGAGGTGAAAAACCGCTTCTCGCTCGGCGACCGCATCGAGGTCATTCATCCTTCGGGCAATTTCGAACTTGCGCTTGAACGTATGGAGAAGGCCGATGGGACCCTGCTCAGGGTGGCGCCGGGCAACGGCCACAAGGTGTGGATTCCTTTGCCCGCCGAACTGCCGGGGGCGATGCTGGCGCGCTTTGTTTGACTCGGAAATTTATTAAAGCGCTTTCAACACGGAGTTCACAGAGGCCACAGAGAAAAGAGTTGGTGAGCGGTTTAGTCAAATCTCCCCTTGTTTCCGTATGGCTTTGTGTCAAAGGCGGTTTCTTTCCATATCCACCCACATGAACAATTTTCAGCCACACCTTTTCGTCGACATTTCCTCGCATGGCTTTGGCCATCTGGCGCAGGCGGCACCGGTTCTCAACGAACTGACGCGCCTGCTGCCCCGGCTGCGCCTGACCGTGCGCAGCGGCTTGCCACAGGAATTATTGCGTGCCAGCGTGCACCGGGATTTCACCCACATTGCGCAGCGCAGCGACTTCGGTTTCGTCATGCTCGATGCAGTACGCATCGACGCTGCCGCGACCGCCGTCGCTTATCGCGAACAACACGCCAACTGGGCGCAGCGTGTCGCCGATGAAGCCGGGCAACTCGCTCGCCTGAAACCCGATCTGGTGCTCAGCGACGTGGCCTATCTGCCGCTGGCGGGCGCGGCACAGGCCGGTATTCGTTCGCTGTCGATGTGCTCGCTCAACTGGGCCGATCTGTTTGCCCATTTTTTCGGCGCCGAAGCGTGGTCGGCACCGATTCACAAGGAGATACTTGATGCCTACAACAGCGCCGAATGCTTCCTGCGGCTGACGCCGGGGATGCCGATGAGCGCGCTAGGTCGTGTCAAAGCCATCGCACCGGTCGCCGCACTGGGCCGCGATTGCCGTATCCCGCTACGCGAAAAGCTGGCCTGTACCCGCGATGAGAAAGTCGTTCTGATCGCCTTTGGCGGTATCGACAAACAAGTCCCTGTCGAGCAGTGGCCGCGCAACCTGGGCATTCGCTGGCTGGTTCCGCAGAGATGGGGTGTCGACCAGGGCAACGTGAGCTCATTCGAAGTGCTCGGACTGGCCTTGCCCGATCTGTTGCGCAGTGTCGATGCCGTGCTCACCAAACCCGGTTACGGCACCTTCACCGAAGCCGCATGCAATGGCACGCCGGTGCTCTATCTGCGCCGTGACGACTGGCCGGAACAGGATGTCCTGATCGACTGGCTGAAGATCAACGCCCGCTGCTGCGAGATCAGTGAAACATCGCTGAGGAGCGGATATTTGCGTGTGACGCTAGACAAGGTATGGCAGCTAGCGGCACCGGATCAACCCTGCCCGACCGGCGCCGCACAAGCGGCAGCAATGATATCGACTTTGCTTGAACCCGAGAAAACGTAGCTCGAACCCTGGGGTGGCTCACTTGCCGAAATTGAGCAAACCGGACTTCAGTTCAAGAAGATCCAGCGGGCTGAAGTTGCTGAATCTTCCTTCATTGAACTGCCCCTCCAGGTGAATCACGCAGGTCTCGGTCGAGCGACGAATGACCGATCCCTTGATCAGGTAACGCCGCTCCGCCGCCCCGAGTTCGGTTTCAATGAACACGATTTCGCCTGCTTGCATTGCGGGCATCGTTGTTCCACGCTCGCGCACACGGATACGCACCTCGCCATCGGATATGTCGACAATCGTGCACGGACCGGAGAACCTGTCTTCCGGCAAGGACAGGGTTACCGGCGCATTGATTTTCGTGCGCGACCTTCGGCGTTGATCGGTAACTGACAGTGAGGTCAGATCCGGCGTCAGCAGGATCATGTTGGTGCGCGCGTAAGGGCCATCAGGCATCTCGATCTGCTGCGCCACCTCGGTATCCAGGGTCGATACTCCCTTGCCCCCGGCATTGGAGATCAGCGAGATGCAATTGCCCGGGTTGAATTGCTTGCCCCGGCCGATCTGCGCACGGCGGTGATAATCGAGCTTCATCTCAAGATCGGACGTATCCGGAACCACAATCTGGAACAGCCTGAGAGCGGAGACCGGTGTTCGCACCTCGTTTTCGCCTGTACGGAACAGCGTCGGCCTGCCTTCCGGATCGCGATCGATCGCCTCGCTGGAGTAGACGAAATTTCCGTTCACACAGTAGGCGACGACCAGCGTATCGAAAACGATTTCCTGCTTGAATTCAGGGTAATAACGCAATTTTTTCCCGATCGGGAAAAACTCGATCAGCGTTTTGATCCGATCAAGGTCCGGCTTCATCAGGGATGCATCCCCCGATGACTGTTTTTTGACCTTCGAAACGCCAAAGGATTTGCCAAAGAATGTTTTTAACACCTTCCGCCTTCCAGCAGCAGTGATCTGCACATTGTTACGCAGCAAGATTCCGGATTGATCGAGTACAGATCGTGGTTAATGACTACGCTTTGAACTTTACTGGAAAATGAAGCTGAAGCCTATCCAAAACCGTTGGGGAAGCTCTGACAAGTGTCAAATCGTCATTCCGGTGCATCACAAGAGTGTTTCAGCCCTCGTCCTTTTTGCCTTCGGGGCAAAAGCCGGATTCCAGAAAAGTCAAGGCACTGGACACCGGCTTTCGCCGGTGTGACGGCTTTTGCAGCGTTTCCTTGGATGGTCAAACAGGAAACAGGAGATGGGTTCGATAACAGTGAATCATGGCTGGAGTCATTCACAGTGGGTAAGCGAAACGCTTGAGCAGGTTGCCGGTCTCGAACAGGGGCAAACCCATCACTCCGGTATAGCTGCCGGCCAGATGCTCGACAAACAGGCCGGCGCGACCCTGAATGGCGTAGGCACCGGCCTTGTCCAGCGGTTCGCCGCTGGCGACATAGTTGCGGATTTGGGCTGCGTCGAGGACGCCGAAGCGCACTTCGCTGATCGACAGCAGCGATTCGATGCGCCCTTCAAAGGCAATGGCCACGGCAGTGAGAACGCGGTGCGTGTGGCCTGAGAGACGGCGCAGGATGGCTTGCGCATCGTCGGTGTTGACAGGCTTGCCAATGATCCCGTCTTCGAATTCAAGTGTGGTGTCGGCCGCCAGAACCGGTTGCGCGAGCAGCTTGCGCCAGCCGACGATACGCCAGCCATGCTCGGCCTTGCTGCGGGCAACGCGCTCGACATAGGCCAGCGCTGCTTCGCCGTCATGCGGCGTCTCGTCGAGTTCCTTGTCCTCACGTGGCGGATCGCGAAAGACGATGGTGTCGAACTGAACGCCGATCTGCGTCAGTAACTCGTGCCGCCGCGGGCTGCGTGAAGCCAGGTGGAGACGTGGATTGAGCGGGTTGATCATCAGCCTTCCCGGTGATAGGGATGGTTATTGATCACGCTGACGGCGCGATACAGTTGTTCGCAGAGGATCAGTCGCGCCATGGCATGCGGCAAAGTCAGGCTGGACAGACGGATCGTCGCTTCGGCTTGCGACTTCAAGGCCTCATCGATGCCGTCGGCACCCCCGATGATGAAGGCGGTATCGCCGCCGTTGCGCATCCAGTCCTGAAGGCGCTGAGCCAGCTTGATGGTGGTCAGATCGGCCCCCCGCTCGTCAAGCACGACGATCCGCTTGAAGCCCTGTAGTGTGGTCTGCATGCGGGTTTTTTCGGCGGCCAGAAGTTGCTCGCGGGTTTTTGCACCCCGCGCACCGCGCGCTTCGGGCTTGATCTCGACAACGAGCAGCGGCAACTCGCGCGGCATGCGCTTGATGTATTCGGCGCAGCCTTTGGCTACCCATTCGGGCAGCTTGTGGCCGACCGCGACAATGCAGAGTTTCATGCACTGGCAGCGGCGACCTTGCGCACGCGGGCCGGGCCTTTGCCGCCCCACAGTTCTTCAAGGTTGTAATAGCTGCGGATGGCCGGCTGCATGACATGGACAACGATGTCCCCGAGATCGACTAGCACCCATTCGCCGCTTTCTTCGCCCTCGGTCGATAAAACCTGGCCGCCTGCTTCGCGCACCTTGTCCTGAACGTTGCCCGCCAGCGACCTGACCTGACGGTTCGAATCGCCGCAGGCAATGACGATCCGTTCGAAAAGGGGGGTTAGCTTGCTGGTGTTGATGACTTCGATATCGCGGCCCTTGATGTCTTCAAGCGCGTCGACGATGATTTTTTGCAGTTTGGTAATGTTCATCAGGTATTGGGGTTATTTCATGGTGGGGAGTAAAGCCGTGTGCCTTGAATATAAGCGATAACAGCGTCGGGCAGCAAATAGCGCGGGCTGCGGCCATTGACCAGCAGCGTGCGGATCTTGGTCGCTGAAATATCGAGCTGGGTCATGGCGAAGGTGACAATGCCACCCGCTGCGGTGTCAGCCAGCGCTGCCGGTGACGCGCAATGGCGCTGCCGGTAGATCGCCGCCAGCGCTGGTGGCAGGCTGGCCGCATCG
>ERZ795030.6104-NODE-6104-length-10700-cov-3.130578_pt1 | contig 10700 bp, 12 predicted proteins | sample MGYA00375122_ERZ795030 | MGnify/ENA primary metagenome ERZ795030 (study PRJEB30165, sample SAMN05720146) | activated sludge metagenome | isolation source: anaerobic digester from wastewater treatment plant | place: Japan | collected 2015-04-20 ...
CTATCTCAAACGCATCGGTTTCGTGCCGACGATGGGCTACCTGCACGCCGGCCACGAGGCGCTGATGCGCCAGGCGAAGGAGGAGTGCGATCTGGTGGTCGCCTCCATCTTCGTCAATCCCACGCAGTTCGGCCCGGCGGAAGACCTGGAAAAATATCCACGCGACCTCGCGCGCGACAGCGAGCTCTGCGCGCGCGCCGGCGTGGATTTCCTCTTCCATCCGGACGCGCGCGACATGTATCCCCTCGGCAGCAGCACCTGGGTGGACGTGGACGGCCTCACCGCCATCGCCTGCGGCGCCGCCCGCCCCGGCCATTTTCGCGGCGTCTGCACCGTCTGCGCCAAGCTCTTCAACATCGTCCGCCCCGACCGCGCCTATTTCGGGGAGAAGGATTTCCAGCAGCTCATGGTCATCAAGCGCATGGTGCGCGACCTTTTCATGCCGCTCACCATCGTCGGCGTGCCCACCGTCCGCGAGCCGGACGGCCTCGCCATGAGCTCGCGCAACAGCTACCTGTCGCTCAGCGAGCGCCAGGCCGCGCGCGTTGTGCCGAAAACGCTGCAGCGCGCGCGGGAGATGATTGACGCCGGCGAGCACGAGGGCGCCGCCATCACCGCCGCCATCGAGGAGCTGGTCGCCGCGCAGCCGCTGGCGAAGCTGCAATACGCCGTCATCGTGGACCCGGACACCCTGACCCCCATGCGGGCCCTCACCCACGAGGCGCGCCTGCTCGTCGCCATCTTCGTGGGCGCTACGCGCCTCATTGATAACTGCGCGCTGGTGCCGAAAGCGGTCGCGCCCCCCGCCTGAACCGTCTTGTCCCGCCGGCCGGGTTCGGGTAGAATACGTGCGGTATGTATCTCACGCTCTGCAAATCGAAGATCCACCGCGCGACGGTGACCGAAGCGGACCTGCATTACGTCGGCAGCATCACCATTGACGCCGCGTTGATGACGGCGGCGAATATCCTGCCGTATGAGCGCGTGCAGGTGCTGAACCTGGACAGCGGCGCGCGCATCGAAACCTACGTCATCGCCGGCGAGGCGGGCAGCGGCGTCATCTGCCTCAACGGCCCCGCCGCTCACCACTTTCACCCCGGTCAGCTGGCCATCGTCATCGCCTACGCGCAGATGACCCCCGAAGAAGCGCGGGACTGGCATCCCACCGTCGTCTTCGTGGATGACGCCAACGCGATCACCCGCATCTCCAATCAGGAACTCCCGTTCAGCACGGAATAACACGCCACCGTTGCAGGGAATTACCCGGGGCTCCACGAAGTAACCTTTCGGACACCACCGGGAGGTCTTCTCATGGCTCAGGATATCGTCTTCGACATCGGCGGGATGCACTTTCGCAGCGGGCTGGTGGATGAAAACGGCCGCGTCTCGGCACAGGTCGCCTTCGAGTCGCCGGGCGATCCGGACGAATTAGTGGAGCATATCCGGCGCGTGGTGGATAGCTTTTCGGTCAGCACCGTGAATCCCGCCGTCGGCATCGCCATCGGCGGGCTGGTGACCAAAGACGGCCTGGTCACCGCCGGCGCCATCAACATGGTGGATTACCCGCTGATCCAGCGCTTAGCCTTGCGGCACCCCGCGGTCGTGCTGAACGACGCCCGCGCCGCCGCCCTCGCCGAAGCGCATTTCAATCCCCGCCTTTCCGGGCGCTCCAGCTTCCTGCTCCTCACCGTCTCCGCCGGCATCGGCGGGGGCGTTGTCATCGGCGGCGAGCTGTACGAGGGCCATCACAATATCGCCGGCGAGGTCGGCCACCTCATCATTGACCGCGGGCAGGATTGCTACTGCCGCCTGGGCCACCGCGGCTGCCTGGATGCGCTCGCCAGCGGGCGCGCGCTCAATCACCGCATGCGCAAGCTCTGGCGCGAGGGCCACTGGACCCACCTGGAAGAGGTCGCCACCCTCAAGGACCTGCCGCAGCTCCTCGCCGATGGCGACGGCATGGCGCTGCGCCTGGTCGCGGAAGCCGGCAAGTGGATCGGCGAGGGGATGATGCAGACCGTCCGCGTCTTCGACCCCTGCGAGGTCGTCTTCAAAGGCTACCTCATCACCGCGCTGTGGGAGTATCTCCACCCGCACATCTCCGCGGTGATTCGCGCCTACGGCTATGATCTCCCGCTCTCCCGCTCCGCCCTCGGCGAGCATGTCGGCCTCATCGGCGCGGGCCTGGCGGCGCAAAGGCTGCGCGCGCAGCTCGCGCCGGCCGCGGGGAGCGCGCCATGACCCGGCCGCTGCGCTTCATCCAGATCGGCACCGGCGGTTTTGGCGGCTACTGGTGCGCGTCGGTGATGCCGCGCCTGCTCGCGCTGGGGAAGGCGGAAGTCGCCGCCGTGGCGGACGTCAACCCGGAGAATTTCGCCGCCGCCATGGCCCACTACGGCATCGGTCCGAACCAGTGCTACACGACGGCGGAAGCAGCCTGTGCGCGCACCCGCGCCGATTTCGTCATCATTGTCGTGCCGCCCGCGCACCATGAAGCGATGGTAGACCTGGCGCTGGCGCACGGGATGCATATCCTTTCAGAAAAACCCATCGCCGATACCATGGCGGCCTGCGTGCGCATTTACCGTAACGTGCGCGCCGCCGGGGTGAAAATGGGCGTCACGATGAGCCATCGCTTCGATCAGGATAAACAGACGCTGCAGCGGCTGATCCATTCCGGTGAGCTGGGACGCCTGAACTACCTCATCTGCCGCTTCACGCACAATTGCCGGGCCTTCGGCTCCTGGGGCGACTTCCGCCATCGCATCGCCGATCCGCTGCTCATCGAAGGCGCGGTGCATCATTTCGACATCGTCCGCGCGCTGGCCGGCGGCAATGCGCACACCGTCTATGCCCGCAGTTGGAATCCCCCCTGGGGCGAATATGCCGGCGATTCCACCGCCCTCGCCACCATGGAGATGGAACACGGCGTGCACGCGTGTTATGAGGGCGCGAAGGCGAACGCCTCGACCATGAATGGTTGGACCAATGAGTATTTCCGCGCGGAATGCGAGCACGGCACGGCGGTCCTTGACCGCCGCCGGGTTTCCGTGCTGCGCGGCGGCGCCTGGGAGACGCCGGCGGTCGAGGACATCCCGCTGCTCGATGAGCCCGCGTGGATGAATCCGCGGCTGGCGGAAGAGTTTATTGACTGGTTGAACGGCGGACCGCCCATGGCAACGCGCCTGGAGGACAACATCCAGTGCGCCGCGCTCCTCTTCGCCGCCATTGAGAGCGCGCATACCGGCCAGCCCGTGGATGTGCCGGCGTTCCTGCGGCGCCATCTGGATGCGATCCCCGCGTGAAAGGGTGCTGACATGCCCGTCCTGAAACGCATCAACGCGCAGACCCGCCCGGACTGGTGCCGGGTTACCAGCGCCGGCGTGTTCACACTGCCGGTGGACGGTACCTTCGATAACCACTATCACGACTGCCACGAGTACTGGCTGATCTACAAAGGCCGCGCATTGGTGCGCAGCGAAGGCGTGGAGTATCTGGTCGGACCCGGCGATATCGTGCTGACGCGGGCGGGGGAAGAGCACGACGTGGTTGAAGTCTACGAAGAGCTGGAGGCGTTCTGGTTTGAGGATGCCACTCCCGACGGCGGCCGCATCGGTCATCTTCACCGGACCGACGCCGACGCGCACGGCCATGCCGTCACCCCGCGGTCTGGCGGATGCGCCGCGCCCCCCGGTAGAGTATAATGGGCCGGTGAATATCGCCGCCGAAACCGCCTGGATGCTGCGGCGCGCGGGGGAGTTGGGCTTCGCCGCGGCCGGCATCGCCGCCGTTGAACCGATGGACCCGGCGCCGCTGCGCGCCTGGCTCGCGGCGGGCTATCACGCGGAGATGGCCTTTCTCGCGCGCCACCTGCCGCTCCGCGCCGACCTGCGCCGGCTGCTGCCCGCCGCCCGCTCGGTCATCGTCACCGCGCTCGCGTATCCCGCGCCGAATGTCCACGAGCCGGTGGCTGATTGCCTCGCGCGTTACGCCCGCGGCCGCGATTACCATGACGTCGTCGCGGAGATGCTCACCCGGCTCTGGGCGGAGATCCGCGCGCGGCATCCGGACGCCGCGGGCCGCGTCTTCGTGGACGGCGGGCCATTGCCGGAGCGCGAGCTGGCCCGTCGCGCGGGCATCGGCTGGCCGGGGCGGCATGGCTGCCTGATTCACCCCACCCTCGGCACCCGCTTCGTCCTCGGCGAAATCCTCACCACGCTGCCGCTGGCGCCCTCCGAGCCGGCCGCCGGCGCATGCGGCAGTTGCCGTCGCTGCGCGGACGCCTGTCCCACCGGCGCCATCGTCGCCCCCGGCGTGCTGGATGCCCGCCGCTGCATCTCTTATCTCACTATCGAGCATAAAGGGGGGATTCCCGCCGCATTGCGCCCGCTCATCGGCGGCCGCCTCTTCGGCTGCGACGCCTGCCAGGATGCCTGCCCGCATAACCGTGGGATGGGGGAGCCTGCGCCCGCCCCCCGCGATGCGCTGCTCGCCCTGCTCGCCCTCACGCCGGAGGAGTTTCATCGGCGCTTCCAGGGCACCCCGCTCCGCCGCGCCAAACGCCGCGGCCTGTTGCGCAACGTCTGCGTCGTCCTCGGCAACCTTGGCGGCCCCGACGCTTTGCCGGCGCTTCGCCGCGCGCTGGACGATGCAGAGCCGCTGGTGCGCGAACATGCGGCGTGGGCCATCGCCCACATCCGGGAACGCGGGTGAATGGGCGGGCGAGCGTCCCCGCGAGCCGCGTTGCCCGCAGGAACGCCCGCGCGCGCGGGCGCTTCAGGCCGACTTCGCCGCAATCCGCTGCTTCAGCTCCTTATCCAGGCTGCGCTGCATCGCCTCGATGGCGAGCACGCTCTCGTAAGGATAATCCAGCTCCTTGCAGGCCGCCTGCAAACTCTCAAATCCCGCGCGCGTGGACTGCGACTCCAGCCATTCGATGGTGTCGGCGGGCTTGCGCATCTCGCCGGCCGCCATCGGCTTGGGCTCGGGGATGAAGAGCGGGGCGCTCGGACGCTCGCCGCGCGGTTTTCGGCCTTTGCGTTCGCGCGGGGCATCCACCACACGGCCTTCGTCCAGCTCTTGGTCCAGCTCGGTGCCGAAGCCGGCTGCCGCCAGCGCGCGGCCAATGGCCCCGGTCTCCGCCTTTTCCACGTAGTCGAAGAAGTTGGCGGCCGTCTCCGTCTTTGTGCCCTGGCCGAGGAGCCGGCCATCGCCGTCCCGCACGGTCGCGCGGAAACGCGCGTAGCCATATACCTTGCCGTTGCCCTTCGGGAAGGGCCGGTCGAGCTCCACCGCCACTTCTTCCGTCTCGATGCTGCCGTTCGGATGGAGGCTGCGGAACCACTTCACGCGGGCCGCGACGGGGAGGTACTCCTTGCCGTTGAGATCAATGGTGAAATCGCCGGGCTTGAACTCACGCTTCTCACTCATGCCGAATCCTCTCGCTTTCTTGATGCAAACGCACCCAAATGATCGAATCGTCCCCAATGCGCATGTTGGCAGAGGATGCCGCGAGCCTCGCCTGCCACCTCACCGGTGAAAACGCCGTATCCGGTACGGCGAGAGGCTCTGCGGATGAGGGGAGCATACCCGACGACACGCGATGGCAAACATTTATTCCTATCTCCGCGTGCCGTGGTGCAATCGCGCGCCCATCTTACGGCACCAAGAAGATCACCCAGAGTAATAAGAGCAGCATGAGCAGAATCGGCAGGCTGAACGCCCACGACGAGCGCGCGGCAAAGGCCACGATCAGGCTGCCCAGCATGGCCAGCAGTATCACGATGAGCATCAGCATCACGATCCTCTTGCCCGATGGCGCGGCGCACGGCATCTCCCCGCCGTCACTCATGCCATACCCCGCGGCGGCGCGTGCGGCGAGCGAATTTTTCGACAGGACCATACCGCCGTCATCGCGTTGACGAGGGGGCAAGCCTGCGCTATACTGCCGCCATGGCACGAGAAATCTTCGCATCGGCGCCCACCCGCATTGACTTCGGCGGTGGCACGCTGGACATTCACCCCATTTATCTCTACTTTGACGGCGGCATCACCATCAACGCCGCCATCAATCTGGATTCCCAGGTGTGGCTGACGGGACGCGCGGATGACACCATCACCATCCGCTCCATAGATACCGGCCATACGCTGGAGTGCGACGGGGGGGTGGCTGCGCTCCCGCTCACCGGCCCGCTGGCGCTCATCACGCGCATGCTGCGCTACTATCGGCCCGCCGGCGGCCTCGACGTGGCGACGAAACTGCTCCCGCCGCATGGCTCCGGCCTGGGCGCCTCCTCCGCGCTCATCATCACCCTGGCGCATGCGCTGCTGGCGTATCACGGCAAATCCGATGACCCGCAGCGCATCATCCGCATCTGCAATAACCTGGAAGCGCAGTTGATGGGCATGCCCGCCGGCCAGCAGGATTATTACCCGCCCACCTATGGGGGCATCAACGCCGTACATTACGACATCGAGGGTGTCCGGGTGGAATCGCTCGATCCCGACGGCGCCTTCCTGCCCGTCCTGCAGGAGCACGTGCTGGTCACCTATACCAATATCACGCATCACTCCGGGATGACGAACTGGCAGAAAATTCGCAACTACTTTGACGGCGTGGAGCGCACGGTGGAGAGTTTTCGACGGATCAAAGCCACCGTCAGCCTGTTCTATGACGCCTTCAAGACCCGCGACATCGCGCGCATCGCCGAGCTGCTCAACACCGAGTGGGAGAACCGCAAGGGCCTCTCCGACGGCGTGACGAATCCCGACATTGACCGCATGGTCGCCGCCGCGCGCGCGGCCGGCGCCTGGGCCAGCAAACTGTGCGGTGCCGGCGGCGGCGGCTGCATGATGACCATCGTCCCGCCGGACCGGCGCGCCGCCGTCCTCGCCGCGCTGGAAGCGGAAGGCGCCAGCGCCCTGGACGTGCGGCTCGTGCGCGACGGCGTGAGCGTCACCGTCAACGCGTAGCCTTACGCGGCGCGCTTGATATGATACACCCCGCCCTCCTCCATCGCCGTGTAATTCGGCGGCAGGAGGAGGGCGAGGGCATCGCGGAAGCCCAGGTCGTCCGCCCGCACCGATATCGTTTCAGGCAGCGGATCCTCCACCAGAAACGCCCGCCCCGCCTGCGCGAAGAGATCATCCAGCGCCCGCTCCAGCTTCGCGTCCTTCAGGTCGAGGTGAAACAGCATATCGGGATCAGCCATATCTCCCTCCCTCCATCGCCATCATCCCCATCCGCGCCCACCGCGACATCCCAATAATCGTCATCGTCATCGTCATCGTCGTCGTCATCGTAAGCGATAGTGCCAATACTCGGTCTTCCCGGCGGAGGAGTTAACGCCGGCACGTTTACCGCATGACGAAGATGAGCAGATTGAAGTAGGCTCCGCGGGTTGGGACGGGATTGATGCGTCGCTTCGGGAGGGCACAATCGCTGACGTGAACACGCCGGCGGGACTGCGATGCGCCGTCCGCGCGAAAAGTACTGGAGGGGGATATGCGGCAACGTCTCTGCGTGATACTGCTCGCGCTCTGGTCGCTGGCGGCGCTGGCCGCGCCGCCGGAGGGCTTTACTGCCGCCATGGAGCGCCTGCAGGGCGACCCCGCGCTCAACGGGGCGAAAATCGGCATCCTGGTCCAGTCGCTGGATGACGGCGCGGTGTGGTACGCCAAAAATGAGGGTCTGCCCCTCATTCCCGCTTCAACCGCGAAACTCGTCACCGCCGCGCTGGCGTTGGAGTACCTGGCGCCTGACTATCGCTTCACCACCACCCTGGCCGTTGACGGCCCGGTGAACGACGGCGTGCTGCACGGCAATCTGTACCTGAAGGGTGGGGGAGACCCCGTCCTCACTCCCGCGACCTTCCGCGCCTGGGCGCAGCAGTTGTACGACGGCGACGACAGCGCGAACCGCCCCGCGCTGCGCGAGATTCGCGGCCGCATCGTCATTGACAACGCTTTTTTCCCGAATCCCGACCCGCTGCGCGGTCCCGGCTGGGAAAAAGCCGACTTGCCCTGGTATTATGCCGCTCCGCCGACCGCGCTCGCCTGCAATCAGAACGCCGTGCGCCTCACCGTGCGCGGCACGGCGCCCGGCGCTCCCCCCAGCGTCACGTTCGATCCCCCCACCGCGCTGTTCACCGTCGTCAATCAGGCGAAAACGGCGAACGCCGTCCGAAAACCCCTGGAGGTGCTTCCCAACGGGACGACCGTGCGCATCATCGGCGGCATCGCCCCGGGGAAAGAGGTGGTGGAGCGCTTGAGCGTTCCCGCGCCCGACCGCTTTGCCGTCGAGCAATTCACCGCCGCGCTGCGCGACGCCGGCATCACCGTCACCAATGACCCGGCATTGAAAGGGACGGCGGAACCAGCGGTATTGCTCACGCACCACTCGCCCACCTTGCGCGAGATCATCTACCCGATGCTGAAGGACAGCGACAACCACACGGCCGAGCAGGTGCGCCTGACGCTGCTCGCGCTCTACAGCCTGGAGCCGCCCGTGGCGGGACGGTATCCGATCATGGTGACGAATTACTGCGAGCTCTCCGACATCGTCACCGGGAACTTTTTCCTGGTGGATGGCTCCGGGCTGTCGCGCCAGGATCGCATGAGCCCGCGCGGCGCCGTGCGCATCCTCACACATATGGCGCTCTCCGCGCATTTTGCGGTCTGGTACCACAGCCTGCCGGTCGCCGGGCGCGACGGGACGCTGAAAACGCGCATGGCGGATACGCGCGCCGCCGGCAATGCCCGCGCGAAAACGGGCACCATGACCGGCGTTTCCAGCCTGGCGGGCTATGTCACCTCGCAGGCGGGTGAGCGGCTGGTCTATGCCGTCATGCTGAATGATTATCGCGGGAGCTCCGCCGCGGCGCGGCGCCTGCAGGACAGCATCGTCGGGCTGCTCGCGGATCAGTGACCGATGGCCAGATCGCGCAGCACGGCCAGCGTTTCGCGCGCCGTCCACTGCACGCGCAACGGCCATTCCCGGTTGCGCCGACACGCCCGCGCCGGGCTGGGATACGCGGTGATGCCTGCCTGCCGCAGGTTGCGCTGCCCGCGCCAGAGGTGGTATGGGTCGCTGACGACGATGGCCGTCGTCCAGCCCTGCTCGCGGCAGATATCCGCCGCGAAGCGCGCGTTCTCCCGCGTGCTGGTCGAGGCGGTTTCCAGGGAGGTGGCGCGCGCCGGCACGCCCAGGTTGATCGCCAGCTCGCGCGCCGCGACGGATTCGGGCCGCGGCTCATCCGCGCCCTGCCCGCCGGTGAAGAGCAGCGCCGGCGCGAACCCGCGCCGATAGAGCGTGACGGCGTGCCGCACGCGCGCCTGTAAGCTATCCCCGGGCTGGCCGTCAGGCGACAGGCGCGCCCCCAGGACGATGATGACCTGCGCGGGCCGCGCGCGCTCCCGCTGCCCGTAGGCATCGAGAAAGCCGCCCAAGCCGAGGACGGCGAGGACGGCGCACGCGGCAAGGAGACCGACGACGCGGAGCAGGCGGCGCGTGCGTGGGGGGAGAGGGGATGCCATCGGGCTGTCATCCATGCCGGGACCTCGAACAAACACGGAGCGCGCCCCGCACACTCGGAACGCGCTCCGCGAAAATGGTGCCGAAGAGAGGAGTCGAACCTCCACACCCGTACGGGTACTTGGTCCTGAACCAAGCGCGTCTGCCATTCCGCCACTTCGGCCGGCGAGGGTAATCATACGAAAAACCTCACCCGCTGTCAAGGGGATTTGGCCGGGAAACGGGAAATTCCGCCTGATTTGCGGCGAGCAGGCGTATATATGGCGTATAATAACGGTGGGCGCGGCATAGCGGATGCTATTTCCTCGCCGGCGGAAAACCCGTACAATGGTGGGAACGCGGCCATGCCGCGGCGCGGTACCTGTTGTCGTGTGTGAAGCGGCGGTAAGGCGGTCAAGTCTATGCTACCACATGGTTGGGAATGGGTGATCATCATCATCGCGGCCTTCTTGCTCTTCGGGCCGAAGAAGCTGCCGGAGCTGGCGAAATCGGTTGGCCAGGCCATCCGCGAATTCAAGAAGAATCTCTCACAGACCGGCGACGAGGATGACGCCGGCAAGCCCGCGAGTGACGCGCCGCGCGAAGCCCAATAACACGCGTCGGGAGGAGAGGCGCTCGTCATGAAACGTTTGCTGGTCTTTCTGCTGGTCCTCGGCGTCGCCGTCGCCGGGCTCTACGTCTGGTGGCAGCGCAACGCCCGCCAGGTGATTACCCGCACCGTGCGCGAACGCGCCGCGGCCTTCGTGCTCAACCCGGATCATCTGACGGTGGAGAACGCGCCGGTGCAGATGATCGGGCTGCGCGAAGCCCGCGTACCGAAGCTGGTCATCGCCGGGAATGAGCTGCAATTACGGGACGGTCCCACCCTCGCCGCCGCGAAGCTGGTGGTGTACGATCTCGACGTCTCCGGGCCGCCCTTCAATTTCTCCCGGCTCAACGCGGGCAATTTCACCGTGACCGTCACCGATACCGCCGTCACGGATTTCCTGCGCAAGCGCGGGGTGAACATCGCCTCCGTGGTGCGCATTCCCCTGGATACGCTGTCCGTCACCTTCCCGCCGTCCGGCGATGTCCGCCTGCGCGGGGTGGTCAGGCTGCCCATCGGCAAAGAGGTCGCCCTGACCGCCACCGGCGCACAGGCCGCCGGCAACGACGTCACCATGGTCAA
>ERZ795030.6106-NODE-6106-length-10698-cov-3.714554_pt1 | contig 10698 bp, 10 predicted proteins | sample MGYA00375122_ERZ795030 | MGnify/ENA primary metagenome ERZ795030 (study PRJEB30165, sample SAMN05720146) | activated sludge metagenome | isolation source: anaerobic digester from wastewater treatment plant | place: Japan | collected 2015-04-20 ...
CCTTGGACCATGACGCCCTTGCCTCCCGTGAGGCCGTCAGGTTTCAAAACGATTCCGTCCAGCGTTTCCAGAAACCGCTCTACACCGTCCAGGGAAGAGAAACTCTGGAAGCGGGGGTTTCCGGGGATGCCGTACTTGGCGACGAGATTGCGGGTGAAGGCCTTGGAAGTTTCGAGCCGGGCGAGACTCTGGGTCGGCCCGACCGCGGGAATACCGATGGCCTTGAGTGCGTTCACCACACCTTTATCAAGAGGGTCTTCCGGGCCGATGACGGCGAAATCGATCGACCAGGCCCGGGCTTTGGCGCAGATGTTTTCGAGATCGCCATAGTTGCCGAGTTCAACGGCGGCACAGAGACCGGCGATGCCGGGATTGTTGCTTTTCATGAAGGCATAAAGCCGGGGTTGATAACGGGAACGGATGATTGCCTCGGCCAGGGCATGTTCCCGGGCGCCGTTGCCTATCAAAAGAATGTTCATCGCTTTTCTCCTTGTAAAATATGGAGCCTTGCCTTCCTTGCGATAAGTGATCTACAAACCGTGTGCCGAAAGATGACTTTCGGAAATGAAAACGGGGCTGTCGGATTGTACCATGCTGGATCGTCGAATCAGGGCGCCGGATTGTCGAAAGGAACACAATAAATGTCGCATCCTACATACCGAAAAAGCTGGACGGAGTCAAATGAATTGGTGGCTGCGAACCCATGGTCGCAGCATGTGTTTGTCACCGATTTTAACTTTATCGGGTTGAGTTTCTTTTAAGAATTCCGTATTCTTGACACATTGTCCCTTAACTGATAGAGCCCCGGAAAGAAAAGGATTGGCGCGTAAAAAGGAACAGGATGTTCCCTTGTTTTTGATCAAGCTGAAAAGAAAAGAGAGAACGGGAAGATGGCACAAAAGCGGAGACGGTTTAAAACCCTGATCCTGGCAGCGGGCAAGGGGACCCGCATGGGGTCGGAACTGGCCAAGGTGCTGCATCAAATCCACGGACGTCCGCTTCTGGATTATGTGATCGATGTGGCCAAGGCCGCGGGATCGGAAGAGATTGTGGTCATTGTCGGTCATCAGGGGGAGCTGGTCCGAAAGACCTTTGCGGGCCGGGATTTGATTTTCGTCGAACAACATGAGCAACTGGGTACGGGTCATGCCGTCCTTCAGGCCCGGAATGCCTTTGCGGGCTACGATGGGGATGTACTCATCCTCTGCGGGGATGTGCCGCTGTTGCCCCTGGCGACGATTGAGCGGTTGGGTGATGAACATGCCGCATCCAGAGCGGTGGTCTCTGTCCTGACCGCAGAGGTGGAAAATCCCAAAGGCTACGGCCGGATCGTCAAGGACGGAGCCGGAACCCTGAAGAAGATCGTCGAAGAACGGGATGCGACGGATGAAGAAAGAACCATCAGGGAAATCAATTCCGGTATTTACCTTGCGGCTTCTTCTTTTCTGTTCGCTGCCGTATCCCGGATTGCCAATAACAACAACCAGAGAGAATACTATCTGACTGATATCATTGAAATGGCCAACCGGGAAAGGTTGATGGTTCAAGCCTGTCTGGCGGAGGATGCCCGTTCGGTTATGGGGATCAACACGCCGGAAGAATTGCAGCAGGCGGCGGAGTACCGCGCCGCCTTGGAAGGACGGTTAGATTGAAAATCGGTAACCTGAAAAATGATTGCCGTGTTTTGATGGCTCCCATGGCCGGGATTACCAACCTTCCGTTTCGGACCGTTGTCCGGGAATTCGGCTGCGAGCTGGCCTTTACGGAAATGATCAGCGCCATGGGCCTGGTTCAAGGGACCGTTAAAAGTTTCCGCTACCTCGATTCGGGGGCAGCAGATCGGCCACTGGGGGTCCAGCTTTTCGGGGCAGAGCCCCGGGTGCTTGTCGAGGCGGCCAGAATTGTGGAGGGTCATGGGGCGGACCTGATCGACATCAACATGGGCTGTCCGGTCCGGAAAGTTGTCAGGAACGGCGCCGGGGCGGCCCTGATGAAAAACCCGGAAAAGATAAGAGAAATTCTGGACGCAGTCAGAGGAGCCGTCAAAATTCCTCTGACAGTAAAGCTTCGCGCCGGCTGGAGCAAAAGTACCGTAAATGCGCCGGAAGTAGCCGCCATTGCTGCAGATTGCGGAGTCGATGCCGTGATTGTCCATGGCCGGACGGCCGACCAGGGGTATTCCGGCCCGGCGGACTGGGAAATCATCGGAGCGTTGAAAAGTCGGATTCGGATTCCCGTCATCGGCAATGGTGATCTCCGCACGGGAATGGATGCGGCGAGAATGAAGGAGGTATCCAACTGCGATGCCTTCATGGTCGGACGCGGCGCTCTGGGGCACCCGTGGGTGTTTCAGGAGATCATCGCTGTTCTGGAAGGCGTGGCGCTTCCTCCCCCCCTGTTGCTGAAAGAACGTCGTTCAATCATTGAATCGCATCTGAAAAGGGAGGTTGCCTATATGGGGGAGAAGGCAGGCTATCGCAGTTTCCGCAAACATCTGTTGTGGTATACAAAGGGGCTGCGCGGCGGCGCCCGTTTTCGACATGCCGCATCCACGATGACCTCTCCGGAACGGATGTGGGAGGCCTTTGATTTGTACCTGTCTGAGGAGGGTAAGTAACTGTAATCATGTGGGGAAATAATGCCTTGACTTTTGCATGAGCCGTAGGCATAATCAGTTCGGCGTTGCGACAAAGACGTTCAGATTATTGATAAAGGCGGGGAATCAACGTGGAGATAAAAAAGTTTAATGATCTTGAAGAAAAGATTAGAAATATTGTTTCGGCTTATGCGGAATTAAAGACAAAACATGACAAACTTGAGGAGCAGTTAAAAGGCAAGGATTTAGAATTACAGGAGACTTACAATAAAATAAGGGGATTAAACGAGGAGAGGGATACGATACGGACGAAGGTGGATTCGCTTTTGGATTTGCTTCAGGATATTAATGCGGCTCAATAAAATCTTGAGGTTTTCTTATTGAAGAGAAGCTTTCATATCGAAATACTGGGGCAAAAATTAACGGTATTAAGTGATTCGGATGAGAAGGTTGTAGCTGGGATTGTCCAGTATGTGAACGACAAGGTAGAGGAAATCAGTAAGGGGGGTAACAATCTGAATACCTTGACAATAGCGGTTTTAGCTGCCTTAAATATTGCAGATGAGCTGTTTAAGGCAAAGGGAGAAAACAGTCTGATTGGTAAGCAACTGGAAAGCAGAACCCAGGAATTAATTGACCTGATTGACCGAGTAAATTGCAGTTAAGCTATCCCCTGCGATGCCCGTGATTGACATTCGTTTTTTGAGCCAACACCTTAGAACCGGGAGCCTTTCAGTTTTTGCCGTGTGCATGGCTGCATAAATCCCTTTTCGGGTGGCAGAAAGCCTGACGCGAAGACTTGGGCACCCACGTGGTCCCAAGGTTCAAAAAAGGTGGTTAACACGGCATTGGCGGGGGTTAAATTATCCATCGCCAGCCCTAAGAAAAACATTCCTCACCACGCCGGCAAGGTGTTCCTGTTTTCGTTTCAATTCCACCGATGCTCCATCCGTCTCCTCCAGACAAACCCTGAAGGGAGGTATATAGCTATTGTTAGGTAACGGACTGATTATATTGATTGTTCTTGGATCCATCGCTATCGGTGTGGTCTTGGGGTATCTCTTTCAGGTGAGACTGGCCAAAAAGAAGCTGGAGTCCTCGGAAAATTTGGCTGACCGGATTGTGGATGAAGCGAAGAAGGAAGCAGAAACGATTCGTAAGGAAGCGGTGCTGCAGGCGAAGGAAAATCTCTTCCGGGCCAAGGCGGAGTTTGAGAAGGAAACCAAGGAAAGCAAGACGGAATTCGAAAACCTCGAGAAAAAACTCCGAGCCAAGGAAGAAACGCTCGAAAAGAAGGCGGATTCGCTTGCTCAAAGAGAAGCGGGTCTGGATGGCCGGGAGAAGAGTTTTGCCGGAAAAGAAGCTCAGGTCAATGAAAAGAATGAAAAATTGACACGCCTGATCGAGCAGCAGAAAGAGAATCTTGAAAAAGTCGCCGGCCTTTCCTCGGAGGAGGCCAAAAAGCAGTTGATTCAGGCGATTGAAGGTGACGCCAAGAAAGATGCGGCGGCCTTGGTCCGTAAAATCGAGGAAGAAGCCAAAAATGCGGCAGAGAAAAAATCGCGGGAAATTATCGCCTATGCCGTTCAACGCTATGCCAGCGATCATGTGGCGGAAAATACCGTATCCGTTGTGAGTTTACCCAACGATGAAATGAAGGGCCGTATCATCGGCCGGGAAGGCCGCAACATCCGGGCCATCGAAGCGGCGACGGGTATCGATCTGATTGTGGATGACACGCCGGAGGCGGTGGTTCTTTCCAGCTTCGACCCGATCCGGCGTGAAGTAGCGCGACTTTCCCTGGAGCGACTTATTACCGACGGACGGATTCATCCGGGGCGCATCGAGGATATCGTCAAGAAAGTCCGGACGGAGGTGGATACGATCATCCGTGAGACAGGGGAGCGCACCTCCTTCGATGTCGGCGTCCATGATATTCACCCGGAAATCATCTATCTGCTTGGCAGTCTCAAATATCGCACCAGTTTTTCCCAAAACGTGCTGCAGCATTCCGTCGATGTCGCTTACCTGACGGGAATGATGGCAGCGGAGTTGAAAATGAACGTGAAAGAGGCTAAACGTGCCGGCTTACTTCATGACATCGGCAAAGCCGTGGATCATAAAATCGAGGGAACCCATGCGGCCATCGGTGCCGATTACGCCCGGCGTTTCGGTGAAAGCCCCCGGATCGTCCAGGCCATTGCCACGCACCATGACGACGGCCGGACAAACACTCTCCTGGGTGTCCTGGTACAGGCCGCCGATACCCTTTCCGCCGCACGCCCCGGTGCCAGAAGAGAAATGCTGGAATCCTATGTAAAACGTCTTGAAGAACTTGAAACAATAGCGAAATCCTTCAACGGTGTGGATAAATGCTTCGCTATTCAGGCAGGAAGGGAAATCCGGATTCTCGTGGAAAATGAGAAAATATCCGATAATGACGCCGTCATGCTCTGCCGGGATATCATTAAAAAGATTGAGGAAGACTTGACCTACCCCGGTCAGATCAGGGTGACCGTGATTCGGGAAACGCGCGTATCCGACTATGCCAAGTAAACGACGATAAGCGGAACCCGTTCGGAGATACGGAGTCCATTATGAAAATACTATTTATCGGCGATATTGTAGGTAAGCCGGGACGGCGGGCGGTGAGGGAACTCCTGCCGGGGATCGTCAAGGATCACGATATCGATTTTATCATCGCCAACTGCGAAAACGCCGCGTCCGGATTTGGTATTACGAAGGATATCGTCGAAGAATTGTTCCGATATGACATCGATGTTTTGACGTCGGGGAATCATATCTGGGATAAGAAAGAAACGGCAGATTTCATCGAAGATTATGAAAATTTACTGCGCCCCGCCAACTATCCCGATATGAACCCCGGCTGGGGGACCGCAGTCCGCTCCGCTGTTTCCGGAGAGCAGGTCGGCGTCATCAATCTCGAGGGCCGTGTGTTCATGCGCCCCCTCGATTGTCCCTTTATCAAAGCCAAAGGAGAAACGGAAAAGCTGAAGGCACGGGCCAAGATCGTCATTGTGGATATCCATGCCGAGGCGACATCCGAGAAAAAGGCCTTGGGCTGGTTTCTAGATGGTCAGGTGACGGCCGTACTGGGGACCCATACGCATGTCCAGACGGCCGATGAAGAAGTACTTCCCGGGGGAACGGCTTATATTACGGATGTCGGTATGACCGGTCCCTTTGATTCGATCATCGGTATCAAAGCGGATTCTATCTTGGAGCGATTTCTGACCCAGGTTCCCAACCGTTTCGATGTAGCCAAAAAAGATATCCGCCTTCAGGGGGTGGTCATTGATGCTGACGAAAAGACGGGGAGAAGCAGGGGGATACAGAGAATAAGCGTTAAGCTGGAAGATCGGCAGGGAGAGTCTTGAATTGAAGAGCGTGTTTGATATTTTGGCGGAGAGAGGGTTTATCGAGCAGATAACGGACGAAAACCTGGTTCGGGATCTGCTGCAGAACGAAAAGGTTACCTGTTACATTGGGTTTGACCCGACGGCAACGAGCCTGCACATCGGGAGCCTCGTCCCCATCATGTCGCTGGCGCACATGCAAAGAGGTGGACATAAGCCGATCGCCCTGGTCGGCGGCGGGACCGCCCTGATCGGTGACCCAAGCGGAAAGACGGAGATGAGGCGGATCCTGACCCGGGATCAGATCAGTTATAACGCCCAATGTCTGAGGAAACAACTTTCACACTATCTTGATTTTTCCGACGGCAAGGCCCTGCTCCTCAATAACGCCGACTGGCTCGTCAAATTGAATTACATCGAATTTCTCAGGGATATCGGACGACACTTCAGTGTCAACAAGATGCTGGCCGCGGAAAGTTACCGGATGCGCCTGGAACGGGGACTCAATTTTATCGAATTCAACTACATGCTACTGCAGGCCTACGATTTTCTTCATCTTTTTGATGAGTACGGCTGTGTGCTCCAGATGGGTGGTAACGACCAGTGGGGGAACATGCTTGCTGGGAGCGATCTGATCAGAAGGATGAAAGGGAAAAATGCCTTCAGCATGACATTCCCCCTGATCACCACGTCCTCGGGTCACAAGATGGGGAAAACGGAGAAGGGTACGGTCTGGCTCGACGGCACCATGACGTCGCCTTATGATTACTATCAGTACTGGGCCAATACGGAAGATGCCGATGTGGAGCGTTTCCTGGGGCTATTTACCTTTTTGCCCATGGAAGAAATTCGCCAGGTTTGTTCCTTGGAAGGGGCGGAACTGAATATGGCTAAAACGGTTCTCGCCTTTGAGGCCACAAAGGTGACACATGGTGAAGAGGCGGCACTTCTCGCTTGGAAGGCCGCTGTCGAAGCCTTTCATATAAAACCGGTGGCGGAAGCGCTTTTCCCGTCGAGTACTCTTCCCCGGACGGTACTGGACCAGGAAGGGGTTGCTCTTCCTTCCATCCGCAAGTCCAAAGCCGATATGAATCAAGGTATTGCGGCATTCGAACTGTTCTTTGAGGCCGGGCTTTGCATGACAAAAAGCGAGGCGAGGCGGCTTTTGTCCCAAGGGGGCGGTTACGTCAACAACCGCCAGATCAAGGCCTTCGATGAGAAGATTGTTTGGAATGACCGGGATGAGTATGGGCATATCCGACTAAGGAAAGGAAAAAAGAAATATGTGGCCATCGAGGTTGCGGAAGACTGAAAAAGTAAGAATTTTAAAAGTATCTTTTGTCTTGACAAGATGTAAACACAGTTTAAACTGAGAAAACAAAATCTATTTAGGAGGGCACACTATGAAGGTAACTGTTGGAGCGATACTGGGTGTACGTAGAATGGTGGGCTGGAGCAATTTGGAAATGGTGCTCCCGGAAGGTGCGACAGTAGCGGACTGGTTAAAAGCGATCCAGGTTCCCGGCGTGGGGAATGCATTCGACCTGATGATCATGGATAACGGCAAGGTCAACAGTAAGTATATGATCATGCTTAATAAATTCCGGATCGGCGAGGAAATGCTGGATACGGCGGTCAAGGCGGACGACCGTCTGGTCCTGATGGATTTCCTTCATGTTCCAAGCTTGACTTGTTAAATCTCACTCCGAAACAGTTTTAATTTAATCATAACGCTATCAAGGAAAAACTATACGAGGAGGACAGAATTATGGCCAAAATGTCGTCGGAAATAAAGGAGCTCATCGAAACCAATAAACTGGCTTTTATCGCCACCGTAGACGCAAATGGGGCTCCCAACGTATCGCCCAAGAGCACGTTCAGCATCATCGATGATGAAACATTCATGTTCGCAGAAATCATGTCCACCCATACCCGCGAGAATCTGCTGAAGAATTCGAAAATTGCGGTATATTTTTTGGATAAGGAGAAGAATCGGGGCTGTCAAATCAAGGGAACAGCCGAAATGCTCAATTCCGGTGAGCTCTTCGCCGAAATGACCGAGGCCCTCAGTTATTTCAGCCGGAAGGCGAATTATGTCGTAAAGATCAAGGTAGAGGATATCTTTCCTTGGCCGCCGAAAACGATTGCCGGCAGTTACCAGGAAATGGCGGGCGGCGGAAATAAATAAACGCCGACCATCCCGATTGGTTTCAATAAAAATTATAGTACAAAGAGGTGAGTCGATCAATCGATTCACCTCTTTTTATTCATGATGTGGTAAATTCCCTGTCAGGCCCTGCTGCCTCATCATAAAATGTGACCGAAGAGGACGATAGAAGAAGGCCTCCCTGATTTATGTTTGACAGGACTCCCGCATTTCCCTATAATCCAGCGACTTTCAAGGGACTTCTTGAATTTTAACGCGAATTTGCCCTCTTGATCGCAACAAGTTGAGTCGAATTTTCGCAACGTATTGAAACAGAGATGAAATATTGCCAGCGGTTTATTGAATGGATCGGCATCAACCATGATGACAGGTAATCTGGATACGAGCAGAATCGGCATAATCGGCCCCGGACGATTAGGGACGTCTTTTGCGTACAAATTCGGCCGAGACAACAAGCGGGTTACCCTATATTATCATGATCTTGACGTCTGCCGTGAAATCAACAAGGAGCACCTGAATCCCCGCCATTTGACTCAGGACTTGGTGAAGCGTCTCGGAAATATCGACAAAGTACCGCGCCTTTCCCCCAAGATTTACGCAACCAATGATCTGGAACGGGTCATCGAGGATAACGACTTCGTATTCCTGTCCCTGACGATGAATCGCCTGCCGGAATTCCTGAATTACCTGAAACCGATCATCGAACGTAAACCGGGGGATACCTGTCTAATTTCACCCATTAAAGGTCTGTCGTCCGATGAAATGACCAAGGAGTTGATTACGCCATCCCAGCTCATCAACAGCAATTTGGCCGATCTTAAATATAAATATGACGTGGTGTGCATCGGCGGACCTTTCTTCGATATGGATATCGCTCTGGGGAATCCAGTCTGCGTGACCGTGGCGGGGAAAAAGGGTATTTCAAAACTGATCAAGGAAGAGCTGATCCGCTTCAACCGTCGGGAACTGAATTCCTATTATAATTTCGATGTTGTCGGCATCGAGGCCTGCGGTTCCCTGAAAAATATTGTGGCTAATATCAAGGGTGTGACCGATTGCCTGCAAATGGGCGATTCCCTGCCCGGAACGATTTTCGCCCGGTCAGGAGTGGAAGTCCGTTCCCTTTCCAAACTGCTCGGCGGCAGTTTTCAGGCCTTTTACAGCCAAGCGGGAGTCGGCGACATGTATGTGACGGTTTCTTCCGAAGCCAGTAAGAATTACCGATATGGCAAATATTTTTACGAAAACTTCGACGGCAATCCCATTGATACGCATATCAAGGTTTTGGAAAAGATCGACGGGACACCAGAGGGGCCCAATACCATCCGGAACGTCCATAAGTATCTGGAAAAAAAGAACATGTATAGTCCCATTTTCGACTGTGCTTACAAGATGTTCAACGAGGGAGGAACAAAGCGCAACATCAAGGATCTCGTCATTCAGGCTTGCCAGTTTGATAAAAGAAACAAAGAATATATCGGTCCTGTGTCGCGGTTTTTTTATAAGCTGTTTCCCAATTGGTGGTATCGGCGAAACAAGGGATTCTTGTCGGATCTGGAAATGTAGTAAAATTTCTATTGACAGTAACAAACGGAACAGAGTAAACTGCAGGAAAATTTGACGGAAGAAGATTATGAAAGCAGTAAAGGTCATAATAAATGGAATGCGGTGGTGGCAGGTTCGCAACAGCTGCCCGCCGGTGTCTTAATTTGGTTTGTGAGCCGTGGGCAGGGAAACCCCTCCCATGACTCGAAAAATGAACGAAGAGCAAGGCCATGGGAAAACCCCATGGTTTTTTTATTGGTTTTAAGGCCATCCCGATCTTAATCGTGGTGGGTTGGTATTGAATTCAGACATAAGCAAAGGAGAAAAGTATGGAACGATTCAAGGTGCTACTTGAAGATCACGAGATTCCGCGGCAATGGTACAACATCCAGGCGGACCTGCCGACGCCCCTGCGGCCGCCCCTGCACCCGGCAACGGGCCGGCCGGTCGGACCGGATGACCTGGCCCCCATCTTTCCCATGAACATCATCGAACAGGAAGTTTCACAGGAACGATGGATCAGTATTCCGGAGGAAGTCTTGACCAAGTACCTCCTGTGGCGTCCTTCTCCCCTGCGGCGAGCCCGGAATTTTGAAAAACTGCTGAGAGCGCCTGTCCGAATTTACTATAAGGATGAGGGCGTGAGTCCGGCAGGTTCTCATAAGCCGAATGCGGCCATCCCGATGGCCTACTATAACGAGGTATTCGGGACAAAAAGGATGGCGACGGAAACCGGCGCCGGCCAGTGGGGGAGCGCTCTCAGCATGGCCTGTCGGATGTTCGGTCTGGATTGTCGGGTTTACATGGTCAAGGTCAGCTACGGTCAGAAGCCCTATCGGCGCATGCTCATGAACACCTGGGGGGCTGAATGCATTCCCAGCCCGAGCGACTTAACCGCAGCGGGGCGGAAGATTCTGGCCGACAATCCGGATTCGCCAGGAAGTCTGGGCATCGCCATCAGCGAGGCAATAGAGGATGCGGTCACCCAACCGAACACAAAGTACGGGTTAGGG
>ERZ795030.6109-NODE-6109-length-10695-cov-6.336936_pt1 | contig 10695 bp, 10 predicted proteins | sample MGYA00375122_ERZ795030 | MGnify/ENA primary metagenome ERZ795030 (study PRJEB30165, sample SAMN05720146) | activated sludge metagenome | isolation source: anaerobic digester from wastewater treatment plant | place: Japan | collected 2015-04-20 ...
GCTGCGAGTACTTATGGGAATGCTTATGATGGCCTGTCATTCTTCAATGATTCACATGTTGATAAGAGTGCAGAGTATCAGACAGTTCAAGATAACAGCTATTCTCTAACCTTGAGCTTAGATAATTTCCAGACTGTAAAAATCGCTGCTTCTAAATTCTTAGATGATCGAGGTCAGCCGGTTGGGTTTAATCACAACTTACTTATTGTCCCTCCTGATCTTGAATATATGGCTGCTCAGATTACTTTGAATCGAGAAGCTTATGATACAGGTAACCGGGAAATGAACCCGTACGCAGGATCAGTTCGATCAATTATTGCTCCAGGTGGTTGGTTAGATTCAACTGCTTGGTTCTTAATTGATGGGAGCCAGCCTCAGAAACCTTTGAATCTTCAAGTTCGTAAGCAACCTTCATTAATAATCTGGGATGAAGAATCTCAAGGTGGAGGTGGAGTTCGTTACTACAAGTGGCATGCTCGATACTCCGTATTCTACGGTGACTGGAGATTAGCAGTCATGGGTAACACCTAAAAGGAGGTGTCAAATGGCTGGTGAAACTAATTTTACAACTGTTGTAGCCAATCTAACGGGGAACGTGACTGGAGACGTAGCAGGAAATTTAACTGGAGACGTGACTGGGAATGTTTCGGGTCAAGTTTTAATTGCCGCTCCTACTGCGTACGATGGAGGTACGGGGAATAAGGCAATTAGTCCTTCGATCGGGGCTGCTTCTCTTACTAAGGGGTCCGCGGGAACAGACTATACTCTAGCTGTTCCAGGAACTGCAAATATTGGGAAGAGAATCAAGGTCTACTCAACAGGAGCATATGCTCATGTCGTTACTGTAACAGGACTACTTGGAGGGAATACCCTTACGTTTGCTGAAGCTGCAGGAGCAGGGTTTACTCTTCTTGCAATTTCAGCTACAGCTTGGGTCGTAGAGTCCTTGAATGGTATTACTCAAAGTCAGGTTGGTTGATCGTAGGCTGTTTCAAGAGGTTTCTTTTGAGACAGCCTACAGACCTCTCCTGTGGACTGTAAGAGTACTAGATGGTCCCCTCCCCATCTAGTACTCGAGGAGATTTTTTATGAGAAAATTTGGACCTATTTCATCAGGAGCAGCAGTTGGTAACGATGATTTAGCAACTGCAACCGGTTCGTCATCTCATGTTGTTTCAGGAACTGTCCTAGGTGTTGTTCTTAAGTATACTGGAAGTCCTCCTGCAACAACTGAAGTAAGTATTCAATCTAAGGCGGAAGATACTCCTGCATATGATCTGATACCTAAAGTGGTTGGGAACACTGACGGAGTTTTTTATCCGTTAGTCGAAGTATACACAAATGTATTTCATGCTGTCCCTACCCCTCTTCATAATAAAGTAACTGTAAAGATTGACAAAGCAGATGCAAACGATTATGTTGAAGTATGGCTTTTCTTAGGAGATTAGTACTATGACAGACCCAAAAACTTCTTCGTATGGGGCTTCAACAGGAGTTGCAGCTCTTGTTCCTAGATATGCTACAACTTCGGGAGATTTTTCAACGACAACTCGGCCTACTCAAGCTCAAGTTGTTACTTTCATTGATCAAGTAAGTAGTCTTGTTAATTCAATTCTGGGAAAGTATGGGTTTTCTATTCCTGTAACTAATGATCTAGTTACCGATATGCTAACTCTATTCGTTGAAGAAGAAGTAGCAGCGATTGCTGAAGGGATTAATGGGTCTGGTCGATTTGGTCCTACAACTAAGACTCCTAAAAAGAGTCGGTTTCAGATTATTTTAGATGATGTTCAAGAATTCGTTGAAGAAAATGCAGTTGGGATCGAAAGTCTAGGTGCTTCTCGACCTTCTCCAGAATCTTTTGGGATTGGGTTTAGAGATACTAATGAACGAGGAGATCCGACATTTCCAATCTTTCAACGAGATGCTTTTGGAGCTGATGGCTTCTTTAAGGATTACGACAGTGACTGAGTTTATTATTGCCCCTTTAGCAGGACGAGCAGCAACTCGTTTTATCATTGAACCGGGGGATACTCCTGTTCGACGAGCTTTCTTACATGAGAAAGACCCGTTCTTTCAGGAACTTCGAGAAGGAGCTCGAACAATCGGTCGTCGATGGGTTGAGATCGTTCGTGAAGAAGTTCCTAAGGTTTCAGGAGACCTAGCAAAGAGTCAGATTACAAGAACATATGTTCGTAATGGTCAAGTTGAACTTAGAACATATCAGAAACAACCTCAAGGGACTTGGGTAAGCAAGGGAACAAAAGCTCATATCATCGAAGCACGGAAAAAGCCCTGGTTGATCTTCTTTTGGGAAAGAGGTCCCGAAGGCCCTAGAGTATACAAATTCAAGAAAGTCAATCATCCCGGAGCAAAGCCCAATGACTATCTAGATCGTTCAGTCAAAAGGCTTGAGCCGGAAGCAAATCAAGAATTAGCTAATGTTGTTTCTCGATGGATTATTAGGAGATTGTAATGAGTGAATCCTCTCTAACAACAGCATTACAGACAGAACTTCGAACTCTTACATCTGTGTTCAGTTCCGCCGATGTTGTAATTAATGATTGGTCGATCTTGGATGGCCCTTCTGAAAATTCTCCCTATATTCTAATTGAGAATTCTGATCAGTTTGATACTAATAATCTACAGACAGATGGGACTATCCTCTGGAGAATCCCGTTCTGGATTATTAATCGGTTTATCGATTGGAAAACATCTCTACCAAGTTTCCAATCATATCGTGATTCTGTACTTACTCATCTATCTCATCCTGGAGATTTCTTAGATAGTAGTGCAGGATTGGCCTGGGGAGTGAGAGGGTTTCAGAATGATGGTGATGTTGTAGGGATCTACGACAGATATACTCAGAATGATTCAGAAGCTCTACCAGTATTTCATGCTCAACGAATAATTCTACTCGTTGAGGAAAGAGTGTAATGGAGGGAAGAATGGCTACAGATTGGGGTAAGATTATGATAGGGACTCGTTTAGAGAAGATGGTAGAAGCCAATTTCTTTAAATCTTGGTCTCTTCTACTTACTCAAGGACTTCGTCCTGGGGATCGTTGGGAGATGACTACTGGGATGGTAGCTCATACTGCATCAAATGTATTAGTTAGAAAGTTACTTGAGTCCGACTGTGATACTCTATTTATCTTGGATAGTGACGCAGAAGTTTCAAGTGATTTTCTAGAGAAGTTTCGATCGTATGAACCAGGTTGGGAATTTGATGCTCTACAAGCATGGTATCCTCGACGAGGGTGGCCTCCGGAATCAATCTGGTTCAGATTCGATGGAGAAGGTCGTCTTCATAATTGTTTGGTCTTAGACCAAGAGACTACTGAAGAAGTTGCCCTAATAGGGACTCATGCAGTTCTAATTCGGAAAAGTCTATTCCAAAAGATGCTTGGTGATGAGGATCCTGAAAAGTTTGAATGGTTCTTTTATCCTCGTCATGAAAAGATGTCTGAAGATGCAGGATTCTCTTTTGAAGCTGCTAAGTCTGGAGGACGGCTAGGAGCGACATCAGCTGTCCAAGCCGGTCATATTAGTCATCTTGCTCTTGGTTGGGAGACGTATCAAGAATATTTAGTGACATCTGGTCAATTAGATCAGATTCGAATTCAGGATGAAACTAAAGATCTTCTATCAAAACTGTATGATATGCCTCTTGAGGAGATTCAAGAAAGAGTCTTTCATGGTTCAAAGAATGTTCGAGCTCAGTGGGAAAAAGCTAACCCTCAAACTCCTGAGGAAGTTCATCAGTTCTATGGTTGGGAGGAAAATGGGTATCTATTTGATTTAGCAAAATGGAATCAAACAAAGACTTATGTTTCAGTTCTAAAACTTTTAGAACGACTTCCTCGAGGACGAGTTTTAATAATTGGTCCAGGAATTGGTCATGAAATTTCAGCAGTCCGGGAGAAGAATTCCCTAGTTGATGTGTTCGAACTTCCTGGAGTTTTAAGAAATGTTTGTGCTTCCCGATTTCGGGAAGACCCCTTAGTTCGGTTTTTTAGAGAAGATACTCTAGAGCAAGCTCTTCGAAAAGACGATATTTCTAATATATATGATTTTATAGTTGCAATTGATGTATTAGAACATTTTACTCCTGAAGAGTTTCTGATAAACTTGAACCTTATGGAAAAAGTTTTGAAACCTGGAGGTCTTCTTGTTGCTCATAATTCGTGGGGAGATCAAGATTTATACCCAATGCATACAGATTTTTCTGAAGAATTCAATTCTTGGGTAGAATCTTCTTCTATGACTCCTAAATCAAGTATATCTTGGATGAAAAGTCGGTAAATCCCGCTTCGTCGGGAAAGGAGATAAGTAATGGCAAATGTATCTGGTAGACAATATGGCGTAGGGATGAGGTATGCGACTGTCTTTGCTCTTAACGAGAGTGGGAGCCCTGCTGCAACTACAGGGAACTCCGGCGAAACAGCGTATTCCGGTATCCAAATGGTTGGGAGTAAGACCTTTAATCTTACAATTCCCGACCCAGTGAAGATCTCTCATGTGGGAGATGATCGTGTTCTTCAAGTAGACTATCTTCCCTCAAAGGAAGCAATCTCTGGTGACTTAACCGTTGCTGAAGAGAATCAAACTCTTCTTGCTCTACTTTCTGGGACTAATCAAGTTGTTGTTGGTGAATCTACATTAGTAGGTTTGGGAACTAGTGAGCAGGGGTTTGAACCCCAAGTAGGCTTACTTCTCTATCAGCAAGCTCTTGATGAATCAGGGATTCGTCAGTGGAGATATGCTCTTCTACCGAAAGCTACTCTCTATGCACATCCTGGAGGATTCTCAGAAAATCCTGCTGAACATCAATACATTATTAGTCCTGCAGTTGTAGATGCTCATTTATGGGAAACTGCCTTTGCTGATGAGACCGAAGGGTTTACTGAAGCTCAAGCATTGATAGGTCAAAGTCGATATCGTCCGGGAGTTGATTCTTGGTTAGCATCAACAGCAACAACAACCTTCCTCCTATCAAGAACTTGTGCAAATACAGCGAAACTAGCTATCTGGGTTGATGGTGTTGCTCAGACCAATGGAGTCACAATTGGGACAACCAGTCTAGAGTTTACTACAGCTCCAGGTAATGCAAAGAGAGTGGTCTGCTTCTATGAGCATCTCTAAGAAAACTCGAGTTGTTGAGTATTCTCCCTATAAGGTAGTGGTATCTGAGTCTTCTGCTGAAATTGGGTTTTATAGAACTGTCTTGGCGGATTCTGCTTTTCAAGAAGAAAGTCTAAAAGATCTAGATGTTTCGGATCTAAAAGCTTTATCTCGAAGGCTTCTCCATACAATGCTATACCCAGCAATGATTGCATCAGTAATTGAACACGAAGGGTTTGATTCCTGGCCAATCACTTTTGAGGAATTTGCTAATCTCCCTGAGACATTCGAAGCTCGATGGGAGACAGCAACATATGAATTGAATCCTCACTGGAGACCTCAAGACCTTGAAGATTCTTCAAAAGAGGAAGACCAAAAAAAAGTGACGAAAGCTACTCCAGACTAATCAAGTATGTCAAGAGGTCTCGGGAGAAGATTGAAGATCTCCCGGACCTAGTCACTTTTCATGAAAGAGAACTTTCTTGGCAGATCTTTACTCTTCTAGAAGGGTTCTCAGATGGGTGGGGTAGCTGGAAGTTTATTGATGTTCTGGGGAAACCTGCTTTTGAACTCTCAGAAACTCTTATTGAGGATCTCCTAACATGGAGATCTCTAAAGCAGATCGTACAGAATAAGATCGAGGCAGATGATGGCAGGAGAGAATAAGTTTCTTAATCTAATAATTAAGTTCTTAGTCGATCAGTCTTCTCTTCAGAATGTTCGAGAGAGTATCCGTCGATTAGAACAAAGCCCAGGAGGAACTACAGGTTCTGGGATGGGTTCTGGTGGAGTCTCCCAATCTGGTCAAGCTGCTAGCCAGGCTGCAAAATCTTTCGAGGACCTTACTACTGCTCAACAAGCTAGTGCTTCAGCAGGAAGAACAGTAAACGCTGTTTTTGATCAGACAACTCAAAGATGGAGAGACATATCTTCGGGGAAATTTACTTCAGCCCCAATGACCGAAAGTCTCAATCAAACAGCTGCTGCTGCAACTTCTGCATCAGAATCCCTTGCAGGAGTAGCTTCTCAAGCAAAGGTAACTCCCCAATCTTTTCAAGAAACTGCAAAAGTTGTTGAAGACTATGCTTCTTCAATGGGAATGAGTATTGATGAAGCTGCAACGGCACTGGATGGAATGGCGGTTGTTGGTCAAAAGAGCCGATCTCAAATTCTCAAAGATGTAGATGCTTTCAAGCAAATGACTCCTGCTGCTGATCAGGCAGGGAAAGCTGTTGAAGGAGCTGGTCAGAAAATAGAAGGCTTTAATCGAAAGAGTAAAGCTTGGGGTAAAGCTGTTATGCTAGGTGTGACAGGTTTTACTCTTTCAATGACAGGTGTTCAGCTTCAAAAGTTTGGTGAGAATCTTCTTAGTCCTATTCAAAAATATGTAGAATATGCAGGGATGTCTTCTGGAGTATCTCAAGAATGGCTATCAATTACAAAAGACTTAGAACAGTCAACTATTAGAATTGGTGAAGTTCTTGCAACAACCATGCTCCCTGTAATGGAGAAGATTGCAACTGTTGCTAGAGAAGCTGCAGAATTTATTGAAGAGCATCCAGAAGTAGCGACAGGAATTGCTATTCTTGGTGGAGGTACTATTATTCTTGGTAAGATGGCAGTTTTTATTGGTCAGATGATGGCTGGTATTGCTGCTATGACAAACCTTATGGGAATTTTAGGTCAATCAGGTTTGATCCAGGGAATTATTTCAACAGGTAAGGCAATTGCTGTAGGTGCTGGAGGACTCTTAGCATCCTCTGCTGCCGGTGCTGGAGTTGGAGTCGTCGGATATAATATGATCGCCGAAGCTGCTGGTTGGGAAAAAGCAGGGACTATAGCAGGAAAGACTCTTACAGTTCTTGCCTATCAAGCAGGGAAGCTCTTTGGGGAAGATACTGCTTCGAAATGGGGTCATTCAATAGGTGTTCTAACGAATACAATTGAAGATCTAGGAGATACTGCTTCAGATGCTGCAGGGAAGATTATCTTATCTGAAGCTGCAATTCAAGAAGCAACGAAACTTCGAGAAAGTGCTCTCCAAATTATTGAGAACTATAGAGAACAAGAAGTTGAAGCAACTGAAGAATATCATCGTAAGAGATCTGAAATCATTGAGGATTACGAGAAACAAGTTGCTAGAGAAGTTGAAGAGTATCAAAGAACTAGAGGTCAGTTTATAGAAGATTTCTATCGGGATGAACAGAGATCCGAAGAAAGTTACTATCGTCAAAGAATGGATCTTATTCGAGACTTCGGTCAAGAAGCTCTTGAGGCGGAAGAAGACTTCCAAAAAGAACTTCGTCGAATGAGAGAAGATCATAATGAAAGAATGTATGATCTTGTAGCTGATCGAGATGCTCTTGGCATTGTTAGAGAGATGCGAGCTTACGAACGAAAGCGTCGAGAAGCCGAAGAAGACTTTAATGACGAAAGAGCTCGACGAAAAGCTCAATCTGCTCAAAGAATTGCGGATTTAGAGAGTGACTTTGCTTACGAAAGAGCTCGTAGAATAGAAGAATTTCAAATTCGATTGAAGCAGCAAGAAGAAGACTTTAAGCTTCAGCAGAAGAGAGATCAAGAAGAGCATCAATTACGTCTTCGAGATCTTCAGAAGAATTATAATGAACAGAGACAAAAAAGATATGAGAATATGAGACGAGAGCTCGAAGATCTTGTCAAGGGACTCCAAAAGCGTCTTGAGATTATGAAGAGATTTACTGATGCTGAAGTTGCATATGTTATGTCTGCAGTAAATGCTGTTCTTAGATCTTCAGGGATACAGGTCCCAGGAACTCGAAGAATGGGAGGGTACATGTCTCGAGCTTCCGGAGGATATGTAGGTAGAGGTCTGTACGAAGTAGGTGAAGAGGGTAGAGAATACGTTCTTAATAATCGAACAACTACTACCCTAGAAAAGCTCCTAGGAGGTCCCTTGAGTCAACAGAATATTCTTGCAAGCTTTCTTGGCAAGCGACAACCAATTGCAATTCAAGCTTCAATTTCAGTAGGAAGTACAGACCCACTTAAACAGTTCCAGCATGCTATGCAAAGAATTGCTGAAGACGTTTTTCTTCAGGCGGTAGGAGGATAGATGGCCAGTAGCTTTAAAATAGGTACATCAGTAGCAGGTCTCGTAAGTCTTGATGCTTTAACTACAAAAGTCCCCGACCCTAAAACGGATTTTAAGTTCTATTCTCAACTACTTGATTTAGGTTCTGGTTTGAAAAGAGGGGCAGGGTACTCCTCGACTACTTGGACTTATGGTTACTTAACTCAAGCACAGAGAGATCAACTGCGTACTTTCTGTACTGGTGCTAGTTCGGAAATATTCATAACTACTAGAACACGTGACGAAGATGAGTCTGATTCTCTATTCAAAACTTATAAAGCTGTGATGATCTGGCCTGAAAACGAAGAATATCGAGCTTCCAGACGATTAGATATCGTTATAACGTTTACGAGATTAGAAGAACAGGCGGCAGAATGAGTCTTTTCCCAAGAGCAATGACTTCTTCTGAATTAACTCTACTCCGTAAAGAGGGTGTATGGCATAAATTATCTGTGCTAATTCCTCAATCTGCTACTGTTTATACTGCAAGAGTCAATCAGGCTACTTTTAGCGATCCTTTGGTACAAATAACCTATGACGGCGGTAGTGGTACTCTTGGTGATGTTATTAATGGAATGACTGTTCTATTTGGTTCCGCAGCTGGAAAATCTGATAAAGGGATAGCAAGAATACGAAAAACCCCATCAGCAACAGTATTCTATATCAATGAAACCAGTGAATTATCTGGATTAGAAAATAATGATTACATAACTATTCTTGATGAGTTTCTACCGTGGCAAAGGCATCTGACAATTGAAGAAACATCAGCTCTCATGGATTACGATATAGTATATAGTGATCAACACGCGAATTGCTTGCCAGTTGTAAATATGGGTTCTGATTACGTACTAACATTAGGAGATTTAACTGATATTTCCATTACTCCTGACGCAAGTGAATCGTGGGTAGTTGGTGCTTCCATTACAACATATTTATGGGTGGCTTCAACCGCCAGCGCTACGTCTGGAATGGATACAGCAACGCCAACCATAACCTTTGATACTGCTGGAATCCACAGAATTTCTTGTACCGTAACTGCTGATAATGGAAAATCCAGAACAGGATATCGCTATGTTTATATAGACCAAGAAACTATACCTGTATCTGTGAGTAGTATTGTTGGTGCAATCGAAGAAGGTGGATGGAATTTCCAGATTACCGCTTATGATGCAGTAGGAATAACAGAGATTCGAGATCGAAGTAAAGCTATTCTCGTAGTGGAACGATCAGACAGTGAAGTCTTAGGGTATTTCACAGGAGTTGAAAATATCCTCTGTATTGGATGGATTGATGAAGAAACTGTACGAGTATCGCCTGAATATTCAGAAGTACAAATGAGAGTATCAGGATTACATTATTGGTTAAAACAAGAAACAGGATATCCTAGTGGAATGGAGCTGGTTACTGCAACTCCAACAGCATGGACTCAATTTCAAAACCTAACAGTTGATAAAGGATTATGGCACTTCTTCGAATGGAGAACTACTGTTTTAAATTTCTCTGATTTCTATCCTACCGGAGATACGAAGATTGTATATTCTCTAGATGCTCAGTTAGCTTCTTTGTGGGACCAGATAAAAACCTTTGCTTATGAAACTCTACTTGCTGAAATTACTTCTGATCGATATGGAAGAATATTCTGTAAAGTGCCTTCTCAATTTATTGTCCCTGCAAGTAGATCATATTCTACTGTAATAAGTCTTGATAGTGGAGATTGGCTCGACCCTCTCACGATGGATAGGGTTATATCTCTCTCAGTAACAATCGTATCTATATCGGGTATTCGAGATGATACAGCAGATCCTTTATTCTCAAAAGCTCCCGGTGCCGTAATGAGCAGATTAGGATTATCCTATTCTCAAGATCGACTTCTTCTTGATAATCAAACACATGCGAATAATTTATCAGGATTAATATACGCTAGAATGAATAACCCATTTAGAGTTATAGATTTAGAATTATCTGCTTTCAATCCGATGATTGATATTAATACTAATCACTACATTGATATTACTGTAAGCTCTACTCATAACGCAAAGGAAATCTCTCTTACTAACTATAAATTAGTAATCAACAGAATAGAGCACAGATTCGATAATTCCACAGGAATTCTATCTACGGTATTAGAATGTGAAGGTGAAACAGGTTCGGGACAGGAAGGTACGATACCTTTTAATCCGGGTATCACCATCGAAGTTATCCCACCAATGCTAGAGGGATTGCCTAATATTGAGATACCGGATTTTGAAGATTACAGCTGGCCTGGTCTGACTCCTCCACCAACGCCAGGAAATTGGAATTGGAATCCCCCTTATGTGCCACCGGAACCAGTTATACCTTCTCCAGAAGAAGGAGCAACACCTACGTGTCTAACAGACGCAGGACAAAACGGGCCTTATACTGGTACTTATGGGTCAGGAGTTGAGTTAAGTGCTGATGCCTATAGTAAAGTAAAATTAG
>ERZ795030.6113-NODE-6113-length-10691-cov-5.359722_pt1 | contig 10691 bp, 10 predicted proteins | sample MGYA00375122_ERZ795030 | MGnify/ENA primary metagenome ERZ795030 (study PRJEB30165, sample SAMN05720146) | activated sludge metagenome | isolation source: anaerobic digester from wastewater treatment plant | place: Japan | collected 2015-04-20 ...
GCCATCCTCTGAAGCTCCATCCACCACCACATATTCAAACGCTCTGCATGTTTGCCGAAAAACGCTTTTCAGCGTTTTCTGCAACCCGGAAACATTGTTGTAATTGATGGTGATAATGGAGAGTCTCATTACAATTAAAATGAATAAGATTATTATGCGTTTTATTGATAATTATTTTATGAAACTAAATAACTATATGGAATTGTTTATTATTTTTTTTAAGCCAGCTTCCATGATGATTTGTTATTCTTTTGACTCGTTTATTTAAACGAAAAAATACACGTTTTGCACCAGACCATCCATATTCGTATGGCAACGTAAAATTTTTATGTACATAAAAATCTGCACAGACATTTAATTTAATACTTTTTGGATGTACTAAAGGGAAAATAGATTTTGTTTCGATATTAGCTGCAGGATGTTTATCAGATGTCGTGTGTGTTCCACTTTCATCATACCCTATATTTGTTATAAGATTATAATAGGGGATGATGGCTAACATATCATTTTTCCATACAGAAAAATAAAATTGATAATCCCAACAGGTATCATTGAATCGGTCATTTTTAACATGATAAAAAATTTCTCTCCAATATTCTTTTTGTCGTGGTTCTTTAAAATACTGCCGAATGAGTTGGTACATTAATTTTTTGTCTATTGTTTGTAAATAATAATCAAAGTTTCTCCATACTCTTTTCCAAGTAGCCCAACCACATGTGCCATAAGATCCCGAGCCAAAATAATAGGAATAAGGATATTTTTTTGAACTTTTTTGAAAAGAAGAACCACCTATAAAAGAAATTTTAGGATTATGTCGATATTTTTCCAACAATATTTCACAAAACTCAAAAAAATCCGGATGAGGAAGACAATCATCTTCCAGAATAATCCCTTCTTCTACATTTTCAAAAAACCAAGTGATGGCTGTGGCAGGACCTTTCCCGCAACCCAAATTTTTTTCGGAGAAGTTGGTATGTAATTCGCAATTCCAATCAACCAGTTTTTTAATTGTTTCCTGTACTGCTTTACATTTCTCTGCATCCTTTACATTTCCTTCGCGTGCTCCATCTTGAAAAACAAACAATTTTTCGGGTTGCTGCTTTTTTACTTCTTCCAAAACTTTACGCGTATGTTCCGGTCGATTAAAAGTTATCAATAATGTAGGTGTTTTAAAAGCCATTTTTTCAAACTATATATTTTGAAATAAAAGGAATTTTTTTTAAAAATAAGGTTATAAAATAACCAACAATAAAAGTAACGATACATATTAATGGTATAAAAATCAAAGGGTTTTGAACGAAGCGAACAACACGAGTATAAATTTCAATTAAAATAAACATGTGTACCAAATATATTCCAAAGGTGGAAATAGCAATGGAGTTTATTAATTTAGTAAATTCATTTTTTATTTCAAATTTTCTATTCAATATAAAAGCAAATACCGATATTGACATTAGAACAACATTGGGAGAAAAATAACTGAACATTTGTTGTGATGTTTCTTGCTGAGTAAATGATAGGGTTATAGCAGAAATCGCAGTAAAGATAAACGAAAAAATGCCTATAATATAAATGAACAAATTTATTTTTTTTGTTCTATTTTGTGAATAAATTAAGTATCCCAAAACAAAATACCCAATATAACCCATGAAAAAATAATGTTCAATATCGACTATCAAATAAGCATTACCAGACAATTTGTTGATAAAATCAATTGTAAGAAATATAAACCAGATCAATGTAAAATATTTCAATAGAACTGTTGGTATAACTTTTAAAATTGGTAAAGCAAGATAAATTCCAATAATCATTGTCAAATACCAGAGATGATTACCACTATTCAGCCCAAGTGGAATATATTTTCCATGAAAAAAATAAGCATAGAAACTTGACCAAACAACTAATGCAACAAATACTCTCAGTATGTATTTACCAAAAAGTTTTTTTAAAGTTATTGTTTTAGTTGGCGGAAGGAAACAACTACCACTAATCATCACGAAAACTGGAACACTCCAACGAGCTAATGAACTAAAGATCATACATATATACCAATTCAAACTGCCCAATTCATAATCTCTTCCCTTTAACAATCCTGTCCCAGCTACATGTACCATGATTACGAAAAATGCAGCCAATATCCTTAGAACGTCAAGATGAACATCACGTTCTCCTGTCATAGGTATATTATTGATATCTTTTACATAACCGGTTCCCTTATTATTCAGCCGCACAGGTGTTTTCAACATACTTGAATTTTTTATCGAATTTTACTCTGTAAAGTTTGTAGCAAGTTATTAACAAGCTGCCCCAAAAGTAACATTTATTTTTAAAACATTTCCCGGCATAACGATAAATGCCTGATGAAGGTATATAGTCGTCAAAGTCAAGATTTTCTTTCAATAGTTTAGCCGTTTGCCTGATTTCCTTTGCCATCCGGATGTAATCTTTTGGCTTGTAACGATAAATAGCATTTTCAAATGGCAAGTAAGAATAGTGAGGATGAAGTATGGAGTATTGTACAAACGAATTATTTTTAATACCCTGTTGTCTCACTTTTTCGAGAAATTTTTCAGCAAAAATATAAGACATATTTCTAAAAGAGCAAAAATGCAAGATATAGGCTTTTCTGTCAAAAAGAGGATGAGTGTACATGACACAATTCCAGCGGTCGTCCAAGAGCTGTACAGGATAACCGGATTCTATATTGGTTTTGGCAAAAGATGGTTGGTCGATCATTACACCTTTTTTTATACCTTCGTTCCAGAAATGATTCCATTTTTTATAAAAAAGTCGGTTGTTTAGGGTGTCTTTTACATATATGACACCACTGCTGAAATAGTTTTTTTCATTTTGTATTGACCATCCCAAAAGCCGGGCATTTTTTTCTACTTTTTCGTAAAGAGAATTTATAAATAAACCAATGGGTAAATGGGATTCTAAAACCGCTCCCATTTCAAAAGGGAAATTATCTATTTCATTTAAAGGACGAGTTATCAATGTATCACAATCGATAAACAGAAAATCACCTTCTATTAAGTTCCTGACTGAAGTTTTCAATTGTCGGGAACGCAACATGGGCGACATTTCTTCCGGCAGAGGAACGACAATTTTTTCGGAAATATAATCGAGTATTTCAGCTCTTTTTCCTTTCAACAATTCATTGGTACGATCGTCCGTTATCAGTACAATACTGGCATCGGGATTATGGTATCGTGCTGTAAAAACCGATAACAAAGCTTGCTCAATATAATTTTGTTCGGGGGTGGAGGTTAAAACGTAGACAAGTTTGGTTTTCATTAGTGCTATATAATTCTATTTTTTGATTCTTGTGTTATAATAATACTTTAAAGAATTCAAACAACGTTCAGCATGGGATTCACATTGTATAAAGCTAATAAGATTTAATAATCTTTCTTTTGTCAAGTATTCAACAGCAAGTTCATTTTCTATAAATGCAGGCAATAAATTGCGTTTTTTTAATCTTCGTAACCACTTATTCATATAGGGATTAAATACATTGATATAGTCCATGCTTGTATCTTCAATAAATTTACGATAAGATGCAACCAAAAGTTCCGGATTAGAGATAATTTCATTCAACATTTCAATTTTATTTTGAAAAGTGACCAATTCATCATCTTTCATTAGCACAATTCCCGGATTAGTATCACCCTGTTTATATGGAATCAGTTTGTAATCAATTCTTTCTTTTGAAAATGAAAGAGTCAGCATAAAACCTTCGTTCCATGCGTCATTTCTTTTTGTTTCTATGTCAAAGCAGAAGTTACCTAATCCATAAAAAATTAGCTTCTCCTTATAAATTTCATATCCACTATAACAATGCTGATGATGATTAACCACAACATCTGCTCCTGCATCCACAAAAAAACGATACGTTTTTTGCATCCTGGGTGTCGGGAGTTGATAATGTTCTGGCCCTCCATGTATTATTACAATTACATAATTTGCGTTTCTTTTAGCTTCTTGTATTTTATAAAAATTATCAACTGGATTTAAAGGATTAGCACCTCCTGAAGTTGAAGTTGCAATAGTAAATTCATTTTCACAAAAGTTAACAACAGCCAGTGTATGTCCGTTTATTTTTTTATAAAGTATTTTAGCTGCATCAGAAAGATTTTTTCCACCACCCACATAATCCAAACCTGCATTTTCTAAAGCACGAAGAGTTTGTATTGCACCTTCATGTCCAAAATCCGAAAAATGATTATTTGCCAAAGTTACGCAATTAAACCCTGCAAATTTTATAGAATCGAGTACTTTTGGAGATTGTTTCAAATTTGGCCCACATTTATCAATTGGACTGGTATTTTCGTCAGATACAATTGTACACTCTAAATTCAATACTGAATAACCAGAGCCATTTACAATTGGCTTAATATTTTCGAAAACTATGTTATAATCTTCCGAATCAATTAATTTCTTTACTCTTGAATTAGGGCAAAAATCGCCGGCTATCAATAAATTTACCATTAGTATATCTTGAGTGTCAATTATGTATTCGAAATTGATGAATTTATCGGCAATTTAATCCAACTTCCTAATGTATAATCCCAGCTTTCAGGAGTAAATTCTTCTGTTCCACCACCGGGATAAAAGGTAATCTCACCAAAATATATTTTATTGTTAATATCATACAAATCAATACGGACAAACGGATTACCAATTTCTTTAGCTAACTTTTCGGATAACATGATCATTTTGTCATAATTCAAAGGTTTAGGAAGATTATCAGCTGTTTTGTAATGTCTTTCAAATGGCATCTTCTTCCAATTCTCATCAAAAAATGTTACTTTCAATCCATTACCGGAATATCTGTCAGTACATACAAATGAACACTTTACTTTCCCATTAAAAACTAAAAACTTATAATCCTTCAACTCACCTTTATTACCATCTTCCATAAACTTCTCAGCAATAATTCTTCGTCTCACATTTTTATAAGCCCATTGTCTGTTTTCGTATTGGTAATAGTTTTGTTTTAGAGCTTTTGTTAATTTGTTTTTTGCGGATATATAATCAAAGGTCTTTTTATCTTTACAAATAACAGTACTCGCCGCATCATGTGTACATTTCAACACAAACTGTTCCGGCAATTTATCAAAATCGATATCATCAAATTTATTCCAAACTCCCAACGTGGGTATGATATATTCTTCACCAATTATATCAGCCACAAATTTCTTTGCTTCATATTTATCCACCATATTGTGATAAGCCGGATTACGGTCGTACAACTTCAACCATTGGATTTTTTCATTAAAGGTTTGCGGATTTTTTAAATTTAATTTTTTCCCAAACACTTTTTTGTACCTGTATTTCAGGTACATTTTATCAGGCAGTACATAATTCAAAAACAAATCAGCAATCACTGTTTTGAATATTCTTAACCACTTCTTAGGGTGAAAATATTGCATACTACTCTATTTTAAAATTTGCGTTTTTTCCTTCCAAATTTATATTTATACCAATCCCAACTAAAAATTTTTGTTTGAAAATAGCGCCCGTAAATGTATTTCAACCAAATACCGGGAAGCATTTTTCGTAATCGTTGCATTCCGAGTACAGAATATACAAACTGTATGGTTTCAATAAATCCTGTAAATTCAATCCAATACCATCGCAAAGTTAAAGCATCATAATCAACCGAAAGAGGTGCAGGTACAGCCGGAATTGTTTTTCCCCGCAACAATTGGTAAATTCTTTCGTTAAACTGCTCTTTAGTAAACATAGCCGATTTAATTTCGGAACCTCTTGTTTTTCTGTATTCGACATTATTAATTAGCTTTTTTGCCTCTTCCAGAAATTTATCTTTTTGGGTAAAAGAGATATTTATGTCCCGATTATGACATAAAGCAGCTTCCGTTTCATCATCCGGTGTATCAGGCAAATAAAACTGAAGAATAGGTTTTGCATTGATGGCAGCCAACTGTGACATGAGCGAACCGGAAACCGGACAGGTACCCATAAATATATCGCAATGTTTAAAAACCTCATTAATATCCGATCGGAAACCTAAGTAAATAAAGCGATTTTCAAAATTATTTTTTTCTATGAAATCTTTTAAAAAATCCTTAGCGCCTTGATTCTCAACTTTTGTAGCCATTAGAAAAACGACATTCGGATTTTCGTCAAGAATAGATTTTACTAAACTCCAATAGGTATTTTGAGGATTGATAGTTTTATAAAAATCTCCACCTGAAAAAATAACCACTTTACCCTTGATGACTTCAGGGAAACCGGCAAAAGGAGTATTATCAGCTATAGGATAAAACGGAACAGACAAAAGTTGCTCTTTTTTCAATCCTCTCTTTTCAAATGAAACGGTAGCCCCAAACTGTCTGAACTCTAACGAGTAATCAATACCTTTACTACCTAACCAAAATGTCTGATCAGCCAAATTAATGATATATTTCGTTATCTCTTTTGGTAAACTATATAGTGTTGGAATAAATACAGATTTTGCTGTTAAATGAAGGAAAAGTTTAGATGGCTGAAAATCACAAACCTTTTCGTGAATAAGTCTTATCCTGTTTAAGATATTCTTATCCTGAGGTATAATTTCAACCTTTAAATTAGGAAATTCCTTTATGGTGTTTAAAGCATAACCTAATCCGTCATTCGTAAAATCTTTTCCTGTAATATATAGTATTTCAACACTGGAAGCAACTAAAGCCCTGATATATTGAAGTACCAAAACAAATGACCGACAATAGTCATCAAATATAACTACTCTATTTATTTCTGGTGTATAACGAGTTGGTGTATTTATTATTTTATTGGAAATTTCTGACAAAAGATCTTCCAATTCATTATCCGAATAAATCCAATTAAACTGCTGGGCCAATACTGTTGCCTGATCGATGTAATATAATGATTGTTGAAGATTGCCTTTATGAAATTCCTCAACAGCCAGTTTTTTTATAGCTTCGTAACTTTTAATTATATCTTTCAGAGTTAGTTTCATTCGTAATTCGTTGTTCTTGGTTTCACTGTATACCTCTGTTTAACTATCAATTAAAATTTGTTTATTACATCCACCACATATTTCAACTCTTCATTTTCCAATACCGGACTCATTGGTAAACTCAATTCTTCCCGATGGATTTGTTCTGTAACAGGTAAGGAAAGATGATTGTATTCTGTGTAACAGGCTTGCCGATGTGGCGGAACAGGATAATGTATCATTGTTTGAATTCCGTTTTCAGCAAGATAGTTCTGTAATTTTTCCCGATATTTTGTCCGAATGGGGAAAATATGAAATACATGAGCATCGTAGTTGTTTATTTGAGGCAAAACAATTTCCGGGTGTTGAATATGATCCCTATAAAAAGCAGCGGTTTGTTTACGCAATTCCAAATCTGTTTCCAGATGACGAAGTTTTACCCTTAAAATGGCTGCCTGAATTTCGTCCAAACGACTGTTGCGTCCCTTGTAAGGAAATATATATTTTTCGGAAGATCCGTAATTTCCCAATGCTCTCACTGTTTCAGCCAGTGAATCATCATTGGTAGTTATTGCTCCTGCATCGCCCAATGCCCCGAGATTTTTTCCGGGATAAAAACTATGCCCGGCTGCATCGCCCAATGAACCTGTTTTGTGCTTTTCAGGTGGCAATGTTGAATATCTGGTATAAACGCAACCATGAGCCTGAGCATTGTCTTCAATCAGTTTCAAATGATGTTTTTTACAAATGTCGCCTATTTTTTCGGTGTAAGCACATTGTCCATATAAATGTACAATTATTAAAGCTTTGGTTCGTGAGGTGATAGCTTTTTCAATCAAATTTTCATTTATCTGATAAGTGTTAATATCAGGCTCCACAAAAACAGGATGCAATTCATTCTCCGTAATGGCCAAAATAGTGGCGATAAAAGTATTGGCAGGCACCAATACTTCGTCGCCGGCCTGCATTTCTCCCATTGCAATGTAAGCCCGTAAAATCAATGTTAAGGCATCCAATCCGTTCGCTACGCCAATGCAGTGTTTTGTACCGATATAATGTGCATATTCGTTTTCAAAACTTTCATTTTCTTTTCCCTGCAAATACCATCCACTGTCTATTACACGTTGAACGGATTTTTTAATTTCCGAACGAAAGCGGGCATTAATTTTTTGTAAATTTAAAAATTGGATTTCCTGCATATTGATTGATGACGGTGAATATTTAGATTAATTTTTTTCTGTATTCAAGGAATTCTTCATAATCAGTTATATAATCTTCCTTGTCGTACAATTCGGAGGCGAGCACCAGGCAAACCGATCCGGAAGAAAAATCTTCCAGTGTACGCCATATTCCCGGTTCAATGAGCAAGCCCTGATAAGGACGATTCAAATGAAAAGAACGTTTAATATTGCCATCATCCAATATGACACTGAAGCTGCCGCTGACAGCGACAACAAACTGTTGCAATATTTTGTGGGCATGACCACCTCGTGAAGCTCCACCCGGTATATCGTAAAGATAATACACTCTTTTCACATTAAAAGGAACGGTTAACCCATTTTCAACTACACTAATATCACCTTTCCGATGGCTATGATGACGATCCAACTCTACTATTGTACAGTCGTAAACGTTCTTTTTCATGGGCGTATTTTTAAAAATTCGGCATAGTCTCTAACGGCATCGTCAGGATCGTAAAGGGTGGAAGCCACTATCAATGCTACCGAATTGGTGGAAAAATTATTGATTTCTCTCCAATAGCCTTTTGGAATCAATAAACCATGATACGAACGGTTCAGTTGGATGACCTCACGCTGCCTGCCGTCATCAACAATGACATCAAAACTTCCGGACATAGCAATTACAAATTCAATGGTTTCTCTATAAGCCACACCACCTCGCGTTTCACCACCCGGCACATCATATATCCAATGTACCCTCTTTATTTCAAAAGGTATTTGATGCAGATTTTCCAAAAACGAAAGATTGCCTCTTTCATCAAGAAACTTGGGTAGAAGAGTCAGATTATTCATTTAAAATTCTATGTTTAAAATTTAAGGATGGTCTAATTATACCCGGTTTTTTACCAAGAACAATATCACCGACATTTTCTTTTGTAAATTCTACTTCAAACATATAAATCAAATCTCCCCAAAGCAAATGAGCTTCATTTTCACCAAAAAAAACTCTGAAATAATACTTCCCGGCATTTAACAATCCTGAAGGTATGGTAAATGAAACTTCCTGTTCACCAACTTTAGAATTTTTGTCAGGTGAAAAATTCATCCAACGATGAAAAACAATAATATCATCAGCCGTTCTAAGTTCAAATGTTACATCAATCATGGTATTAGGTAAATAATTATAAAAACGTAAACAGACTTCTATATCAGTTTCAATATTTATTTCTTTTCCATTTTTAGGTCTTACTTCCATAGAACGAATTTTGATTTTTTCATTTCCTGGAGCCGTTCTTAAATCTTTATAATATAATTTTTCTGACGTTTTGTAATTATTATTTGTGTAGTAATCAATAGCTTCTTTTACTGTTCCAGTAAAATCAAGAATACCATCTTTTAATACAATTCCATTTTTACACAAATTTTGAACTGCAGCCATATTATGACTCACAAACAACACCGTTCGGCCATCGCCTTTGCTGACGTCCTGCATTTTGCCAATGGCTTTTTTCTGAAACTCGGCATCGCCTACGGCCAGCACTTCGTCCACCACCAGAATTTCCGGTTCCAGATGGGCGGCAATGGCAAATCCCAATCGCACCGTCATACCGCTGGAGTAGCGTTTCACCGGTGTATCGATATAACGTTCTACACCGGAGAAGTCCACAATTTCGTCGAGTTTGCGGTCGATTTCCTTTTTGGTCATGCCCAGTATAGCGCCGTTCATGTAAATATTTTCCCGTCCCGTCATTTCGGGATGAAAACCGGTGCCCACTTCGAGCAGGGAAGCAATGCGGCCGCGAGCGCGGATGGTGCCGGTAGTGGGAGAAGTTACGCGCGAGAGTATTTTCAGCAAGGTAGATTTTCCGGCGCCGTTTTTGCCGATAATGCCCAGCACTTCGCCCTGTTCCACTTTCAGGTTAATATCCTTCAGTGCCCACACATAGTCGCTTTCGCCTTTGTGGGCGCGGTCGTTCACTTCGCCTATTTTCAGGTAAGGATCTTCCTTGCGGAGTATCTTGGTTTTCCACCAGCGGTTCAAGTCGTGGCTCAAGGTGCGGGTAGAGACCAATCCCAGACGGTATTCTTTGGAAATGTTGTCAAATTCTATGGCAGTAGGCATGGTTGCTTGGGTTCAAATAAATCATTTCGCGTTAAGTCGGTTTGTTATCCATCCGAATGTTGCTTTCGAGACAGAAATTTAACTAATGGGAATTTGATATAACGATTGCAGGTTTTAAAAATATAAAAAGTTGATAATGAATAAGGTAATAAGGTTTATTCTTGTTGTTGATTATCGTTACTAAGGTTTTATAAAAAATAAGGTTCGTTTTTTGAAAATAAAGTCCTTATTCAGACACAACTAACTTTCGTAACATGTGAATACTTTCTTTTTATCCACCTTATTGGCTTATTTATAATTGCTTATAACATATTCTTACATCGAACTCACGTTCAATTTTTATTTTATATGAATTACAAATATACAGGATTTTCAGAAATTTCTAAAAGTTTGGATAAATTTTTCGATATAGAAAAATTTTAGC
>ERZ795030.6120-NODE-6120-length-10682-cov-4.922556_pt1 | contig 10682 bp, 9 predicted proteins | sample MGYA00375122_ERZ795030 | MGnify/ENA primary metagenome ERZ795030 (study PRJEB30165, sample SAMN05720146) | activated sludge metagenome | isolation source: anaerobic digester from wastewater treatment plant | place: Japan | collected 2015-04-20 ...
GTGCTATGGTGGGATAAATGCTGCTCATAGCTACTCCTATGGCAGCCTTATCCGCTTCCAGTGCAGCCTTTGCTGCCCTTATGGAAGGATGCGCATCAGCCAGCTTGTAAGCAGCCAACTCCGGTAAATCCTCCGGTGGCAGCGTATCAATCGGTGGCACTTCTACGTTGAACCTGCTCTCATAAGGGAGGTTAAGCAGCTGCATCAGAGCAATTCGGCTGCTCTCTATCTCAGCAGCAGTTGCGGTAATAGTGTACTGTTCCTGAGCTACCTGTGCCTCAAGCTCCATTAGGCTGCTCAATGGGCGCAGCCCGGCCAGCACCATTTTACGGCACTTCTCCATCTGTCTGACGATGCTTTCAAAATTGTATTCCGCTATGGAGTGTAATTCTCTCGCCAGCACCATTTCCAGGCAGCTGCGAATTACGCTGACTTTGACTGCGTCACGCACCCCTTCAAGGGAGTTTTTCGCCTGATTGAGCGAGTGACCGGCCTCTTTGATGCTGAAGTATCCCCTTAGTCCGTCGAACAGCGTCACATTAAGTCCAATGGAGACGTTGGTACTTTGCTTACCCTTGAGCTTGTAGGGGGAGAGTCGTTCCCAATTGAAATCCTGTCCCATTTCACCACCGATCCGGGGAATTAGACTCCATGAGAGCTCGTTGAATGCGCTTTCAATCTCTTCCAGTGAGGCCCGGGCACTTCTGATATCGTGGTTGTGCTCCAATGCATGGTTTATACATTGCTCTAAAGTCCAATTCTGCCCCGAAGAAGTGAATATGCTTGCAATCAGCATTACTGCCGTTAGCGCGAGGCGCTTTCTGGTTTTTTCCATGGTTTGATTTGTGATAAAAGGGAGTCCCGGGTGTCGTCAGCACCCGGAATTCCCGCCTATTAATGGTTATGCATTCGTTCCTCCGAAAACATTTTTTATTTTTTTGAACAGAGAGCAGATGTACTGCGCTACGAGTCCAATTACATAACCGATGTAGTAAAGTGCATCCTGGGCCTTTTTATCTATGCCGCCGATGATGCAGGCCGACTCGCTTACCCCAATAGGTCTGAGTCCCGGTATTGTGAAATCCTCTCTCATAGTTCACTTCCTCCATCATTTTGGTCCTTTGAGACTGTTCCATCCGTCAATAATTCCTTTTACAAGTTTTGGCAGATAGTCAGCAATAAAATTGATGATGGCCCTTACTTTTTCAAACAGCGAGATGGCACTCAAAGTTGTCCCGCCTGCCGACTGGAGTTCAATGGAAGTCATTTCCCTCAATCCCAGTTCTTTCAATCTTTTTTCTTCCATAAAGCTAAATTTTTTGTGTTACTCCGTTCTTTGGTCAGGTGCCCGGAAATGACCTCTATGAGTGCGCACTCATCGTGATAGTATTGTCTGCAATCAAAGCATTCTCTTTATTGTGTGTAATCAATATTACGGTTTTGCCCTTATCCCTTAGATCTTGCAGTTTGCGCAGAATAAATGCCTCCGATTCGCCATCCAGGGATGAGGTGGCCTCATCCAGTATGTATATGAATGGATTACGGTAGAGAACTCTGGCAAGTGCTATACGCTGTCTCTGGCCACCGGAAATGCGGGATCCGTGTTCCCCGGTGCGTGTCAGGAGTCCCATCTGCAAGCCCGAAATGAATTGACGCATACCCAGCTCTTCGAGGATGTTTATTACCCGTTCCACATCAGGTTTAGGGTCGTGGCAGGTGATATTTTCCAGTATTGTACCGCTTATAAGGTCAGCATCCTGGGGTACAATCGAAATATAGTCACGCCATTGACCTATCTCAATTTGACTGATGTCGATATCGCCAAGGGTTATTTTACCTTTTTGTACCTTATAGTCCCGCATAAGCAGTGAGGCGAGAGAACTTTTCCCACATCCGCTGGCTCCTTTTATAACCGTTATTTGTCCTTTTGGTATAGTTATGTTGAAGTTGCTCAGCAAAGGTTCATGTCCGGGATAGGAAAATTCCACGTTGTGGAATAATATATCCTCGCATCTGTCCGGCACATATGGAAGGGACTCTCCACCTTCGCTTTTTAGGTCGAGGATTTCAAAAATCCTCTCTGATGCCGTGTTGAACTCGGCTAAATCGTCCGTTAATTTCACCAGTTGGCTTAATGGCCCGGAAAAGAATGAGGTGAGAGAGTAGAAGGAAACCAGTTCCCCGACGCTAAGTTTTCCTTTAAAGATAAACAGCGAACCTATGAGTATCAGGCAAACTGTCAGCAATCTGGAGATAGCATCCGCAGATGTTGCAAATATGCCCGAATAACGCCCTCCGCGATAAAGCTTCTCTGCAAATGTGACGTATTTTCGCTCGATATTGCGATAATAGTGTTCTCCGTTACCGAAATACTTGATTACTTTTATGGAGGAAATGCCTTCTACGCTCTTCTCCTCAAATTCGGCAGCACTCTCTATTATCTCCCTGCTGGTCTTTCTGTTAATCCTTCCGGCAATTATGTAGACCGTAGAGAAAAGCGGGATGAAAGCAAATGTCATCAATGCGAGCTTCCAGTAAAATGAAAACATCAGCACGAATGAGACTGCAAGTGTGAGAACGCTTGTTAGTATAGTGGTGACACCTTCTATCAGAAAGGAGCGGATGCGCATAGAATCCCCTATTCTGGAGTTGAGTTCGCCCGCGCCTCTGCCTTTGAAAAATCCGACAGGCAGAGAGAAAAGGTGGTTTATATATTTGAGAATTATATAACTATCCATCGTAATTCCGGTACGCAAGGTGAAGATCACCTGACCGTACCCGACAAATAGAGCAGCAGCCATTATGAGGATCATAAGTGCGCCTGTGACACCCAGAGCTCTCATATCTCCGGCCGGGAGTACATTATCTATGATATGTTGCAAGAAAAGAGCGGTGCAGATGCCGGCCACAATGTAGGCAGCAGCCCCGGCAAGAGAAAGGGAGTAATCCCTTTTTGTTAGTAAGAGTAGTGAAGCGTATTTAGAGAAATGTCCGCGTTTTCCGCGGAATTGGGTGAAATCGGGGTCCGGTCTCATTATGACCAGGTACCCGCTCCACTCTTTATGCAACGTGTCGATATCTTTTTTAATACGACGGCCCTCTGCAGGATCCATAACGATGGCTTTTTTACCATTTATTTTGTAGAGAACATAGAAATGAAGGTCTCCGTTTTCCTTGAGAATGTGAAGAATGGCAGGGCAGCCCAGTCCAAGCAGGGGAGTGGTATCGCCGGTTTCCGACTTATAGCCTTTGGCCGTGAACCCTATCTCCCGGCAAGCATCCAGAATACCTTTGACCGTGGTGCCGTATGCACCTGTACCGGACGCCTCTCTGATGACGGTCAATGGTATGCTGTATCCATACCAACCGGCTATGGAGGCGATGCAGGCTGCTGCGCAATCCGTCCTGTCATGTTGCCTTATATTTGTTATCCTTCTCATTCCCATTCTCCTCTTCGATTCATTAAAAAGAGGGAGTCATCCTGACCCTTCAGTGTCCCGTCCGCCATCAGGACATATCTTCAACACAGGCTCCCTCTTAGATGAAAGCTGTAGCCGCGAAAACGGAGAGTAAGAGACAAAGCAAGGAGACTGCCGCGTATAGAAGCACGAAACCCCTTCCGGTGTCAGGCACCATTCCCGATACTGTTCGGTCGAGTTCAGATGCAGGCAATATTTCTCTTTCTCTTTTCATAATCCGTGGCTCTGCCAAAAAATCCATAGGCAAAGTAGTAGATAAAAAAGAGAAAAAATATGCTTGAGAAAGCAACTATAACAGTTGTTGCTTCAAGCGTCAGCCATTTAATTTTTTTGAAAAAATCAGAATTTTTTAAAAAAACGACTCAAAATAGGGAAAAAGCTTGTATGAGAGGTCGAGCAAAGAGGGATATAGCTTTGACTCAGCTATTTTATCTTCGGAAATAAAATGGAATGTGCTGTTGGCGGCATCTACAAAATGGATAATGGTGGAAAGCAGCAGAACAAAAATTGCCAGAGTAACAACCACTCCGAGGAGTCTGTTTAGCCATCCGAGCAGGGCTATTTTTAATATTTTTTCTATAAGTTTACCGATGAGATTGAGCAAAATAGCTACAACTATAAATATCAAAACGAATGAAATAGCCTTTACCCAGAAATCGGATAGTGTGACAAGTTGCAGAATCCAGGTAGAAACCTTATCTGAAAATCTCAGAGAGAGTACGATGCCGAAATATACGACTGCCACGGATATTATTTGTTTGACAAGACCATTCTTGATGCCAAAGTAAAACGCGGGTAGAAAGCAGACTAGAAGGATAATGTCTATAACTCCCATATACTTAATTTTTTAATGATTGGTCAAAATTAGTGAATTATCGTATCTTTGCAAATTCAAATGAATGAAATATGAGTTTTAACGAGTACAAAAAGCTCGATTTGGTAGAGACAAATCGTACAGTATTAGAGAAATGGAACAAGCAGGATACTTTCCGCAAAGTACTTGCTGCAGGAGAGAATGCGCCGAATTTCATCTTTTTTGAGGGTCCCCCTTCGGCTAACGGCATGCCCGGTATCCACCATGTGATGGCCAGGGCCATAAAAGATGTTATTTGCAGGTATAAGACACAGAGCGGTTATAGAGTGGAGCGCAAGGCGGGATGGGATACTCACGGTCTCCCGGTAGAGCTTAGTGTGGAAAAAATGCTCGGTATCACGAAGGAAGATATTGGGAAAAAGATTTCCGTAGAGGAATATAATGAAGCCTGCCGTAAGGAGGTGATGAAATATACCAGGGAATGGGTCTCACTTACCGAACTTATAGGTTACTGGGTGGATATGGACAATCCCTACATTACCTATGACAACCGCTATATAGAGACCTTGTGGTACCTTCTCAAAATAATATATGAAAAGGGTCTGCTCTACAAAGGCTACTCCATACAGCCCTATTCCCCCGCAGCCGGCACGGGACTCAGTTCGCATGAACTAAACCAGCCGGGATGTTATCGTGACGTTAAGGATACAACTGCGGTCGTGCAGTTTGAGATAATCAAGGATACAAAGTCGCAATTCCTTTTCGAGGATAGTCCGCTGCCTCTATTCTTCCTTGCCTGGACCACAACTCCCTGGACGCTACCCTCCAATACCGCACTTAGTGTCGGGCCAAATATCGAATATCTTAAAGTCGAGAGTCTCAATCCCTATACGAAAGAGCCTGCCATCTATGTGGTGGCCAAGGCCCTCCTAAATGCTCACTTCAATGAAAAGATCCCCTTCCGCGTAATAGGGGAGCCGATCAAAGGAAAAGAATTGGCAGGTATCCGATACGAGCAGCTGTTCCCTTGGGTAAAGTGCTCTGAAGGCGCTCATAAGGTAGTATTAGGTGACTTTGTGACCACTGAAGATGGTACCGGTATTGTGCATATTGCCCCAACCTTTGGTGCGGATGACGACAAGGTAGCAAAGGCCAACGGCGTACCCCCGCTGATAATGGTGGATGCCGCAGGCCTCAATCAGGCTATGGTCGACCCTACCGGAAAATTTTATGCTCTTGAGGATCTTGATCCCGTTTTTGTTGCCGAGAGAGTGAATGTTGAGGAGTATGGAAAGTATGCCGGAAGGTATGTAAAGAATGAATATGACCCCACTCTCGGCCCTGATGACGTCACTTTGGACATCGATCTTTCCGTAGATCTGAAACAGCAGGGAAAGGCCTTTAAAATAGAGAAACAAACACACAACTACCCCCACTGCTGGAGAACCGATAAGCCGGTGCTATATTACCCGCTTGACTCATGGTTCATCAAAACTACCGCCGTGCAGGAGAGAATGATGGAACTCAATGATACCATTGACTGGAAGCCTGCTTCCACAGGTACCGGCCGTTTCGGCAAATGGCTGGAGAACCTCCAGGACTGGAATCTCTCCAGAAGTCGCTATTGGGGTACTCCGCTTCCTATTTGGCGTACCGAGGATGGCACTGTGGAGAAATGTATTGGTTCAGTAGCAGAGCTTTACGAGGAACTGGAGAAATCGGTATCCGCAGGGATCATGCCCTCCAACCCTTTGAAGGAGAAGGGATTTGTCCCCGGCGACTATTCGGATGAAAATTTTGCGAAGATAGATATACACCGTCCCTACGTCGATGACCTTTTCCTCGTTTCGGATGATGGCCGCAAGATGGTAAGGGAGAGCGATCTGATTGATGTCTGGTTCGATTCGGGAGCGATGCCCTATGCTCAGGAGACCCTTGCAAAGGTCAATAGCCCCGATTTCGGTCAGACTGCGGATTTCATCGCCGAAGGCGTTGACCAGACAAGAGGTTGGTTTTTTACCCTCCATGCAATAGCTACCATGGTGAGCGATAAGTGCGCATTTAAGAGAGTTATCTCCAACGGACTTGTTCTGGACAAAGAGGGCAACAAGATGAGCAAGCGCCTCGGCAATGCAGTGGATCCATTCTCGACCCTCGATGAATATGGTGCCGACCCGCTCAGATGGTATATGCTTACCAATGCGCAACCCTGGGACAACCTGAAGTTTGACATGGGTGGAGTGGATGAGGTACGTAGAAAATTCTTCGGAACCCTCTACAACACCTATTCATTCTTTGCACTTTATGCAAATGTGGACGGTTTCAACGGTTCTGAACCGGAAGTGCCCCTGTCAGAGCGCCAGGAGATCGACAGATGGCTAATTTCGCTGCTTAACACTCTCGTCAAAAAGTCGGTTGAAGCATACGAAGACTATGATTTTACCACCGCAGGCAGACTGATTCAGGATTTCGTCTGCGACAACCTCAGCAACTGGTATGTACGCCTCAATCGCAAGCGCTTCTGGGGCGGTGGGCTAACTCCTGATAAGGTTGCAGCTTATCAGACCCTCCATGAGGCACTCAAGACGGTGGCCCTGCTCTCAGCTCCGATAGCTCCATTTTATATGGATCTGCTCTGGTGCGATCTCGTACCGGGGGCTGAATCGGTGCACTTTGAGCGTATGCCTGCCTACAACGAAGAGTATATAGACTCCGCTCTTGAAGAGCGCATGGATTTGGCTCAAAAGAGCTCTTCAATGGTCTTGGCGCTTCGCAGAAAGGTCAACATAAAGGTGCGTCAGCCGCTGGCTAAACTCATCATTCCCGTGCTCGACCGTGCTATAGAGGAGCAGCTTGAGAGGGTTAAGGAGATCATTCTCAATGAGGTGAATGTTAAGGAAATGGAATTTATCCACGATACTACCGGCATTATTACAAAAAAGATAAAACCCAACTTCAAGACTCTCGGCAAGAGATACGGCAAACAGATGAAGGAGATAGCATCCGCCTTTGCAACACTTTCGCAGCAGGAAATTTCGGAAATCGAGAAGGCCGGAGACTATAATCTTTCCCTCCCATCGGGAGAAGTGACGCTATCTACTGAGGATTATGAGATAACATCCGAGGATATGCCCGGCTGGCTCGTCGCTACCGAAGGCAAACTTACCGTAGCGCTGGATGTCACTGTGACCGATGCCCTCAGAAGGGAAGGAGTGGCACGTGAACTGATCAATCGTATTCAGAATCTGCGCAAAGAGAGCGGATTTGAGGTGACTGATCGTATAAACGTATTCATCCAGCACAATCCTGAAATTGAGGAGTCACTAAGTGATTTTAAAACCTATGTATGCGAGCAGACACTCTCAAAATCCATTACACTCACCGAAGAATGTGAAGATGGTACTCCGGTAGAGTGGGATGAAGGAGAATTGAGGATTTCTGTTGTTAAATTGAAATAATATTGCTATTTTTACACTTTAACCAACATATAAAGTCATGGGCAAACCAGTAGAAATAAATGAAAAGGTACGTTACTCTGATGAAGAGCTTCAGGAGTTCAAAGAACTCATCCTTGAAAAGCTGGCTCAAGCCAGAGAAGAGTATGAAATGCTCAGAGGTGCTGTAAACCATAGCACAAGTAACGATACAGAGGACACATCTCCCACCTTCAAGGTGCTGGAGGAGGGCGCTTCTTCCCTTTCCAAGGAAGAGTCGGGCCAACTGGCTGCACGTCAGTACAAGTTCATACAGAACCTCGAGAATGCCCTTATTCGCATCGAAAACAAGACCTACGGTATCTGCCGTGTAACCGGTAAACTGATACCTAAGGAGAGACTTAGACTTGTGCCTCACGCTACACTCAGCGTTGAGGGTAAGAATGAAATGAACAAATAACAAAGATGAAGATTTCCAGAGGTTTTAAGATATCCCTCTTTGTAATCCTTCTTTTGATTATTGACCAGATTATCAAAATCCTGGTTAAGACCAACATGACTTTAGGTCAGAGCATCCCTGTCTTCGGCAGTTGGTTCCAGATACTCTTTATTGAAAATAACGGCATGGCCTTCGGAATGCAGTTCGGAGGCAACGTTGGCAAATTCATCCTCTCTATCTTCAGGGTGGTGCTTGTCATAGCCATCATCATATATATCAGAAAACTCCTCAAGCGCGAAGAGACTCCAACAGGTGTTCTCATCGGACTCGGAGCCATCCTGTGCGGTGCTCTCGGCAACATCATTGACTCTCTTTTCTACGGGATGATATTCAGCGAAAGCACACCCATTCAGGTAGCCGAGCTATTTCCCCCAGGAGGCGGCTATTCAGGATTCCTTTTCGGCAAAGTGGTAGACATGTTCTATTTCCCAATCATAGACACCACACTCCCCGAATGGGTACCCGTTTGGGGTGGACGCAACTTTATCTTCTTCCGTCCCATCTTCAACTTCGCCGATGCGTGCATAACCTGCGGAGCCATCTACCTCCTGATTTTCAAATGGAAATTCTTCTCCAAGCAGCCTAAGACCGAAGAATCCGACTCCGCAAAATAACCTTTTTTTTGAGTAAATGTTTTTTTAATATATCTTTGCACTCCCAAACCAAAGGGAAGGAGAGATGGGTGAGTGGTTTAAACCGGCAGTCTTGAAAACTGTTGAAGTGAAAGCTTCCGGGGGTTCGAATCCCTCTCTCTCCGCAAGTCGAAAGGCCGAATGACGAAAGTCATTCGGTTTTTTTATACAAATAAATCCCCTTGAGCTTGCTCAAAAGGGGATTTGTTGTATAAAAACTGAAGCTCCGCTTCAGGCCTTTCGACTTGTAAGGGCCCCACGGCGAGTGGATAGGGATGTGGGAGCGTATGCGACCAAATCCCGGAGAGAGAGTCCCTCTCTATCAAATATGTTGTTTTTTTAAGAACCCATACTGATAAACTTTTGGCTCTATTTTGTAGGTAAGTTGTCTGAGTTTATCTCTTAGGTTGCTAATCAAGCTAGTATATGTTTCGTCTGAACTGGTATTGTTCATTTTACCTGCTTCGTTTCTGCCTTGAAAATGTTCTCTAATGTCGTAATATGAAGCATTAACATTACAGTTAGGTTGTTTGTGGTAATATTTCCAAAGTTCACGACCTGCGTCAAAAACAGCTGCTGCCTCTAGTGAAAAGATGAGTGGCGTTGTCCTTTCTGTTTGTGTGCTAAATAAACCTCCAATATGGTCGGTTTTAAGTTTGCCGTTTATAAAGTTGATCATAAAATTACTTGCAAACTTTTCCCTCGCATCTACTTCTTGTTCTGTAAATGGAATCCAATCGTTTACACCAAAACTGCTTGAGATATTGTTATTAAAAAGTGTGTATGCCAAACAATCATTTTGAAACTCGGTATCTTCTTCCCATTTGTTATTTGGGTGTAGAAATTGGTCGCGGTCATTCAGCCAAGTGGCAGGAATAACTTTTCGAACTGCAAAAAATATGGAAGCAATAATTAAATTTTCTGCTGTAATTCTGGTATGACGTCCGCCTTTTTTCCAATTTTCTTTTTTCTCATTATCAATAAAAATCATTCGTTGATTTTGAAAATCATTACCGACAGATGCCAAATGACCAATGTAGTTGGTAGAAATGTTTGTGGAATTAATATCAAGCCAATCGCTTATGTATTTTAAATTGTCATAAGCTGTAATTACTTTTGTTCCGACAAAATTACCTTTTGCATCGTACACGTCTGCACTAGTTTTTTCAAAAACTTCATCTTTTGATGTGTCCCAAATAATAAAACCAATAGGAAAATCTCCTTTGACATTATCAAAAGTATTTGCAGGAACCAAAAAAATTTTTTCGAGCTTTGCTCGAAAAATGTTGCGAAAATCCGAAAAGTTTGGTGCTTGCAGAATTTTCAAAGATGAAAATTCTGCAAGCACGCATTGAGGGATTTCTTGATAAATTCTTATAAAAAATTGAGCAAATAATTCGCCACTAGATTTGCCCATAAGTTCTTGATATTTATTATGTATTTTCATTAGTGTCCGGTAAAAAATCATAAAAGTTCTTTGAAAATATTGAAAATTAGGTAATTACAGAGGTTTTGAGACCGCGCCGATTTGAAATTATCTTTGCCAGACTAACGTAGAATGGCATATGCATAAAGGAAAATTCGTGTTCTCACAGCTTTTAGATTTTATTGATAAGGATGTATTCCTCAGAATATCAAATAAATATGGCGGAAATCGCTATGTCAAGCAATTTACCTGCTGGAATCAACTTGCGGTACTGATGTTTGGTCAGCTTTCCAACCGTGAAAGTCTCAGAGACCTTGTGCTGGCAACCCAGGCTCATGCCTCAAAGGCATACCATCTTGGGTTCGGTAAGCACGCCGTCAGGAGTACTCTTGCTGATG
>ERZ795030.6129-NODE-6129-length-10672-cov-3.931242_pt1 | contig 10672 bp, 8 predicted proteins | sample MGYA00375122_ERZ795030 | MGnify/ENA primary metagenome ERZ795030 (study PRJEB30165, sample SAMN05720146) | activated sludge metagenome | isolation source: anaerobic digester from wastewater treatment plant | place: Japan | collected 2015-04-20 ...
GGTTGGTGTCGTCAAAGCGCATGTGGCACACGCCACCGTAGTCGCGCGCCAGGCCAAAGTTCAGGCAAATGCTTTTGGCGTGCCCGACATGCAAGTAGCCATTGGGCTCGGGTGGAAAGCGGGTGCGGATTCTGGCCGGATCCAGTTGACCGGCGGCGTGGTGGGCAGCGTCGCCAGGCGTGCCGGCCCAATGGCGGCTGGCATAGGTGCCTTTTTCCAGATCAGATTCAATGATCTGGCGCAGAAAATTGCTGGTCTTGCCAGAGTCAGTGGCCGTGCTTGTGGCTGGCGTGATGGGGGAGGTAGTAGGGTCGCTCATTCGGTTGATTTTAAGGGCCCCGCGGGTTCGCTATGATTTGCGCCAACTGTCCAAGCTTTCACACCTCAAAGAACCTGCCATGGATGAAACTTCAGCGATTTCGAACGAGCCCTCAAGTGCCTCAGTGACCCGGTTGTGCCTGGGGCAGTACGACCTGGATCAGGCCGCGGCCGACGGTTTGATCACCGCACAGCAGGCGCACATGTTGTGGGCACGCTGGTCAGCATCGCATCGGCTGACAGGGGCTGCACCCGTGTTAGCCGATGCCGGTTTGGCGGCCGGTCCGCGTTTTGGGTTTACCAATACCTTGTACTATTTTGGTGGCATGGTGGCGATTGGTGCCATGAGCTTGTTCATGACGTTGGGCTGGCAGGCTTTTGGAGCTTGGGGTCTGGCTACCATTAGCCTAGCTTATCTATTGGCCTGTCTGGCGGTGGCAGACCACCTGAAGATCCGGCACTTGCCAGTTCCGGCAGGCATTCTGGCAACGCTGGCAGTAGTGCTGGTGCCCCTGCTGGTGTGGTGCGTGCAGCATGGCCTGGGTTGGTGGCCACCGGGTGGTTTGAGCAGTTATTCCGCCTACCACACCCACATCAACTGGCGCTGGCTGACGCTCGAATTTGCCACGCTCGCCGCTGGGGTGGTGATGTTGTGGCGCTACCGCCTGCCTTTCATGGTGATGCCGATTGCTGTAACGCTGTGGTACATGAACATGGATGTTGCCCACGCGCTGTGGACTGATAACGGCCACTGGGACTGGAAGTTCATCCGCGATGTGTCACTGGTGTTTGGCATCGCCACCGTTTTCATTGCGCTGTGGGTGGATGCACGTTGCCGTCAAGCACAGGAGCCTGAGTGGCGCCAGGACTACGCTTTTTGGCTGTACCTGTTTGGTACGTTGATGTTTTGGGGTGGGCTGAGCCTGCGCGACTCCAATTCCGAGCTGGGCAAGGCAGTTTACTGCCTGATCAATCTGGTGCTGGTGTTTGTCGGGGCCGCCATTGGGCGGCGTGTGTTCACTGTGTTCGGTGGCCTCGGGGTGGCCATTTACCTTGGCTACCTGTCGCACAAGGTATTTGGCGACAGTCTGATGTTTCCGTTTGTGCTGACGTTGCTGGGCTTGGGCCTGGTGGGGCTGGGCATCTGGTGGCAGCGCCATGAAGTGCGCATCAACAGCCGCATCAGCGCCTGGTTACCCGCGGGCCTGCGAGCGTCTTTTTGATGATCACGCCAACAAGGCTTCGGTAAAAGCATTGATGGATTTCAGGTCCGGTGGAAGTTCGGTGTAGGGCATTTTTTCACGGTCCAGAATCTCCCGCAGTCCCTGGTCCACCTCACGTGCCTGTTCTTCGTCCTGAAAGCGGCCGGAGCGCACATATTTTTTGTCACTGCGCCTGACCAGAATATTGATGTTGTCGTTCTGCCGGTACCACTCCAGAATTTGCTCGCGTGTTTTGGCTACATCGCAGATGTTGTCGGCGTAGTTTTCGTTGTAAAAAAGTACCTGCGGCAATGAACACTCGGTGATCAGAAAATGCACCTGGCCGTCGATCAGGTTGACCATTTCAAATTGCCGCTGGGCGATTAAGTACTGGTTTTTCAGTACCTCGAAATTTTGTTGCCAAACCAGCGACTTGGCAAAGTCGGGAATGGTTTCAACGGTTTTGCCATGCAGGTTCAGATACAGCACGATGGCCGCTGAAAACAGCGATTTGTCGCAGCCCGGCCCGCCAATGATGTTAATGACCTTGGTGGGGTACAGCCGCATCTTGGTTTCGGGCAAGTGGTTGATGACGTTGGCGTAACGGATGCTCATGGTGTTCTACCGGTGGTTTGACGATCCAGCGTTCATAGTCTGCCAAACTTGGCCAATTTGCAAGCCGTTTTTTGCATGCGTCAAAACTAGGTCGGAATACCGTTGCGGTCGAGCAGGTCGCTGACCAATTCCAGTCGAACCAGCGGGTTGTCAAGCGCCATCAGGCGGTGCTTGAGTTCCAGCGCCATCGGCAGCAGTTCGCACCAGCGGTTGGCCACCCAGGCGCAATCATTGAGCAAGTAGGGCGGTTGCATTGGCATCTGGTCCGGTGCTGTGCCTTGCAACCCAAGCGTGGTAATCACGCGTTGCAAGGTGGCAGCGACCGGCTGCAAATCGTCGGGAACCGGCACGCGCTGGTCATCTCCGAGCACCAGCACATCGGCCACCCACAAACCGTGCTTGAGCAGTTCATGTTGCGTCACCTCAAAACGCTGCAAGCCGGTGCATTGGATCAACATCAGGCCCGGTCGGGGTCGGCTCAGGTCGGTGATGCGGGCCAATGTGCCAACTTCAAAAAAAATCTCCTGGGCAAAACTGTCACCGCCTGGTGCATTGCTGGGGGCTTGGCGCAACTCGCTGCCCCGGTTCAGGGTGACGATGCCAAAAGGTGCGCCGGCCTTGTGGCACTTACCAATCATGTCGAGGTAGCGCACCTCAAAAATCTGCAGCGGCAAATAGCCGCCGGGAAACAGCACGGTGCCCAGTGGAAACAGGGGCAATGAATGGAGCGAAAGGGTCTCGGGCATGTAGTCTCAAAGCGCACAAACGGGCATTTCAGAAACGGTGATTTCATTTAAAACCGCATCCAGGTGAGTCTTGATCGCCTCAAAGAGCCCGACCGATGCTGCCAGCGCCGCGGGCTGTTCGCTGTTGGGACAACTGGTTTGGGCAAAGTGCAAAAACGCATCCCATTTTTGGCGTGATTGATCACCATAGCCTGAATAAAATCGCAATGGCAATTCGGGCGCAAACTGGCGCAATCGCCGTGCGATCACCTGTGCGCCCATGGTGGAACCCTCTATGGTGTAAAGAACGCCAACCAGACTGCCCCGGCGCAACGGTATCACCAGGTTCAATCGGGCCAGCGTAGCGTGTCGCCCCAATGCGACCAGATCTGCCTCCAGGGCGGGCAACTTGCGGCGTGTGGCGTAGTCAAATTCCCCGGGATACTGGTCAAGATACCCGTCAATCCAGCGCTCGGCCCAGTCGTAGACACCGTGCAATGCCGACAGTGCATTGCCGTACTGTTTGGCAGACACTGCTGACATCAATAGTGGTGCAAGCAAGGGGTGGCGATCAAGCACATGATGGGCTTGCTTGGTGGCTTGCCGAAGACTAAGGTGCACTTCGGCAAGAGGGGGCGCAAATGGGTTCATGGCTGGTGTTGTTTCTCTAAGTCCACGGCAGTCAGAGGCAGGCTGGTCTGGCTATTGACCAGGGCTTCAAATCCTTCCAGTGGCAACGGGCGGCTGAAATAATACCCTTGGTAGTTCAGGCAACCCAGGCTGGCCAGAATGTTGCGCTGACCAATCGTTTCGACCCCCTCGGCAATCACCGTCATGCCCAAGTTTTGGCCCAATGTCACGATGGTTTTGGCGATTGCCGCATCGTTGGGGTGGGATACGATGTCGCGAATAAAAGACTGGTCAATCTTAAGCTGATTCAGTGGCAGGCGTTTCAGGTACGACAGCGACGAGTAGCCGGTGCCGAAGTCATCCAGAGAAAAAAACACCCCGTGCGACTTCAGACTGGTCATTTTGGCAACAACATCGTCGGCGTTGTCGAGCAGCAGGCTCTCGGTGAGTTCGAGTTTGAGTCGGTCCAGGCGGGCACCGCTGAGCTCAACGGTTGCCAAAACCTGCTCGACAAAGTTTGGCAAGCCAAATTGACGAGCGCTGACATTCACCGCCAGACTCAGGTGCGCGGTGGCAGTCTGGGCAGCCCAGCTTGAGAGCTGGTGACAGGCGGTATCGAGCACCCATTGCCCGAGTGGCAGGATCAGCCCGGTTTCTTCAGCCAGCGGGATAAATTCGGTTGGCGATATCAGTCCGCGCACCGGGTGCTGCCAGCGAACCAGCGCCTCGGCACCAAGCACCAGACCATTCACGTCAACCTGTGCCTGGTAGTGCAGCAGGAACTGATCTTCCTTGATGGCTTGACGCAGGTCCACTTCAAGGGCCGCGCGGGCTTGTACGGCAGCCTGCATCTCCGGATCAAAAAAGCGCAACGTATTGCGTCCGGCCGCTTTGGACTGGTACATCGCGGTGTCGGCCCGTTTGAGCAGTTCATCGGCCGATGCCGTCAGGTCGCCAAACAACGCGATACCGATGCTTGAGGTGCAGAAATGGTTCTGGCTGTCCGACTCCTGGCTATTCGCGCCATCATCGAGCAGGTAGGCTTGGCCCAGATTGGCCAACACTTTCTCGCCCACAGACTCAGCTTGCAAGGCCGCCTGATCACCTTCGCCCAGGTCTTCCAAGATCACAACAAATTCGTCGCCGCCCAAACGTGCTACAGAATCACCTGCGCGAACGCTATGCAGCAGGCGCGATGCTGTCTCAACCAGCAGCAAGTCGCCCACCCCATGGCCCATGGTGTCGTTGATAGACTTGAAATTGTCCAGGTCAATCATCATCACCGCACCTTGGCGCTGGCGTCGGTTGACATTGACCACAGCTTGGCGCAGTCGGTCGAGCATCAGGCGGCGGTTGGGTAATTCGGTCAGATGGTCGTAGAAAGCCAGATGCTCGATTTTGTCGGCAGCCTCCTTGCGGTCGGTCAAGTCGGTAAAGGTGCCGACATAGTGCGTCACGTGCTCGCCGGTGGCCCTGACTGCGGTGATCGACAGCCAGCCGTAATAGGCTTCGCCGTCCTTGTGCCGGTTCCAGATTTCGCCCTGCCAGGAGCCGGTTTGCCTGATGCGCGACCACATTTCCGTGTAAAAGGCCGGATCCTGACGACCGGAATGGAGCAATCGCGGGTTTTGGCCAATCACCTCTTCGGCGCTGTAGCCGGTAATGCGGGTGAAAGCCTGGTTGACCCGCAGGATCATGCCCTCAGCATTGGTAACGGTCATGCATTCCTGCGACTCAAAGGCGGTAGCGGCAATGCGCAGGTTGGCTTCGTCGCGTTTGCGTTCGGTGATGTCGGCAAACAGTGCCACCCGTTGCTGCAGCGCGCCAGTCGCATCAAAAATGCTGTTGATGGTCAACCACTCGGGAAAAATCTCACCGCTCTTGCGGCGGTTCCAGATTTCGCCGCTCCAGGCCCCTGTCTCTGTCAGCGACTGCCACATGTGCTCATAGAACGCCCGATCATGCTGACCGGAACTCAAAATGGCCGGGGTCTGACCAATCGCCTCATGCGCACTGTAGCCGGTCAGCGCGCTGAAGGCCGGATTGACGTTGAGAATGATGTTGCTGGCATTGGTCACCACCATCGCTTCGCTGCTGTTTTCATAGACCGAGGCGGCCAGCCGCTTGGACTCTTCGGCAACCCTGAGCTGCTGCCTGGAGAATAGCTCGGCCAGTGTCAGCGACAACATGCGTGCCGCGTCCACCTCGGGGTCGGTCCACGGTGGCGACTCACCACGCTTGGTTTGCATCCAGCGTTCAAAGGATCTGCGCGGTTCAAGCTTGGGACCAAGCTCGTCTTCGACCAGATGCTTGGTCGCTTCGCCAGCCCAATGCACCGAGCGGACCACCTCTTCACGAAACCAAAGCAGGCAATGCTGTACGCCCTCGTCCAGACTGATTGCCAGCAGCCCCGAGGCCACTGTCGAGAAGGCGGCCGCAGGCGCAAAAGCCTGCGCCAGCGCATGCGTGACATACATCTGCTCATGCAACAAATGCGGTCGCAACCAGTCGAGCAGCGCCTGAATTTGATCAGGCAACGGTGTGATGCCGATGGTAGTCAACTCATCGCCGGTGGTCACCACAGCACCGCTGGCATGCACCAGGCCCAGCACTTCCTGCTGCAAATCTTGCGCCAGCAACGAATCGCCGGGGCCATGCTGCGCCAGATGGTGCAGACCAGCCAGCCGCGGTAGCAGGTTGCGCACCGTTGCGTAGTAATGATTGCTTTCCCCGAAGGCGATGGCCGCCAGCCGCACCGCGACGGTCTTGGCCACCAGCTCCATGCTCTGGCGCAGCTTGAAGGCAAGTTGCCGGGGGCGCTCGTGGTGGCAGGCAATCAGCCCCCACAGATGGCCGTTTTGCATCAGTGACACCGACATTGAAGCCCGCACGCCCAGATTGCGCAGGTATGCAAGGTGAATCGGCGACATGCTGCGTAGCACCGAAAACGACAGATCCAGTGAAGACCCGGCTGGCAGTCCGGGCGCTTGCATCAAGGCTACCGCTGGGGCCTCCCGGTCCACCAAGGTGCGCACCAGATTGCGGGTGTAAAGCTCGCGTGCCGGCGGTGGTATGTCGGAGGCCGGAAAATGATTCCCCAGAAACGACGCGACACCGTGTTTGCGGCATTCGGCGATTACCTTGCCGTTCCACTGGTGGTCAAACTGGTACACCATGACCCGGTCAAAGCCGGTCAGTGCCTGCACCTGTTGGGCGATCACTGCCGAATAGGCATCGATTCCGTCGGTCTCGGCCAGCAGGGCGCTGAGCAAACAGTCGGTTGCATCGGAATCCATCGGGAGCACCAAGTTGGTGGTCTGGCGTGGGGTTTCAATTTCAATGACCAGCAAGTTGTCAGCGCGGTGCACCTGCGCCTGGCAGTCCAGGCTGGCTTCACCTCGAAACAAGCTGAGTAAAAGGGGGACTGGTTGGCTCTGCGGGGCCATCGGCGGCAACGTGGCAATGGCGACCCAGGCCGCTTCGCCCAGAATTCTGCCAGCGGGCTGGTTCAATGCCTCTTTAGCCGACAGGCCGAGAATCTCAAGCAGGTTACTGCTGACCACCTTAACCATGGAATGGGCATCGATAGCCAGCAGTGCACCGTGGCTCTGAATCGAACCAATGTGCTGAATGGGTTCGTTTTCGCAACGCTTGAGCGCATCGGCCAAAGCCGCTGCGTCTTTATGCAACATGGTTTGTTCCAATTGATTGTCTCGTTGAGGTTCGACCAGCACCAAACCTACCCAAGACCAAACTGATCGACAGGCCAGATTGTCCGCCTTTTTGCGGCAAAAACCCAACTTGGTGCAGCGGCGGCAGATTGTGGTGCAGGACTTTGATGGCCGTGGCGTGGCTTTCCTGTCGGCGTTGCCTGCATCACATGGCATCGCTGGGGAACCAACGGCACAAGTTGCTGCGGACAGCGCTAGCAATCAATTGACTCAAATCCGATTGTCACCTGTCGGATGGAAATTTTCGGCCGGACTGTTTGGGTTACTTGATTTGGGAATGCATGCGGACTTCGGCGCAGGCGGTGTTTTCTGCTGCGGAGACCATTGGTGTCCGCGCCGATTGAGTATTGACCCACCCTGCCGATCCAATATTGACCCAGGACCGGTAGCTGCCTTTTAAACTGAAGTTCCATCCGGATTTGGTTGGATTCCTATTGAAATCAACACTTTAGTGCAATTTTGAGTGCCAGTATGTAGACATGTATTTAATAGATTATTAATCTTAATATGTTATACATATGTAGACATGCACATAAATATCGTCCCAGATCGTGGCTCCGCCTCCACCGTTTTGCTGCGTGAGTCCTACCGTGATGGCTCCAAGGTTTGCAAGCGCACCCTGGCCAACTTGTCGGCGTTGTCTGCCGCACAAGTGCAGATGATTCGTGCCACCTTGCGTGGCGATGTGTTGCAGCCAGTTGATCAAACCTTTCAGATCACAGCCTCTCCTGCCCACGGTCTGGCTCTGAGGTTCGGGAACTTCTTGAGTGTTTCCAGAATGAACGGCAGATAGGGGTCAGTGTTGGAACTGCGCACCACCCCCACGTGTGGCAGCCCCTCCTGGCGCAGGAGGCGCTCGACGGTGCTATGGTGGACGTGCAATTGGGCCGCAATGGTGCCGGTGCGCCAAAGCTCAACCAGGCGATAACGCAATATGTTGGCGTGTAGTTCAGGAGTCACGGTCATGGTGGGGTCCTTGTCTGGTCTGGCAAACGGGTGGGGCGACGGATGCGACAGCGCAAAAAGTCAGTTCGCACAAACTCAGTGCACTCGCACTGGCAGAAATGACACCGCCAGAGCGACTTTGAGGCTTCCAAGGCTTGGCTTTGAGGGCTATGCAGCGCTGTCGTCTCGCTGGGCAGTAGAGCAGCAAGGCTTGGAGGTGGGCAACCCTGATGCGTCACTTTTTCCCTGATGGCCACCCCAAACTGCTGCACTTATGGCCCCCCAAACTGTTCCAGGCGGGACGGCAGGGCGTTGCGCGCATCGGGTCGATTCAGGGTCAAGATAACCGGACCGCGCGCGTCTCAGACGATCAAGACTAGCGGTGTCATGATGGTGTTCATTTGGTGGGTGCCCTGAACTTGATGAATGCCGTCAGGCATCGCTGAGACAGTGCTGCGGCATGCAAAAATGCGGCAATGACCGAAAAGCTGGTACCGCACATGCAAGAACCTGATCACGCTTCCGAAAGCTCGGTGGACCGGCTGTACATCGCAGCGGTCGGACCGGTCCATGCAGACTATTACCTGTCACGCTTTTCCCGCTTTGAGCAGTCTGGTCGGGCTGGCTTGTCATGGAACTGGGCGGCTGGCCTCTTGACGCTGAATTGGCTGATATTTCGCCAGCTTTGGTTGCAGGCATTGGTTTACACCATGGCTATATTGATGCTGCCGCTGCTGGTGCTGGGACTGGGGCGCCTGCTGTTACAGGTGCCCCACAGTGTCGAGCTGGGGTTGTGGCTGGCCTGTCTGGTGGCCAGTCTGGTGGTGCCGGGTGCCTGGGGCAACGCGGTGTTCTTTGGCCAGTGCAAAGAGCGCATTGCCCATGCGCTGGAAACCACCACGACGCTGGATGCGGCTTGTCAGCGCCTGCTGTTGCAGGCCAGCAACAAAAAGCGGGCGCTCTGGCTGGGGTTGGTCAATGCCGCTGTGCTGGGTTTGGTGGCCTGGGTCTATGCCAGTTTTGCACCGGCGCCGGAACCGGAAGAAGATCAGATGGCCGTGGCTAGCCCGGTTGCCGCTTTTGTCAAGCCGTCTGCGTCGGCGCGAGCGTTTGCGCCGATATCTGCGCCGATAGCTGCGCCTGTGCTTGCATCGGCCTCTGCGGCTGCATCTGCGTCGTTGCCCTCAACTGCGTCAGCCTCTGCGGCTGCTGTCGCATCGTCAACGGCATCGGCTGTCACCGCTGTGTCATCTGTGGCCGCTGCCAGTCACTTCTCTGCGCCGGCACCAGCATCGGCATCTGTCACTTTGCCCGTAACCGCGCCCGCTGCCTTGTCAAGACCGGTTACGGCGGCTGAGCCAGTTCAGGCATCAGCAGCCGGATTGGCAGCAAGTTTGCCCGTGGCCCGCCCAGCCGCTCAGTTGGTAAGCCGGGCCCAGCAGCCGCTGTCTGTCGCTCGAACGGATACCCCGGCCTTGGCGGCATCGGTGGCAAAACGGGTATTGCCGACTGACACTGCTGCGCCAGGCAGGCCGGTGGCCAGTAAACCGGCCGTCAGCAAGCCAGTCGCCAGCAATCCAGTGCTGCGCAGACCGGTGAAACCAGCTTCAGGTGCGGCAAATGGTCAGGTTTTCATCAATGTCGGTTTATTTGCTGACCCTGATAACGCACGCCATGCCTACGTCAAACTGGTGAAGTCCGGTTTGCCTGCCGAGCGCCTGGTCCTGATACCGGCTGAAGGCTCTGGCAAAGCCAAACTGACCCGGGTGCGGGCCGGGCCGTTTGACAGCCGGGCGCAGGCGCGCGCTGCGGTGGCTCAAATCAAGGCCTTGCAGCTTGATGCCGTGCTGGCACCCTGATGCGGCTGGCGACTATTTCCAGCGCAGCGGTTCAATGTGAACATGGTGGGTGCCGTCACCCAGCAGCAGCGCGCCTTCCTGCACGGTCGCCTGCAGGTTCATGTTGCGCTGCGCAAGTGCCGTCAACTGCTGCGCTTCGGCACTCGGAATGCGCCAGACCTGCAGGCTTTTGAGCCGGGCAAGTTTGCTCTCGATGGCGCGCCACCAGATGTCTGCGGCCTGGCCAAAAGCATAGAGCAGCACGCTGTCAGACTTGTTGCAGGCCTTGGCAAGCGGCTTGTCTTCGGGCTGACCGACTTCAATCCAGAGCCGGGTCAGGCCGGTGAAGTCGCGCAGCCAGACATCGGGCTCGTCCGGGTCTGACAGGCCTGCGCCAAACGCCAGCGTGCCGTCACCAGCGCAGAGGCTTTGCAATTGATGCGCCTGCAATGCCAGGGTACAAAGCCGCACCATCATCCGTTGATCGGTTTCGCTCGGGTGGCGTGCCAGCGTCAGGCTGTGGTCGGCGTAATAACTGTGGTCAATATCAGCAATTTGCAGGCTGGCTTTGAAGATGGTGGATTTGGTGGCCATTAAACCTGCCGCCGGGCCGGGGTGAGCCCCCTCGGGGGGCAGAGAGGACACGCAGTGCCGAGCGTGGGGGTCAT
>ERZ795030.6132-NODE-6132-length-10670-cov-7.149505_pt1 | contig 10670 bp, 6 predicted proteins | sample MGYA00375122_ERZ795030 | MGnify/ENA primary metagenome ERZ795030 (study PRJEB30165, sample SAMN05720146) | activated sludge metagenome | isolation source: anaerobic digester from wastewater treatment plant | place: Japan | collected 2015-04-20 ...
TTGAAGCGAAAGAATGCAGAACAGGATTATTCACCGGAGGTGATGGCTAAAGTCCATGCCCTGGATCAGATCATTACTGAAGCAGAAAAATCACGCTTGATCGACACCATCATCGTAAAAACACAAGGTTTTATTCATGGTAACATCCACGAAGGCGACCAGAATCCGGTGCAACTTTTCAGGCAACTTCTGACATTGTACGAAGGCATTGACAAAAATGCTTTGAGGGAAAACTTAAAATACTTCCTTTCCGAGATTATGCCCGTCTGTGACACCTATGGTATCAAGATGTGCATACATCCGGACGACCCGCCTGCAGCCGTATTTGGATTGCCCCGTATTGTGACCGATGATAAAGATATAGCATGGATTTTAAATGCTGTGGATAATCCTCACAACGGCTTGACTTTTTGTGCCGGATCCTTGAGTGCGGGTGCACAAAATGATGTTGTACAACTGGCTGAAAAATATGTCTCCCGTACACATTTCGTGCATTTAAGAAGTACTGAAATACTGCCGAATGGCGATTTTATTGAAGCTGATCACTTGCGAGGTCGCGGAAATCTGATTGCATTGGTTCGTATATTTGAAAAAGCAAAGCCGAGTTTACCCATGCGCGTCGATCACGGAAAAACGATGTTGGACGACAAAGGGAAAGGACATAATCCCGGTTATCCACTCTATGGTAGGATGTACGCAATGGCGCAATTGGACGGTGTCATGGAAACGGTCAAAACTGAGATCAATCAACATTTGATTTGATAGCTTTTCCCCTTTTCAGTCTGCAAAGTCAATACATAAAACCCGTGATCATCCAACTGAGCCTGTAGTTTGCCTATGCGGAACATACGGTTCGCTACTACCTGCGTGCTACCTGAGGCATGTGCTTGTATGATTGCCGATTTCAACTGATGGCCTTTCCAATGGATTTCCAACTCATAATTGCCGCGTGCTTTCAATCCCTGAACTGAACCTTTTTGCCAAGCTGACGGCAATGCCGGTAGAAGTCGAATTTCAGACACAGAAGATTGCAACAACATTTCTGCAACAGCAGCGGTCCCACCAAAATTACCATCAATCTGGAAGGGCGGATGGGCATCCAATAAATTGGGATAGGTTCCCCCACCACTTTGCTTGTCGGGTCCTGAATACTTATCGGGATCAACATATCGTAATAATTCCCGGTACATTTTGTAAGCCCGATCTCCATCCCACAATCTCGCCCACAAGTTAATGCGCCAGCCTTTCGACCAACCGGTGGTCTCATCGCCTTTAATTTCTAAACTGACCCGGCAAGCATTAGCTAAATCAGGTGTTGCAATGGGATTGATATGATGTCCTGGATGTAAACCAAACAAATGCGTTTGATGGCGGTGCCACGGGTCTTCATCTTCCCAATCGTAATACCATTCTTGTAGATTACCCTTTTTGCCTATTTGATAGGGATAAAGCCTGTCGAGTGTCTTCTGCATCTCCCGATTCAATACCGATCCGATTTGTTTCCAGTGCACCAAATCCTTGCTGTGAAAAATCGGTACGCCCGGAAAGTACGAGAAAGTAGAATTGACCAAAAAATAATCATCCCCTTTTCGACAAATACTTGGATCAGGATAAAATCCGCTGAGAATGGGATTAAAATATTGATTTTCAGCATCTATCGATTTGTCGAACCAGTGATCCATGCCCTGATACACAGCATATCCAAAGCTTGCTGCATTGTTTTTTACTTCCTGTCGGCAGGATACGAGCAAAACTGTCAGAATCAAAAAATTAATAGCTATTTTCCTCATACCTTAAAGTATTTCTTTGTACACATTTTTTCGTTCGCTGATATTGTATTTAACACATCCTAAATCAATTACGGCAACCGTGAAGATTGCCGTAATACGCTGTTATTTTTTTATGAATTTTTCCACCACAGGATTGTCTGCTACCACAGCGCGGATGATGTACATTCCCGGATTCAGCCTGTTCAAATCAATCTGAGTTGTATTTTCAGCATGTAGCAGGATGCGGCCGTTCAGATCTACTACCCTTACATCGGTTGCTGTTGTTGAAAAATGTATGGTGTTGGCAAATACTGAGAACAGTTTGGATGCATACTGATCTGCACCGGTCAGTAATCCCGGATCCAGTTGCAGTTTGATATTGTCGATGTAATAGTCTTTTGCCCCTGTCCGGAATCCTACTTCTAAGGTAAAAGTACTTAATCCGGAATATGAAGAGAAGCCCGCCGGGAAATCTCTTTCTATATTTGTCCATGTAGTTAAAGAATTACCACCGTTGTTTGTTACGTCAGAAAGATTTTGATTAATCCCTACTCTCAATGTTTGATAATTTCCCATCCCTCCCGGGCAGATTACATCAAAGGAAATCTTTTTATAATTCCCTAAGGTTCTGTTTACGGGTAAACTAACATCCAATTGCAAGTAGTGCCCGTAATTTTTGTTAGAAAAAAGTACTGCCTGATTTGAACTCTCGGTTGGATCAAGGGCAACGGTTGCAGTGGTTGCCGCTCCACTGTTTTCTGCTTTATATACAGAAAATGCCTCATCAATATCAGAATTTTCAAAATCTTCTACCATTAACCATCCATCCGTAACGGTTCCATTCAAACTGAAACTACAATTTGGATTGGAATTATAAACCGTTCCATCTGTATAAACAGCATACAAAGCGATGTTTTCCTGAATTGTCCAAGCACCAGCAGGAATAAGCGTAGGTTCCTCTTCTGTTTCACTCACCGAGCTGGTTGCCCAGCCGGCAAAGGTATATCCAGATAAGCCGCATTTAGTAGAAGGGGATGCTGTTGGTAAAGTTACACCGGAACCTTCTTCAATTTCTGACACTGATGCTTTGGCACAAGTTCCAGTACCAGGATTTAAGGTGGCGGTGTAAGCGTTGCCGGCAGGCGTAGCACCGCTAAGCCGTAAATTATCAATATCGAAATTTCCTCCCGAACTAGAATGAAAACCTATCTCAAAAGTAAAGGAGTTTTCAATTGTTAGCTCACTGACCGGAATGCTTAATGTTTTCCAAGAACCTAAATTACTTTGAGTTTGGTCAATGTCCTTTTTGGTCCCATTATTAAATGAGTACTTCACATCTTTGTAGGTATTATCTCCCGAAGTCCCGTAATAAATTTCGAAATACAGTTTTTCGTAATCACTTAGATTTTTTCCGGTAGGCAAGTTGATGGAGCATTGCAACCATCTGTCATAGTTGCCGTTTACTGCATGCAAGGACTTACCTGTCCCTCCAGGTTTCTCAACAATTCCGACTGAACCGTCACTTGCGTCATTTCCATTGGTTTGTATCATTTTGTAAGAAATGGCATTTGTTTCTCCCTCAAAATCTTCCAACATATAATATCCATCCACAATGGTTCCGTTGGCACTCGATTGAATCTGAGTGCTTGCTCCAAAAACCCAGGTTGCCATCACCCAAGTTAAAATTAGTAATGTATTCTTTTTCATGATGTTGAATTTTTAAAATTATAATTTAACTGAATAAGTATAGTAATGATTATTAAAATGAACACCGAGAATATAAATTCCTTTAGATAAATTTTCGATATTCATTGCATTTGATTGTGTAGATGAATGAATTAGATGTCCATTCAAATTGTAAATATGTATGTCAGCCAACAATCCATTGGCGATGAGGATTTGATTTTTATTAATATAAATCAAATTTTGTTTATTTAAATCCTTTACGTTATTAGTAATAGTGGAATTCTCTTTTAATCTGACATTATCCACATAATAATTGGCTTTATTGGATCGGATGCCGAAGTATATGCTGCAAGTATTTCCTCCCGAAACCGTGCTTAACGGAATAGATTGATGCAACCAGGTGTTATGATTGCTTCCGTTTTTGTCACCGGTGGCTGCCTGAAACAGCTGTACATTATCGACATACACAAACAGGTCTTTGTGGCCGTTGTCACTGCCTGATTCTGCGGAATTGTAATAGATATCAAATTCTAAAGTCAAATAATCCGACAATACTTTCCCGGCAGGCAGTGTGACGTTAAAACGAATGAACTCATCCCAATTGGCAGTGACTACTTTGGCTGTTTGCTCCTCACCATCGGTTGGGCTAACCGCAACCAAGGCATTGCCCGCAGAAGCACCATTCTTTTTATACATATCTAACTCGCTGCCTATGGTTTTGTTGTTGAAACTGTCAATCACATAATAACCGAAGACAGGTTCTTCATCGTTTCCGTTGTTTTCATCCTCCGGAATATCGGCAGGTTCGTAGATTTTATAATTTCCTGAAAGATTCAGGTAGTTCAGGAAATACAACAAGCCATCGTAATACCTGTACTGGCCTGTTGGAATGTTGATATTGAAAAAATCTTCTATGAAATCCCAGGCAACTGCCTGATTACTTGCCAAAGATGCAGCTGCATTGCAGGCTACCAAACCGGGTGAATGGTCACTGTTGAGTTGATTGCCGGACAAGGAGAATTCTGAACCATATGAATCAACCCCTTTACTTGTAAAAAAATTATGTAGTCGGTTAACTAAATTAATTTGGGTTTCATCGGCTTTGAACCAGGCATAATCCATAGCCACATTCATAATGGCACGCCAGGCATCGTACCGAAAATCGGCGTGATTACCCCCGGTAGGAGTACCATCAAAATTCGCATAATCGGGCATCAGGCCGGTTGTAGGATGTGCAAACAGGTGAAACATGGTGCGGCTTTTAGTGGCTGCTTCTTTCCAGAACGAACGATTTTTATTTGCCCATTTTCCCCACAACTCATAAAAAGCAGGCAGGTGATAGGATGGACCGGTATAGTTTGCTGCACTGGCATAAGGGGTAAATACGACCTGCTTGTGTGTAGTATTGAATAAGTTGGTGATGGATTCCTGAATCGGGTTTTCCTTATTCATGGTGATTTGCAGGATGTCGTTGGCTTCTTTGTAATAATTGTAAATACCCTCGCCATCTCCCCACCGTCCGGAAGCAAACAGCAATGCTGTTACGAAATACTCCTCTCCGTCGGAGGCAGTATTGGCATCCCGTACGGAACCGTCTTTGTTCATTTGCCAGGCAAAATATCCTTTTCTGGCACCGCTCTGATGTTGCATCTTGGTCTTTGCCCATTTCCACAAGCGATTGAATTCTTCCTGTTTATCCATTTGTACACAAATCATCATGCCGTATGACATGCCCTCCGAACGCACATCGTCGTTGCCGGTATCTAAGATATACGCTTCATCCGTCCCTACGGGATAATACACCCGCTGGGTCGTTTCATTGCCATAGAATAACTGATCCCACAAATTTTGAAGTTTCTGGTTAATCTGGATGCCGGTATATCCTGCTTCCTGCAACATATTCCGGTACTCACCGGTATAATAGGCTCCTGCTTCCGGCAAGACAGGCGGGTCTTTTACTAAGATGGCACCCTGAAACTCAAAACTGATCTGATCTAAAAAAGTATCGCTGGAGCCGTTGTCCGTTTCCAATTTCAACTCGATGGTGTTGGAAGTAATAGAAGTAATATTTAAATTGGTTATTTTCACTGTGGCTTGCAGGTTAGCCGGAGTAGTACCGTAAAAGCTGAATGCTTTTATTTTTTCATTGTTGATATACAAAGAAACACCGGCAGCGCTGGCATTGTTGGAAGCCCCTCTCAGGGTAAGCTCGTAAGCACCGTTGCCATCTGGAAATGCGTGTGTCGTGGTGCCTTTATCCCCATTGCCATACAAGGCAATCCCCGAAAAGGGAGCACTGATGGTTCCGGCATAGGGACCGCTCAATGCCATGGATTCGGTTTCGATGGTAAAAGCAGCAGCATCAACACTTATCAGGAAAAAGACGAAAGCAAGGAAACGGTTGAAGAATTTCATGTTGTTGAATAAAAAATATGCTACTGTCATCCTCAGTATAAAACATCGGACAACAGTAACATAGGGTAAGTCAGGCTGATTTTTTGCATTTTAATTGTTTTCATAATTGTATGTTTTTAATTGTTGTTGTTATTTGATATTGTAAAGATACAACATCCAGCAATTGTGTGCAAATAATTTTACATGTTATAAAACATGTTTTGACCAAAAACGCAAAAAAAAATGTTAAATCTTTGCTTTGTTATTTAATCTTACTATATTTGTACAATGTATTATAAACTAAAACTATAAAGATAAGGCTTATTTCACTACTTTATTGATGTGCGTTGTCCCGTTAATTTCGGTTTTTACGATGTAAATTCCCCGGGATAACTGAGATACATAGAGCCGGTCTGTGTTGGCGGCAGTTGCAACCAAACGTCCGTTGATATCAACTATTTTCACAGCTTGAGCAAGTTGATTCCACATAAAATACCCATTAGTATAACGTACATTCAGTGCATTTTCAAAGGTTGATTTGACATGCGTGGATGTTTTAAGATGCAGGACAATATTGTCTATGTAATAATTACCATTATCCGTACTGATTCCTAAATCAAGCACCAAGGTATTGCCAGACGTTATATTGTTCAATGCATACTCTTTGTTGGTCCAGGTGTTATCAGGAGCCTGGCTCGGATATCCCTCATCTACATAGATTTTTGTGTCGTCCACATAGATATTCATCTGTTTATAATTGTTATCATATCCGTTGACCAAATAAATATCAAAGGATAGTTTATCGTAATCGGCCAAGGTTTTCCCCGCAGGCAATGTTACATTGAGTTTCAACAGCGCATCCCAATTGGATGTAACTAAATGAACCGCTTTGTTCGACACATCCGCCGGATCGGCTTCTACGGTTGCCGTTGCATCTTCTGCACTGTATCGTTTCATATTTAAAACGGTGTTGGATGCATACGATTCAAAATCATCCACCGTAAACAAATTTCCTGCAGCAGGTACCGGTATTAATTCAATGTCGTCAATCAGATATTCCAATTGTTTCTTGGCAACCTTAATGACTAATTTTCCTTCAGCGATTGCAGCCAGGGTTGCATTTGAAAACGAAAATTCACATTGTGTCCAGGTTCCAACGACAGGATCTCCCCAGGATACTCCTCCGCTCCAACCGACATCTCCACCGAATTTCATCACGGCAGGGCTTGTTTCAGCGGCCTCATAACTAACGCTGCTGTTCGGTACAGAATAAAAATCGGTATTCGGATATTTAAAATCATCGCCGCCGTTAGGCCCGAGATAGCACAGTTTATACCTGACTTTTGTGTAGGGATAAGCCGTTTTATCACCTGCCGGCAAAGACAAATCATACAAAACAGGTACGTAATCATTGCTAACCACCCGCAAGGCTTTAGACGAAGTATTGATACCTGTCTGATGCGGATTTGCAACGACTTCCACTGTTCCGGCTCCCCACAAAGCTTCGGCTAAGGTGGTAGCCCCAACAGCTTCATCTTCAAAAGTAATCTTAGGTTGAGCATACAAGAGCACACCCGAACCCAATAAAGCAAAAAGAAGTAATTTTTTTTTCATGATCGTTGAATTTAAATGTTTGTTGTTCTTATAAAAAATATAATCTCTACAAATGTACTACATGGAAACTAAAGATGTTTTTCTACCCGTAACAATTGTTTTATCCTCAGTTACATTTTTATCGAATTCGTTACATCTTTAATTCCTAACCTTCCATTTTCAATTATGATGCTGCATATCCAATTTGATTTTCATTAACTCGTCCAACTCATGAATCGGTCTTTCGATATCATAAGGAATAGGCTGTTTGGAGAAAGTTTGAAAATACAGCAAGCAAGCATCTTTCCACCACACTGCATCTTTTGCCTGGATCCTGAGTTTCGATTGAACCAGGCGGAAACGTTCCGGATCTACGTATTTTTCGAGCTTATCCCATTGTTTCTGAAACTCCCTGACCTGCTGAACACCGGCATCATAGTGATAACACATTTCATCCCAGAGCGTACGACCGCTTTTCATTGGGTAATTCCAGGGAACGTGATGAAACCACAAGAGGTATTTTTCCGGACAGCTTTCCAGGCTATTGAATTGCTCCTTTAAGGGAGAAAAGTATTGAGCAACCGCATTGCTGCCGGACGAGCTTCGGTCAAAACCAATTCCTTCTTCATCAGCCTGATGATAGTATTTAGGCAACCAGTCGGGTCGCGCTCCCGGAACATCGCACCAGGGCTCCGGTCCGTAATGATGCCCCCATGCAAACTGATGATGCAAGCCCAAAGGCATCATATAACTCACGGCTGTTTCCCAGGATTGGAGCATGATGGATCTTGCAGGAGCTACAAACGCTTCTTCTTTGGTAAAAGTTTGTTTCAGCCATTCATCAGCAATCCGGTCGGAACTTAGTCCGGGATCCCATGCCAACCGTCCGAATGCATACCAGTTTGCCTGAGCAAAAGGATGTCCGCACCAATTGATATCTTCACCGGTATTGGCTACCCCCGCTATGGCTGTCAGTCGGTGAGGAAAAATTGAACCGTTGGTGACTTGAGCAACAGTAGAACCTTCACCCTGACAATAAGTGTCGCTGTCGAAAAACTCTTTCCACTGAGGAGCTAAGAACACCAGGTGATTGGAAAAGCCCAGGTATTCCTGGGTAATCTGCAATTCAGGCATCAGGGGCGTTTGAGACATATTACCGAATAACGGGTTAAAAGGCTCCCGCGGTTGAAAATCGACCGGCCCATTCTTTACCTGTAAAATGACATTATCACGAAACTGTCCGTCTAAGTGCACAAACTCACGGTAAGCCTGTTTGGCTCTGTCGTCCTGATCGGGATTATAGACAAATGCCCGCCACATCACGATACCGCCGTAGGGTTTCAATACATCTGCCAACAAGTTGGCACCGTCGGCATGCGTACGACCGTAATCCTGCGGTCCGGGTTGTCCTTCTGAATTGGCTTTCACTAAAAAACCTCCAAAATCAGGGATCAAACGATAGATTTCCTGTGCTTTGTTTTTCCACCACCGGATCACTTCAGGATTCAAGGGGTCAGCATCTGCCAGATCATCCAACACCTTGGGAGAAGCCATGTTGACGGAAAGATACACCTTGATTCCGTAAGGGCGGAACACATCGGCAATTACACGGACTTTCTGCAAATACTCCGTTTTCAGGATATCCGGTGAGGCATTTACATTATTTAGCACCGTACCATTGATGCCTATCGAAGCGTTGGCACGGGCATATTGCTCATACCGGGGTGATAATGTTTCCGGTAACTCTTTCCACTTCCATAAAGAATAGCCGGCGTAACCACGCTCTATGGTTCCATCCAAATTATCCCAATGATTAAGTAATCGCAAGGCATAAGCAGGCTGTTCCTGAATATTGAATGATTGGTTTAAACTTTCTGTTTCTTGTAAACGCAGCAAATGATAAGCTCCGTACAGCAATCCGATATCCGATGCAGCCCGAATGGTGACTTGACTGTCGTAGTCGCCCTCTATCCGGAAGCCATCGCATGCCAAAGTCTTATCCTTAATTTTGAGAAGTTTTACAGAAGCGCCTTTCCAATAGGATTCCAATTCTTTGACGGCAATGGATACGGTTTCACTTTTGACCTTAGTCTGAATTACAGCCGGTTGTTCCTGATACGAATCAGGCAGCCAAAGTCGGCTGCCATCTTCGGCATACAAGTTCAATATGCCTATCAGACTTATCAGAACAAAAAACTTTCTCATCTTATCATTCAGAACCATCCATGGTAATGATCCTGCCGTTTTCGTCATACTTTAGCTCCCTCACCTTCAAACTTCTTAACCAGGTTTTGCCACCGGAGGGCACGCAGTCGTGGTAGAAAAGATACCATTTCCCCTTAAACTCAACAATGGAATGATGGGTAGTCCAACCAAGCACCGGCGTCAAGATAACCCCCTGATAGGTGAACGGTCCGTACGGATTATCCCCAATTGCATAACATAACAAGTGGGTGTCTCCCGTTGAATAAGAAAAATAATATTTACCCTTGTAATAATGCATCCATGATGCCTCAAAAAACCTGCGTTTGGTGTCTCCTGCTGTGAGCGGCTTTCCCTTTTCATCCAAAATAACCACATCGCGCGGTTCTTCGGCAAACTCCAGCATATCCTCACGCATGCGTACTACTTTTGCACATAAAGCCGGCTCATCTCCTTCCGGAAGTCGGGCGCACTCCAAAGCCTTGTTGTTGCGGTACCGTTGCAACTGTCCACCCCAAATCCCACCGAAGTACATATAGTGATACCCGTCCCGGTCATGCCACAGGCAGGGGTCCATGCTGTAACTTCCCTTGATGGGGTTATCTTCCGGAATAAAAGGACCTTCCGGTTTATCGCTGATGGCAACGCCCAATCTGAAAATATCGTTTTGGTCTTTCAGCGGAAAGTACATATAATACTTGCCATTTCTGAAAGCTACATCCGAATCCCACAACTGGCGACCGGCCCAGGGGATATCTTCCACATCCAGCACCTTTCCGTGGTCTGTAACTTCTCCGTGTTCTACGTCATCCAAAGAAAACACATGGTAATCTTTCATATCGAAATGATCCCCATTATCATTTTCAGGAATACCGCTTTCTCTGTCATGCGAAGGATAGATATACAAACGGCCGTTAAACTCATGTACTGCCGGGTCGGCCATATAATCACCCGGAACTAAATATCTTGGTTTTTGCATATGATTATAATTTTTAATTGTTATCGTATAGCACTTCTGATGAACAG
>ERZ795030.6135-NODE-6135-length-10665-cov-4.024694_pt1 | contig 10665 bp, 9 predicted proteins | sample MGYA00375122_ERZ795030 | MGnify/ENA primary metagenome ERZ795030 (study PRJEB30165, sample SAMN05720146) | activated sludge metagenome | isolation source: anaerobic digester from wastewater treatment plant | place: Japan | collected 2015-04-20 ...
CGCCTCCGCCGCCGCCTGAGGCCGCGGCAGCAGGCCGGCGCGCTCGGCGATCACCGGGACGACCTTCTCCCAGAAGACGGGCATCAGATGGATGCCCGCCACGCCGGGGATGGCGCGGACCTGCTCGATGGTTTCCAGGGCGATGGCGATGCCTTCGGCTTCCGCGTCGGCGGCGCCCTGCATGCGCCGCAGCAGCGCGTCGGGCAGCGCCACGCCGGGCACGTCGCCGTACATGCGCTCGGCCATCTTCACCGATTTCAGCGGGGTGATGCCCACCATGACCTTCACCCGGTCGAAGAGACCGAGGTCGCCGGCGCGGGCCATGAACGCGCGCAGCCGCGCCACGTCGAAGGTACACTGGGTCTGGATGAAGCGGGCGCCGGCATCCGCCTTCTTCTGCATGCGCACCGGCCGGTAATCATACGGCGGCGCGAACGGATTCTCCACCGCGCCCACGAAGAGCGCCGGCGGCACCTTGATGGGGTCGCCGTTGAAGAAGAGGCCGTCCACCGTCATGCGGCTGGCGGTCTGCAGCCAGGTGAGGGAATCGAGATCGTACACCGGTTTGGCCATGGCGTGGTTGCCGTTGCAGGGGTGGTCGCCGCTCATGCAGACCACGTTGCGGATGCCCAGCGCCGCCAGCCCGAGGAGATCGCTCTGTAGGCCGATGCGGTTGCGGTCGCGCACGGTCATCTGCACCACCGCCTCCACGCCTTCCGCCTGCACGATGGTGGCGGCGGCGATGCTGGACATGCGCACCATCGCCGTCTGGTTATCGGTGAGGTTGATGGCGTCCACGCTGCCGCGCATGGCGGCGACGTGGCGGCGCACGACCTCGGCGTCGGCGCTCATCGGCGGGCCGATCTCCGCCGTCAAGACGAAGGCGCCGGATTCCAATACTCGTTGAAGGTGACTGCTCATGAAAGCCTCATCCCGCAGATGCGGGCCACAGCCCGGATTGCGAAAAATTGTACAAGCGCGGGCAACGCGATGTCAAGGTCGCCCGGCGATCCGGCGAAAATGCGAATCCTTTCCCCTGAAAAAGGGATTCCTCCCCCGGAAGCGAAATAGACCATTAGACAGCATCCTGGCGTGGGTCAATCCTGTTTGCAGACCTGTTGCGTACGGCTCGCGCGCGCGTCACAGGCCTCCCTGGAGGATCGTGATGGGTTTCGAGGAGTTCAAAGCGCAGTTTCACCTGAAGCTGAAGCTGACGACGCTGTTGATGCAGATGCGCTCCGGCTCGGAAGGCCACCGGGAAACGGCCATCCGCGAGCTGGGCGCGCTGGGCCTGCCGCAGGTGGTGGACCCGATCCTGCGGGCGTTGAAAGATCCCAGCCCCGGCGTGCGGCGCAGCGCCGCCACCGCGCTGGGCCAGTTGGGCGACGCGCGCGCGGTGGAGCCGCTCACCGCGATGATGAAAGACCCCCGCTACAACGTGCGCCGCGCCGTGATTACCGCCCTCGGCCAGTTGGGCAGCGCGCGCACGGTGGAGACGCTGGTGGCCGCGCTGAAAGACCCCGACCAGGATGTGCGCCGCATCGCCTTTGAGGGCCTGGTGAAGCTCGGCACCCCCGCCGTCCCCGCGCTGCTGGACTGCCTGCAGGCGCCGGAAGAGCACGTGCGCCAGGATGCCATCCGCGCCCTCGGCTCGCTGAAGGCGCCGGAGGCCATCGAGCCGCTGGTGGCGATGCTGAAGTTCAGCCAGGGCGACGCGCAGCTCGCCGCGCAGGCGCTGGAGGCGCTGAACTGGGTGCCGTCGCACCCGGCCGAGCGCGTGCTGTACGCCTTCACCCGCGGGCGGTATGACGACCCGGTGGCGGACGGCGCCGCCGCCGTGGAGCCGCTGATGGCCGCGCTGCACGACAACAAGGCGGTGGTGCGGCGCTCGGCCGCCCGCGCGCTGGGGATGATCGGCGACCGCCGCGCGGTGGAGCCGCTGCTGCAGGCGGCGAAAGACGATAACCAGGAAGTGCGCGAGTTCGCCTACCGTTCACTGGGGCAACTGGGCGACGAGCGCGCGCTGGAGGCGCTGCTCGCCGGCACCCGCGACGACAACCTGGAGGCGCGCGAGGCCGCCATCACCGCGCTGGGCGCCATCAAGAGCCCGCGGGCGCTGGAGGCGCTGTTCGCCTGCGCCCGCCACGGCGACAACCACATTCGCGGCGCGGCCATCGCCGCGCTGGGCGAGCTGGACGACCCGCGCGTCATCGAGCCGCTGGTGAACGCCCTCACCGACAAGCGGCACAACGTGCGCAAGGCGGCGGCGGACGCGCTGGTGAAGCAGGGCGGCTCCATCGTGGAGGCGCTGCTGCCGGCGCTGAAGGGCGGGGACGAGGTGGCGCGCGCCTCCGCCGCGGAGACGCTGGGCCAGTTGGGCGATCCCGGCGCGGTGCCCGCGCTCATCGCCACGCTGCGCGACAAGGCGGCGGCCGTGCGCAAGGAAGCCGCGCGCGCGCTGGGCCATATCCGCGACGGCCGCGCGCTGGACGCCCTCATCGGCTCGCTGGAGGACGACGACCCGGACGTGCGCAACGCCGCCGTCACCGCGCTGGGGCTGTTGAACGACGCCCGCGTGGTGCCGCACCTGCTGGTGAAGATCACCGAGCCGCGCATGGCCGCCGCCGCCATGGACGCCCTGCAGGCGCTGCTCAACGGCAACCCGCGCACGCTGGCGGTGGAAGACCTGCGCACGCTCGCCGGCCTCACCGGCCTCACCTATGAGACGATCGAATACGACACCCTCATCGGCAACGTCGCCACCCAGCACGACCTGGAGACCGGCCAGCTGTCGCAGACGGCGAAGGAGGAGCTGAGGCGGCGCGGGCTGTGAGCCCGCGTCACGCCGCCGCGCCCCCCGCTTCCATCGGGTAGGTCAGCCCCCACCCCGCGCGCAGGGCATCCATCACCCGCATCACCGCCAGCGTATCGGCCAGCGGGCGCAGCGGGCTCTCGGAGAGGCCGGCGCGCAGGCAGCGGCCGAACTCCGCCGCCTGGTAATTGTAGCCGTTGCCCTCCGCCGGCACCGCGATGATCTCATCCGGCACCCCGGGGCGCGACAGCGTGAGGTTCGTTGGCCGCCACCACGGGCCGTGCAGGCGGATCATCCCCGCCGTGCCCATGACGGCCGCTTCCTGCGGCGAGCGGGTGCGCACCCCGCAGGTGAGCGCCGCCAGCCGGCCCTCCGGGAAGCCCAGCGCCATCACCGCCTGCTCGTCCACCCCCGTCTCGCCCAGGTGCGCGGCGCCGGTGACGGCCGTCGGCGCGCCCAGCAGCAGGTGCGCCAGGCTGAGCGGGTAGACGCCCACGTCCAGCAGGCCGCCGCCGGCCAGCGCCGGGTTCAGCGCGCGGTGGTCCGGGTCCCAGGGGAAGCGGTAGGCGAAATCCGCCTGCACCATGCGCACCGCGCCGATGGCGCCCGCGGCGATGAGCGCCTCCGTCTGCCGCACGTGCGGCAGGAAGCGCGTCCACATCGCCTCCATCACCAGCACGCCCGCCGCGCGCGCGGCGGCGATGATCCGCTCCGTGCCGGCGGCGTTCACCGTGAAGGGTTTTTCGCACAGCACCGGCTTGCCGTGCGCCAGCGCCAGCAGGCAGTGTCCCAGGTGCGCGGGGTGCGGCGTGGCGACGTAGATGGCGTCCACGTCAGGGTCGGCGGCCAGCGCCGCGTAGCTGCCGTGGCGATGCGGAATGTCCCATGTCGCACCGAACGCCGCCGCTTTCTCCGCGCTCCGCGACCCGCAAGCGACCACGGTCGCGTCCGGCAGCGCGCCGATGCCGGCGACAAAGGCCTGGGCGATATTCCCCAGGCCGAGGATGCCCCAGCGGATGGCGTGTGGCATGGTGGTCACTCCTGATCGTGGTGGGTGTTTTATGATACCGGGAAAGGGGAGAGAAGACCAGTGGAAGCGTGACTTCAGTGATGAGACTCTACGTTTCCACGTCAGTACCCCGGCATGGAGCCGACTTTCATCCCTGGCACATTCACACTATATATGTCGCGGGTCGTCACGATATACCTTGTTCTTCGTATCAACTCAAGCGTCTGGTCGGGAATGTCCCGCCGTGGCATTCCCGCAGCGGTGCGCGGTGGAGTCCGCGACCAAACGATATCGTCCCGTGCAGTCGGGAATGCCACGGCGGGACATTCCCTACAGGTGCTGATACCGATGTCGCAGGCAAGGTACAATGTGACGGCCCACTACACGTAGATTTTGACGCGCACGGTACCGCCCGACAATGATCGTACCAGGTGACGAATGCGCTGCTGGACATCGAAATGGCCGAAAATAATCTGTACCGGTTGAACCCGTCAATGTAGGCAACTGCACGCATCCGTAGCTCCATAACAGCAGGGGCTCCGGATTACACCGGAGCCCCGCATCTCCCTCGTCGAAACTCGGGAGTAGTCATGCTCGTTATACCCGCATCGCCGGGATTGTCAAGCATGCATGCCCACCACGTCGTTACGCGATCAGATCCACCACCGCGAACGCCGTCGGGTCGGCGATCACCCCGTCCACGCGCTCCTCGGCGCGCAGCAGCACTTCGTGGCGCTGGAAGGCGCTGCGCACTTCGGCGCCCACCACGTAGGCGGCGTCCGTGCTGCGGCTGAGGGTGAAGTCCTGGCGGTCGCCGATGAGGAACTGCCGCCAGTCGCCGGCGAAGAGCGCCGTCTTATTGGTGCCCGCCCCCAGCGTCACCGGCACCTGGCGCGAGAAGACGATGGGCAGCCCCCAGAGCATGTCCGGCGCGCCGCTGGTCTCGCTCGGCGAGAAGATATAACGGCCGCTGCCGTCCTTCGCCGCGCGCAAGAGCGCCTTCACCTTCGGATTGGCCACGAAGCCGGTGGGCTCGTAGCCCGCCGCCTCGATGGCCCCCAGCGCCGCGGCGGTGTCCGCCACGATGTCCGCGGTGGAGGCGATCTTCGGCACCAGCGCCTCCTGGTAGAGGCCGGTGATCGGCCCGCCGTCGTCGAAGCCGAGGAAGGCGCGATCCTCCTTCATCGCGAAGCTGTCGGCGAGGATCTGCGCCACCACCTCGGCGATGCCGGTGTTGGCGTCCGCCAGCAGCTCCTCCGTCACCGGCACCAGCACCGCCAGCTTGCGCGCGGTCAGCGTCACGCTGTCGAAGGTCGGCGCGTCCACGCCGCTGTCCGCCGCTTCGTCCACCCACTGCGCCGCCACCCCGCCGGTGAGGCGCGGCAGCTTCAGCGTCAGCGCCGTCATCGGGATGGGCTGCGTCAGCCGCCGCACGGCCGAGCTCACGCCCAGCCGCCCCAGAATCGCCTGGCGCACCGACGCCGGCACGAACACCCCGCCCTGGGCCGCCTGGCCCTCTTTCATCGGTACAGTTCCCATGGTTCCTCCTTTTTGGTCGTGTGTTGAGATATGCCGGGTGCACCGCTCCCCCGGCCCCTACGCGTCATCAGCGCGTCAGCGCTCGTCTCGTACTCGTAGTCGAATACGGGCTTCGCTTCTTCACCGCGTGTCGGATCGCCACGTCCCGGACTGCCTGACGCGCGGTACCACAGCGCTCGGCTTCCGCAGAACCGTTTCGAGTACGAATAGTGTCCATCGGAGCGCGGACATCCTGTCCGCACGTATCGGATTTCGAGCACGAGTACGAGTACGAAGGATGCGCGAACCCTGGCGTGGTGCGCTATCCCCGCCGCAGCCATTCCGCGAACGCCGCCGCCGGGTCGCCCGGCGCGCCGCCGCCCGGGTTGGCCGCGGCGCCCAGCGCGCGCGGGGTGAAGAGGTAGCCGCGCGCCGTTTTCAGCGCCGCCACCGCCTCCGCCGCGCCCTGCACGACGCCGGCGTCATCCACCGTCACCCCCTCCGCATCCAGCAGGCGCAATGCCGCCTCCACGTCGCGGCAGCTCGCCTGCTGCAGCGCCAGCGCCAGCGCGCCGTCGCGCGCGCTCGCCCGCCAGCGGGCGTCCCCCGTCCGCACCTGCTCCTCCAGCTCGGTCACCCGCGCGGCTAGTCCGTCGCGCTCCGCCACCGCGCCGTGCAGCGCGGCCTCCAGCTCGCCCACCCGCGTCTCGTCGTGCTCCATATCGCCCTCCCGTCAACAAAAATGGCGGGCGGCGGGCCGGAGTTGCGTCACTCCGGCCCGCCGCCCGCCTGATGGCTCTCCCCACCTCAGCGCGCGCCTGCCTGCACTGTCAGGCGCCACTATAACAGAGGAACAGGCGTTTGTCAATAGGGGAAAACAAATATTTTAGACTTTTCCACACTCCTGCCCCGCCGCCCGCTCGGCGCGGGCGATAGCGAAGAAGTTGTCCAGCACCCGCTTGCCGTCCGGATAGCCTTCCACGAGCTTTTCGGGATGGAACTGGGTGCCGTACAGCGGTTTGTCGCGGTGGCGGTACGCCTGCACGCGGCAGCGCGCGGAGCTGGCGAGGAGGATGAAGTCGTCGGGCAGCGCCGTCACCTCGTCCATGTGGTACTCCGGCACGCGGATGACCTCGCCCAGCCCGTCGAAGAGCGGGTCCGGCGCCAGCACGCGCACGGGATACATGCCCCATTCTTTGTAGTAGCCCGGCCACTTATCCGGGTTGTGGTCGGCGTCGTCCTCGCGCAGCGGGCCCATGTGGCCGAGCGTGCCGCCGTGCAGCGCGGCGAGCAGCTGGTGTCCGCCGCAGAAGCCGATCTGCGGGCCGGACCACCCCAGCGCCGCCTCCCGGTAGCCATCGCACTGCAGGATGTCGTATTCGTCGTAGCAGGCGCCGCCGCCGCTGTGGCACACCGCCCACGGCCGCAGCTCCTCCAGCAGCGCCAGCGACACCTGGTTGTAGCGCGCCACCAGGCAGAGATCGCCGGACGCCGCCTGCAGCGCGAGGCGTACGTAGTTGTTGCCGCCGGCTTCCCTGTCCGGGATCTCGGTGAGGATGTAGAGGATCATCGTCAGCCTCCGAAAATGCACCGCATGTTGGTCGTGCGCCACGCCGCTCCGCGGCGCGGTGTCTTCCGGCGGCACCAATAGTCACATTATTCGCCATCCAGCCTTGACAATCCCTCCCGCGTGGGCTACAGTAACGACAGATTCTATCCGGAAAGGAGGCGCAACATGGTCGCGGTGGTCCTGGCATACACGCCCGTGGCGCGTCTCCGTGGAGGTGGTGGGTAAGCTGTCCCTGACAGTGCGTCGCCGTCGTTCCGCCGCGAGTGCGCCATGGGCGCGTCGCGGCGTTATTGTTTGGTCCGGCCTGCCGGACACGTTGACGAAAGAGACAGGAACACAGCGATGACCTTGGACGAATATGGATGGGACGCGCGGTGGGCGGCGGCGTTCGCGCCGTATGCGGCGGACGCCGAGCCGGGCCGCGTGACCCAGCACCATCGGACACACTACCTCCTCGCGACGGCGGCGGGCGAGGTGGCCGGCGTGGTGACCGGCAAACTGCTGCACGAGGCGGCCGCGAAGCTGGATCTGCCGGTGGTGGGCGACTGGGTCGCCCTGCGCCGGCACGCGGGGAGCGCGGCGACGATTCACGCCGTGCTGCCGCGCCGCGGCCAGTTCATCCGCAAGGCGCCGGGCATCCGCCTGGAGCCGCAGGTGATCTCGGCGAACGTGGATACCGTGCTGCTGCTGGTGGGGCTGGACGGCAACTTCAGCCTGGCGCGCATCGAGCGCTACCTGGCGGCGGCGGGCGAGAGCGGGGCGCGGCCGGTGGTGCTGCTGACGAAAGCGGACCTGTGCCCGGAGACCGCCGACCGGCTGGCGGCGGCGCGGGCCGTCGCCGGACGGACGCCGGTCCACGCCATCAGCGCGCCGCTGGCCGTGGGATTGGCCGCGGTGCAAGCCTGCCTCGCCCCCGGTGAGACGGCGGCGCTGCTCGGCTCCTCCGGGGTGGGCAAATCCACGCTGCTCAACGCGCTGCTGGGGGAAGAGATCCAGCGGACGCGGGAGGTGCGCGCCGGCGACAGCAAAGGCCGGCACGCCACCACCCATCGCCAGCTCTTCCGGCTGCCCTCCGGCGCGCTGATGCTGGACACGCCGGGCATGCGCGAGCTGCAGCTCTGGGAGGCCGACGAGGGGGTGGCGGACACCTTCGCCGACATCGAGGCGCTGGCGGCGCGGTGCCGCTACGCCGACTGCCGCCACGCCGGCGAGGACGGCTGCGCGCTGGCGGCGGCGCTGGCGGATGGCCGCATCACGCCCCGCCGCTGGGCCAGTTTTCAGAAGCTGCGGCGCGAGCTGGCCTTCCTCGCCTCGCGCGAGGACGACGCCGAATACCGCGCCCGCAAGCGCCGGGAGAAGGCGCTCGGCAAGGCCATCAAGCGGCTGAAGCAGGGGCGGTGACATGGTGGGAGGCCGTTCTCCCGGCCTCCCACCAGCGACATTGACAGACGAGTGGGTGCACGGTACTATCAGAAATATTTTTCTCGATGAAAGGAGTCCCCATGCGTCGCGGTTTTACCCTCATTGAGCTGCTGGTCGTCATCGCGATCATCGCCATCCTGGCCGCCATCCTCTTCCCGGTGTTTGCGAAAGCGCGCGAAAAAGCGCGCCAGAACACCTGCCTGAGCAACCAGCGGCAGCTCGCCATCGAGCTGCAGATGTTCGCGCAGGATCACGAGGAATACCTGCCCAACCGGCAAACGGTGTGGAGCAGCCTGGGGCTGACCGGCAAGATCACCCAGTGCCCCACCGCCGGGAAAAACGTCGCCAACGCCTACGGGTATAACTACAACGTGTCCGGCATGACGCTGGGCGATATCACCGACCCCACGGCGACCTTCCTCACCGCCGATGGCAAGTCCAGCACGTTCGTGCATGACGAGATCAGCCCCAACGTCATCTATACAAAAGCGGGCTTCGTCGCGCGCCACTCCACCCGCGTGGTGGTGAGCTACGTGGACGGCCACGTGGATGTGAAGAAACCGACGGAGATCGGCATCACGCCGCCGGCGTGGGGAATGGTGGAGAAGTCAGTGCTGACTTCCTTTACCACCACGGCGACCAAGCGCACGAACTATGGCGGCACGCTGGGCTTCGAGTTTACCGTCGGGTCGGATCCGCTAACCGTGATCGCGCTGGGTCGGCTCTACATCACGGGAAACAGCGGCACGCATACCCTGGGCATCGTGCGCGCCGCGGACAAGGCGCTCATCACCTCGGTCTCCATCACCGCGGGCGACGCGGGGGCGACGAATGACCAGCATGAGTGGGTGACCCTGCCGGCCCCGGTCACCCTGGCGGCCAATACCGGCTACGCGATGCTGACCCAGGAAACCAACGGCGGTGATCAGTGGTATGATACGTCGGCGGTCACCCCCACCTCGGCCATCACCGTGGTGGGCGCGCGCTATGCCAGTAATTTCCCGGCGGTGGGCACCCTGAACTCCGGCGGCGGCGCCAACAACGCCTACGCCCACCCGAGCTTCAAATACCAGGAAGGGCAGGAGTTCTAATCGGCGCCCCCTTCACGGCTCCGGAAAACTCTTCTCCCCGCTGATGAGGTGTTTTTCGAAGAGGCGGGCGACGACGTAGCGGCGGATGAAGCCCAGGTTATTGAAGATGCGGATGACCAGCGCGGCGGTGATGGCCAGCGCGACGTACTGGATTTTCAGCGCGGTGCCCAGGTAGAGGAGCAGCGCGGCGACGAGGGCATTGATGAAAAAGCCGCTGACGAAGATGCGGTCGCTGAACTTGCCCTCGATGACCGAGCGGATGGCGCCGATGATGGAATCGAAGCCGGCGACGACGGCCACGCCGACGTACTGGGCGTATTCGGCGCTCAAGGTGATTTTATTGGGCAGGTAGATCGCGCAGAATCCCACGATCAGCGCGAGAATCGGCAGCCACATAAGCGGTTGGAGTCAGCGGGGTCCCCGCGTTACTCCCCTCCTTTCGACGAAGCGGGCGCCGTGAGCTCGGGCCTGCCCACCTCGATGGAGGGCAGCACGGCGACGGCGGGAATGGCGAGCTTCTCGCGCTTGGAGACCTCCACCCGGGTACTCATCTGCCGCAGTTGATCCAGGATGCCGAACGGCATGTTGATGGCGCCGTACAGCACGTCCGGCTTGCCGATGGCGCGCACCACGAAGGGGGCGCTGACCGGGTGATCGTTGATCTTAATGGCCGGGCCGACGCAGCGAATGGCGGAGGTGCCCGCCACGCGCTGGTCGTTGATGGAGATCGCCTCGGCGCCGGCGGCGCGCAGCTCGTTCACCACCTGCAGCAGGTCCACGTCGTGCGTGAGCAGCGGGTTGGCGTTGATATCCGCCGGGCTCTCCATCGCCAGCTTGGTGTCGTCAATGATGGCGACGATGCCGGGGCCGGTGACCGCCGTGGAGCCGGCGCGCACGCGCAGGTCGTCAATGGCCTTTTGCAGCTCGGCGCGCAGCTTCTGGTCGGTCGTCGCGCTGTCCACCATGCGGTCATATTTCTCGCGCAGCTTTTCATATTCCGCGAGCAGCCCTTCGTGCGCGCTCACCTTGTCCGCGTACAGCGCCACCAACTGATCGCGCGTCATGGTCGTGGGGTCGAACTTCTTCGGCGCCGAGACCTTCAGCATGAAGGCGACGAGCATCCCCAACGCCAGGCACACGATGGTGACCGGCAGCATCCACGGTTGGGCCTTGGGCAGCGGCACATGCATACGCCTCATTGGTGTCCAGCCTTTTCAGCCGCTTTCGGTGGCGCGACGGGCGC
>ERZ795030.6137-NODE-6137-length-10663-cov-4.105581_pt1 | contig 10663 bp, 9 predicted proteins | sample MGYA00375122_ERZ795030 | MGnify/ENA primary metagenome ERZ795030 (study PRJEB30165, sample SAMN05720146) | activated sludge metagenome | isolation source: anaerobic digester from wastewater treatment plant | place: Japan | collected 2015-04-20 ...
CTTGGAATCCCATTTCTTCCTGGCTATTTCTTTCAGCCATTCACGGTTGACCGGCAGCAGCTGAACCATATGAGGATGATAAATCGCTCCGCTGACATATTTATTATAAAACAGGAAAAAATGATCGATGCTGTGGCGGAAATGCCATTCATCAATGATCATGATAATCTCCTGCACCAGAGGTGTTATGCCTGCCGTAGAACCGGGAGTGGGCAATAACTCGTCAACAGTCTGCCCGGCATCTTCCACATAGTCGGCCACGCGGGCACCGATCGCCAGTACTTTCCGGTTGTCCTTTTTCACACCGGCATTTTGAGCGTGATCCAGCGTGAAGACGGAAATCTGTTCATTGAGCTGTCCGCAAAGACCCTGATCGGAACCGAAAATGATCACTCCCATACGTTTTATCGTGGTTGTCTTTCTCTGAAGCATTGCACCCATTCTTTCCTTGAGGACAATCTGCAGTCCCATCTCGACGGCGTGGTTATAATCCGTAAGGGATTCAACAGCTTTCTGGTATTGACGAATGCTGACCGCCGCCAGGGCTTTCATCGTTTTCACGACCGACAAAAGATCCCCCGCACTTTTCATTCTTCTTTTAAGAGACTCAGTTGTTTGCATTGACTTCCTCAACCTCTTCAAAAGGCGCAATAACGGGTTTGATTTTATTCATGACGCTGTCTCGGTCCGCCAGCTCCAGTTTTTTACCTTCCTCGATACGGCTGCACAATTCCGGCAATTGTTCATTGACAGCGGCAAGCAGATGCCCCTCCACCTCACGGACTTTTTCCGTAGGCACAAGATCCAGAGCGCCGCCGGTTACGGAAAGCAGGGAGGCAATCTGTTCGGAGGCTTTGAGCGGTTTGTACTGTCCCTGTTTCAGAATTTCACGAACGCGCCAGCCCCGCTCCAGTGTACGCCTGGTACTGTCATCCAGACGCGTGCCAAAACGGGAGAAGGACTCCAGTTCTTCAAACTGCGAGTAGGAGAGCCGGAGGTCACCCGCGACGGAACGATAAGCGGGAAGTTGCGTTTTACCTCCCACGCGGGATACGGATTTACCAACATCGACCGCCGGCAGAATACCCTTGCTGAATAGAACCGGCGAGAGATAAATCTGCCCATCCGTAATGGAAATCAGATTGGTCGGAATGTAAGATGACATATCTTGCGCTTCCGTTTCGGTAATTGGCAGAGACGTCAACGACCCGCCGCCCAGTTCCGGCTTCATATGCGTGGAGCGCTCCAGCAGCCGGGAGTGAATGTAAAAGATGTCGCCGGGAAAAGCTTCTCGTCCGGGCGGCCGCCGCAAAAGCAGCGACACTTCCCGGTAGGCCCTTGCGTGTGATGTCAGATCGTCGTAAACAATCAAAACGTCCCTGCCCTGCTCTACAAAATATTCCCCCATGCTCGTAGCGGCGTAAGGCGCGATAAACTGCAGGCCCGGTGTGTCTTCGCCGGTGGCCACCACCACAATGCAGGAGCCCATCACGCCATGATCCCGTAAATCGGCAATCACCTTGGCCACATCAGCGCTTTTCTTGCCGGTGGCGCAATAAATAGAAATAATACCGGTTTCCTTCTGGTTGATAATCGTATCCACGGCAATGGCCGTTTTACCGGTCATTCTGTCGCCCAGGATTAATTCGCGCTGGCCGCGCCCAACGGGAATGAGCGCATCAATCACCTTGATGCCTGTCTGCAACGGCACAACAACCGGCGCGCGGTCCATAACCGCCGGCGCTGGTCTTTCCACCGGCAGACGCATAACCGTATTGACTTCTCCCAGACCGTCCAGCGGACGACCGAGAGGATCGACCACCCGTCCCAAAAGTCCGTCTCCAACCGGCACATCCAGGACGCGCTTGGTGCGCTGAACTTCCGATCCGACCTGCAGATTTTCACTGGGATCCAGAAGAACAACCCCGATCTCCTTGGGGTCAATATTGAATACCAGCCCCATATAATTTCCGGTAAACCGCACCAGTTCCTCTGCCCGGATGTGCGGCAGGCCGCTCACCCTGGCAATGTCCCGTCCGACAAATTCTACCTGGCCTACCTCATATTGCCTCAGTTCAGGATTCTGTTCGTCCAGAACCTTGTCCATGGTGTCAAATGTATCGTCCAGAAACGTCTTTAATTCCTGGCTTTCCAATTTGCTAACCTCTGAATTCATTCCACGCCTCCTCTAATAGGCTGTAGACTGTTAGACTGTAGACTGTTAGGCTTTAAGCTCTTAACCTTTAGAATGTTTGGCTATTAGTCTACAGCCTAACAGCCTATTCTCATGCCGCATGCGCCTCTCTCTGAAGAGTTTCCGTCAGACTTTCCACAAGCGTCTCAAGATATTCATTCAAACTCCAGGCAATTTTGTTTCCGTTCACCCGCAGTTCAATGCCCGACACAATATCCGGCTCACGCAGATAACGGATCGTAAAACCATTGGTGATCTGCTTTTTCAGCGCTTCTTCGATTTGTGCCTGTTTTGGTTCGGCAATACCGAAGGCGCTCTGGATGACGACCTTGTTGCCACCGCCGCTGATCGCCTTTCGAATCTGAACACTTTTTTCTTCATCAAGTTCTTTGACGCGACGGATAAATTCATCCACGATCCGATCTTCCAGTTCCACATCCGCCAGATCAGCCAGAGCCTTGCGCGCCGTGGCATATAGTTGCTTCGCGGCCCTCTGGCGCAAATCATAGAAAAAGGCGTCCTGTTCGCGAACCAGCATGTCCTGCCATCTTGCCTTTACGGCATCAACATCCCTGCGCACCTGATCCATCAGTTCCTTGCGTTTGGCATCGGCGGCCATGGTTGCTTCATTGAGCATGATTTCTTTTTTCTCATGAAGCATCCGGTTGCGCTTTTCGTAAAGCTCAGCTTCCTCGTTAGCCTTGACTTTCAGATCCTCGGCTTCAGCAAAACGCGCTGTGATTTTCGCTTCACGGTCATCCATGGCCTTGATGATACGCCCGTAAAGAAAGCGTTTCAGCAAGTACATGAGCAGGAGGAAATTAAAGATTTGCGCTAAGAAAACAAACCAGTCGATATGCATGGATCATCCCCCTCACTTTATAATGTGCCCCCAGAAAGGATTTGCGAAAATCAGAATCATGGAAATAACAAAACAATAGATGGCGATAGATTCAATCATGGCCAATCCGACAAAAAGCGTTCTGGTTAAAGAATTTCTCTCATCCGGCTGCTGTGCGATTGCGGCAAGCGCCTGAGAAATTGCCTGTCCCATCCCCAGACCGGGTCCGATTGAACCAATTGCCATTGCCAATCCCGCTCCGAATATCGAGGCCATTGCGACGAGACTTACACTATCCATAAAACTTCCTCCTTTAATAAAATGATTTAAGCGCTAACGCCTTCTTTATTTATATCAACATTATGATGAACTTCGTCTTCAGCGGACAGCGCTGAAGCGATATAAACCATGGAAAGGATCGCAAAAATGTATGCCTGGATCACCCCGATCAAAAGCCCCAGGATCTGCATGACGACCGGAAACAGAAAGGGAGTGACTGCCAGCAGAATGCCGATCACCTTTTCATGGCTCATAATGTTGCCGAAAAGACGAACAGTAAGGGCCAGTGTCCTGGATAATTCTCCCATGACATGGAACGGGAAAAAGATAAAATTGGGCTGAAAATATTCCTTTACATAATGAAACACTCCGTTTCGGGAAATGCCGTAATACGGAACAGCGATAAAAACGCAGGTGGCCAGCGCAGCCGTAGTCGTCATGGATGAAGTCGGTGCGACATATCCCGGCACGACCGCAAGCACATTGGACGTGCAGATGAACAGAAAGAGCGTGCCGATCAGCGGGATATAATGGTCTGCCCCTTTCCTGGTCATCTCGCCGATTTCGCCACGGACAACAGAAATAATCACTTCCAGAAAATGCTGCCAGCGTGAAGCATTTATCTCAGAAGAAAGATTGCGCGTGACCAGAATAGACCCGCCAACCAGAATGGCCATCACCAGCCATGTATAGAGGATGGTCGCGTTGATCGTAACAAAGCCCCAGCTCCAGAGGATCACTTGATCGGGACTGATCTGACCGAGAGGTACAATCTCCATATCGACTCCTTGGCCGGTCCGATGAGAGAACGACCGGTTATTTTTTAATGAGCCGCATGAGCCGCCTTTTGAGGGCCCAGACGATAAGTGAGTATTTTCCTCATCACAATAAAACCCAACAGGGCGGCGGCAAGCCGCTCCCAATGGGCACCCATGACAAAGTAAAATCCAGCCGCCAGCACAGCCATGCGCAGAACAAGACTGCCCAGCATCAGGCGCACGGGATTTTCCGCGGATGGAAGGCGCCGCACCGTCTGCCAGAGCGCGGTGAAGTAGAAAGCGCCAAGAACCATCCCCACGAAAAAACAACCTGCCCAAATCATCATCAGGGAAACACTCATGTTATTCTTCCTCGATAATTCTGCTGCGTACTTTTCTCACCCAGTATGCGGCATTGATGCATCCTACAATCACACCCGCAATCAGAAGCATCAGCGCCCAAGAATACTGGCTGGGCCAGGTGCGGTCAATCCAGAGGCCGAGGGCAACGCCGACCAGGGTGGGAATGGCAACCGCCCAGCCGACAATCCCGAACATCCCCAGTCCGAACCAGACGGTTTCATCCTTATGACGGAGTCCTTTCAACCGCAGTGCTTCTTTTTTGGCGACCTGCTCGGTGAAGTGATCAGCCATCTTCCGCCTTCTTCCATTGGATGTTCGTCGTATCTCAACCATGTTTAATCCTCATTATTACCGGTTTTATCGCCAGTTTGGCTATTGTCGAAAACACATCTTCATCATAATTAATGCGGCGTGATCAGGGATCACGCCCTACTTTAGTTCAACAAATCGGCGAATCAGCGATGCCTCCAATTTTGCCGCAGCGGAACGAACCATTTTTTCCCGCTCGTCCAGAACATCATATTGTTGAACAACTACCTGTTTGAGTTTTCCCAGATCCGGCGCCTTTACAGCATTACGCGTGGACACCAGCACTTCCGGTCCTTTTTTTACCAGTGTGCCAACATCCATGGCCAATAATTCCTGGCCCCCTTCAACCGGCTCATAAGTAAAAATTCCCGGAGCCAGTGTTGCAACAAAATCAATATGGTTCGGCATCAGGCAGAAGGAACCGTTTTCCGCTTCCGCGACGATTTTCTTGACTTCCTGCACCATCATGATTTCTGCCGGCAATAAAATTTTAAGCAACATTTTCGATCTTTGCCTCTTCAATAGGTCCAATCATATAAAGCGCCCGTTCCGGGACATCAGCAAACTCATCATTGAGTATTCTCTCACAGCCATTGAGCGTATCTTCACGGGAAACCATTTTCCCGGACGTACCGGTGAACTGTTCCGTCACGAAAAATGGCTGGGTAAAAAACCTCTCCAGGCGTCTTGCACGGAAAACAGTCCGCTGATCTTCGCGGGACAGTTCGGAAATACCGAGCATAGCGATGATGTCTTTTAAATCTTCATAGACGGCCAGCGTCTTGCGGATTTCCTGGGCAATTTTGTAATGCCGTTCACCGGCAATGTTCGGCATCAGCATCTTGGAGCCTGATTGCAGAAGATCAATGGCCGGATAAAGTCCTTCACTGGCCCTTTTGCGCGAAAGGGCAATGGTTGCGGATAGATGACCAAAGGTATGAACCGCCGAAGGGTCCGTAAAATCGTCCGCCGGCACATAGACTGCCTGAATAGACGTGATGGCTCCAGTTTTGGTATTACAAATCCGCTCTTCGAGTTCGGCCAGTTCTGTCGCCAGTGTGGGCTGATACCCCAGACGTGAAGGCAGCTGTCCGAGAAGACCGGATACTTCCATACCCGCCTGAATAAATCGGAATATATTATCAATCATCAGCAAAACATCCTGCTTGGCGTCGTCACGGAAATACTCCGCCATCGTCAAGGCTGAATGACCTACCCGAAACCGCGCGCCAGGCGGTTCATTCATCTGTCCGAACACCATGACGGTATTTCCCAGAACACCGCTCTCTTCCATTTCCCGATAGAGTTCCTCTCCTTCGCGGCATCGTTCACCAATTCCACAGAAGATACTCATCCCTTCATGACCGCTTACGGTGTTGTGGATCATTTCTGTGATCAAAACCGTCTTGCCGACACCCGCACCTCCGAATAACCCGGCTTTACCGCCACGCTCCAGAGGGGCCAGGACATCTATGGCTTTGATACCGGTCTCAAAGATTTCCGAGACGGTGGATTGATCGCGAAGTGGAATCGGTTCGCGATGAATGGAACGTACTTCACACCCTTCCACATTGCCCTTCTTGTCAATGGTATTCCCGAAGACGTTAAACACTCTGCCCATCAGCGCGGGGCCGACCGGCACCTCGAAAGGCTTTCCGGTATCTGTAACCGTCGCGCCGCGGGTCAATCCCTGCGTTGGAGTCAGTGCAACACCCCGAATGGTATTGCTATCCAGTTGCGTAAAGACTTCGATAATGTATTCGCCCTTTTCGCCCGCTGTAAGCACATTGCGGATCTGGGGCGCCACGGAAAACTGGACATCAACAACACTGCTGCGAATGGATAAAATCTTTCCTTGATTCAATTGATCGGCCACGGTTCATTCACCTCATTTTATTTTTTCGGCGGAACATTCCCCCATTTATGAAAAATTTATTCCGTTGCTATCTCCATGAAACAGTCAAAGATCCGTGTCATTCACCTCCGGCACTCCAGTGCCTGCTGTCCGGCAATCCTGCCGGAATTAACAGACATACTGATCAATCAATAAGAGCAACAGGTATGCCAGGAATCCTAAAAACACAATAAGACCTTGATTCCCTTGAAGAATAAAAAGATAAAGGGGGAAATTTTCAGGTTTCAGAAATGACCGGGATGTCGCGTGCAAAGACTGCACGGATTGGCTGTAACACTTCAGATGCAGGCTGCATAAGGCATGAAAGATGATGACGTTTATGTCATGGGGAGCGGCGGAAATGTCATCCATGAATCTGTGTCTGATGTTGTTTAAACTTACAGGTCAATGGCTGGCCGAATACCGGTACTTTCCATCACCTGGAAATTAGTAAGCTGCTCCTGAAGCAGTTCCGGAAACAGAACCGGATACAGCGGTTGCACCCGTTCCCGCAGCAACCCCCTGAAATTGAGTCGCACCGTTTAAGCCGGGAGAAATTGTTCCGCTGCCTATCGCCGCACCCCAACGTCCGGTCCCTGTATTCCAGTTCTGAATCGTAAAATTTGCCTGAAATAAATGACCTGCGGCAGATCCCGTAAGGACTGTGGGAGTGCCGACAGGGGGAGGTGAACTGTAATTTCCGTTTACGTTATTTGATGCCCAGATTTGCGGTTTGCCGCCACTGGTACTTGCATAGAACCCCGTGTTATTAACATTTAAGCTGGTCCAACCGTTACCGCTTCCGGATAAATTAACCAAACCGACAATCACAGAGGGGATATTTAAAGCGGCCAGTTTTGCTCTGCCTGTTTCTGTGGATGCCATTTCAACAAAAGATGATGTCTCTATTCTGGTTCCCAGACCAGTGGCTTGCCAGCTATTTACCGGATCAAAAATTCCCTTGATGGTTCCACCAATAACAGAGGTATTCGCCGACATCCAGTCAGCGGAAGCGGCGGCAATATTGCCCCGGAAATATCCGCCCTCAACGGAATTCCAGGCCGTTGCGTCCGGATGTTCCAGATGAGTGAATATTTCCGAACCTGAAGAACCGCCCAGCAAATAGCTGAATACCGCATTTCCTCTCGGATCGCCGCTGTATGTACCTGACATATCAATTTTCCCGATGCCCCATCTTTTACCGTTGATTTCAAGACCCTGTAATATTGATCCAGTCAACGTCATCGACGATCCACCAGCAAGCAAATTCGAAGAAGAACCTCCTGTATTCGTATGTAGCGTGGTTGCGGACGAAACAAAAGTTGCTGCTGATATGCCCGCACCTGTCTCCATTTCGATTCGATTCAAAACGCCTTCAGATTTGAAACCATTACTCATTGGAGAAACAACACCGGGAATATAGCCCCGTATAATGCCAATATTACCTGAGGAATCTGCATAAAGAGCCTGCGCATCCGTATTCAGGACATTGGCAGAAGACAGCAGAAGGTGCGAATTTAAGAATCCTTTGTAAGCGCCTCCTCCATCATTCGTTGTCGAACCTGAACTAGAGAGATAATTCACGCTCTGCCAGCCACCGGAGACAACATGATAATTGCCGGGCATGGAATATTTGCCAATCATTGATACCGTTGGAGAATAAGCGCTGGTCCAAAGGCTTTCTGTAGATCCCATTATGCCGGAAATGCCGGATAATGACAAAGACAATTCATTGGCAAAAGCCATGGGAACCATCTGGATCGTACCTGCGCTGACTGAAGAATAAATATTTGAGGAATCATAATACCCCAAATGCTTCATAAGCAACTTGGCTGTATACATGGGACTCATATACAGGAAATTGCCGCTCATGTTTACCTCGTGTGAGTCAGTATCTACCGCTCCTGACAGGTTATCGCTGTAGAGCGATGCTTTTTCGGTTGTATCATAATGGGCATACTGTCTGTCCGTAAAGCCTGTAAGTCCTCCGTGATTAAAATAAGTGCCGTTTTGACTATAAGCTCCCCAAACACCAATTTTGCCGCTTTTCGTTTGGCCGGTACTTGCGTCCTGAAAGGTTGCATCAATGACCCTGACCTCACTTTCACAGTTGTTGCTGCAATCGAGGGAAATATGATCAGCGTAAATAGAAAGATTGCCTGTTTTGGGCACTCCAATGCCTGCCAGAATGCCTGGAGCGAAAGTTGAAGGATTGTAGGATGATGAGGCAATCGGCGCATATTTCTCAGCTGTTCCTGTTCCGGAAAGTGTGGTGCCGGAAAATGAAATGTTCAGTAATCCCTTCAGAAACCCGACCTGTCCGTCATTATTAACGTAGATTGATGATATAAGCGCTTTTGCTCCACTGCCGGATAGAAACGGCAGCCCCATCATATAGCCGGACACACCGGAAGTTACAATTCCTCCCGTGCTCAGTAAGCCTTTAATCAAACCTCCGGCAGGGTCGTATGCTGAAGTAATCCCCGCTCCGGATGCAGTCAAAGCAAAAGTTGATCCATAATCCAGTGATGTTCCTTTTATGATTACATTGTCTATCGTCCGGGAAAAGGACACGTCGCCTGCAACCGCGCTTAATTCCAGATCCGAGGAAAGAGCAGTCTGAATCAGTGGCGGTATGACAATCGGGGGAGTATACGCAGGCACAAGGGGCGACGGAAGAGGCAGGGGTAAAATCGGAACCTCGTCCCCACTTGCCAGATCACCCAGGATACCCGAAGCATCCGCAGAATCATCTGATGATTCTAATACGTCCGTTGCTTTTTTCATTTCATCCAGTTGATGGTCAGGAACGATTCTCACTTTCGCACCTGATTTTGCATCAGGAACAAACATCCCCTGGCCGGAGTTTATTTTTTTAACATCGGCAGGATCTTTCTTACTGTAACCATAGCCGGAACCTTCCTCGAATATCGATCCGGACGCACCAGACAGAAAATAATTAAAAAAACGGGTACCCCTCACGCCACAGACAGAAACGGGCGTGTGCACTTCATATCGTCCATCGGCACCGACAGATTTAATAATATTATGAATTTTCCCGCGGAAAAGGTTTATGATGCTTGAGTTTTGTTTTTCACCGGACATGTACCGGGTAATCCCCACCCGGGAATTCTCCCCCAACCGCAGCACATTGCCTTCATTGAAAGTAATTTCCACTTTGGATTTACTCTTGGAGCGGATAAAATCACCGACATTCACGCCATCTCCCAATCTTGCAATTCTTGCCGTTTTCCCCGCGCTGGTAATATCCACATTGCCGTGCAGATTTGTAATCTTACCCACTGGCACAGCCAGAGCCATCCAAGGAAGCAACAGTAAAATCACGAATATGATTCCGACACAATCTTTTGCTTTCATTGGTGGCTGCCTCCCCGGTATTGTTCTCTCCATTAACGTTGAAGCTTTTCTACAATACTCTTCCCCTGGAATATCTAAAACTTAAACTCAAGACCCATTGTGTACAAATTACGTGTATATTCATAAACGGGAATATTGGAATCTGATTTTATGTGTGAATATTGCACAACACAGCTCCAGTTTTTCGTGATATCCCAGTTTAATCCGACGGAGCCGTTGTAGATTTCATCTTTTCTGCGGCCTGTTTTTGCATATCCGGCGGCATCAGAGTATGGCTGAGGATGTGAATAATCCTGAAAGGTGAAACCGCCTGCCATTTGTAAATACAGGGAACCTATTTTCCGGGTCAGATTTTCGGGCAAAATTGGCAAGACAAGACCTGCTGACAAACGGTTTGACAGATTATCCCAGTAAATTCCGTCTGCGGCCTCTTTGCATATCTCGTAGCGAAGGTTGACAAAACCATTGCGCCAGAAAAACCAGACCCAACTCAGATACCCTCTGAACCCTTCGGCATCGCGCCGGCTGCTGCCTGACGGGATGACCTGGTTATAATAATTTTTTTTATCATAGCCGGCAAACAACTCGAGAATCTGATTTTCCGTTACTAGTAATTTCAAAACCGGCCCACCAGTAAAATAATCTTC
>ERZ795030.6143-NODE-6143-length-10657-cov-6.445293_pt1 | contig 10657 bp, 8 predicted proteins | sample MGYA00375122_ERZ795030 | MGnify/ENA primary metagenome ERZ795030 (study PRJEB30165, sample SAMN05720146) | activated sludge metagenome | isolation source: anaerobic digester from wastewater treatment plant | place: Japan | collected 2015-04-20 ...
AACTCGACCTGGCGCAAGATTTCAGTGCGCGACGGCAGCTCGGACAACACCTGCGACTTGGTACGCCGCAGCATGAACGGGCCAATCAGCCGACGCAGCCGGTTGCGCGCACCGGCATCCTGCAGCCGCTCGATTGGCCCGGCGAAGCGTTCGTTGAATTGTTCCAGCGAACCCAGCAGGCCGGCGTTGATGAAACGAAACAGGTTCCACAGTTCGCCTAGATGGTTTTCCAGCGGCGTGCCTGAGCAAACCATGCGGAAATTGCCTTGCAGCGCCATGGCTGCCTGCGAGCGCTTGGTCTGGTGGTTTTTGATGGCCTGCGCCTCGTCAAGCACGATGGTGTGCCAATGCACCGCGCCAAAGCGCTCGGCTTCTTGTTGCAGCAGGCCATAACTGACCACCACCAGGTCAAACGACTTGAGTTCGGACAGTGTCAACTGGCGGTCACCGGCGCCAAACAGAATCACGTTGAGGGTCGGTGCAAAGCGGTCTATTTCACCCAGCCAGTTCATGCAGACCGAGGTCGGTGCCACCACCAGCGCCGGGCCGTCTGCCGCACGCGCCAGCAGCAGCGCCAGCGCCTGCAGGGTTTTGCCCAGGCCCATGTCGTCGGCCAGACAGGCACCGACACCCCAGTGCGCCAGTCGGCACAGCCAGTTGTAGCCGCTTAACTGATAGTCGCGCAGCTCAGCTTGCAAGGTGGCTGGCAGCACCGGTGTCAGGGCGTCGAGTTCGCTCAGGCGCGCCAGGTGGTCTTTCCAGTGCTTGTCGGTCTTGAGTTTGCCCGCCGCGTCGGCCAGGTCTTGCAGCGCACCGGCGGCCAGTGCGTGGATGCGCACGCCTTTGCCCTGATGTTCGGAAAATGATCGCAGGTCATCGAGTCGGCGACGAAATTCGTCGGTCAGGGCCAGAAACTGGTTGTCACCCAGATGGATGAAACGGCCGCGCCCGGCAGCCGTCAGCGCCAGCAGCTTCTGCAGGTCAATCACCTGTTCGTCGTTCACCTGCAGCTCACCGGTGGCAGAAAACCAGTCGACATCGCGCTTGATCGACAGAGAAAAGCGGCCACCACCGAGTTCGCGGCTGACCTTGAATTTCTCGCCCTCGGGCCAGGCAATCAGCACCCGGTCACCCTGCCCCTGCAGTTGCAGCAGCAGTTCCAGGCAGGTTTCGGGTTCTTCAATCAGGCGTTCGCCATGCGCTTCAATGGCATCGCGCAGGGCCGGGCAGTTGGCGATCAGCGCCTTGGCGGCGCTGGCCTCATGGGCAATGTCGCGGCGTGCCTGCAGCGGCTGGCCGGCGATTTCGGCAATCACGCTCTCGGCACCCGCACCAGGTGCGTAGTACGGGCCGGCGTTGGCAAAGGGGCGCACCAGCAAGGTGATGCGCAGCCCGTCGCCATGCGGCATCAGGTGCACATGCAAGCGGGGATCGGCCTCAACCTGCGCCATGTTGGACGGCAGCACCTCCAGGTCTGACTGGATGGTGATCAGCGACGAGATCGCGCGAATGGCGTCGAGCACCTGCTCTTTGGCGCGCGCTGGCACCTTGAGCGACTTGCCCAGAATGGCGCCAATGCGCCGGTGCTCGTCGGTCACCTCCATAACCCGCAGCCGGGTCGGGGTTTCCTTGGTGACCAGCACGTCGCCGTCGGCCTTCTCGATCAACGGCTGCAGGCGCAGCGTCAGGGTGTTGCCTGCGGTTTTCTTGATTTCGAGTTCGATCTCACCACGCAAAATCTCGACCCTGACCCCTGCCGGATCGGTCAGAAACACCAGCGGATGGCCAATCAGGTGTGGCAGTGCGCCCATGCCATCGAGCAAATAGTCGGTGCTGCCGTAGTAGCCGTAGCTGGCTTTGCTGATGCTCTGGCACACCCGGCGGTCTTGCGGCGTCAGGTAATCCATCGTGTCAGCCTCTTCGCTCAGGCGCTTGAGTGCTACCGCGCGGCCACCGGTCCAGGCGGCCTTGCCTTTGCGTTTTTGCTCACGCGGTGCCAGCGAGGCGTAGCCAGGCCCAAAGTTCAGCTCCCAGATCAGGCGGGACTGCGCTGTCCCGCTGCCTGCATCTTTGCCGGACGGGCTCAATTTGGCTAATGCCGCCAGTTGGCGCTCCCACGGCTCCAGCAGGGCAAACCAGTCGGTCATGCAGACCATGCCATGCTGTGTGCGCAGGGCGGCGGCGCGGGCCTGGTGGTCGGCCATGTCTGGTGCGCGCAGCTTGTCGCTGGTGCGCTCAAGCAACGCGGCCGCTTGCATGGTGATGAAATGAAAACCTGCGGCCTCACTTTTGAGGAACAGCTCCATCAGCAACAGGGTTTTCATCTCGGTCTGCGCTGCACCCAGCCAAAAATCAACCAGGTGTGCAATCAACTGCGACAGCGGGGCCTGCGGCGAAACCTGTTGCTTGCTGCCGCTGACCTTCTGTTGGCCGGTCTGGACCAGGTTCAGGTAGGTCAGGCAGGCGAAGGCCGACGCATTGGCACCAGGCATGCGCATTGCCGTTTCCAGATAGGCCTGCGCCCTTTTTTTCAGCTTGTCGTCGTCGCTGCGCAACAAGGCCAGCACATGCAAATAGCCACATAGGCCGGTAAAAATGGCATTGCGCGAGCCACTGTTTTGTCGGTATGTTTTGAGCGCGGTTTCAAACCCGCCAATGGCAGCGCCCAGGTCGCCCTTGAGCAGCACCACGGTGCTGCGTAACACTTGCCCGGTGATGTCCTGGCGCGGTTCGCTCACCGCCGCCGCCACGTCGAGCTGACCGCACAGCAGAAAGTGCTCGGCGCAGGCCGAAATGAACGGCGGGTAGTGCTCTGTCGGCTGCGCCAGCAAAGCCTGCGCGCAATGGTTCAGCGGCTCGACCGGTGCCAGATGCGCCAGGCAGTCGGGCAGCAGTTCAATCAGCACTTCTTCCTGAACCAGCGGGTGCAGCAGCGCAAACAAGGCTGGGTCAAACGGTCGCGCAAACAGTGTCAGGTAAGGATGCTGTTGGTAAAAGTCGTGGTGGTCGGCACATAGCTCAAGGCGTTTGCGCACCCGCGCAGGCTCCCAACCCAGCAGCATGGCCATGCGCAGCATGCGCATGGCGTTGCGGAAAGTGCGCGGAAAAGCCACACCACTCTGAAGATTGACCCCTTCGACCGCATGCACCGCTTCGCCAAGGCGGTTCAAGATGGCGCTGGCTGCTGCGTCTTGCAAGGCGGTTGCCTGCAACGACGGCAGACAGCTCAGGTCACCACTGGGTGTCTGCACCACCCAGCCGAGGCGCTTCAGGTCGGTCAGCACCGCATCCAGCGTGGCGGGGGTATAGCCGCTGCCCTGTGGCGACTTGATGCCGGCATCGCGCAGGTAGTTGACCAGACGACCCTTGCCGGGCGTTTCTCCGGCCAGGGCCAGGATGGCGATCAGGGCTCGTTCGGAGGCGTTCAGGCTGGCGTAGCGTTCTGTCATGGGGCTGGCTTTATCAGGTAGGGCGGGTGCTGCGGTTGAAGGGTAGATCAGCCAACCAAGCAAACCGCGCAGGTGTCGGGTTTATGATAAAAATACGGCTGTAGCCCTTGCGCAGATTGCGTAACGTGCTATCTATTTTGAATTAGGTGATTGATCACAAAGCTGCGCAGGATAAAAGTCGCCATGGTATCTCAACAGTATCCGGTACATTTCCTTCCTGGTTCAAAACAATCGATAGATCGGCAACAGCACGCTTTTGCCACATAGCAGGAGACCCCCCATGGTGATGCAGTCTGTCGCCTGGCTATCAGCAGTCTTGGTGTTCTTGTCGTTTTTCATGAAGACCATCATTCCGCTGCGAACCATTGCCATCGTCAGCAATTTTGTCTTTATCGCCTATGCCCTGCTGGGCATTCACTACGGTGTATTTGACAAGGTGTTGCCGATTCTGGTGCTGCATGTGGCGCTGCTGCCGCTGAACCTGCTGCGCCTCAAACAGGTCAGAACCGCCATCAAAAGCCTTCATGACAGCAACAATCGGGAGCAAACCCTTGAGTTTTTGATTCCCTACATGAAAACCGAGTCGTACCCCAGGGGACACCGGTTGTTCAGCCAGGGCGACGATGCTTGCTGCATGTACCTGATTCGCAGCGGTCAGCTTGAACTGCCGGAAATTGGCAAATTGCTTGGCCCCGGTGTTGCCTTGGGCGAAGTGGGCATATTTGCCGAGCACGCCCGGCGAACCACTTCTGCCGTCTGCACCCAGGACTGCGAACTCTACAGCGTGACCGCCGACAAGGTGATGGAGCTGTTTTACCAGGAGCCACGTTTTGGGCTGTATATCGTTCGGGCCATGTCACGCTATCTGGCAAACGAGCAACTCAGCGCTACCAACGCGGCACCGGCAAGCCCATCGCCTTGAGCCGGTTCACGGCAAGGCTGACTGGCCCAGCGCTGGAAAAGACCGTTTTGGTGGCCGCCAGCATCAAGGCCTGATTGACCTGGCAAAACTGGCCTTTGCGGGTGTCGTTGGCTGGCGCGGCTGGTGGTCAGGGCCGCGCCGCGCACGTGCTGTTGGCCTATTTGGCAGAGGCTTCCCACACCACGTGTGAGTAGGCAGCTTTGCCCGGGTCTTTTTTGATTACCGGCGAGCTTCCTGCGGCCAGCAGCACCTTGACGGTACGCTCATAGGCGGCAGGCTCCAGGTAACCGATCCTGGGTGTACCGGCATTGGTGATCAGCTTGGCAACGTTTTCCATCTGGCGTTTCTGAACTTTTTCTGTGGCACTGCCAGAGGCATCAGCCGCCACCACAATCTTGGCGGCACCAGCGGGGTCTTTCACGGCATCATTCCAGCCTTTGAAGGTGGCCTTGAGAAACTTGCCCATGCGCGCCACAAAGGCCGGGTCCTTCAGCTTGGCTTCCATCACATACAAGCCGTCTTCCAGCGATGCCACGCCTTCTTTTTCATAGAAGAAGGTGACCAGGTCACTTTCCTTGACACCGGCATCCACCACTTGCCAATATTCGTTGTAGATCATGGTCGAGATGCACGCTGCCTGGTTTTGCAGCAGCGGATCAACGTTAAAGCCTTGCTTGAGAATCTTGATGTCGGTGTCGGTTTTCAGGCCCAGTTTGGCCATCCAGTTCAGGAACGGGTACTCGTTGCCGCCGTACCAGACACCCAGGGTCTTGCCTTTAAAGTCTTTCGGGCTGCTCACCCCGCTGGCCTTTTTGCAGGTCAGCATCAGGCCGGACTGATTGAACACCTGGGCAATGTTGACCAGCGGCACACCGGCTTCGCGCGCGGCCAGCGCATCAGGCATCCAGTTCACCACCACATCAGCGCCGTTGCCGGCAATCACCTGCACCGGCGAAATGTCCGGTCCACCGGGTTTGATGGTGACATCAAGCCCGGCTTCTTTGTAATAGCCCTTGCTTTGCGCCACGTAGTAACCGGCAAATTGCGCTTGCGGCAACCACTTGAGCTGCACGGTGACCTTGTCGGCTGCGCTGGCACTGACACTGGCGGAGATACCGCAGACAGCGAGTGCCGCAGCCAGCAGGCTGCTGGTGAACTTGGAAGAACGAATCATGGGAGTAGCTCCTTTGGGGGGTGGAAAAAACAGGACACGCATAGGGCCTAGTATCAGGCACCGCGCACTGACGGGTGCCAAAACGCGGCGCGGCGCTCAAACTGGACCAAGATTGCATAGGCCACCGACCCGGTGACCGCAGCCACCACGATGGCGCTCCAGACCAGCGGCATGTTCATGCGCGAGGCCTCAGTCGAAATGCGAAAGCCCAGGCCTGACGTCGGTGAGCCAAAGAACTCAGCGACGATGGCACCGATCAAGGCCAGCGTGGCATTGATCTTGAGCGCGCCAAAGATGAACGGCAAGGCCGACGGCAGGCGCAGCGCCAGCAGGGTGCGGCTGTAACCGGCGGCGTAGCTGTACATCAGCTCGCGTTCGAGCTTGCCCGATGCCTTGAGCCCGGCCAGCGTTGACACCAGCATCGGAAAAAACGTCATCAGCACCACCACAGCCGCCTTGGACGGCCACTCAAAACCAAACCACATCACCGCAATCGGTGCCACCGCCACCAGCGGGATGGTGCTGGTCAGCGATGCCAGTGGCAGCAGCCCGCGTTGCAAAAACGGCTGGCGGTCAATCGCCACGGCCACCATAAAGCCCAGCCCCGAGCCCAAACCCCAGCCGATCAGCACGGCTTTGAGCACGGTTTGCACAAAGTCGCCCCACAACACCTCGCTGTGCCTGGCAAAGGCTTGCACGATCAGGCTGGGTGGCGGCAGCAGCACCCGTGGCACCTCAAAGGCCACCACCAGCAGTTGCCAAAAATAGACGATCCACACGCCAAACAGGGCGGCGGTGGCGCTGCCAACCCAACGGCCCCCGCTGACCGCCGCCATCAAGCGCACCGACTGAATTGCCAGCCCGGCCAGCGCCAGGGTGGCCAGCCAGAACAGTGCGCCAGGTGTCGTGCCTTCAGGCAGTTGTCCCAAAGCTGCAGGCTGCATCATCAGCACCGCTGCGCTGGTCAGACCGACACCGACAAACAGCAGGGTGTTGGCGAGTGGGCGATTCATGGCTGCCCCCGGCGGCGCAGCACCAGCCGCTCAATGCCCGCCACCGCAGTGGTCAGTGCCAGCCCGAGCAGCGCCGACATCACCAGCGCCGACCAGATTTGCACGGTGTTGCCGTAATATGAGCCAGTCAGCAGGCGGGCGCCCAGACCGGCCACCGCCCCGGTTGGCAGCTCGGCCACCATGGCACCCACCAGGCCCGCCGCAATGCCAACGCGCAAAGCCGGAAACAAAAATGGCAGCGAGGCTGGCAGGCGCAGCAGCCACAGCGCCTGCCACCAGTTGGCGGCATAGGTGTGCATCATTTCGGTTTCGATGCGTTGCGGTGAGCGCAAGCCCTGCACCATCGCCACGGTGACCGGAAAAAAGCACAAATACATCGCAATCACCGCTTTCGGGGCCACCCCGGCAAAGCCCAGACTGCCCAGTATTACCAGCACAATCGGCGCTATTGCCAGCACCGGCACGGTTTGCGAGGCCACAATCCAGGGCAGCAAGGCCCGGTCGAGCGTGCGCGAGTGCACGATCAGCACCGCCAGCAACAGGCCCAGCAGGGTGCCCATGACAAATCCCCACAGGGTGGACTCGGCTGTGACGGCCACATGAAACAGCAGGTTGCGCGGCGAATCTAGCGGCCAGTCCACCAGACTACTCCAGAAATCCAGGCCGACTTGATGTGGCGTTGGCAACACCGGGCGCTGCATGTCCATGGTGGCCGCCAGCAGTTGTTGCCAGGTCCAGGGTACATCGGTCGGCAACACCCGCTCAATGGCCCCGGCAGCATTGAGCCACACTGCGCCCGCATACCAAAGCAGCAAAGCCGCCACCAGCATGACAAGCACCGGCAGGCCATCGCGCTGCAGGCGCTGCCATTGACTTGCTTTGGCGGTCATGGCTGCAAGGCCCGCCCCAGCGCAAGGCAGGCGGGCGAGTCGGCTGAGCTTGCCGGGCGTTGGGTCATGCCAGGCTCAGTCATGATGACCATCCGCCAGCGCTTCGCGAACCTCGTGGGCCACCTGAATGAAGGTGCTGGTGTCGCGCATGGCCAGATGCCGGTCATCGGGCAGCGGCGACTCAATCACCTTCACAATGCGCCCTGGGCGCGGCGACATCACGACAATTTTGGTGGACAGGTACACCGCCTCGGCAATCGAGTGGGTGACAAACACCACGGTACGGCGCTCGCGCTGCCACAGTTGCTGCAATTGTTCATTCAGGCGGTCCCGGGTGATCTCGTCAAGCGCGCCAAACGGCTCGTCCATCATCAAAATTCTGGGCTCAAACGACAAGGCGCGCGCAATTGACACACGCTGCTGCATGCCGCCCGAAAGTTGCCAGGGGTATTTGCCATCAAAACCGACCAGGCCGACGCGCTCCAGATGCTCCAGTGCAATGGCCTTGGCATCGGCTTTGGTGCGGCCCTGAATTTGCAAGGGCAGTGTCACATTGGCCAGCACGGTGCGCCACGGAAAAAGTGCCGGGGACTGAAACACATAGCCGTAGGCGCGTGCCAGGCGGGCTTCATGTGGCGACACCCCATTGACCAGCACCAGGCCTGCGCTGATTTGTTCCAGGTCGGCAATCACCCGCACCAAGGTGGTCTTGCCACAGCCAGACGGGCCAATCAACGAGACAAATTCACCTTCGTGAATGTTCAGATCGATGTTCTCCAGCGCATGCACGGGTGAATCTGCCGTCTGATAGACCACGCTGGTCTGGCGGATTTCAACCGCCAGACGACCGCCTGCGGGCGGGTTCAGCCTGGAAATGATGGGCGAGTCTTCGGGGTGGTTCATGGGTACACAAAAAGGGTTGACTGCACCAAAAATGGGCATTGTCGCCAAGAAGTTCACCAGTCGGTCAACTAATTGCACGATCCCAAGCGATTTTCATGCCAAACGGGTGTTTGTCATCATGCGGTCGGCCCTGGCGATCAGCCTGACTGCCCCATCGGCGACAATAGTTTGTCTGAGTAGTCAACCCCGTATGAAACCAATGTCACTTCCCCACGAATACCATTGTCGGCTGGGCGGGTCGTTGCTGGTGCTGTTGCAGTTTGGCTTGCTGCTGTGGCTTGCCGTCATGGCTGTGCCGAAGTTCTTGCAAGGCCCGGTTGGCAGCGCCTGCTGGCTGCTGGCCGCCCTGTCCGCAGCTCTGGGCGCCTGGACCCTGCTGCATAACCGGCTAGGCAATTTCAACATTCACCCGGCACCCAAAGCCGGCGGGTTGCTGGTCACCAGCGGACCCTACCGGTGGATGCGCCACCCTATGTACAGCTCGGTTTTGCTCGGGGCAGCGGCCATGTCGTGCCTGTCAGATGGACTGACCGCCGGGCTGGTCTGGGCGGCGCTGTTGCTGGTGCTGCTGGTCAAGTCCGGCCTGGAAGAGCACTGGCTGCGCCTGCACCACCCGCAGTACCAGGCCTATTGCCAGCAGTGCAAGCGATTCGTTCCAGGGATTCTTTAGGATGTGGTCGGGAATAACTCCCCGTTTTGCACCAAGGAGTTGGGATGCACGGCTAGGCGCAAGACGCGCCGTTTAGCTGGCTAAACAAGCGTCTTGCAACGACGCTGTGCGCCCAAATCCGCCGGTGCAAATGGGGGAAGTTGTTTCTGACCACATCCTTAGCGCCAATACCGATCGTCCGTGCGCTCATCCCAGTTATCGTCATTGGCAATTGGGGCCGGGTAGGGTTGACGGTAAAAGCGTCTTTCGTCATTCGCCCGCAGCGGTGCATCAACCACGACATTTGCTGGCTGCAGGCCGGGCTGTTGCTGATAACCGGTGCTGTGTAGCGATGCCGGGGCTGGCACGCTGACACCGACCGGGCGCACCGTCAGCGCAATCGTTGGCCCCGGGTCATTGGGCATTTGCACCCGGTATTGGCGCCCGGCATATTCATAAACCACGTTGTACGCGACAGGCTGGTTCTCGAAAACGGTTTGAGTGCTACATCGCTGTACGTTTTGCAATTGAGCGGTGGTGCCGCCTTCGATGCGGTTACCCACAATTGCGCCGCCCACCAGGCCAAGCATGGTGGCGGCCGCCCGCCCACTGCCACGGCCTACCGTATTGCCTACTGCACCACCGGCAATGGCCCCCATTACCGCACCCGCCCCCGAGTTGCCTTGCTGCACTGCGACCTGTTCGGTGCTGCACACCTGACGCGGCACACCGACTTGTTCAATGATCGGCGTTGAGGAAATCACCCGGCCCATTTCCTGAGCCCCGGCGAGCGAAGCCGCTGACACTGCGGCGACCAACAAGAGCAACTTTTTCATGCAATTCACCTTTTGTTTGTTAAACCGGGCGTATCGTGCCCGCCCACACCGGGTGCCTGGGTTGCAGTTGCGTAAAGCTCGGGTAAAGAGTGTCACCGGGTGTTTTTTCAACCGGGCGACGGGTTGGGTGGCTTAGCGCAAGGCTCGGTGGTAGCCGCGCAAAATCAACGACGACAGCTTGAGCGGGGTGTTGCGCAACGCGGCTGGCACCCATCGAGGTGAAGCCAGCGCAAAGCGCGCTGCCCAGCGCGTGTAGGGGCGCAGCCAACTGGTTTTGGCAACAAAACGGTGCTGATCCATGTTGGCCATCAAACCGTTTCAGGCGCCCGGATGCCCAGCGCATCCAGCGCTGTGGCCAGTTGCGCCACACTGCGGTCCACGTTATGCAGTTTTTCCAGCCCGAACAGGCCAACCCGAAAACTCATGAAATCTGCTGGCTCATCGCACTGCAGTGGCACGCCAGCAGCCGTTTGCAGGCCAAGTGCCAGGAATTTCTTGCTGTTCTGAATGTCGGGGTCGGTGGTGTAGCTAACCACCACACCGGGTGCCTTGAAGCCGTTGGCCGCCACACTGGCAATACCCCGGCTCTCGAACAGGGCGCGCACTTTCTTGCCCAGCGCGAATTGTTCGGCGCGTACTTTTTCAAAGCCGTAGTCGCGGGTTTCCTGCATCACCTCGCGCAGCCGCACCAGCGCATCGGTGGGCATGGTGGCATGGTAAGCATGGCCACCCGACTCATAGGCTTCCATGATTTGCAGCCACTTTTTCAGGTCGCAGGCATAGCTGCTGCTGCTGGTGCTGTCAATGGCCGTGCGGGCCAG
>ERZ795030.6149-NODE-6149-length-10650-cov-4.693535_pt1 | contig 10650 bp, 7 predicted proteins | sample MGYA00375122_ERZ795030 | MGnify/ENA primary metagenome ERZ795030 (study PRJEB30165, sample SAMN05720146) | activated sludge metagenome | isolation source: anaerobic digester from wastewater treatment plant | place: Japan | collected 2015-04-20 ...
TGAGTATCAATAGATTGTGTGTTAGATTTGCAACAGCTAACAAGAAAAAAATAGAGTTGTTTTATGTTTTTGGAAGGTAGGGGGAGATTTAGAGAAAAGTTGCTGTTTTTTGCATAGATAATTGGAGAAAAATCGATTATCTATGCAAAAAATAACTATATTTGCAATATTAAATGCAATTATTCTATGATTTCATTACGCAGTTTTGGCAATATTCCCATTGACTACACTTCTTTGCGAAGTGTTTATCCAGAGTATAAGTCTTTAAATGATAAAGTTTTTGATTTAGAAAAACAAGGAACAATTATTCGCCTAAAGAGAGGAATGTACGTTGTCTCTCCTCAAATTACAAAGAAAACCATATCAGTCGAATTAATTGCCAATCATCTTTACGGACCCTCTTACGTGTCAATGGAAAGTGCTTTACGGTTTTACGGATTAATACCGGAAAGAGTATTTAATACTGCTTCGATGACCCTAAAAAGAGGTAGAATTTTTAATAACCAATTTGGACAGTTTAACTATATATTCTGTCCGGAGGATTACTACTCTATCGGCATTTTGCAAGTTGTTAGGGATGATTACGCTTTTCTTATTGCTTCGCCTGAAAAGGCGTTATGTGACCTGATTCTCTATACTCCGAAACTACAACTGCGTTCTATAAGATCGCTTCAAACTTTTTTAGATGAGGATATTCGGTTAGATATAGATGGGTTTTACAAAATGGAGGTGTCCATATTTGAAGAGTGTGTCAAGGTGGGCAGAAAAAAAACTGAAATTGCAAACATCATAAAACTATTGAAAAAATGAGTCTATTCGATCAAATGTTGGCACGGTATAATGTGCAGGAATACGGAATTAAGAATGCTACGTATGAGGTTATGCAGGAGATAATTCTTGCGGGACTTTATCGAGGTGGTTTTTTCAATAAAGCGGCATTTTATGGTGGTACTTGCTTGCGTGTTTTTCACGGAATGAAGCGGTTCTCTGAAGATATGGATTTTTCGTTAATTGCACCCGATGTGGACTTTCGGTTTGAAGATTATTTTCCTGCAATAATTAACGAATTTAACGCTGTAGGTAAAGATGTTGTGATTTCAAAGAGAGATAAAAAAACGTTTGGGCGGATAGAGTCCGCATTTTTAAAAGAGAATACGGCAGCGTATGATTTGAAATTTCAAACTGAAAAGTCAGTTAAAATTAAGATTGAAGTCGATATTGACCCACCAATGAAGTTTGAAACAGAACAAAAATTATTGCTACTACCTTTTTCGTTTATGACACGTTGTTTTGTTTTGTCGGACTTGTTTGCAGGAAAAATGCACGCCATGGTTTTCAGAAAATGGAAACAACGAGTAAAAGGGCGCGATTGGTATGATTTTGAATGGTATGTACGGAATGGAGTCGAATTGAATTTCAATCATTTACAAGAGCGTATAAGGCAGTTTAATGGTGTAGAAATGGACAAAGCGCAATTTTTAGATGAATTGAAAGAACGTCTTGCCAATACCGACATCGATACGGTAAAGCGTGATGTGTTGCCATTTATACAAAATCACAGCGAGTTGGAAATATGGTCGAATGACTACTTTTTACAATTATCTGATATGATGAAATTTAAGTAATAGCGATTGTGTTTCACGCACTTATACCGATTGGACATACACTATAGTCCAAACCTCGCTATCGCTCTTTTGGACTATGTGTCTGTAACATCGGTATTTACAATTGTAAAATTTTAAAAAGATTGGACTATTATAAAATTACAATTGGTATTACGTGGTTTTAGTCTATCTCTTTCGATTAAAAAAGATAAAATCAAATTATCGTCTAAAACAGCGATAATTTAATATATCGTTAATTTTTACGATAATAAAGTTAAAACGAGAAACTTCGATTTTCAATAAATCCGAAATCCGAAATCCAACTACCCCCTAATAATCTCAACCCTATTATCCCTACACAGTTTCAATATTTTCGAAGATTTTCCTCGTTTTTGTGTACGTCCGTTTTCTACTACGTAGTCAACCGAACTTAATATTTCCGGGCTTATCTCTGAAAATGTTGTTGGGGCAGGGAGTCCGCTTTTGTTTGCAGATGTAGATACTATCGGTCTGTTTAGCTTGCGGATAAGTGGAGTGCAAAAGTTGTGATTTACGATTCTTATTCCTATTGAGCCGTCTGGTGCGGGCAGGTTTGAAGCTATCTCTACAGCTCCCTCCAAAATAATTGTAAGAGGTTCGGTAGCGTATTCAAAAAGTTGCACGGCAACATTGGGCATATTGTCAACGTAGCGTTTAGCCATATCAATACTGTCAACCAATATCAACATGCTTTTTGTGGTGTCGCGCCCTTTAATGGAGAAAAGTTTCTCTACAGCTTTACTGTTGGTGGCATCGCAACCAATGCCCCATATAGTGTCGGTTGGATAGCAAATTGTTCCGCCCTTTTTTAGTAGTTCGCAGACTTTTTCAATTTCTTGCTTGATGTTTATATTGTTCACTTATTGTATAATTTCGGATTTTTAATTTCAATCGTGTTTGTGTCGTCCTACGGGGGAGAGTTAGTAGAGACGCCATAGTATGACGTCTCTACAGTACTAACTATATGGCTACGTCGTGATTTCTTAATGCTTGATTTAGCGAGGTTTTTTTATCAGTCGATTCGGTTCGTTTGCCGATAATTAGTGCACAGGGCACCTGATATTTTCCTGCGGGGAACTGCTTTTCTCTTGTCCCCGGGATTACTACCGAATATGGTGGCACATATCCCCGATATTCAACTGGTTCGCTACCGCTAACATCTATAATGAGTGTGGACTGTGTTATAACAACATTCGCTCCCAAAACGGCATCGTTTCCGATATGTGCGCTCTCAACAACAATACATCGGCTACCTAAGAAGCAGTTGTCTTCGATAATTACAGGCGATGCTTGCACAGGCTCCAACACTCCGCCAATGCCGACGCCACCGCTTAAATGGACGTTCTTGCCAATCTGGGCGCAACTCCCAACAGTTGCCCATGTATCAACCATGGTTCCGCTATCAACATAAGCCCCGATATTGACATACGAGGGCATCATTATTACATCTTTTGCCAAATATGAGCCGTATCGGGCAATTGCGTGTGGCACGACTCTAACGCCAAGGTCGGAAAACCCCTTTTTTAGAGGAATTTTATCATGAAATTCGAACGGTCCAACTTCAATTGTTTCCATTTGTTTAATGGGAAAGTACATAAGTACTGCCATTTTTACCCATTGGTTTACTTTCCAGCCATCGGATGTTTTCTCAGATACCCTTATCTCGCCTTTGTCCAAGAGTTTTATAGTCGATTCAATTGCGTTAATAACTTCTTTCTGTTTTAGCATTGAACGGTCGTTCCATGCTTGTGTGATAATAGTTTCGAAACTCATTTACATAAAATTCAGTTGGGTTTAAAATTTATCTTTTACTTTTCAGATATTCGTCAATTGTTTTTGCGGTTGTTTTACCTGCACCCATTGCGAGAATAACCGTAGCCGCTCCTGTAACAACATCGCCACCTGCAAATACGCCCTCTAAGCTTGTTTGTCCGTATTCATCGGCAATTATACGAAATCTTTTATCGACCTCTAATCCTTTGGTTGTTGAGGCAAGAAGTGGGTTGGGGGAGGTTCCTAACGACATTATAACTGTATCGCACTCTAAATCAAACTCTGAGCCTTTTATCTCTATCGGTCGGCGACGTCCCGATTCGTCTGGTTCGCCAAGCTCCATTCTTATGCAACGCATTGCTCTGACCCAGCCGCGTTCATCTCCGAGTATTTCGGTTGGATTGGTTAGTAAAAAGAACTTAATACCCTCTTCTTTAGCATGTTCAATTTCTTCGCGGCGGGCGGGTAGCTCCTGGTCGCTTCGGCGATAAACTATATATACTTCAGAGCCAAGTCTGATGGCTGTCCGCGCAGCATCCATAGCAACATTGCCTCCGCCCACTACAGCGACCTTTTCTCCTACGCGAATAGGGGTTTGGTAATTTTTATGGAATGCTTTCATAAGGTTGTTTCTGGTTAGAAACTCGTTGGCAGAGAGCACTCCGTTAAGATTTTCGCCCGGGATATTCATAAAGTTTGGCAATCCTGCGCCAGAGCCAATAAAAATTGCATCGTAGCCCTCCTGATTTCTCAACTGGTCGATAGTTACTGCCTTCCCTACAATAGTATTGGTTTCAATCTCGACACCTAACTGTTTTAATGCGTCTATTTCAGGCTTTACAACTGTATCTTTGGGTAGTCTGAATTCGGGGATACCGTATTCCAAAACTCCTCCTGCTTTGTGAAAACCTTCGAAAATCTTCACTTTGTAGCCCATTTGTGCAAGCTCGGCGGCACACGTTAAGCCTGCGGGACCTGAGCCAACAATTGCAACTTTCTGTTTTTTCTTTTCGGTTGGAATATTTTTTGGAATAGCGTTGTTTTCGCGTGCCCAGTCGCCGATAAATCTTTCCAATCGCCCAATAGCAACGGGTTCGCCTTTAATGCCCAATACACAAACCTCTTCGCATTGTGTCTCTTGTGGACAGACACGTCCGCATACCGATGGAAGCATTGTACTTGCGTAAAGTACTTCGGCGGCTTTCTTAAAATCACGCGTTTTAATATGTTTAATAAATCCCGGAATATTAATACTAACAGGGCATTGCGTAATACATCGCGGATTTTTACATTCAATACAGCGTGATGCTTCGGCAACGGCTTCCTCTTCGTTATATCCAAAAGTAACTTCAGCAAAATTTTTGCGTCTCTCCGCAGGATTTTGTTCGCGCATGGCAACTCTGCGCTTTTGTATGATTTCGGTATCGTGATGTACGCTCCCCGATACAAAAGCCTCATTACCACGTTTATATGTGTTTGCTCGCTCCTCTGTTCTATACATCGTTTGACGGCGCATTGCCTCGTCGAAATTGACAAGGTGTGCGTTAAATTCAGGACCATCATAACATGCAAATTTGGTTTTGTTGTCAACTGAAACCCTGCATGCTCCGCACATTCCGGCACCGCAAACCATTAAAGTATTTAAAGAGACTATAGTTGGGATATTTAGTTGCTTAGTATATTCCGAAACTGATTTCATCATAATCATAGGACCTATTGCAACTATTTTATCGTATTTGTTGCCTCTGTTCACAATCAAATCTTCAATCAGGGCTGTGGCATTACCTTTAAATCCTTTAGTTCCGTTGTCTGTTGCGATGTACAGGTTTTTTGAAATTGGCTTGAACTCCTGTTCCATAATGACCATCTCGGCATTGCGGGCAGCGAGAATAACATCAACCTGAACATTGTGTTCGTGCAACCATTTAACTTGCGGATAAACGGGTGCAGCTCCCACGCCACCGCCTACAAAAAGCATCTTTTTATCTTTGTAGTGTTCAATTGGTTCGTTAACAAAATCGGCAGGACGTCCGAGAGGACCTGCAAAATCTGAAAAAGCTTCGCCGACTTTCAGGTCAGCCATGGTTTGGGTAGATATCCCAACGATTTGAAAAACAATTGTTATTGTCCCTTTTTGGGGATTGTAATCGCATATTGTTAATGGAATACGTTCGCCGTATTTATCGGTCATTGCCATTAAAAACTGTCCGGGTTTGGCTGATGATGCCATACGAGGTGCGTGCACGTCCATTCTTAAAATATTGGGTGCTAATTGCTGTTTGCTAAGTATTGTATACATAGGGAAGTTAAAATGGGTTTTCTTTTTTATTAGATTAGATACGAGTTACAGCCTATTTTTGGAGTGTCGTTTTATATCCTTTATCTTTAATTGTAAAGAGGTTTTTCCTCTGTATTCGTTCTCTTCAATTGTGAAACATATATCCACTGGATGTTTATTTGCAATTGTGTGCCAATGTTGTGATTGATTAAATGCAATTGCAGGGAATTGCATTTGCTGATTGTCTCTGTCGTTTACAATCAAACGTAAATGTGCGCCTGTCTTTCCAACGCATTGACCGGTAGCAGAGACATTTTTTGCAACAAAAACCGGTGCCATATTGCCGGGACCAAAAGGTTTAAATCTTTTTAACTGCTCCCAAAGTCGGGGAACAATTTGCGAAATCTGCAAATAGGAGTCGCAATGAACCTTTTGAACAATATGTTCGGGTAAAATTGTATTGGCAACAACCTTTTCGAATTGCTCTATAAACTGCGGCAAATTCTCTTCGAGCATCGATAATCCTGCTGCGTACATATGTCCGCCGTAATTTTCCAACAGGTCTGAACAATCGGCAATAGCTTCGTAAATATTAAATCCCGTTACCGAGCGGGCAGAGCCGGTTATCAAACCGTTACTTCGTGTGAATATAATAGTTGGCTTATGAAACTGCTCAACTAATCTCGAAGCAACAATTCCAATTACCCCTTTGTGCCAATGTGGATTAAACAGCACTATTGAACGGCGTTTTGTTTTCCATGGCGACAGACTAAACTGGTCGATAGCTTCAAGCGTGATTTCTCTATCAATCTCTTTTCGGGTCTGATTGTCGGCATCAATTCGTTTGCTAATCTCTCTGGCAGTGTCTAAATTCTCACATACAAGAAGATCTACGGACATCTGTCCGGAGTCAATTCTTCCTGTAGCATTGATTCTTGGTCCGATTTTAAAGACTATATCAGAAATATCTATTTTGCCAGATGGAATTTCGGCAACCTCTGTAATAGCCCGAAAGCCAATAGCAGGGTCGGTATTAAGTTTCTCTAATCCGTAATAGGCTAATATGCGGTTTTCGCCGGTAATGGGAACAATATCGCTTGCGATACTAACTGCCACAAAATCGAGATATTTAAATACATGTTTCTCCTCAATGCCCACTGTTGCTGCATAGGCTTGCATAAGTTTAAAACCAACTCCACAGCCCGATAGCTCTTTGTATGGATAGTTGCAGTCACTCCTTTTTGGATCTAAAACGGCTACTGCTTTGGGTATCTCATCGCCCGGGTTATGGTGGTCACAAATAATAAAATCGACACCTTTTTCGGTGGCATATCTCATTTTTTCAACAGCCTTAATTCCGCAGTCTAAAGCAACAACTAACTTAACCCCGGATTCAGAAGCGTGGTCGATACCTTTTATCGAGATACCGTATCCCTCGCTGTATCGGTCGGGTATATAGTAGGAGATGTTTTTATACCAATTTTTGAAAAAACTGTAAACCATTGCTACTGAGGAGGTTCCGTCAACGTCGTAGTCTCCGTATATCAGTATCTTTTCGTTATTTTTAATTGCGTAAATAATTCTTTCGACCGCTCTGTCCATATCTGTCATAAGAAAAGGGTCGTGAAGATTAGCTATATCGGGGCAAAAAAACTCTCTTGCCAAATCAAACGAGTCAATTCCCCGGTTGATTAATATATTTGCCAAAACCTCTTCGAGGTTTGTTTGAGCCGACAGTGATTTTACAAGTTCCGGATCTGCTGACGAATCTATTTCCCAAATTTTCTCTTCCATTTTCTTTCGATTTATGCAGATTCTTTTGATTTTAACGTAATTACAATTGGTACAACGTTACAGGCTCAATGTTTTAACTATCCGAAAAGCCTAAGTTTTTTAACTTGTAAAGTTAACTAAAAATGTGGGAATAAAAAAACGGTTTTCACACCCATTTTATTTAAAATGGTTCAAAATAGTGTTTATAAGTACTTTAGGTATGTGGTAATTTTGCACCGCAAGCGTGAAAATCGATTTTTGATTTTGTTTGATGGTTTAGGGGGCTAATACAGCCTCGAAAGTACAATTGAAGGGAATTGTTGTTACTATTGCTTTTGTTTGTTGGCTTTCCTTTTTCGTTCTTGTCTTTATGCAGCAAATTTACAATTGTTATAGTTTTTTCAAATTTATAACTACTTTTGATACGAGCTGTGCCGCTAGAGTACGCACTGTTCCGACAATTACCATATACCGCGTGTTATCGTTTGATGGCTATAAAAACACTTTTTCAAAATCATTAATTGTCTCTTGAATTATTTCTTCAGCTTTTGCAATTAAATCTTCATATTTTTTGTATTGTTGCTTATATTTTTCGGCATTTTTATTTTGTTCGGTCATATCTTTTGGAACAGGAATTAATATACTGCCCATATCTTTAGGATAAAGATGAGATGTTTGTCCTCGTTTCTCTCTATTAATTAAAAGAAAATAGTTCTTAGTGTTTAATAACTGAAGCAAATAATACGGATTAATTTTAGTTTGGTCTGCTCTTATGTTTATTAATTCTCCAACAAATGCTATATCTTCATCTTTTAAATCTTCTGGTATTTCAACAATACACGGATTCTTACCTAAATATTCAGCTTGGTGTGCTGATGAAAGTATTAAAATGTCTCCATCTTGAATTTTTTTTGATGATACCGCTTCTGGTTTTACATTTTCAACAAGATTAAGATTGACTTTTCCTTTTTTCAAACTAGCTACTTTTACAATTTTTGGATCTGAAATACTTTCAGAATAATCATCTTTAGCAGGTGTACTTCCATTATAAATTTCGGTACATACCTTATCTAATCTTAATAAAGGATGTTTCGATTTCTTAATTTCACTGATTATATCTTCAAACATAGGAGAATAGTAATATGAATCAAGCCTATTGTTATTCAATTTGCTAATTGGCTTTATATAAATATTACTTTCGTAAAAATTTTTACCTTTTAAAAATTGCTGATATTTTTTTGAAATTTCATGTAATTCATTTTTATCTTTCCGTCCTGTAGCATCATATCCTACCTTGTTAATTATTGCACAGAATACTTCATTGTCAAGTTTTTCTTCCGATAAACTTCGCTTACGAAGAAGCAATATAGAAGATTTCAAACCTGCACCGTAATGGGCAAAGGTTACTTGTGGCAATGAAAAAATACCTTTTATTTCAAATTTATTTGAAAGGAAAGTTCTAACATATTTTAAAGTTGTGTTAGTTAATATTCCATCTGGTAATATTATTGCAATTTGTCCAGTGCCTTCTTTTAAAAACTCCCAACACCTTTCAATAAATAGAATCTCTGTTTTTTGCGAACTACGAGTTTGTCCTTGGTTATTTTTTCCAAATTCAAAACTACTTAAATATGGATTTTCATCTTTTTTAATAGATGCACCAAAAGGAGGATTTGTAATAATTAAATCGAAACTATTTTTAACGAATTTTTGATTTATTTTTTGAATTTTGGTAAAGTCTTCTAAAGCATCAATACAAATAACATTGGTGTGACCATCATCATGGATAATCATATTCATTTTTGCTACTCTTGCAATTCTTTCATTAACCTCAATTCCAAAAAGATTATCCTTTGCAAAATCATGCCAATATTTGAAATGGTCTGCTGTTCCTTCGTCATAATAATCGTTCGCAACAGCTCTAATATGATCTAATGCATGTAATAAAAAACCACCGCTGCCACAAGCAGGGTCTAGTACTTTTGATGTATTGTTTATATTACAGATGCTTAATATAAAACTTACAATCTCTCTTGGTGTGAAGTATTGACCTTGTTTGCCTTTAAAAAAATCTTCCATAAATCTTTCAAACGCAACACCTTTTGTATCTAAATCAGTCTTTGATAAATTAATGCTTTGAAGGTGGTTAACTACTGTTAGTAATTTATTAGGTAGGCTTTGAATGCTATCAGTAAATACTTCTGGGTCAATTTCTTTGGCGTTCTCATATAATTGATTTATGCGATTATGAACAGAAATTGCTGTTTCATGTGTTTTTATTTGAAAATCATATGGTTCGCCTTTTCTTCTAGCGATTTGTTCATCTCTAATTTTAACAAATATTATTTTGCTAAGTTCATCAAAAGCATCAATTGGTGCCATTTTACCACCATCCCACAATGTATTATTACATTTTTCCAATATCCGAATTAAATCTTCTTTATTTACAGGTTTAATATCCCAATTTTCATCACCTTTTTTAAATCTAAATTCTTGAACTTTACCATAATTAATTGGTATGTCAGCGATAATATTTTTGTCTCTTTCATTTGCTGGAAAATTTTTAACATCAAAAAATCTTCTCGTATTTCCTGCAACAACTCCATTAAATGCTCCTCTTATTGAATTTGCATTTCCAAATGCTTGCTCAATTGCCTGTTCAAATTCAGCATCAGATATACCATCTTTCTTGCATTCAATAACTATATACGGTTTCTTTTGTTCAATATCTTCATAAATAACAATGTCTGCTAAATCGCTTGGGGTTCTTCTTGGTACTATAACTTCTAGATTTATTTTTCTTGGGTCATATTGATATTTTTCAATTAATTCTACATAATAGTTAACCCTTACTTGTTCTTCAGGGTCAGTGTATTTATATGTTTTATTGCAATGAACATATTTTACTTTTTTGTCTGAATCAAGTAATTCAATATACCCCTTTTTTGTACCAATTTCAACATAGTTATTAATCATAATATTCACTTTTCAGATTTAAGTTTAAAATTAATTCTTTTTTTGAACGTCAGTAAGAAAACAGCTCTTTTGCAAGCTGAAGCACCGGCTTGTATGTTGGGGCTTGCAAATGTGCAGTTTTGTGCGTGGGCAATTTTCATTTTTCAATTGTCTTTATGCTGTAAAAATTTCATTGTCATTGTGTCGTTGTCTTTTTTCGGCTTGCTT
>ERZ795030.6154-NODE-6154-length-10639-cov-3.660998_pt1 | contig 10639 bp, 10 predicted proteins | sample MGYA00375122_ERZ795030 | MGnify/ENA primary metagenome ERZ795030 (study PRJEB30165, sample SAMN05720146) | activated sludge metagenome | isolation source: anaerobic digester from wastewater treatment plant | place: Japan | collected 2015-04-20 ...
TCAACTTTTGGCTTGGAATGAGCAACCACCGATTCATATATATCCATAGACAGATGATGGCGTTCTGAAGAAATAATTACATCTGAAGCTCGGTCACGGCATTTTTCTAACTGGTCTTGATGGGTTTTTATAATTTTTAGAAACTGGGCATCTATGTCCTTGATTTCTGACATAAAATATTGATCATTTTCTAAAAGTTTGGTAGCTAAAAAACGCAGCGAGACTTTAAATTTCTTTGCATAACCTTTTTGCTCTAATTGTTCTATAAGTCCCTGCAGTACCTCTTCTACATCTTTACTGAAAGTCAGATGCTGACTTTTAACAGGCTTTAAGCCCATTGCCAGAGCAGTTTCAAACAACTGGTCAACTCCCCAGCCTTTGTGGGCAACCGTCTTTACTACCGGTACATTGAGCAGTTGTGATAATTTTTGCTCATCAATATTAATGCCTTTGGCATCAGCTTCATCTATCATATTTAAGCAGATTACGGTTGGTAAATTCAGCTCCAGTACCTGTATAGTCAATTCCAATTCTCTGCTTAGCAGGGAGGCATCAATAACATTAATTACCACATCAACTTTTTCTCTGAGCAGGTATTTTCTAGTCTCCAGTTCAGCTAAATCAAATGAGGTAAGAGAATAGGTGCCTGGCAAATCCACTATTTCAAAGGTGGTTCCCTGAAAAGTCATTTTACTTACGGTGTAGGTGACTGTTTTTCCAGGGAAATTGGAAGTAATTGCTTTATAACCGGCAGCATGATTAAAGATTGTGCTCTTTCCCGAGTTAGGCTGTCCTACCAGTGCAAACCTCATGACTCTTCCTCCACCAGAACCTGGGAGGCAATCCCTCTCCCCAAGGCCACTTTATTGCCATGGATACTTACCAGAATAGGCCCTCGCATAATACCGCTGGCTAGTACTATCAAGGAATCACCTGGATGTATACCAATACAGCTCAATCTTTGTCTCACTCCTAATCCACCTCTAATCCTTGCCACTTTGACCTTTTTCCCTGGCTTCACGTCTGCTAAACTTACTATCATAACTTTTCTGACTCCTGATTGCGTTTTTTATTATTTACCTGATACTTTAATTTTTTCCAGCAAGCCTGGCAATACCCTCTTAGTTCTAAACGATGCTCTGCCGGTGTAAAAGAGTATCTCTGACAAATATCTTTTTGTAAATTATCCACCTCTGGACTGGTAAATTCAATAATCTTACCACAGTTCAGGCAGACCATATGATCGTGATGCGGTTTATTGTATATCTTTTCATAGACAATTTTTTCCCCTCCGAACAGAGTTTCTGTTATCAATTCACTTCCCATCAGGAGAGGAATGGTCCGGTAAACGGTGGCTAAAGAAACTCTGGAGTTTTGTTTTCTGAGCTGCTGATAAATATCCTCAGCATGGAAATGGTCCCTGAGCAAAACAATGGCTTTCAGCAGTTCTTTTCTCTCTTTGGTGTATTTTAAATTATTCTTTTTTAGAAAGTGTTTAAATTTTTCTTCATAAAGAGCCAATGAAATCTCCAAATGTAATTGATTTTCATTCTCAACTATATACTATCAAAATTCCTGTCTTTGTCAATACCGAAATAAATGAAATAATATAAAAAATAAGGATAAGGGAGCAGTATGTAGAGAGATACAAATTAGAGCTGGTGTTTTCCTGAATAATCTTATACTTAATTCTGATTTGTACAATTACTCTGATAAAGAGTAGAAATTACCTTTAGTTGCTATATCGCGGAGAAGAGCAAGATCAGAGGCATTGATTTTGAAAAGATGTGCCGGACACCGACAATCAGAAGAGCCGAAACCATTTTTTACGACCTGCCCAATTTTACTTTGGAATATTTCCAGACTAATGGCACATTCGCAAGGCTCAGGATTAACCCAGATATTAATAACCCTGGCTGGGGAGGGAAAACTAAGCAGATAATCGATATGCCAGAATCTATTCTTTTCTCGAGCTAAATGCCGCAGAAGTCTCTTTTGAATTGTTCTTCTGGCTGACCCTATATAAATATAATAGCCCTGCTTAAAATCAATATAGCCAAGCTTCCCTATCAACAACCGCACAAAACTGTCAACCTTAATTACTAGAATGTAGCTCTGGCCTGCTGCCCTTCTATACACTAATCTGGTTAGCTTTTCATCAGTTTTTGATTGTTTTACCTTATTATTTGTTTTCGGCATCCTCTCCAGAATTATGAGGTCCCTGACAGTTATTTTTTAGAACATAATCTCCTATTGCACAGCCAACATGTCTGGCAATAACCGGGCATTTGGCAATCAATAAAAAGAAGAGGGGATTTGTTTCACCAGATAATGCCTCATAATTACACTGTCCTTTGCTGATAATTATCTCCGCTTCCTCAAAAAGGCGCATAAATTCAGGTGAGCAATATTTTAAAATAACGCCAGGGCAATCCGCACCACAAGAGATGATATTGGCAAATTTATTGATACCACAGGAAATGGCATCTTCCACCAAAGCATTATTAAGCGCGGGCTTGCCTTTTACCACATAGAGGACATTTTTCTGATAATCGCGTACCAGTTGTTCTATTAGTATTCTATCAAATACCACTTCTCCAGCGTTATCAGCTAAATAAAGAACAGACTTGGCTTCCAATAAACGTTTACAAAAAAGCTGATAATCAAAGTGCTTATTAGTATTGATAATCTCTAAATCGAAATTGTAATCTGCTATTTTATCCATTTCAGCAGTTATCTCCTGGAAATCTTTCCGGCTAAAATCAATTAAATTTCCTGTTATAGCCAGTAGCACTGCGATCAGAAGTGGATTTTCTGATTCCTGCACTTTTGTTTTTAATTTTGGATAAACTGTGAGGGCTAATTTGTTGCTTTCCTCTTTAATTTCTTTATAGGGGTCTTTTTTACCGGTTACTTTACTGATCATTCCATAGATTGCTCTACCCATTTCAGCAGGTGAGGTATCTAAAGAAAAATCGGGTACCAACCCAGACAGATGTCGCAAAACCTCTCTTTGCATTTCGAGATCTGCTCCAGATATACGAGCAGCTTGCAAAGCCTGGGTATAAAAACAGGGAATACAGTCTAAATAGGTACGCATAGTTCTACCCATTTCTGATAAAATATTTTCTTCTGGATGAGATTTTTAGTGGGGTAAACAGAAAACCAAACATAGATATTCCTTTTTTTCATTATCATCTCCTTTTTCATATTTTTAGTGAGAGCCTTTCTGAGCTAAATAGGTTTCCGGGAAGATATAGAAATTATTGGAATTGATTTATCTGCTCTATGCTTGCTATCAAACGGAATGTATATCTCAATAAGATGGCCAGGAAGATAAAAAAGATTACAGAACTCTATTCCTCTGACCATCTTTAAAAATCAGATGTTATTTTAAAATTTTGATAGTATTCACTAAGAAAAAAGATGTTATATTCTATTATACCATCTTTCTTAAGATATTGGTAGTTTTATTATGATAGCTGGTCCAAAATAGACTGTACTATCTGCTCAAAGGCCGTTCTAACTTTGCCTTGCCTGTTATTACACATAAAAGGCTCTCCCTGGTCTCCGGAGCTGACCAGCTCTATATCCAGAGGGATTTTCCCTAAAAAGGGCACCTTAAAATCCTGAGCTGCTTTTTCTCCCCCACCGGCCTTAAATAGATCAATCTTGGCACCACAGTGAGGGCATTGGAAACCGCTCATATTTTCGATTATTCCCAGGATGGGGATATTAACCTCTCTTAAAAAACTAATACATTTGCGGGAATCTGTTAAAGCAATCTCCTGTGGTGTGGTTACGATAACACCTCCGTCCAGCTCGGGAATAAGCTGACAGATTGAAAGAGGCTCATCCCCGGTACCGGGGGGAGAGTCAATGATTAAAAAATCCAATTTCCCCCAATTTACCTCTGCCAGAAGCTGCTTGATAGCTATTCCCTTTAAAGGACCTCTCCAGACCAGAGGGGTATCGGGAGATTCAATTAAAGAAGCCATAGAGACCGCAGTCAGATTCTTTCTGACTTCCAAGGGATCCATCAGTCCATCACTGCCTGTCAGGTGTCTCCCTTCCAGGCCAAACATCTTCACTATTGACGGTCCATGCAGGTCAGCGTCCAGTAAGCCGACCTTATAACCTTTGTCAGCTAAGAAACAGGATAGATTAACGGAAACTGTACTTTTACCCACCCCTCCCTTATTAGAAAGAACTAATATTTTATGTTTAATATTAGCCATATTTTCTTTTAATCTTTCTGCCATATCCTGGTTGGTCTGTACTTTTTCCTTAAGGATATCTTCCTGTGTTTTCTCTCTTATTGCCTCGTTGTTTGTATTATTCACTATGATTTTTCCTCAACTTTCTGTATTCCATCTTTTTATCATCTTTTCCGGTACAAACTACTATTTTTACTTTATGCCTTATTCTTCATTATGGTGCTCTGTATGGTGATGGGGATGGTTGTGATGGTCCTCTTTATCCATTCCATACCCTTTACCTCTGCCGGGTTGGCAGAGGGAATCGCCCTCTTTGAGCTGACCATTAATATATTGTTCAATCACCTCATTTATTTCTCCAGCAATACCTACCATGGGACAGATTTCTTTCTCTAAAAAAAGGTCTACAGCCCTTCTCCCCATTCCACCGCAAATCACAGTCCGGACACCACGTTGTGCCAGATAATCAGGTAAAAAACCGGTACGATGACCAGGGTTGTCAATAACCTCACTTTTGATAACTTTATTATTCTCCAACTCAACTATAGTATAGGAAGGGCATCTACCAAAATGCTCAGAAACCCTACTTCCATCAGTAGCAATGGCAATTATCTCCATACAATCCTCCTCTTTATCTTGTTTCCAATCCAGAGTGTGGTTTGGTACTTGATTGATTGGCGATTTTTAGATTTCCTTTCTGGTATTCCTCAATAGCCTTTTCCACCTTGCCACTAACCCCGGCAACCACCTGAATTCCAGCTGCCTGTAGAGTATTAAAGGAATTTGGTCCACAATTACCGGTAATTACCACTTTTACATCCTTATCTATCATCATCTGAGCAGTCTGAATACCTACTCCGCCCATTCCGCCAATATTACTGTTTTCCACTGCTTCATACTGTTTACTGACGGTATCATAGATAATAAAATAGAGACATCGGCCAAATCTGGGATCAAGGTCACTCTGTAAACCTTTTCCTGAAGAAGTAATAGCAATTTTCATATGATTTCTCCTATTTTATTTTTAATAAATTCACCACTATCTTTTATTATAACCTATTAAGGCAAATGGAATGAAACATCTTTTTTAAAAAAATATAATTTTCATCATTGTAGTTTTTTTAACATATTTATAATTTATAATTAAAAAGCCACCAGCTACACTTTACCGCACAACTGGTGGCTTATTTAAGTCTCTTTAGTTTATTACTCTTTGGTCTCTTTTTCTAATTCAGCAATTCTTTTCTGAACCGCTTCCAATTCTGCCTTGATATCTTCTGCCTCTGATTGCAGTAAATCCATTTCCTGTTCGGAGTCCATCATCCCTTGATAAGGATAAGCGGGACCATACATCGGATAAATAGGTGGTACTGCTGCATAAGAGGGATGCACCGGATAACCTAAGAAAGCTCCTCTTCTGAAACCTCTCCCCGCACCCCGACCAAAACCCCGTCTGAATCCCATTCCAATACGACCACCCCAGGGATGAGTATAACCTGGAACAAGATAACCTGCGCAGTACCCAGCTGCCCTGCCGGACATAGGACCAAAACCTAAAGGACCAGTTCTATCGCCACCTGGCATAATATTCACCTCCTCTATAAAATTATTATCATCAGGTATCATTACTTTTTGATCACCATTTCATTATTCTATTTCCAGTATTACTCTATTTCAAAACTGTACCTGAAGCTGCTTTCTTTCTTCTTCGAACAAATTTCTTTAGTTTAGTATGATACTTATTAAAAATAATCAGAAATAATACCTTATTGATAATGGTTGTCATTATCATTTTAAAGGTAACTTTAATTATTGTCAAGAGCTTTATCAAAATTTAGATATAATTTAAAGAAATTACAAAACCATAGCAGAGTAGAATAGCGGTTATTTAGAGAAAGTATATTGCTCATAGATAAAAAAAGAAAAGGCAGTTCTTGATACTACCTTTTCTTTTTTTAATAACTAAAAATATTTTTCTTTATTCAGTCAGTATTCCAATTTTAATTATTCATTATCATGGTAGTTCTGCCAGGCAGTAACTACCTCGGGAAAATCTATTCTGAGCTTTTTAATGGTATCTAAGGTTGGTACTCCATTCTGGTCCCAACCACGTCTTTTATATACCGCATCACATAATAATTGATATTGTTTTTCCCGGTATTCTCTCAAGGCCTTGATTTTATCCTGAATACTTTTTCCGGCAATTTCGTATCCCACATCATCTTGTAAGAGCTGGTCATATAACTCAGCACGTGACTGATATTCCTCTTCAGTTACCGGACCCACAGACCTGTAGGGAATAGCGTCATGTTCCCTGGTACCAAAGCCCATCCTGACATTAAACATTCTCTGGAAATTGTGCACCGACTCAGACTGGCTGATCATATCTTCAGAGGATATTTTTTGACCGGTCATTCCTTCAAATAGCCAGCAATAATTTTCCACATGCTCAGGTATCTTAGCAGCAGTAATACCTGAGTATTTTTTCTTATTATCGGCCGGTTCTATGTCATTCCAAGGCAGTTTGCAAAGCCCGACTAATGAAAACCAGGTTCGGAATAAGGGGAAATAGTGCAATGCCTCTGCCTTATCTTCAAAGGTTGGTATCTGTTTATTTACCTGATCCATAAAGATTAACCAGGATTCATCATGCTGTGGGCCTTTATTGGCTATACCATATCCTCCCTGCTGAGCCAGAGATTCTTTGGTAACATATTCAGAAAATTCCATACCTTTGCATTCCATACCAATATCATTTAAAAAATCGGGATCTGCATTAAAATGTTCCACCAAATATCTCTTACAGCCACGGACTCCCAAGCCGGCAACCTTGCCAAATCCTTCCCCCCGGGCCATCTGATGAAGTAATTCCAGTAAGGCCTCTCCATTGCCAAACCTTAAATCCAGTCCCTGAGTCATCCCCTGAGTAAGGATTCCCCTCTCATAGCACTCCATTAAAAAAGCAATGGTAGTGCTTACTCCAATGGTGTCAACTCCATAATGATCACAATAAAAATTTGCTTCCAGAACAGTTTCCGGTACAAAGCAACCACAATTTCCGCCAATACCGGCTGCTGTTTCATACTCAGGACCGTCGACTATGACTTTTTGACCCTTCAGAGGACCGGTCTTTAAGGCAAAATTATCAACAGCATGCGAACAGCGCATGGTGCACCCAATCCAACAGGAATCACCTGCCTGGTTTTGAGTTATTTGCTCTTTCCAGACCTTGTTGTAGATGTTTAGTGCATCGGGATGTGTTCCGTATTGAAAATTATGTACCGGTAAACAATGGTGATTGTTCATATGGTCGAGCAGATTGACAGTTCCGGTCTGCCGCATGCCATTTTGAATATCATCCAATGATAGAATCTCCTGAGTAATTCTCTGTCCTGCCTTCTTCAATAATTCAGGTTTAGCAGGATTATTAATGGAAGCCGTTATACCGGCATATTTAATGATAATTGCCACTACCTTTTTATCCCGAAGAACAGTCCCCGGTCCTCCTCGGGCAGCCTGTTTATAACGAACTGCTCCCCGTTTACGGTCATACCAGCTAAAATTGAGAATTCCCAGTAAAGAATTTTCTGCCCCTTTACCAGAGGAAACAATACTGATGTTGGCCTTATCCTGTTCATCCAGGGCAAATCTTTCAGTTAGTTTTTCTACCAATTGATAGGAATTGGTATCTCCATAGGGATAGTTTTGTACAGTGACCTCTCCCTTATTCCCATCTATAAAGATAATGACATCCTGTTCCGCTTTCCCCTGCACCTCCAGCACATCCCAGCCTGAAAATTTTAAAAAAGGTGCAAAATAGCCTCCGGCATTATTATCATTGGCACTGCCGGTTTGCGGAGAAAGACTTACCACATGACTCTTTCCACACCCCGAATATTGAGTTACTCCACAGAGTGGGCCGGTGCAGAATACTAACTCATTTTCGGGATCATTCCATTTAGTAACCGAATTTACCGCCTTCCACAGGTACCACAGACCATAACCTCGCCCTCCAGTTAAAACTTCTTTAACTTCAGGAGGGACTTCCTTAATTTTTACTTTTCTGTTCGATAAGTCAAGATGAAGAACTTTACCAGTATAACCTCTGTCTATCTTAGCTGGTTGATACTGAAATGACATAATAGTTTCATCTTGCAACACAACGAACCTCCTTTAAATGATTTTATGCCACACATTATTGTTGGCATATCTTTATGATAATCTTTGCAGAATAATCTCTTTTAAATCAGGACTTCCAATTTCCTGTAAGTCATACCTTACTCTAACATATTCTTTGTTTATTTGCATCACTCTGCTCAGATCAATGGGGGTTCCTATAATCACCAATTCGGCATCACTGCTATTGATAGTATCTTCCAGTTCTTTAATCTGAACTTTTCCATAACCCATTGCCGGTAATACTTTCCCTATAAGCGGAAATTTTTGATAAACGTTTCTAATACTGCCAATGGCAAAGAGTCTGGGGTCAATTATCTCGGCAGCCCTGTATCTTTGTGCTGCCACCAAACCTGCACCAAAGGGCATCCCTCCATGGGTTAAGGTTGGTCCATCTTCTATCACTATTACCTTTTTTCCTTTAATAAGCTCAGCATGTTCAACCCTAATCGGAGAGGCTGCTTCAACTACTATGGCATCTGGTGCCATTCGATAAATATTGTCCCTTAATATAGCAATATTCTCCAGAGATGCGGTATCTATCTTATCAATTATTAACACATCTGCCATCATTAAATTAACAGCACCTGGATAATAAGTCAACTCATGTCCAGCACGAAGTGGATCAGTAACTACAATATGTAAATCTGGTTTATAAAAAGGTATATCATTATTACCGCCATCCCAGATAATTACATCTGCTTCCTGTTCAGCTCTCTCTAAAATTACCCCATAATCAACGCCGGCATAGACGATAGTGCCCATATCGATATGTGGTTCATACTCTTCCCGTTCTTCAATGGTACAATGATAGCGGTCCAGATCGTCGTAGTTTTCAAAACGCTGCCAGATCTGCTGGGCTAAATCTCCATAGGGCATAGGATGTCTGACTACCACTACTTTTTTACCCATTTCTTTTAAGATTGAAGCGACCTTACGGGTAGTCTCACTTTTGCCCGAACCAGTCCGAACAGCACAAACAGAAACCACGGGAACCTTGGCTTGTAACATAGTAGTTTTGGGACCCATCAATCTGAAATCAGCACCCCTTGCCAAAACCAGAGAGGCCTTTTCCATTACATACTGATGAGACAAATCACTGTAAGCTAAAATAACCTGGTCTATATCATATTTTTTAATTAATTCTGCCAGATTCTCCTCCGGGAAAATCGGTATTCCTCCGGGATAGAGTGGCCCGCTCAATTGAACCGGATATTGACGACCGGCAATATCAGGAATCTGGGCAGCAGTGAAGGCAACTACTTTAAAATCTTCCTTATCACGGAAAAAAACATTAAAATTATGAAAATCTCGACCAGCAGCACCCATAATGAGAATATTTTGTTTTTTCAAAAAAATCACTCCTTAGTTTTTATCTTTATTTTATTCAAATCCAGCTAATAAATCAATTCCTTTTACCGGTTTAGAACCTGTAATTTTTAAAAAGTTAAAATCATTTATATTAAAACAAAGAGGCAATCCACCACATTTATCTATCTGAAGAAAAATGCAGTAGATCGCCTCATCAGCCCTTCTAAAATTCTTTATTTATGTTTTGCTTATCTATTTTTCCAACGGGAAGGTGATTCCCAATTGTTTAGCTGAGATGGAAGAAAGAACCAGTATCAGCAGGTATAGCACAATCGCTCCGACAAGTAAAACCAGATAAACCGATATACCCATTCCCGCTATCAAATAACAAAATATTGCCACTAAGGTCACTAAAAGGGAGTAGGGGAATTGGGTTTTAACATGATCCATGTGGTCTGAACCGGAAAAAGTAGAGGACATAATAGTGGTATCTGAAATGGGACTGCAATGGTCGCCCATTACTGCACCGGTTAAGACGCTGGAAATGACAATGGGAAGAGGTGCACCTACGCTCACCGCCAGAGGTATTACTATGGGAACTACAATTCCCATAGTACCCCAGGAGGTTCCGGTAAACAAAGAGACAAAACAGGAAACGATAAAAGTTAAAATGGGTAACATTAACGGTGACAAAACCCCTTCCAGAGCGCTAACAATGTAAGGTGCGGTACCCAATTCATCACATACCTGTTTAATAGACCAGGCTGAAATCAGAATCAGGGTAGCATATACCATCATCCTGGCACCGCCTAAAAAAGAATCCATTATTTCCGCTACTGGTGCTACTCTTTGCAATAGGTACATGACTATGGCTACAAAAAAAGAAATAAGTGTGGCTAACATTATGGAGAACATAGAATCAGCATCAGAAATTG
>ERZ795030.6157-NODE-6157-length-10636-cov-4.023155_pt1 | contig 10636 bp, 12 predicted proteins | sample MGYA00375122_ERZ795030 | MGnify/ENA primary metagenome ERZ795030 (study PRJEB30165, sample SAMN05720146) | activated sludge metagenome | isolation source: anaerobic digester from wastewater treatment plant | place: Japan | collected 2015-04-20 ...
AAATTTAAAGTATCACGACTCGCTAAGATAACTAAAGCAAAAATAAAATTAGCGAAAGTAATCGCTTTAAAAAGAGAAAGCATCTCTTTCAAGCTTATAAATTCCCAGCTAAACGAATAAAGTCCTTGACGCCAAATAAAATAAATATTTAAAATTAAAACTAAAAAAATATAAGCAGGAAGCCGACTATGATATTCAACAGGAATAATGCCATCAAAACGAAGAATAAAAGCCAAAAGAAGAGCGAATGTTATTAAAATAATGTCGCCGATTAAAAGAAATATTTTTTTATGTTGACTTAAAAAATTTTTCATTTTATTTCAATTTTACGCTAATTTAATATTCAATTTGTATAAAAATCTTTAATTGATTTAATAACAAAATCAACATCTTCATTTGTTAATTCTGGATACATCGGCAAAGAAATAACTTCTCTACAAATTTTTTCTGTTTCAGGGAGAAAAGTTACATTAGAATCACCAAAACGCCAGCGAGATTTTGTTTCTACCATCACCGGCTCAGTGTAAGTTGGCCAAGGCCAAGAAATTATTGTTTCAACCAATTGATTGTCATCTAAATATTTTTTAAGTTCGTCTCTTCTTTCAGTTCGAACAACAAAATTAGTATAAACATCATCAAATCGATCATCGTCAAAAAACGGCAAAGTAATTTCTTTAATTTCCGAAAGTCCATTCCTATAAAGGTTAGCAATTTCTTTTCTTCTGTTTAACCAATCTGGTAAATATTTTAATTTTATATTAAGCAAAGCAGCATGAACATTATCCATTAAAAAATTATGAGCATGATAATAAAAATGACGCGTTTCACGATCTTCGCCGTTATAACGCATTAATTTTAATTTTCTGGCAATTTCCGGATCATTAGTAACAGCCATGCCGTTATTACCAAAACCCCCTAAAATTTTTGCCCAATATAAACTAAAACATCCAACCAAACCAAAAGTTCCTGCTTTCTTTACACTACCATCAGTCATTTTAAAAGTTGCTCCAAGCGCCTGCGCTGCATCTTCAATAACTATAAGTCCCTTTTTCTTTGCAATATCCATAATAACATCCATATCACAAAGCCGCCCATTTAAATGCACTGGTAAAATTGCTTTTGTTTTTGGAGTTAAAGCTTTTTCAATAAGATTAGGATCCATATTAAAATCTCTGCCAACGTCAATTAACACCGGCGTGGCGCCAGTTAAATAAATTGTAGAAATAGTTGCTATAAAAGTATGAGCAACAGTAATCACTTCATCGCCAGGACCAATGCCAGCGGCTTGCAAAGCAACATCAAGCGCTGAAGTGCCGGAATTAACGCCTACGGCATATTTAGCGCCAATAAATTTCGCAAAATTTTCTTCAAACTCCCAAAGTTCTTCACGGTTGACAATAGCGCCTTTTGAAAGCGTCTCGTCAAAAGCCTTGATAAACTCTTCTCGATGATCAGCATATTGTTTTTGTGGATTAACAAATCTTACTCTATAAGACATATTAATTATATAATACTACCTTATTAAAAAATTAAAAATTAAGAATTGATATTTAAGAATTAAGGCTATGTATTTTTATGTCTGCTAAACCAAAGACGCAATCTTTGAAATCCTTCTTTTATGTTTTTTGGTTCGCCGGCAAAAGAAAATCTCAAATAACCTTCGCCACTTGGACCAAAAGCCGCGCCTGGAATTAAAATTACACGCGCTTCTTTTAAAATTTTTACCGCTAAATTAAAAGAATCAATTTTCGGATATTTATACTTTGCCAAAATATAATAGGCCCCTTTCGGCTTTTGATATTCAAAAACATCTTTCATTTTATCTAATTCAATGCACATTAACTTTCGATTATGCTCCATTTTATTTATGAGTTCTTCTAGAGATTTTAAAGAATTATTCTCGTCTTTAAGAGCTGCAATTATTGCTTTTTGAGAAATTGCCGGCGCACAAACCGTCAAAGCATCGTGAACCTTTAACATATGATCAATAATTCCTGCGTCAGCAAAAGCATAGCCAATTCTATAACCAGTCATCCTATATTTTTTAGAAAAACTACTGCAAAGAATTACACGATCACGAATATCGCCAATTGCCGCAGCTGAAAAAAACTTAACATCATCATAAATTAAAAAATCATAAGTCTCATCAATAATTAAAACTAAATTATATTTTTTAACAATTTTTGCTAATGATCTTAATTCTTTTTCAGAAAATACTGCGCCAGTAGGATTAGATGGATTGCAAAGCAAAATTGCTTTTGTTTTTTTTGTAATTTTTTTCTCAAAATTTTTTATATCTAAACGCCAACCATCTTTCTCAATCAATGGTACAAATTTTGGTACGCCACCAAATTGAATGATTTGTTCTATTTCTGATGCGTAAGTTGGCGAAGGCAACAAGACTTCATCGCCAGGATCAATAATAGAAGCAATAGCGCAAGCCATTGCTTCCTGACAACCAACCGTAATCATTATCTCTTCTTTTGGTTTTATGTTTTTTATTTTTTTATTTTTTTCTAAATCTTTTGCAACTAATTCTCGCAATTCATTTATGCCTGGTTCAAGAGTATAAAAAGCCGTGCTTAATTCACCCAAAGCTTTTTGAGCAGCTTTTTTAATAAAACGCGGCGTATCTAAATAAGGAATTCCTTGCCCAAAAGAAATAATCTTTTTTTCGTACTTTCGTAAATTTGATTTTTCCTCTAATGCATCTGCCAAAATAGACATCTCTTTAATGGGCGAGATGACAATTTTCTGAACTCTTTTAGAAATATTTTTTGTTCTAAACTTATGGCCAGCAGTTTCTATAACAGATCTTGAATTTTTCATAATTTTTCTTTTAATGTTTATAATTTATTAAAACTAAAGCCTTATATAGCAAGGTGAGTTATCTTTATAAGTTTCCAAGATAACATCTCTAACTTTATCAGGATCGCTGGCAATATAAGTTTTCATATTTTGAAGATTTTTTAGAGTTTTTATGTCTTCATCCTCAATCACCATATTGTGAGAAAATCCAAGAAAACGGTAACTAGTTGAACCTTTTACTCCAATAATTTTTACATTAGCGTTATGAAGGCAAACTGCATTTCGCACCATTTCATAAGGCCTGAAAACAACAAAATTGATCATTGAATAAACATAAGGCTTTAAACCAGAAAGCGCCATAGCGGCCGCAATAATCATAGTTGATTGTTCGGTAACGCCCAAATTCAAAACCTTAAATTTATTTTTAGGATCGTCTAAATAATTAAATCCGACATCAGGATAAAGAACAACAATATTCGGATCGTTTTCCGCTAATTCATTTAGCGTTTCCACAAAAACTCTTCTTGTATCTTTTACTTTTATTATTTCAGACATTTGATTCTAACTCTTTTAACGCCCTTTGATATTCATCTTCCGATGGCGCTTTATAATGATAAACATTATTTCCTTCTATAAAACTTACTCCTTTACCTTTGATAGTCCTTGCAATAATTACTAATGGTTTTTCTTTATTGACTTGCGGTTCAATTAAAGCTTTTTCTATTTGTTTATAATTATGACCGTCAATTTCTCTTACTTCCCAATTAAAAGATTCCCATTTTGCTTTTAATGGTTCAATATTTAAAACATCTTCTACTTTTCCCATTGCCTGCAAACCATTCGCATCAATCATCACTGTAAGGTTATTAAGATTGTGATGAGCGCCAATAAGCGCTGATTCCCAAGTCGTGCCGCAATCCATTTCTCCGTCTGACATTAAAACATAAATTTTGCCGTCTTCGTTTTTTAATTTTTTAGATAAAGCAAAGCCAACCCCAAAGGGCAAGCCAAAACCCATCGATCCGCCAGCCGCCGGAATTTCAGGAATAATTGGTTCTATCAACCCGATAAATTTGCTCCCCGGCTGGCAAAAACTATTTAATTCTTCTTCGGTAATTCTACCTTTTCGCCATAAAAAATAGTAAAGCGAAGCGGCTGCCCAACCTTTACTCAAAACAATTTTATCTTTATCTAAATTTATTTTTTCAAAAACAACAGTTAATAAATCAATGCAACTCAAATTGCTGCCAATATGACTTGTCTGAGCTTTATAAATTAATTCAATTACTTTTTTTCTTGCCTCAGTGGCAATTTTCTTATAATCAGAAGAGTCAGTCATAAATTAAATATAACATAAAAATCGACAAAAGAGAAAATTAAAGAGAAATTTTCAAAAAATTTTTAAAAGAGTCCTCCAAATAATTTTTAAGTCCGTTAGAAAAGACATTTCTTTAATATATTTCATTTGCAAGCGAACTTTTTCTGGTCTAATTTTTTCTAAATAAATTTTTTCTGTCTCTTCAAAAGTTTTTGCGTCTTTTAAAATTTCTGCTTCGTTAATGTCCCAAAGTGACGAATAATCAGTCATTCCCGGTCTAACTGAAAAAACAATTTTTTCTTCTCCTTGATAAAGCTTAGCATATTCTGGCACTTCTGGCCGTGGACCAACTAAACTCATTTCTCCTTTTAAAACATTAATTAATTGCGGAAGCTCGTCAAGTTTATGTCTTCTTAAAAATCTACCGATTTTTGTCACCCGCGGATCACCTTCTCTTGTTGAAGGACCGCCAATCTTATCAGCACCAACAATCATTGTTCTAAATTTATAAATTTTAAATTCTTTAAAATCTTTTCCCACTCTCACGCCGCGATAAAAAACCGGTCCTGGCGAAGTCATTTTAATAATAATTGCAACAACCAGAAAGAAAGGAGACAAAATTAAAAGCCCCAAAAAAGAAAAAATTATGTCGAAAAAACGCTTGATCATTAGTTTATGGTTATAAGGATTCGCTACTCGTATCGTTATTAGGCGTAGTTAAACGTCTTTTATTTTTAATTAAAGCTTCTAATTGGTTTGTTTGTTTTTTGTTCCATAAAAACTTTTAACCTTAAAACATTATATTATACCATCCGCGAAGCCCAATAACTTTAAACTATACTAACCGCCATACCCATCAACCTTAAACTATAATTCTTATTAATCCACCGAACGATCCTAAACCATACGCAAAATGTCTGATGAAAAACGCCACCATTAAAAAAGGAATTAATATAAGCGATTTTTCTTTCTTTGCGATTTTAAATGAAACTACGATTGTGATTACAAAATATAAAATTAACATAGCCAATAAAAGCCAGAGAAAAATTTTGAAAAATATTCCCAAAATTATGCCCAATAAAATTACTGAAAAGAAAAATAAAGGGACCAAATGACTTAAAGAAAAAATTTTAACTTTAAACTTTAAAGGGTAAATCGTCCAAAAACCATCTATAACATTATGTTTAAAAAAATCTTTAAAATTTGATTTTGGATAATAATAGATAACGATATCCGAAGCTAATAAAATTTTCCCGCCAGCTTTTCTCAAGCGCATATTAAATTCCATGTCCTGGCTTCTGGTCATTTTTTCATTAAAAAGCCCAATCTTTTCAAAAACTTCCTTTTTATAAAAACAACCAAAAGCCGTATCCGCAAAAACCGGCTTATCAACGCCTGTTCTAAAAGATCCGCCGCCACCAAATTTATTAGAAAGACAAAGGGCAATCGCCCGCGCTGATAAAGAATCATTTTTTGGCATTGCTTTAGCAATTCCGCCAACGCAATCAGCGCCATATTCAAAAAGATATTTTATAGATTTTGAAACAAAATCTTTATTATATTCTGCATGCGCTCCTAAATGAGAGACAACATCTCCTTTTGCGTTTTTTATGCCAATATTCAAAGCATAAGGAGAAGTTTTATTTAGATTGTCTAATAAAAAAATTTTGACTTTTGAATTTTGACTTTTAACTTTCTCTACCATCTCTCTTGTTTTATCTTTTGACATCCCATCAACAACTAAAATTTCCAACTTATCTTTCGGATAATCTTGGTTGATTAAAGAATCTAAACATTTTCCAATAAATTTTTCTTCGTTCCGGCAAGGAATAATAAGAGAAACAAAGGGTAAATTATTTTCTTTAAGATTTTCCATAGTTTATTTCAAAAATTTTAACGCTAATTTTTGAGTTTTTGAAGGAAATTTTTTCAACCATAAAAATAACTTCTTTTTTTGAATTTTTGAATAATCCAATTTTTCAAAATTAATTTTTAATTTCCCAAAAGAGGCTAAATAAAAGGTATCGAGAAGCGCTTTTTCAGGAAAAGCAATGTAAATTCCCTTTTGAGAAGAAAATCCAAAGAATAATTCTTTTTTTATTTTTCGATATTCAATTTTTGTTTTTTCTATCGCTATTTTTTTTGTCTTTAGAGAAGTAGCAAAAGAAAGAACATAGGGAATCTGGCTTAAAATTCCCCATCGAGACAAGGCTGACTCAAAAGAAAGATAAGAAGGAAAATAAATTTGATTAGCTATTTCTTCTATCTCAAAAATTTTTTCTGGTAAAAAATAATAATTTCGCTGAATCCTTTTTAATTGTCCAGCTTTCACTAATCTTGAAACTACAACTTTTAAACTCTCTTTTTTACCTGGCCAGATTTTTTCAAAATCTTTCAAGGTAAAATAATTTTTCTCTGTCTCTTTTAATTTTTCTAAAAATTCTTCATTCATTTTATTAGTTCGTCAACGGCTTTTTGAAAATCTAAAGGAAGATATTTATTAAGTGTCTGCTTCAAGAATTTTTTCTCTATTTTTACTTTTGGTTTTTTAAAAGGATTTTTTAATTTTTGACAAATAAACCATAAGTCAAAAAGATCTCTCGGTTCTTTCCTGTCTTTTAAGGCTTTTATTTTAAGTCTTTTAATCCTTTCTAAAGAAAATACATAAAACAAAACCTGAAAATTAACGGTTGGAGAAATTAAAAGCCGCGGCTCGTAACCATTTTTAACGATTTTCTTTCTTGCTTCAATTTTAATCAGGAAAGGCAAAGATAAATAATTTACATCAATCTTAAGTTCTGCTAAAAATGTAAAACGTTTATTGTATAGATCAGTAATCTTAAGATCATATTTTTTCTCAATATTTTTTATAGTTGAACTAAAAAGAGAAAAAGAAGTTTTTCTTCTTAAGCAAAAATCCATATCGTCTGAAAAGCGAGGAGAACCATAGGCAAGCCGCAAAGCAGTTCCGCCGCCAAAAACCAAAAAATCTCCCAAATCACTTTGAGAAAGTTCTTTCAGCACTATCATTTCCCAATATTCCCTAACAATTCGATCAACGCTAATTTTTAATTTTCGAGATAAATCTCGGGCTAAGCTTTCTTCCATAATTCTTGAAAGTTAACAATTTTGTTAACTTTCAAGAATTTTACTTTACCGAAGAAATTTTGTCAAATAATTGTAAAAAATTCTTTTTTTTGCTTTTTTTATCTATAAAATTTTTGTTATAAGGAATACAAACATGAAGAATCTCCACGCCATCTAGGCCGTCATCTCGCGCTAGGTCTTTTACTAAATAGTTTTTATAAAATTTAGCTATTGCTTGACCAACTTCACCATAGCCCAAAATTCCAATTTTTTTAAATTTCCTCATTATTAAATAATTATTTTTTTAATACCCAGAAATCAACATACAATAATTTTTCGCGTTTTTCAATTTTGAAGCCAACTTTCCTCATAACTTCTTCTACGTCTTTTATAGTGTGTTTTCCGTCGCCAATTTCCCATTCATGATAAGGATCAATCCAAATTTTCCTTTTGATGAAGCGGCGGTAAAAAGCGCCCGGACTACAGAAACCAGTAGGAATTCTAAAGGTTTATATGTTGGAGTCATTAACAAAAAGTAGCTCGCTCGGTGAGGAATAGTAATTAAAGTGTAGGCGCCAGTTTTTAGATAATCAAAAATATTTTTTAACGACTTCTCTAAATCTTCAAAAGGAATATGCTCTAAGATATCAGCGGCAATTATACAATCAAATTTATTAAATAAATCCTTATTTGTTTCCTGAATTTTACCTAAATAATCTGGCTTTAACTTTTCGTTAATATCCATCGTTTGATATTTCTTGGTGAATTTTTCAAAAACATTTTTTATTGTTCCTTCACCAGCGCCTATCTCAAGCACTATTTTTGGCTTAATTTCTATAAGTTTTTTAAGAATAGCAAAATACCGATACCAATTTAAGAAATCGATTTTATCTAAGAAAATTTCTTTATTCCAATCAAATTGATCTTCAAAATTAAATTTATTCATTGCTTTTTAGCAATTACGCCGATGTTCCAGCCAGAGATATTAAATAGCGGTTTATCAAATAAATTTGATAATTCTACTCCGCAAAAAATTTTTGATTCCCAAAGTTTTCCGCAATGGTCAGCTAATAAACGGTAAGGAAAATAATAACTACCAAACCACTTTTGAGGGTCAAAACCTGCTTTTGCTAATTTATCTTTTAAAATAGGGTAATTATAAAACCGGACGTGGGTTGGATCCCATCCAAGCCAATTTTTATCTCCTTTCAATTTATGAAAAATATTTTGAACTGAATAGTTAAGAGAATGGCTATTTTGAGTGTTTATCAAAATTTTTCCGCTACTTTTTAAATGATAATTCATATTTTCCAAAAAAACTTCATCTTCTTGAATATACTCAATAACATCTTTAGCAAAAACAAGGTCAAATTTTTTATTGATTTTTATCATAGTGGCGTCCCCCAGAATAAATTCCGCTTGAGGATTCTGATTTTGATTGGCTCTTAAAATTGGCTCGGAAATATCAACACAAATAACTTTAGCTCCTTTTTCTAAAAAATATTTAGTCCAAATACCACCACCCGGTCCAATTTCTAAGATTTCTAAGCCTGAAAGGTTGGGATAAAAATAAGAAATAATTTTTTTGATAGTTAAAACTTTAATATCGTCATATAAATTTCTATGACTTTTTAGGTAAATATCCAACGCTTCTTCAGGAGTTTTTGCTTCATAGAAAGATTTAGTCGACATTGATTTTTTATTAGTTTCTTGATAATTTTAATTATTATAGTCCAGTTTTTTATTATATCAATAATTATATTAATTTGAAAATCGATGCCCTCTAAAAAATATAAAATCGGCGTGATTGGTTTAGGCTATGTTGGTGGAGCTGTGTATTATTGGTTTAATAACGTATTTGATAAACCAAAAGAAATTTTTTCTTACGATAAATACAAAAATATCGGCTCAATAAAAGAAATTAATAAGGCCGATATTGTTTTTATTTGCGTACCAACTCCTTATTATGAAAAAAGTGGCTATGACGATTCGGCAGTCAATGAATCATTAAAAATACTTACCGGCTCAAAAATCGTTGTTATTAAATCTACTATTCTGCCAGGTTCAACCGAAAAATTTCAAAAATTATTTCCGGAACATAAAATTCTTTTTAATCCAGAATTTTTGGTTGCAAAAACAGCAACCCAAGACTTTCTAAAACCAAATCGTCAAATCGTTGGTTATACTAAAAAAAGTGAAAATTCCGCCCAAATGGTTTTAGACATTCTTCCCCCGGCTCCTTTAAGCCGAATTATTCCTGCTACAGAAGCAGAAATGGTTAAATACTTTGGTAATACTTTTTTGGCAACAAAAGTCATTTTTGCCAATCAAATATATGATATTTGCGAAAAATTAAATATTAATTATGATACTGTAAAAGAATTAGCGGCAGCTGACCCTCGTATTGGTAATAGCCATTTAGAAATTTTTCACGATGGCTATAGAGGATATTCAGGAGGCTGTTTTCCAAAAGATACAAAAGCTCTTATTGATTTTGCAAAAAAACTTGGGATTAATTTTACTTTATTAGAAGAAGTAAATTGAATTAATGATTCATTAATCAAACAAGCCTCAAAACCATTAGTTAGCGTAATTATAACAACTTATAATAGGCCAGCTCTATTAAAAATAGCGATTGCAAGCGTGTTAAATCAAGATTTTAAAGATCTTGAATTAATAATTATCGATGATTTCCCAAAAGACACAAAAGTTCAAAAAATTGTAGAAGATTTTAACGATAAAAGAATTAAATTTATAAAAAATGAAAGTAATCAAGGAGGCGCTGTAAGTTTAAATATTGGCTTAAATACCGCAAATGGAAAATACATTGCTATTCTTGATGACGATGATGAATGGATTGATGAAGAAAAACTTTCACGTCAAATTAAATTCTTAGAAGAAAATCCAGATTATGTAGCAGTTGGGATAAATGTAATAGTGGTTGATTATGCAACAGAAAAAGAAATTACAAGAAGTAAAACGCCTAGTACCGATAAGATCATTCGAAAAAATTTCTTATTATCAAATCCTATTGCGCATTCATCTCTTGTTGCTCGCCGTGAAGCAATGTTAAAAGTTGGAGGATATGATCAAACTCTGCCCCGAGGGAAAGATTATGATATGCTTTTAAAATTAGGCGGGGTTGGTAAATTAGCAGTTCTGCCAAATTATTCTGTAAAATATCGAGAAAAAACGCTTCAACAAGAAAACATTTTAGCGCTTAAAGCTAAAGATGCTAAATTTACCACAAAAGTAATCTGGCGACACCGAAAAGAGTATCCCTATGCCTATAAGGCATTATTAATTAACAGTTGTAGATATCTACTTTTTACTCTTTTAAGGCCTTTTTATAAAGTTATTAAAAAATTTAAAGATTAAAGTTTAATTTCTGAAACTCTCAACGAGGCGTGAAATAAATTAGCA
>ERZ795030.6158-NODE-6158-length-10632-cov-4.831805_pt1 | contig 10632 bp, 11 predicted proteins | sample MGYA00375122_ERZ795030 | MGnify/ENA primary metagenome ERZ795030 (study PRJEB30165, sample SAMN05720146) | activated sludge metagenome | isolation source: anaerobic digester from wastewater treatment plant | place: Japan | collected 2015-04-20 ...
ATGCGGCCCCGTTCTCTTTAGTCCTTTCCGGCTCTCCGTAGCGGAAAGGAAAAGAGATGTTTCAATGGGAATCGTATGCGGACAAGTATCCGTAGCCTCCGACACCGGCAGCCCAACACAAACATACTATTTGGAGGATTGAAATGGATACGAACAAGAAGAACGGGTTTGTGCTTGTAAACGGCAGCTATCAGGAAGCGCCGACAAACGAGCTTGTAGAGAACGGCAGATGGAAGCCCGGATATGAGAACCGGCGCTTTGTGAAGCTCCACGGCTATCTGCTGGAAGTGGATGAGAAAACCTATCGTGACTACCAGCGGCAGCGCCGGAGGGAAAAGTATCTTGCCGAGGAAGCAGAACTGCACAATGAGTTTTCATATAACGCCGCTGACTGTGCTGAGTATTCCGGCGAGGAACTCATCGTCGATATTCTCACCAACGTCGAAGATGAAGTCATCCATAACATGATGGTCGAGATGGTTGCTGACGCAGTAGAGAACCTGCCAAGTAGCGACTATGACCTTATCCACGCGCTGTACTTCGATGGTTTAACGGAACGGGAGTACCAAGATAAAAGCGGACTTCCGCAAAAAACGATCAACAACCGTAGGCGGCGCATACTCAGGTATCTAAAAAAAGTTGTCGGAGATGAAAAATAAAATGGCTCAAACCCCGTTTTTTTCGGCTTTAGAAGTGAGAGGACTTTTCTTCTTTCGCCGAACCTTGACAACTTCATATACGTTTTTACAGGCACAAACCCCGCGTGATAGCGAAACAAGCCGCGCCGCGATGACAGTGGAAACACCAGAGCGATCAGCGTATAGGCTTGACCCCGGACAGGCAATCCGGGCGCGATGACAGCGCGGAAGATAATGAAACTTGCTCACGCCCGCCCACAGACTTGAGGCGGAGTCCTGTGATGTGCGCCAGCCCTACAAGCAGCGGCATCATGGAACTATGACAGTCTCGCCAGAGACGGCCTGTAAAGACCCCAGTTGTCGGGGAGGCGTGGCAAATACGACATCTATTCAACTTCTGCGGGGAAACCCGTCTTTCGTTATGGAAAGGAGAAAACATTGAATACTATCCTCTCAACTAAAGACGCATATAACCTGATGCTCAAAGAGTACCCGGACGTGCTCGACATCAATCAGATGTCCGCTGCTCTCGGCGTCAGTACGAAAACCGGCTACCAGCTTCTCCGAAACGGAGAGATCACTTGCCTCAAGGTCGGACGCAGCTATCGTATTCCGAAAGCCCACTTGCTGACCTATCTCAAAATCGGGTCTGAAGTCAGGCAGGCTATGTGAACGCGACAAACTTGAGATTACCTACCGCTTGGCATATTATGTTCTTGTCAACGGTAGGTTGTCTCCGGCTGCCAAGTAAAGGAGGTACAGATTATGGTAGCAGGACACCTACAAGAGAAAAAAGGCTTGTTTTACATCGTTCTCAGTTACAGCGACAGAGACGGCAAGCGAAAGACTAAATGGGTTCCGACAGGATTGCCTATCAAGGGCAACAAGCGGAAAGCCGAGACAATGCTTCAAGAAGCACGAAAGACCTTTGTGGCCGACTATGTTCCCGTCGCGGAGGATATGCTCTTTGTCGATTACCTCACCGAATGGCTGGAGATAGCCAAGGGGTCAGTCGCATTGACCACCTACGCATCGTATTCCTCGATGGTTAAGAATACGATAATCCCGTACTTTAAGCCCAAGGAGTTGACCCTGATTGGCTTGCAGCCGCGAGACATTCAGGAGTTCTATACCCAACAGCTCAAACGGGTTAAGGCGAGCAGCGTCATTCACTACCATGTGATAATCCATCGTGCTTTGAAGTATGCGGTCAGGACAGACCTTATCCCTACAAACCCCGCCGACAAGATTGACCGCCCCAAGATGGAACGGTTCGTCGGCAGCTTCTACGACAGCGATGAGATGAACAGTCTTTTTGAAGCAGCGGCGGGAACAAGGCTTGAACTGCCTATCCTGTTGGGCGCTTTCTACGGACTGCGCCGGAGCGAGGTCATCGGCCTTAAATGGGACGCGATTGACTTTGCCAACGAAACCATTACCATTCGCCACACCGTCACTACTTGCAACCTCGATGGGAAACAGGTATTAGTCGCTTCGGACACCACGAAAACAAAGTCGAGCATGAGAACGCTTCCCCTTGTGCAAGTGTTCAAGGAACGATTGCTCGATGTCAAGGCCAAGCAGGAGCAGAACATGAAACTCTGCGGGCGCTCATACAACAAGGATTATCTCGGATACATCTGCGTGGATGAGATGGGAAACCTCCTAAAGCCCGGTTATCTGACTACATCGTTTCCGCTGCTGCTTGAAAAGAACGGTTTGAGGAAAATCCGTTTTCACGATCTTCGGCATAGCTGCGCGAGTTTGCTGCTTGCCAATGGCGTACCAATGAAGCAGATACAGGAATGGTTAGGACATAGCGATTTCTCCACGACGGCCAATATCTACGCGCACTTGGATTTCAATTCCAAGATTTCTTCGGCACAGGCCATGATAACAGGGCTGAAAATGCCTGAGGCGCAACCCGCGATGGGTATGACCGCCGCTTTGCCGGAATGAACGGCAAAGCCAGTTCTCTCCTTAGAGTGGAGAGAACTGGCTCCGAAAAAGCAAAAATGCGATTTCCCTCAAAAAAGGGAAACCGCATGATTGCTTGGCGGAGAGGGTGGGATTCGAACCCACGTGGGATTGCTCCCAAACTGATTTCGAGTCAGCCCCGTTATGACCGCTTCGATACCTCTCCGTATCTATCTTCAACATCAATTCTCAAAGGTTTGCGCTTTGGAGAGAACTGATGGAGAGAACTCACCGTATTTTGTTTTCAACTACCCGGCAGAAACCCCGCCGTATCAAGGTTTTTCAGCCCTGCGCTTCCAAACACCGCATTTGATTTCGAGTCAGCCCCGTTATGACCACTTCGATACCTCTCCACATGAAAAAAAGATACCACATTCTTATTAAGTGTGCAATGCCCCCGGATAGAACTTGGATAGAACAGGCTGGAAAATCGCTGATATTCGAACTCCGAGAGCTAAAAAACGCCCAATTCATGCGATTTCCCGGTACATAGCTTCCACATTGGCCCACACATTTCGAGTCAGCCCCGTTATGACCACTTCGATACCTCTCCATATTCAATTTTCTGCATAAACGAGCGATTTCGAATCACTTTAACATGATTTCGAGTCAGCCCCGTTATGACCACTTCGATACCTCTCCATATTCACTTTTCTGCATAAACGAGCGATTTCGAATCACTTTAACATGATTTCGAGTCAGCCCCGTTATGACCGCTTCGATACCTCTCCAAATTTTCCATCCGGATATCAAGCCTGCCCGGAAACGAAAATGATTATACAATAAACCTTACTCGAATGCAAGCGTAACCGAAGCATAGGCGTTCGCATAGCATGGATTACCGGGTTTCGCGCGAAAGAGCCGCGCGCTGCCTGCAAATCAGTCAAGGAGGACACGATCGTGTATAAAACAACCGTGTGCGGCTGCGCGCCGAAATGGACTGCGCCGCGCTGCTGCGGGACGGCAACCGTGCCGGCGGGCGAAGCGTGCACGAGCAACGCCTGCGGCGATGTCGCGTGCGACACGCAGAGGCTCGCAACGCTCACGATGGAGAATCAGGTGTATGACGAGGGCTTTTGCCCCGCCGAAGCGCTCGCGTGCGGCACGATGTTCCCGTGCCTGGTCATGTGAGGGGAGGAAATCATATGGAAGCCTGCCAGATGGCGCTGATGAACAAGATCAGCGAATACCAGTTCGTATGCGTGGAGCTCAACCTTTATCTCGACACGCATCCCGAGGACGAGGCCGCGCGGGCGGATTACCTGTGCTACGCGAAACGCCTCAACGCGCTCATCGACGAGTACGATGAGCTGTACGCACCCCTGATGAACTTCGGTCATTCGCCGACCGAAACCGGCTGCTACGTGACGTCCCGGTGGCCGTGGGCATAAGGAGGAAGTATGTGGATCTATTTGAAAAAGCTGATGTATCCGGTCAACATCACAAAGCCCAACCCGAAGATGGCGAAGCTTCTGCTGGCGCAGTACGGCGGGCCTGACTCGGAGCTCGCCGCGGGCATGCGCTACCTCACGCAGCGCTTCACCATGCCGGACGACCGCTGCCGGGCGACTCTCAACGACATCGGCACCGAAGAAATGGCGCACTGGGAAATGCTCGGCGCCATGATTTACCAAAGCCTGCGGGGCGCTTCGTGCAAGGAGCTCGAAGCCGCGGGAATGGCGGGCTATTACACCATGCACGACCATGGCGTGTTCCCGTGCGACCCCAACGGCGTGCCGTTCACGGCTGCGTACATCGCCTGCACGGGCGACCCGGTCGCGGACCTCGTCGAGGATCTCGCGGCCGAGCAGAAGGCGCGCGCGACCTACGAGCACCTGATGGCCATGTCCGACGATCCCGCGATCGTCGATCCGCTCAGGTTCCTTCGCGAGCGGGAGGTCGTCCATTTCCAGCGCTTCGGCGAGTGTCTCAACATCGTGCAGGGCATGATGGACGGCAAAATCCGCACATGCTACGCGGGCGCGTCCATGCCGGGCTGACGCGCAAGCGTCCCGGGCGGACGGCGGTCCCAAAAAATAATCGGCGCAAACGGGCGGGCGGAGGATATCCGCCTTCCTTAATTATAACCGATGTTGCATCGGACGCCGCGCCGCGCGCCCATCGCTGCGTTTTTCGCGCGGGATTGGGTTTATGCGGGGAAAGCGTGCGCAGTTCCCGATCACCGCGAAAATATGCCGCCCGGCTGCATGCGGGCGTAAAGGCGCCTATGCGGTTGCTTTTCGCAATATTTTTCCGTACGGATGGGACGCATCCTTCTCTTGAACGATCTCCAATCTGCGCTCGGCGATCATTTTCTTAATCCGCAGGGCATACCAGCCGTCGCCGACGCCCAGCGGATATTTGCCCAGTATATCGCCGATCAGCCGCGCCATATGGAAATCCCCATCCGGCAGATTCCGAATAATGAGATGGTCGTAAAAATCTTCGGGAACAGATATGAGTTTGCCGTTTACCAGGGCGCGAAGAGGCGCGTTTTCCGTTTTCAGATCGTTCCATAATCTGCTCTGCGCGCGCTTCTCCGCGGGGGATACTTCGCGCTCCAGATGCAGAAATTTATAAAATTGTCCCGGAGGAACCTCCATCCAATCAACATAGGACCGGATTGCGTGCTCGGGAATCTCACAATACTCCGGCAGCGTAATCACACTGATTTTGCATTCGACGTTCAGCAGAGCATCAGACAGAAAAGCGAAAGCGCACGCTGAAAAAGGGGCGCTGCTCTTCCATGCGCGAATCGGCTCGCCGCGTTTTGCGCCGGCAAGCAGCTTTTCATAATCCTGCGACTGGGTGCGGAAGTATTGTTCTGCTTCGGCGTCTTTAAAAGCCGCCGACCCAAACAGCCGGACGAATTCTCTTGGCCTCGAATCGCCGTCAATCGCGTTTGAAATGTCGCCGATATCCAGGTTGAATCCGATACCAACCACATCCTGGGAGCTGCCTCCGATCGCCTCGCCCTCGAATAGCTTCTCCAATTCGGCTTTGGCCGGCTTCCCGCCAATATAGCCGAACGCGCCGCCAAGCATATTTTTTCTATCGTATCCTTTTGCCAATTTCATGGAGGCCTTCGCACTGTCGCTAAACACGACCTCAAGCATATGCCCACCGCCTGTTTATCAAATAAAGCTATGGACCCATTGTACAGCTTCTTCCGGCCCCAGCATAGGGAGCGCGGCAAAAAATGAATAAAAGCAGCATGTTTTTGCCTTAATTAACGGAAAGGGCTATCCGTACTGCCCGCACTGAACAATATGTATTTATGGTTTTGGATTGGATTGTGTTCTTGAACTCTATATGAATGACCAAAGCCTCAGGCAAACATTTGGCGTCGAATACGAGGATGCATTTGATGCGTTCTATGAGAGCCTTCCCATTCGGGATGATATGCTGTGCAGGATTGGTTTAGAGGGAACCGCTCACGTAACGCTCAGCGCGAAACCGCGCACCTATGCTTAAATAAAGTTAGACAGAATCGTCCATGCGCCCATACACGCGATGAAAATGAAAACCCAGCGTTTGACGCGCGCGAGATCGGCATGTTTGCCAAAGGCCATCCGGCCCGACCACAGCCCGAGCAGCACCCCTCCCGAAGCGGCCAGCGACCATACGAGCACCTGCGAAGTCACCAGCCCGTTGAACGCGCGGACGCCTACGGCATAGGCGTTTGTGATCAAAAAGAAGAATTGGAGCGTGCCGATGTACGCTTCTTTCGTGTCCAGCGTGCTCAGGCAATAGAGCGCCGCGGGGGGCGCGCTCACGGAAAACAGCCCGCCGAGCACCCCGGAAAGCGCGCCGGCTATGATGCCCGCGGCACGGGTGCGCGGGATGCGTATTTTATCCGCGGCAAACAGATCATAAAGGCCCAGCAGCACGAGAAAAAGGCCGAATATGACGCTTAAAACGAGCTTCGGCACGCGGGTCGACCAGGAGACGGCGAACGGCATCGCCACGAAAAAGGCAACGATGAGCCACAGAACATGCTTTGGCCGCGCAGATTTGCGGTATTGAATAAACATCGTGGAGGAAGCGAGCAGCGATAAAACCGCGCACACCGTGGAGGCGATCGGCATGTCGGGCAAAACCATAGGGAAGAACACCATCACGACCGTGGCGTAACCAAATCCGATGGCCGATTGTAAAAACCCTCCGGCCAGCGAAACCAGAACCAGCCAGACATAGGTCATATCCATGAGGGAAGCCTCCTTCGACGTATAAAGGGGTATGCAGGCAAGACGGGCTTTATTGTAAGACCTGCCCGCGTGAAAGTCAACGCAACGATGAATCGAGCCGGACGGGCGGGCAAACGGCCCGCCGGACTGTCGCCGCTTCGCCCTCAAATTCAGTTTCAAACACAGGTTAAAATCATATCCACGATTTCTTTGAGCGTTTTTGTGCCGTCAATACGAAGAACAGGACAGGAATATGCGCAAGCGCTTTGCTCGAGCAAGCCGATATCTCGCGCGGCGGCAAACTCTTTGAATTTTTTTTGCGACGCATACATATCGCCGCCTTCGCATACCCGGTCTCCCCACCGCGCATATTCCCTGTTCTCGATACGCTTCATGCGAATCTCCGTTGGTACCGTAAGAAAGACCGCGAGGTCGAATTTCGTTAGAAATTCATCGCTCCAGCCTGAAATGTCGCCGGATACCACGAACGAGCCGTGTTTCTTCATGTCTGAAATCAGCATTTCGTTTCGTTCTTCCCGTGGCCGAACGGCGGTGTACGGTATGCCGGTTTTATAAAACCAGTAATCCTCCGCGTCGAAATGGGCATAACGCAACGCAAGGGCAAGCTCGCGGCCAAGCGCAGACTTGCCGCTGCCGTTCGCACCGAGTAAGATGATGCCGCGTGGGCTGCTCAACTTCATCACTCCCCGCAAATAAAAGCTGCCTGAGCGGCAAACATAGTATATCATAAAGATCATGCTTTTATTTCGCCTATGTATGGTAGTATATTTATTGGATGAGAGAGGGGGATCGGTATGAGATTTCATAAAATCGTGGCGATCGATCAGACGGGCATCTCTGAATTTGCCGAAGCCGCGTTGTCGGCGATGTGCGATACTTTGGTGATGTATCAGGACGACCCTTCGTCCCAGAGCGAACTGATTGCGCGTGCGCAGGATGCGGATGCGGTTTTACTCTCGTGGCGGACGCGCCTATCAAAGGAGGCGCTCAACTCCCTCCCGAAGCTGAGCTATATCGGCCTGTGCTGCACTTTGTATGACGGGCCTTACGCAAACGTGGATATGTCGGCCGCCGGGCGCAAGGGTATCCTGGTCAAGGGGGTGCGGGACTACGGCGATAACGGCGTGGTGGAGTTTTTATACAGCGAACTGATAAGGCTGATGAGCGGCTCGGGAGAAGTGCGGTTTGCTCCGGAGGCGATTGAGCTCGAGGGGCTGAAGCTTGGGATACTCGGGCTCGGCACGGTGGGCAGGATGGTGGCGGATATGGGTGCGGCGTTTCGCATGGATGTGCGCTATTACAGCCGAACGCGCCGTGCGGACGCGCCGTATCCGTTTATGGAGCTTGGTGAGCTCCTGCGCGGGAGCGATGTGATCTCGGCGCACCTGCCGCGCAACGTGGTCTTACTGCGGCGGGAGCATTTTGCGCAGATGGGGCACGGCAAGGTATTGATGAACACGGGATTGCAGCCCTGTTATGAAAACGAGAGCTTCTTAGAGTGGATTGCTTCGCCGGATAATTACGCCATTATCGATGCGGGCGCGGCAACCTTGGACCAGCGCGAGCAATATGCGGCTTACCCGAACATCATTATGGGCCGCCAGGCGGTCGGCTTCACCCGCAATGCCAGAAGGCGGCTGGCGGAACGGGTGGTGCTCAATGCGCGGGAAGCGTTAACGGAGCTTGGGACGCGGAAGGAATCGCTCCCAATTCAATAAGAAACGCGCCGTACACGGGGTTGTATGCGGGGCGCGTGTTCATGCCGTTTTGCCGTTTAAAGCGCTATCTCCGGCTTCGCGCCTGAAAACGCTCCGCGTCGCCGTGAAGAACGTGGCGTGGAAAGGACTTCGCGCCCGATCCGTCATAAACGGCGTCGGGCTACGCGCGGCTGAAAAACGCCAAGAACGACAGCGCCCGACGGGGCGCTGTCGTTCTTGGTGCCGGAAGTGGGACTCGAACCCACACGGTATCGCTACCAGCGGATTTTGAGTCCGCCACGTCTGCCAATTCCATCATTCCGGCATGGAATGGATTTTAACACAATTCGTAGCGCTCTGCAACCGGTAAGTGATATAATGCGTTATAATGGTAAAAGCAAGGAGGCGTGCACATGAAGCGGATTATAGCCATTGCGATAACGGTTTTTCTCGCGCTCGCGATGCTTGCGGGCTGCTCCGCCGGCAAAAGCGCCAACGACAGCAGCGGCTGGAGCGAAGAAAACTCCGGCTGGGGCGGAGGCAGCGCCGTCGCTCCGCAGGCTCCCGCGACGGATCAGGCGGCGGATTATGATAAGGGTCTGACGGGCGGCGAGATTGCCGATTACGAGAGCCAGCGATTGACGGATGAGATGTACGGCGGCCGCAAGGTTATCCGCACCTACGACTTCGATTTGCAGACGGACGATTTCGACAACGTGCTCGCCGCCATCCAGCAGAGGCTCTCGGATTACAACGGATATTCGCTCAACACCAGCATCAGCGGCAGAAAGCCGACCGTCTACGGGGATTCCGGCCGTACCGCGAACATGACGCTGCGCGTGCCCGCCGAGAAAGCCGAGGATTTTGTCAAGGGCGTGCAGGGCCTGGGGACGCTCATGAACTTCCAGGATTACACCGACGACATCACCGACCAGTATTTCGATACGGACGCCCGCCTCCAGGTGCTCAAGGCCGAGCTTGAGCGACTGCAGAGCATACTCGTCAAGACCGACAATCTCGCGGACGTCATCGCGCTCGAGGACAGGATCAGCAGCGTCATGCTCGAGATCGAGCAGCTCACGGGCACGCTCAAAAAATACGACGCGCTGGTCGATTTTTCAACCGTAGTCATCACGCTTTACGAGGAAGCCCTCATAGAAGGCCCCGCGGCCACGAAGACCACGGGCGAGCGCATCGCGCAGGGCTTTACCGATTCGCTCTACGGGGTGGGCACGTTCTTCACCAACCTGTTCGTGTGGTTCGTCAGTTCCCTGCCGGTGCTTGTGGTGCTCGCCGTCGTCGCGCTGGCCGTGATCCTGATCGTGCGCGCTTGCGGCAGGCGCAGCGCCAACAGGAGGGCCGCCGAGGCCGCGAAAGCAGCCGTGCGCCAGCAGGCGCTGTTTGAAAAGGAAAAGGCCGCCTACCTCGCGCAGCAGAAGGCGGAACAAAACCAGGATAACGCATCGGAAACCAAGGAGGATGCCGGCAATGAAGTCAGGTAAAGCTAAAATAGCAATCGTGCTCTGCACGCTGCTGCTCATCGCGTTCGTCGCGGGCGCGTGCAAGTCCGAGGAGCAGATCGCCCAGGACAACACCGAGAAGCCGACGGTCATTTCGCCCGATGTGAACATCACGCAGCAAGCGCCCGAGGAGCCGGATGTGCTCAACGTTTCCGGCTCGGGCAAGGTCGTGCTCACGCCGGACACCGCGACCTTCTATGCGGAGATCTACACCGAGGCCAAGGAGCCTGCCCAGGCGCAGGGCGACAACGCCGCCGTGACCGCGGCCGTGACCGCCGCGATACTCGCCGCGGGCGTCGCGGAGAAGGACATTCAGACCTACAGCGTCAACCTGAGCGAAATCTACAACTACGAAAAGACCCCCTATGTGATCACGGGCTATTCGATGACGACCACGCTCCTCATCACCGTGAAGAACATCGACAGCACGGGCAAGGTCATGGGCGATGCCATCGCGGCGGGCGCGACCGGCACGAGGGGCCTTTCGTTCACCGTGTCCGATACGAGCGGCGCGTACCAGAAAGCGCTGCAGGCCGCCGTTGCGGACGCCGCGGGCAAGGCCGAGGCCATGGCCGAATCGCTCGGCGTCACG
>ERZ795030.6165-NODE-6165-length-10625-cov-3.902271_pt1 | contig 10625 bp, 6 predicted proteins | sample MGYA00375122_ERZ795030 | MGnify/ENA primary metagenome ERZ795030 (study PRJEB30165, sample SAMN05720146) | activated sludge metagenome | isolation source: anaerobic digester from wastewater treatment plant | place: Japan | collected 2015-04-20 ...
GCTGGATACCGCAGATTACAATGAATCTCGGCTTTATAATAAACACACTTGGGAAGATAGCCGTAATAATTGGTTTATTTATGGCAACTTCTTTTGCGTGGGTTGTTTATTATGGTGAGTATCACATGGTTGAGTCCCTTCTGATTTCGTCACTATTGCCAATCGTTCTGGGAGTTGTTATGGTGTTGTTTACACGCCATCGCAAAAAGAGCATAAATATGCCCGATAGATATTTAATAGTATCGGTAGCATGGCTATATATCGGAGTAATAGGAGCTTTACCTTTTTTTATTTCAGGTTATATTCCAAATTTTATTGATGCCTTTTTTGAGTCTGTTTCGGGATTTACCACAACAGGTTGTACGATATTAACAGATATTGAAGCATTACCATACTCACTGCTTTTTTGGCGAAGCTTGACACACTGGATTGGTGGAATGGGAATTATAGTATTAGTAATTGCAGTATTCCCAATGTTTAAAGTGTCTGGTTATCAAATATTTTCACTCGAAGCATCAGGTTTGTTAAACCAAAAGCTAAAGCCACGTACAACTGATATTGCTAAGTTATTGTGGATTATATACATATCTATTACAGCTATTCTTGTTGTGCTGTTGTTAATAGGTGGCATGAACTTGTTTGAAAGCCTATGTCACGCCTTCGGAACACTTGGAACGGGCGGTTTTTCAACTAAAAACGCAAGTATTACAAACTATTCGAGCTTTATTCAATACACAATTGCGACATTTATGGTGCTGTCGGGTGCTAACTTCACTCTTTATTACTCTCTGATTAAAGGCGATTTTAAACGTATTTTTAACAACTCGGAATTAAAATTTTATTTATTGATAATAGGTTTTGTAACACTGACAATAACCCTTGTTCTGTTTTTTAAAAACAATTTGGGATTAGAAAGCTCTTTTCGACATTCGTTTTTTCAAGTTGCATCAATAATCACCACAACTGGCTATGCAACAGCCGATTACCTGCAATGGCCCACACAAGCGTGGATTCTTTTGTTCTTACTTCTTTTCGTGGGAGGCTGTGTAGGCTCTACATCAGGCGGGATAAAAGTAATACGACATTTGGTTGTGTTAAAATATTTAAGAAAGCACGTATCTAACTTGATTCATCCAAATGCGTTGGTTTCGGTAAAAATCAACAAAAAAACAGTACACGATCACCAGGCACAAGCGGTTATTATGTTTATAATGCTTTACCTTACTATTTTTGCGGCAGGGTATGTAATTATGTCAATTTTAGGGTTAGATATGCAAACATCATTAGGCTCTGTTGCAGCATGTTTGGGTTGTGTCGGACCCGGAATAGGCACGGTTGGACCCGCTGCTAACTTTTTTCATATACCCGAATTTGGAAAGATTACCCTAAGTATCCTTATGATTGTAGGCAGACTTGAACTGTTTACGTTTATGATTATTTTAATGCCAAGCTTCTGGAGGAGCAATTAGCAATGAACAATTAACAATGTAAAAAAGGTAACTGACTTAATTTATTCCGATTAAATCAATTACCTTTTCAAGCAATAACCCAACTTTGAGTTTTATTTCAAATTGTCTTCTGTTTTCTTAATAAACCATTGTATTACATACAAACTCCCCAAAATGAGTATGGGCCACAACAGTAGGTTTATTATTTCAGGTAAATATGTCATAATGATAATGTTAAGTGTTAGTATAATTCTGCTTCGTTATTTATCTCCTCCAAATCAATTTTCTTACGACTGATTGCTCTCCATGCAACCCAAATATAAGCTATAACCACTGGTATAAATAGCGATACATAGCTCATTACTTTTAGAGTATAAGGACTTGACGAGGAATTGTAAATCGTTAGCGAGTAGTTCAAATCTGTTGTTGATGGATAAAACGCTGTGTTGTTGTATCCTGCAATTAATAACAAAGCAAGTACAGTTAGGACGGTTCCTCCACCAGAAAACCAAAACGCTTTGTCACTCAATTTAAAAATACCTAAATATATTCCAAATAGAACTAATAAAACTCCAACAACGAAAATTACTGAAACTAAAGGCATTTCTATAAAGTTTGTCAAATATTTATTTGCCTGCATAAAAACATCTCCTGTAACGGGGTCAACTGCAAAACCATCTCGTAAAAGCAACCAGATTACAAAAGGCAGGAACACTAACAAGAAAGGTATTACGTTGATAATAAGTTGCTTTTTTATTCTTCCTTTTATCGCATCATTATCAACGGAATATAGGAAAAATAGAGCTCCTAAAATCCTGGCAAGGAAGAAAACTGAAAGCCCAAGCAGAAGATTATGCGGATTTAAAGCTGCTTCTAATCCATGCGCTGCGCCTGTCCATTGCGAAATCACAACTGACTTTTGACCATCAATATTGGTTATATTCATTTTCTCGACCAAAAACTCACTTCCTGTAAAGAATGTCGCAACAGCTGTGCCTAACAAAATAGTGCCTAACAATCCGTTTACTATTAAAAAAATATCGTAAATTTTTTGCCCTAACAAGTTGTTCGCCTTGGATCTAAATTCATACGAAACTGCCTGGATTACAAATGAAAACAGTATTATTATCCAAACCCAATATGCTCCTCCAAAACTCGTAGAATAAAAGAGAGGAAAAGATGCAAAAAATGCCCCGCCGAAAGTTACCAATGTTGTAAAAGTTAGTCCCCATTTTCTTCCTAAAGCACTAACAAGCATATTTTTTTCGCTTTTGGTTTTTCCTAAACTGTAAATCAATGTTTGACCTCCTTGAACAAACATTAAGAAAACTAATATTGCTCCTAACAGTGATACTATTAGCCACCAATATTGCTGTGTGAAAATATATGAATTAAACATGACTATTTTTCTCCTTTTACTTTAGGTCCTGATTTTATTTGACTTATCATAATACGTATCTCGGCAATCACAAGTATGGATAGTGTAATTGCAAACATCCAAAAAGTGATTTGAACTACGCTTGAATCAATATGCGACACAGCAGCCATTGTAGGCATAATATCTTGAATAACCCATGGTTGACGACCCAACTCAGCAACAACCCAGCCAGCTTCAGACGCAACATATGCTAAAGGAATTGTGAACAGCGATATTATCAATAACCATTTATGTTTTGTTATTTTGTTTTTATATAACAGATATATGTGTAACGCAAATAACAAAAGGAAAAAGAACCCTAACCCTACCATTATTCTAAAACTGTAAAATGCAATGGGTACATTTGGTATAAGGCTTTTAACATCGTTAAAATAGCCATACCCGAAATATTGAAAATTATCTTTTAAAACTGTTAGTTGAGTATTGGCTTCATTAGTATCTTGAGCCTCTTTGGCTTTGGTGTAAGCTGCAAGAGCATTTATTGCAAGTTTTCCACGATCAATTTTCTCTTGTGCAGAAAGAGCAATACTTTTTGTGCCGTCCTCTCCTACAATTTCATAGCCACCCTCAATAAGATCTTTTATTCCAGGAACGTAAGCGTCTGTACTTCTATATCCTAAAAAGCTAAGTAGCTTTGGTATCTCAATTTTCATTATATGCGGGTCCTTGTCATCATCGTATTCTTTGCCAGGTGTGAGTACTCCAACAGCTATTAACCCTGCACTAAACTCCCCCTCATACAATCCTTCCATAGCTGCAAGTTTCATTGGCTGTTTTTGTGCTACTTGATATGCACTTCCATCTCCCGTCCAAACAAGAAAAACACCTGACATTATCCCAAATATCGATGCTACCGCAATACTTTTTTTAGCTAAAGCAATCTCACGTTTCTTCAGTATATACCACGAACTAACACCTATAACAAAAATAGAAGCAAAAACATATCCCGATGTTATTGTGTGTAAAAACTTATTGATAGCAATGGGCGAAAAGAGAACTTCCCAAAAGTTCAACATCTCGTTACGCGCGGTATCGGGATTGAAATGCATACCTGCAGGAAACTGCATCCAGCCGTTGGCAACGAGAATCCACAGTGCTGAAAGGCTTGCACCAAATGCAACTAACCAAGACGAAAGTAAATGGAACCTTTTGTTCACTTTATTCCAACCAAAAAACATTACAGCAATGAATGTCGATTCAAGGAAAAAAGCCATAATACCTTCAATGGCAAGCGGTGCACCAAAAATATCGCCAACAAACCACGAGTAGTTGCTCCAGTTTGTGCCAAATTCAAATTCGAGAATAATTCCTGTGGCAACGCCGATTGCGAAATTAATTCCAAATAGGGTCATCCAAAACTTGGTTATTCTTTTCCACTCTTCTTTGCCTGTCCTTACATATATTGTTTCCATAATAGCTACAATATACGACAGCCCTAAAGTCAATGGAACAAATAGCCAGTGATACATTGCGGTGAGCGCAAACTGCGCACGACTCCAATTCACTAACGAAAAATCAAAATTTTCCATGATATGTTATTTGTTTACTGATTTCGTAAGGTTTTCAATAACGTGTTTGCTACGTTCATCATCGTTATCGAAATTGTTTTTTAAATAGTTGGGGAAAAATATTAGCTTCAATATTAAAAACATTATAACTAATTTGATAGTAATGAGTAGCCACAATCGCTTTCCGAGCTTACCCATATTTTTAAAGCCGTCAAAATATAAGTGCCACGCTTTCGAGAAAAAACTCTTTATACTCATGTTTTTATGTTTGATACAAAGTAACAATCATACTCACAAATTGTTGCAAGTTTTATAATTTTTTGATAATATTTTGCGCGAAAATTTAATAGAAGAAGAGGTAAAACTGTTGATTATTATTCAATATCCTGATTTTTTTCTAAGTGTTTTATCAGATTATTAAAAAATAGAATTCTTAATACAAATCCATCTGATGTAAAGTTCGTGGTTACAAAGCTTTCACCACTTTCTATTGTCCAAATACGTTCCCAAATTTTATTTTCTAATTTTAAATCCTCGTTGTCCGATAGAGCTTTTCGTTGTTTGTCATCATCTCCATATATTTTGTGAATCATATTAATGACTTTTGCAATAGAATCCACGGAAGGTTCAATGTTTTTAGAATAAAATTTCACATTGATCGGATTACTGCCTGTAAAACTGTGTTTATCGAAAAAAACTCGAAGTTGAATAGTGTCAAAACAATCCAACTCTATCCATGGTAACTGCTGTTCGTATACCGCCACGAACATCGATTCCGTCTCTTCATACTTAACTTCCTCGTAGTCATCATGAAAGAATGAAACAATATCATAGGTGAAAAGCTCAAGAATATTTTTTGCCCTACTTGATTTATCGAAAAAACCCATGTTATTTTTTTCTTACAATTTTATAGTACACCAGACACCTTTTTTAAATAACGCATAAACGATTATTAATGTTCCAAAAGTTGCGATTTTTTTTGATAAAAATAGCAAATTTTATGTATACAAGTAACATTATTTGTATAAAAATACACATTAAATTATACTCTACTTTTGTAAATTGAATAAAAATTAATACCAAATAAACATGTACTACTAAATCTTATTAATCAATCAAATACATACTATTAGTAATAGCTTGTCCATATTCAAGTGAATACTTATTGAAAAAATAGTATTTTTGCCACTTTGATAACTATATAATTTCATGGCACAAAAAACGGCTATTCCAAAAGGCACACGCGATTTCAATCCCACCGAGATGGGACGACGCAACTATATTTTTGATGAGATTAAAACGGTTTATCGTCTATATGGCTTTGAACCCATCGAAACCCCAAGCATGGAGCTTTTATCTACACTTTTAGGTAAATATGGCGAAGAGGGTGACAAACTGCTGTTTAGAATTTTAAATTCTGGCGATTTCTTAAAAGACGTATCCCAAGACGACTTTGCGGCAAAAGATTTGACAAAAATATCGGGATTGATGTGCGAACGTGGCTTACGCTACGACCTTACCGTTCCCTTTGCACGATACGTTGTGCAACATCGTAACGAAATAGTATTTCCTTTTAAACGCTACCAAATACAACCTGTTTGGCGCGCCGATAGACCTCAAAAGGGTCGCTATCGCGAATTTTATCAATGTGATGCCGATGTAATAGGCTCTGACTCACTTATTAACGAAGCCGAGTTTGTTATGATAATGGACACATTGTTTAGCAACTTGGGCATTCGAACAAATATAAAAATCAACAATCGTAAAATATTGTCAGGCATGGTGTCGCTGATAAACAGAGACGAAATGCTGACAGAAATAACCACAGGTATCGATAAACTTGATAAAATTGGAATTGATGGCGTTCGTAATGAACTGATAGAGAAAGGAATGACAGATAGTGAGTTTGAAAAAATCAAACCTTTGTTGACTCTTAGTGGTGACAATCGCAACAAAATTGAGGTTATGCGAAATACATTCAAATCCATTTCTGAAGGTCAAAAAGGAATTGATGAAATTGAAGAAGTTTTGAATTTACTAAGCAGCTACAATTTCAATAATCGGTTTGAGTTTGACCTATCGCTTGCACGCGGGTTAAATTACTATACAGGTTCTATTTTCGAAGTTAAAGCCGTTGATGTAGAAATTGGCAGTTTGTGCGGCGGTGGACGTTATGACGATCTTACAGGAATATTTGGGCTTGAAGGAGTTTCTGGTGTAGGAATTAGCTTTGGTGCCGATAGAATTTACGATGTATTAGAGGCTCTCAATCTGTTTCCCGAATCGGTATCGCACTCTGTAAAAGCAATGTTTGTAAATTTTGGCAATAACGAAGCGCAATACTGTTTACAAAAAGCTACGCAAATTAGACAATCTGGAATTGCTGTTGAAGTATATCCGGAATCTGCGAAAATGAAGAAACAGATGTCATACGCTGACTCAAAAAAGATACCTTTTGTGATTTTTGTAGGAGAAAATGAAATGCAAAACAATTTGTTTACCATAAAAAACATGATTAGTGGCGAACAAAAAACAGTCAATTTTGATAATATCATTGAAATATTGAAACAAAATTAAAACCTTAACATAATATTATGGATAACACACATTTTATATCCCCAGAAAACCTTGATTTTCATTTAATTGAAGAAATCATCGAAAACGATATGCAACTGGCTTTGTCAGATGAAGCCATTCAACGCATTACACGTTGTCGCGAATATTTAGACAAAAAAGTAGAATCACACCCCCACCCCATATATGGTGTAAACACAGGATTTGGTTCACTTTGCAATGTTAGCATTTCAAAAGAAGACCTTACTGCATTGCAAAACAACTTAGTAATGTCACATGCTTGCGGTACGGGCAATATCGTTAATCCCGAAATAGTTCAACTTATGATGCTTTTGAAGATTCATGCACTATCGTTAGGACATTCGGGCGTACAGGTTAAGACCGTACAACGTTTAATAGACATGTACAACAATAAAATTTACCCTGTTGTGTATGAACAAGGCTCATTAGGCGCTTCTGGCGATTTGGCTCCACTTGCACATATGTGTTTACCTCTTTTAGGTTTAGGTGAAGTTGTTTATAACGATGAAATCCACGATTTTGCAGATTTAATGGGTGAATTTAATTGGGAACCTATTGAACTGAAAAGCAAAGAGGGTCTTGCTCTACTTAATGGAACACAATTTATGAGTGCTCACGCTGTTCACTCCCTATTGCGCTGTTTCCGTTTGATAAACTATGCCGATATTATTGGAGCATTGTCACTTGACGGATTTGACGGACGCATAGAGCCGTTTTTTGAGCATTTGCACACCATAAGACCACATAAAGGTCAGTTGGAAACAGCCGAAAATATCAGAGCTATATTAGAAGGCTCGGAAATAATTGCACAGCCGAAAAAACATGTTCAGGACCCGTATTCATTCCGCTGTATGCCGCAGGTACACGGCGCAACAAAAGACACTTTGAAATATGTTGCAAACGTTGTTCTTACAGAAATTAATTCGGTTACAGATAATCCTACCGTTTTCCCCGATGAAGACCAAGTACTTTCCGGTGGTAATTTCCATGGACAACCCCTGGCATTAGTACTCGATTTTCTTGCAATAGCAATGTCAGAACTTGCAAATATTAGCGAAAGACGTACCGCACAATTGATACTCGGGTTAAGAAGACTACCCGAATTTTTGGTTGCCAATCCTGGGTTGAATAGTGGATTTATGATACCTCAATATACTGCAGCAGCTATTGTTAGCCAAAACAAAGGGCTTTGCATGCCTGCATCGGTTGATAGCATTGTCTCCAGCAATGGACAAGAGGATCATGTAAGTATGGGTGCAAACGCAGCAACAAAACTTGTTAGAGTAATTGACAATGTTGAAACTGTTTTAGCAATTGAGCTATTTAATGCTGCACAAGCTGTTGAGTTCAGAAAACCACTGAAAACATCGCCATATTTGCGTAGGTTCTTAACCCAATACCGTTCGTTTGTTGAGTCGGTACAAAATGATAAGGTAATGTATACCGAAATAGAAAAAAGTGTTCAGTTTTTAAGTAGCGGACGCTTTAGCTACCTTGAAGAATAGTTAAAAGTTGAAAGTTTATAAAGTCGAAATGGCGGTGTCTCATAAGTGCCCAACTGCTGCGTTACTTCGATATTCGGGCTCAGTCACGTACTTCATGTACGCTCCTTCGCCCTCAATCTCAGCGCCTTGCATTTGGACACTTCTGAGACACCTTACCATTTTTTTTGTTAAATGAGACTTTTGAGACAGCCTCATGTTATATCTCGATTTTAAACTTAATAAAGTCAATCGCCACAAACTTTTATCTTTTAACTCTATTTAATCCGTGTGCTCAGTGTTCAAATTTCTTTATTTTCTTCCGAAATCAGCAGGTATTTCGCCCCACGCTTCGGTTTGCCATTTTAATACTTTATTGGAATATTCGTTGTTAGCAAGCCAAAACTCAGCTCTGTCAATAAGTTCAAATAGTTGTTGATTTTCGTAACTCTTAAATAGTTTTGTTTTAGCTTTTTTCTGCTTTATCCAAATCATTGCATTCCGAGAATCGCTGTAAATGGGTAAATCTATGCCGTGCTTTTTGCAGTATGCAAGGGCGTGCACAATTGCTAGAAACTCCCCCACATTATTTGTTCCTTGCTTAAATGGACCTTGATAAAAGAGTCGTTGTCCTGTTTTTACATATACACCTTGATACTCTAAATCGCCAGGATTACCACTACAAGCAGCGTCAACGGCAATTGAGTTGACAATATAGTCGCTAACGTTACCCTGTTGCGATATTGATGGCTGTCCGACATATTTATTAAAATCGTTTTCATACGCTTCGCGTGCAGCATCAAGGCTTTCAAAACCTTTATATTTTGCATTTTCGTATCCATGAACTTGATCTTTAACCTCACTCCAAGTTTCATAAATACCGGGTATCCTGCCTACCCATACAACATAATATTTTCTTTTCGATTTAGCCATATGCCTTGATATCAACTATTTGCTTGTATTGCAAAAGCAACACTTCAATTGTTTTGGATTTAAAAAACCTAGTTATATCAACCTAAAATTATACCCACAATTGTTGCTGACATAAGCGATGCCAAGCTGCCACCAATAAGTGCTCTAATACCATATCTCGATAAAAACTCACGTTTATTTGGTGCAAGTGAACCAATACCACCAATTTGTATCCCTATACTAGCAAAGTTTGCAAAACCACACAGCATATAGGTAGCCATTATAATTGACTTAGTTTCAGCAAATGCTCCACTTGCCTTTAAAGAAGCTAAAGAAGTATATCCCACAAACTCACTCGCAATAAGTTTTTCTCCTAAAAGTTGCCCCATAAGTGTCATATCTTGAGGATTAACCCCAATTGCCCACATTAGTGGCGACAATGAATAGCCTAAAATAAACTGTAAATTTAGTTCAGTATAGCTACCATCTGTAAACGAAGCTATTACACCATTAAGATTAGTAAATGAACCAATTTTAACTAATATATAATTAAACATTGCTATAAAAGCAAAAAAAACAAGTAGCATTGCCCCTACATTTGCTGCAAGTTTCAGACCTTCTACTGTTCCGTTTGACATAGCATCTAAGAAGTTTGATCCAACTTTTTCTTTGGTCACTTCTGCTTTCACTTCAACCTTTTCGGTCTGCGGTACTATTATTTTCGATATTACAACGGCTCCTGGAGCAGCCATGACTGAAGCCGTTAAGAGGTGTTTCGCGAATAGCAGTCTTTGTAAGGGGTCGTCACCACCAAGGAAGCCAACATATGCAGCAAGAACACCTCCTGCAACAGTTGCCATTCCCCCTACCATTACCAAAAACATCTCTGATTTATTCATTTTATCCAAATAGGCTTTAATCATCAAAGGAGACTCTGTTTGACCAAGAAAAATATTTCCCGCTACTGAAAGACTTTCTGCTCCACTAAGCCTCATTGCTTTAACCATAAGCCACGCAAGGGCATAAACAACCTTTTGAATTATACCCAAGTAAAACAGTACACTTGTCAATGCCGAAAAGAAAATAATTGTAGGCAGTATTTGGAAGGCGAAAATCATTCCAAATTTCGACATATCCAACAAATCACCAAGCAAAAATTCACTACCTACTTTGGTGAAATCCAATATCTTGATAAATATTTTACCGACAATTTCGAAAAACCACTGTACTGCAGGTACATATA
>ERZ795030.6179-NODE-6179-length-10605-cov-4.134218_pt1 | contig 10605 bp, 10 predicted proteins | sample MGYA00375122_ERZ795030 | MGnify/ENA primary metagenome ERZ795030 (study PRJEB30165, sample SAMN05720146) | activated sludge metagenome | isolation source: anaerobic digester from wastewater treatment plant | place: Japan | collected 2015-04-20 ...
ATGCCGATGTGGTGGTTGCCGGTGGTGCCGAGGCGACTGTGTCGGCTTTGGGTGTCGGCGGTTTTGCCGCCATGCGTGCCCTGAGCATTCGCAATGACGACCCCACGACCGCCTCGCGCCCCTGGGACAAGGACCGTGACGGTTTCGTGCTGGGGGAAGGTGCCGGTGTCATGGTGCTCGAAGAATACGAACATGCCAAAGCCCGCGGTGCCAAAATTTACGCCGAACTGGCCGGGTTTGGCATGAGTGCCGATGCCGGGCACATGACCGCGCCCAATCTGGACGGCCCGCGCCGCGCCATGCTGATCGCCATGGACAATGCCGGTGTCAATGCCAACCAGATTGACTATGTCAACGCGCACGGCACCTCGACACCACTGGGCGACCTCAACGAATCCAACGCCATCAAGGCGGCTTTGGGCGAGCAGGCAAAAAAGATCGTGGTCAACTCCACCAAATCAATGACCGGGCATCTGCTCGGTGGTGCCGGTGGTCTGGAGTCGGTGGTGACGGTGCTGGCACTGCACCACCAAAAGAGCCCACCCACCACCAATATCTTCAACATTGACCCCGAATGCGACCTTGACTACTGTGCCAACACGGCGCGGGACATGAAGATTGACGTGGCCTTGAAAAACAATTTTGGTTTTGGTGGAACCAACGGCGCATTGGTGTTCAAACGGGCACCCTGAAGCTTGCTGATCGCGGGCGACATTTCTTTCGATCATCGCTTTCACCATGCACAGCGCCCCAGCGGTGACATACCCGGTGGGGCGTTCGCATTTTCACGCTGCGTTGGTGGCGCTGATAACACTGGCTGGTCTGGCTACCTTGGGCTGCTGGCTGCAGCAGGCAGATGCCATCGGGGCAAGGCATCTTGTTGCTGTGGCCCTGTGGTTGACGAGCAGCGGGCTGGCCGCCTGGCAGGTATGGCATGCCCCGGCCGGAGTCCTGACTTGGGACGGGCTCGGCTGGACCTGGACTTGCGCAGAGCTTAGCCAGTCCGTTGTACTGGAAGTGACCCTTGATCTGCAGGCTTATCTGCTGCTGCGTTTGCATGTCAGTGATGGCAAGCGCCGCTTATGGGCCTGGCCTGAAATGCGCACCTCGCCGCTACGCTGGCTGACTTTTCGACGTGCCGTGTTTGGCAAGATGGCGGCGCAAGCCGACCTGACTGATCCGGCGGGCTTGGTCGCGTCCGCCCGGATGCCGCCATGAGTTTGCCTGATACCTCGGCATCCGGGCATCAGACGAGCCTGCCTGACAGCGACCTGATGCTGGTAGAGCGCACCGTGGCCGGTGACCAGGCGGCCTTTGGTTTGCTGGTGATCAAGTACCAGCGCCGGATTGAGCGACTGATTGGCCGCATGGTGCGCGATGTCGATCTGGTCGAAGACATCGCCCAGGAGACCTTCATCCGGGCCTACCGTGCGCTGCCCAAGTTTCGCGGCGATTCCCAGTTTTACACTTGGCTCTATCGCATTGCAATCAATACCGCCAAGAAGTTTCTGCTTGAACTCAAGCGTGATCCGACGGTGTCGCAAAGCACGCTGGAGCGCCGTTCTGAGGAAGATGAAACTTTTCAGCCCAAAAGCGAACCAAGCACAGAGGAAACGCCGGAATCGGTGTTGGCAGCCAAAGAAATTGGTCAGGCGGTCAACGCCGTGCTGGACGCATTGCCGGTTGACCTTCGTCAAGCCATCACGTTGCGGGAGATGGACGGGCTGAGCTACGAAGAGATTGCAGAGGTGATGAATTGTCCGGTTGGCACTGTGCGTTCGCGGATTTTCCGGGCGCGCGAAGCGGTATCGATCCGGATCAAGCCGATGCTTGAAAAGCAGACCAGCAAGCGTTGGTAGCTTTGAAAGGTCGGCAAGACGTGTGTGATGTGGTTCAAGATTCTTAAGGCACTGTGGAAATGTCCGACAACTTACATCGTGATTCCGAATTGGTATCCCTGCTGGTCGATGGCCGATTGCGCGGTGCGCAATTTGGCCGCGCGGTAGAGCACCTGTCGGCATCGGCAGACGCGCGGCAGGCATGGGACAGCTACCATCTGATTGGTGAAGTGATGCGCTCCGGACCAGCGCAGGCACGTGGGCACGATCCAGCTTTTGTGCAGCGTCTGCTCAATCGAATCAGCACAGAAGCTACAAAAAATATAGCTATTGACGCACTGTCCATAAGGGCTGAAGGCCAAAATACATCCAAGCCAAGGGCAGCCAACGATGGCTGGTGGTTGCGCATTGCAGGTATTGCGTCGGTTGCTCTAGTGGGTGTGTTGGCGTGGCAGGGTTACCTGCTGATGGACCAGCCTGCGGTGACGCTTGTGTCATCGCCAGCTACAGCGAATCCTGCAACAGCTCCCGTTGCCATGGCCTCGGCTGAGGCTTCTGGCAGCATGCTTCGTGACCCCCGGCTTGATGCCCTGATGGCAGCGCATCGGCAGTTTGGCGGCGCATCGGCTTTGCAGATGCCGTCGGGTTTTTTGCGCAACGCCACGTTCGATGAGGGCGAGCGTTGAAGCGTCTGCTGGTTGTTTTGTTGCTGGCGCTGTGTGGCAGCTCGTTGATCGGGGCTCCGCAGGCGGTTGCCGGGTCTGGCCCGGCACACATTGCTGCCGAGCCGAGTGTGGATCAATGGCTGATGCGCTTGCATGCAGCTTCGCGTGGACGCGCTTACATGGGCACCTTTGTGGTCAGCACCGACCGTTCGATGTCGTCGTCACGCATCTGGCATGTTTGTAACGGCCAGCAGCAGGTGGAGCGGGTTGAGGCGCTGACTGGTGAACCTCGTTCGACCTATCGGCGCAATGACCAGGTGGTTACTTTTTTGCCGGGCCGCCGGGTGGTTGTTCACGAAAAGCGTGAGTCGCTGGGGCTTTTTCCCGACCTGCTGGGTCGGGCTGATTCGTCGCTGGCTCGGTACTATCGGCTCAAAACCCTTGGACGTGACAGGGTAGCAGGGCTGGATGCGGACATGGCGCAATTGATACCATTCGATGCCTTGCGTTTTGGCTACCGGATCTGGACCGAGCATCAAACCGGTCTGGTCGTCAAGTTGCAGACGCTCGATAAAACCGACGCGGTGCTGGAGCAGGCAGCATTTTCCGAATTGCAGTTGAATGCGCCAGTCGCCATGTCCAGGCTGAGTGCCCAGATGGACAACCGGCAGGGCTACCGGTTGCGCGTTGCAGAATTAGTAAAGACCACCGCCGCCCAGGAAGGCTGGCTGCTGAAAGCACTGGTGCCGGGTTTTCGTGCCATCAGTTGCAACAAGCAGGCCGAAACCAATATGGCCAGAGACGGTGGTCGCGCCCTGCAATGTGTTTTTTCGGACGGATTGGCTTCGGTGTCTTTGTTTATGGAGCCATTTGATGCATCGCAGCACAGCACCGCGCAGCAGCGTGCGCCTGTTGGCATGGGTGCGACCCAGGTGCTGACGCAAAGAGTTGGCGACTGGTGGCTCACCGCCGTGGGCGAAGTGCCATATCAGACCCTGATATTGTTTGCCCAGGGTCTTGAGAGAACCAAGTAAGTCACTATGTACGCGCTTGTTTTTATCTGGAAAGGCTGAAGATGATTCGATTGAATTTGAACCGTTTGTTTGCGCTTGCGTTGTCCGGGGTGCTGCTGACCACCGCCGCTACGGCCTTGTTGCCGATGAGCCCGGCGCAGGCGCAGGCGCGCGCCCTGCCGGATTTCACTGACTTGGTGGAGCAGGTTGGGCCCTCGGTGGTGAACATTCGAACGCTCGAAAAAGTCAGTGCCGAAGCAGGCTCTGGCTCGCCCGGCGAAAAGGAGATGCAGGAGTTTTTTCGTCGTTTTGGCTTGCCCATGCCCAATCTTCCGAGGTCTGGTCCACGGCGTGGTCAGCCGCAGGACGAAGAACAGCCACGCGGCGTTGGCTCGGGCTTTGTACTCACCGCGGACGGCATGATTCTGACCAATGCCCATGTGCTCGAAGGTGCCGATGAGGTCATGGTGACCCTGACCGACAAACGCGAGTTCAAGGCCAGAATCATTGGTGCCGACAAACGCAGCGATGTGGCGGTGGTCAAGATCGATGCCACCGGCTTGCCTGCAGTCAAGGTGGGCGACGTAGGCCGACTCAAGGTCGGTGAATGGGTGATGGCAATTGGTTCGCCTTTTGGCCTGGAGAACACCGTCACCGCCGGGATTGTGAGCGCGAAGCAGCGTGACACCGGTGACTATTTGCCGTTCATTCAGACCGACGTGGCCATTAATCCGGGCAACTCGGGCGGGCCACTGATCAATATGCGCGGCGAGGTGGTGGGCATCAACAGTCAGATTTACTCACGTTCAGGCGGTTCGATGGGTATTTCATTCGCGATTCCGATGGACGAGGCATTGCGCGTCAGTGAACAATTGCGCGCCAGTGGCCGTGTCACGCGTGGGCGCATCGGCGTGCAGATTGGTCCGGTCAGCAAGGATGTGGCCGAATCCATTGGGCTCGGCAAGCCCCAGGGTGCGCTGGTGAATGGGGTCGAAGCCGGCGCGCCAGCCGACAAGGCCGGTGTTGAGGCGGGCGACATCATCATCAAGTTTGACGGTAAGGCGGTGGAAAAATCCAGCGACCTGCCGCGCATGGTCGGCAGCACCAAGCCGGGCACCAAGAGCACCCTGACGGTATTTCGTCGGGGCAGCACCAAGGAGCTCAGTGTCGTGATTGCGGAGATCGAAGCGGAAAAGTCAGCCAAAAAGACAACCGAAAAGGACGATAAGCCGAAGCACCCGCATATTGGCCAATCCATTGGTTTGGCCGTCAGTGAGCTAACCAAGGAGCAAAAGGGTGCCCTGTCGGGCCATGGTGGTGTGCGGGTTGATTCAGCGGTAGACAATGCGGCGCGCGCCGGTATCCGTGAAGGCGACATCATCATGCAGCTTGGCAACCTGGTGGTCTCGGACATCAAGTCATTTGAGGCGGCACTGGCGAAAGTTGATAAGACCAAGCCCATTGGCGTGCTGGTGCGGCGTGGTGAATTGGCGCAGATTGTGGTGATTCGCCCCAACAAATAGCGCTGGGCAGTTCAACCACGCAATCCGCAATAGGCCGCTTGTATTCCTCGTTAATTCTTATGAGCATTTACTTTTCTGGCTTCGATGGGGTTGACCCATCGGGTCACGCCGCAGCGCACCCGATTGGGCCGCTGTCAAATCGCCTGCGGGCGTTACGCCTGCGTCGTCCGCCAGGACGACATGCGCTCAGTCGCCTGCTTCGTCGCCCCTTGCGGCTTGTAGGGACGGGCAGGGCGCAGCCATGCCACATGGCTGGCCTGCGTCAAGCCGTCCAAACCTGCGCAGGCACGTTTGGAGCCGCGGCCATCGCGCTGCCTGGCCGCTTCCCTAGCGGCCCACTCGGGCGCGTCCAACTGAGGAATCCAGGTTGAGTTGGCACAGCGTTGCTGCCGACCACCTGGTAATAACCCCAATGCCAATGCGTTTGTGCCAGGCAGGCAGTCCAAACCGGAGTGCTTGGGGTTTTTGCCTACAATGCGGCTCCGGCTTTCACATTTGCCAACGATGGTTGGTCCAGGGCGCGTCAACTTTGACCGCGCCCTTTTTCTGTTTACCGGCCTTGTTCCACTTTTTCGGTCCCCCCCTGGATGAATCACATCAGAAATTTTTCGATCATTGCCCACATTGATCATGGCAAATCGACGCTGGCTGACCGGCTGATCCAGCGCTGTGGCGGCTTGCAGGAACGCGAGATGCAGGCGCAAGTGCTCGATTCGATGGACATTGAAAAAGAACGAGGCATCACCATCAAGGCGCAAACCGCTGCGCTGCGCTACCAGGCCAAGGACGGCCAGATCTACAACCTCAATCTGATCGATACCCCCGGCCATGTGGATTTCAGTTATGAGGTCAGCCGCTCGTTGTCGGCTTGTGAAGGGGCGTTGCTGGTGGTTGATGCCAGCCAGGGCGTGGAAGCACAAACCGTGGCCAACTGCTATACCGCACTCGACCTGGGTGTCGAGGTGGTTCCGGTGCTCAACAAGATGGACTTGCCCAACGCCGACCCGGACAACGCCAGGTCGGAAATTGAAGACGTGATTGGCATTGATGCCGTCAACGCAATTGCTTGTTCAGCCAAGACCGGCATGGGCATCGAGGACATTCTGGAGGCGGTGGTGGCCCGCATTCCGGCACCCAAGGGCAACCCTGCCGGGCCGCTGCGCGCCATGATCATCGACAGTTGGTTTGACTCCTATGTCGGTGTGGTGATGCTGGTGCGGGTGGTTGATGGCCGTCTGGCCAAGGGTGAGCGCATCAAGATGATGGCCACCGAGACCACTTACAACGCCGACGGACTGGGTGTGTTCACCCCGGCCAATGAGCCGCGTGAAGCGCTCAATGCAGGTGAAGTGGGTTATGTCATTGCCGGCATTCGAGAGTTGCAGGCTGCCAAGGTGGGGGACACCATCACCCTTATCAAGCCAGGCACCGGTGGTCTGGCTTTTACGGCCACCGAACCGTTGCCGGGTTTCAAGGAAATCCAGCCGCAGGTGTTCGCCGGCCTGTATCCGACCGAGGCTAACCAGTACGAAGGCCTGCGTGACAGCCTGGAAAAGCTCAAGCTCAATGACGCCTCCTTGCATTACGAGCCTGAAGTTTCGCAAGCTCTGGGTTTTGGTTTCAGGTGCGGCTTCTTGGGTCTGCTGCACATGGAAATTGTGCAGGAGCGGCTCGAGCGTGAGTTTGATCAGGACTTGATCACCACTGCCCCGAGCGTGGTCTATCAGGTGGTGCAGGCCGACGGTGCCATCAAGATGGTCGAGAACCCGTCCAAAATGCCGGATCAAGGCCGACTCGATGAGATTCGGGAGCCTATTGTGACCGTGCATTTGTACATGCCACAGGAGTACGTTGGCGCAGTGATGACGCTGTCCAACCAGAAGCGCGGCGTGCAGATGAACATGGCCTACAAGGGCCGCCAGGTGGTGCTGACCTACGAGATGCCGCTGGCCGAGATCGTGATGGATTTTTTTGACAAGCTCAAGAGTGTCTCGCGTGGCTACGCCTCGATGGATTACGAGTTCAAGGAATACCGCAGCGCCGATGTCGTCAAGGTTGACATTTTGCTCAACGGTGAAAAGGTTGACGCGCTGTCGATCATCGTGCATCGCGCGCAGTCCCAGTACCGTGGCCGCCAGGTGGTGGCCAAAATGCGCGAAGTCATTTCACGCCAGATGTACGACGTCGCCATCCAGGCCGCCATCGGATCCAACGTGATCGCCCGTGAAACCATCAAGGCGCTGCGCAAGAACGTCATCGCCAAGTGTTATGGCGGTGATATTTCGCGCAAGCGCAAACTGCTTGAAAAACAGAAGGAAGGCAAGAAACGCATGAAACAGATTGGTTCGGTCGAGGTGCCCCAAGAGGCTTTCCTGGCCATTTTGAAGGTGGACGCATGATGCAGGCAGTCACCTCTGTCGTACTGGGAGCCTTTGTGGCTTATATCGGTGCCTGGTATTTTGGCCAGATTGAAGGCAACTTTGCCCTGCTGCTGTTTTTGGCCACCGTGGTGACTGGCGTCTATTGGCTGGCAGAGCGGTTCTATTTCTTGCCACAACGCCAGCAAGCGGCGGCCACGCTTGAAACCCAGGCACTCAAGCGCAATGAAGAGTTAGGGCGGATGGGCATTGCCAAGGTCGATGGTGATGTGGCGCAGGCCAAGCGGGATATCCTCGCGCAGCCCTGGTGGCTCGATTGGACGGCCGGGCTGTTCCCGGTGATCATTGCGGTGTTTGTGCTGCGCTCGTTTTTGTTTGAGCCGTTCAAGATTCCGTCGGGCTCAATGATGCCGACCCTGCTGGTTGGCGACTTGATTTTGGTCAATAAGTACCATTATGGGCTGCGTCTGCCGGTGCTCAACACCCGGATCACCGAGGGTACCGCGCCGCAGCGTGGTGACGTGATGGTGTTTCGCTACCCGCCCAAGCCCAGTCTGGACTACATCAAGCGGGTCGTCGGTGTGCCGGGGGATGAGGTTGCGTACCTCAACAAGCGCTTGACCATCAACGGCAAAGTGCAGGACACCCAGGCGCTGCCAGAGTTCTTTGATGAAGACACCATGCGCTACTTCAAGCAATTTGATGAGGCCCTGGGTGACAAAAAACATCGCGTGCTCAATGACGAAAACCGACCGGCGTTTGTGCCCGGGGCGGACCAATTTGAGTTCAAGACCAATTGTCGCTACAGTGTTGAGGGCGTGGTGTGCAAAGTGCCTGCAGGTCACTATTTCATGATGGGCGACAACCGCGACAATTCGCTGGACTCGCGCTATTGGGGTTTTGTGCCCGACAAAAACATTGTTGGCAAGGCATTTTTTGTCTGGATGAACTTCGGCAACGTCAAGCGTATCGGCGCATTCAACTGATCAGGAGAATTTCATGGCGACACATTTCAGATCCAGTCAACGTGGCCTGTCCTTTATCGGACTGGTGATGATAGCGGTGGTGGTTGCAAGCACGGGCCTGGTTTTGGCGCAGATGGTGCCAACTTACATCGAATTCCTGGCGGTTGGCAAGGCGGCCAAGAAGGCCGCTAGCGGGACCACCATCGTCGATATCCGCAACACCTTTGACAAAGCTGCCAGCATCGACAACATCAGCGCCATCAGCGGCAAAGACCTTGACATCTCCAAGCAGGGTGACAAGGTGGTGGTCGCCTTTGCCTATCAGCGCGAAATTCACCTGGCCGGTCCGGTCTATCTGCTGATGAAGTATGAAGGCAAATCGCAATAACGTGAAAGCACAGGTGATGGTTTGAATGCCGACCTGCACCACTTGCAAAAGCGTTTGCAGCATGAGTTTGTTGACTTCAATTTGCTGACGCTGGCTGTCACGCACCGCAGTTTTTCTATTGACCACAATGAGCGCCTTGAGTTTTTGGGCGATTCGGTGCTGGGCTTGTGCGTGGCTGATCTGCTCTATGAACGTTTGAGCGCATTGCCTGAGGGCGATTTATCGCGGGTCCGCGCCAATCTGGTTCGGCAAGAAACCTTGCATCAACTGGCCGTCACGCTGGGTTTGCCGGACGTGATCCGCCTCGGTGAAGGTGAAATGCGCTCTGGTGGCCAGAAGCGGCCATCCATTCTGGCCGATGCGCTGGAAGCCCTGATCGGTGCGGTGTACCTCGACGGCGGGTTTGCCGCTGCCAAGAGCTTGGTGCGACTGCTTTACCAGGATGTTGAAGTCAACCCCTTGATGGCGGCGATTGGCAAAGATCCGAAAACCGAGCTGCAGGAATGGCTGCAGGGTCGGCGCTTGAAGCTGCCGGCCTACAAGGTGGTGGCTACGCTAGGCTCGGCGCACCAGCAGACCTTTGATGTCGAGTGCGAGATTGCCGAACTCAAGCTGTCCGAGCGCGGCATTGGGGGCTCGCGTCGCTCGGGTGAACAGGCTGCAGCGACCGCCATGCTGCAAACTCTCAAGTCGCTAGGAAAACCATGAACACTACAAAACCAATAGCTGATAGCGAAGACGGGCAGGGCGCTCAAGGCCAAAATGACGTGGAAGCATTGCTGGCAGGCCTGCGTCGCGACATGCGCCCGGCTGGTCCCGCGCAAAGCCCGCTGGAAGGCCAGCGTTGTGGACTGATTGCCATTGTGGGTAAGCCCAACGTGGGCAAGTCGACCCTGCTCAACGCGCTGGTTGGGCAAAAAATCAGCATCACCTCGCGCAAGGCGCAAACCACGCGGCACCGCATCACTGGCATTCACACGACCGGTGCGACGCAGTTTGTGTTTGTCGATACACCAGGTTTTCAAACCCTGCACGGCAACGCGTTGAACAAGTCATTGAACAAGACCGTGGTCGGTGCGGTGGCTGATGTCGATTTGATTTTGTTCATCGTGGAGGCTGGCAGCTTTACCCCGGCCGATGCGCGCGTGCTGGCGTTGCTGGGCAAGCAAATACCGACACTGCTGATTGCCAACAAGCTTGACCACGTGCACCGCCGTGGCGACATAGCACCCTGGCTGCAAACCATGGCGACCAAACATGCGTTTGCCGAATTCGTGCCGATGTCGGCCAAGAACAGCAAAGACGTGGAACGGCTGCTCGGCATTTGCGAAAAATACCTGCCCGAACAGGCCTGGTGGTATGCGGCCGACGAGCTGACCGACCGCAGTGAGCGCTTTATGGCCGCCGAGATGGTGCGCGAAAAGCTGTTTCGCCTGACCGGCGACGAGTTGCCTTACACCTCGACCGTGGTGATCGACAAGTTTGAGGAAGAAGCTGGTCGCGGCAAACAAAAGCGCCTGCTGAAAATTGCCGCCACCATTGTGGTTGAGCGCGACAGCCACAAGGCGATGGTGATTGGCGACAAAGGAGAACGCGTCAAGCGCATTGGCATGGAGACCCGGGTTGAGCTGGAAAAGCTGATGGATGCCAAGGTGTTCATTGAAATGTGGGTCAAGGTGCGCTCGGGCTGGGCCGATGATGAGGCACGGGTTCGGTCATTTGGCTACGAATAGGTGGTACACCGGGCTGTAGTCCTGACCTTGCCGTGCGGGTATGCCTTCGATTTATTGCTGAAAAGAGCTGGCTGGAAATCGGCCAGGGGAGCAACTGGCATT
>ERZ795030.6183-NODE-6183-length-10600-cov-4.106117_pt1 | contig 10600 bp, 6 predicted proteins | sample MGYA00375122_ERZ795030 | MGnify/ENA primary metagenome ERZ795030 (study PRJEB30165, sample SAMN05720146) | activated sludge metagenome | isolation source: anaerobic digester from wastewater treatment plant | place: Japan | collected 2015-04-20 ...
AATACAGTCAGTAAATTTGATTTTCCCGAGGCATTTGCTCCATAGATCATTGCAAAGCGCAACAAGCGAACCCCTTTTGCTACCTCTACCACTTGGTAATCATCTGCAAAAGTGTCTTTAGTAGCTTCAAAACTAAACGTAACTTCTTCTTTAAAAGATAAGAAATTTTTTATTTTAATTTCTTGTATCATTTCAAGCTTTTTTAATTCTCGATGCAAATTTACAAACAAAATTGAAAAAAAACATCATTTTATTTTTAAAAAAAACATTTTTTGTGCAAAATTTGCAAATTAAATTCAAATATTTGATTGTTTAATAAAACTTAGCACCCAATTTAGGACAATATTTTGGATTCGATGGTATTTTCTGTGATATGTATCATGATTTTGTTGTTTTATTGGTTGAATTTAATTTATTATTTTCCCATTTTATAGGATTGTTGATAATATATTCTTTTATTCGATGATATTCAGATTCATTTCGAATAATGTGGTCGTAATAATTTGATTGGAAAAAATGATTTTTTCGATTGTATTTTGGAATGTTTAAATTGTGTTCATCAATGTAATCATCAATTTTTGTATTAATTACCGATTTGAAACCCGCAATAAACGATGAAATTGATTTGGGTTTACGAATAAATTTTGGTTGTTCAACGGGCTGTTGAAATGGATAATTTGGATAATGTAGGTTTACACGGCCGTGCAAACCTACATTACGGTCGTGCGAACCATTATTGGTTGTTTGTGTATTATCCAACACCACAATTGCATGTAAATGATTGGGCATTATAATATATTCATCTAAAAATAATTCATTTCGGATTTCAAACGATTTTAACCATTCATCATTAATAATTTTTCCAAATTCTGAAAATATCATTTTACCATTATTGATATGTCCCAAATTACAAACCCTATTTTGCGTTACTATGGTAATAAAATAAACACCATTACCCGAATAATCCCACTGAGGCATACGATTTGATTGCATTCTGTATTTATTCTGAAATTTTTCTGCCATGTCAATTTTTCTTTATCATAAATTATTTTTCCACCCTCACCTCCCCACTCATTAACTTGGGCAATAAAGTATTACGCAATGAGGTGAGAGTGCGGATTTGCTTATTGTTTTCTATAATTTTATCAATCAATGGTTCTACTATTAAGGTCATCTCTTCCAGTTTATTAGTTGAAGGTACTAACACTATTGCTTCATCTAAATCCCTTCTTTTTATGTGCCCCATTGTAGTTGCATGACTCACTGCTATTGAAATAAACTCTTCCAAATGATATTTGCACCATAGATAGTAAAACCATTTTGGATAAACGTCAGATGTAACCTTAAATAAATGCTGGTTTAGAATACAATCTTGTCCATCCCAAATTTTAACCATTAGTGAAGCTGACCATGCAAAAACTACATCACCATTCTTTACGATATATTCAGGTTTTACATCAGTCGTTGCCCAATCGGATTTTTCTGTAAATCCTTCTCTTAATTCCTTTATTTTTAAAACAGGAAGTTTATCTATGTCGTTCTTAGGTAAAAACTTTTGACACGCCAACCCATTTAAAAAATTGGCAATTGAACTTAATGGCTTTTCCTCCCACTCCTCCTTTTCTTCCCCTTCAACAGGCTCAGGACATCGCTCTACAAACCACTGCCTAAACAGCGTTTCTGCCATTTTTTCCAGTGTGGTATTTTGACGATGAAGTAAATCTATTTTATCATCGAGATTAGAAAGAACGGAAGCTATGGATTTTTGTTCGGAGAGAGGGGGAAGAGAAAATTCGTATTCTTTTATTCTTGATGGTGATGTATGCATAATTGATGTTCCACTCGCACTACCTACAATAAAACCTTGGTAATCTCTTGTTCTCATCAACCAATAAAGAAAATCTTTATCAGCATTTTTTGACTTAAATTGTACAAGACCAATTCGCTGATTATGTAAAAAATTAACATTTTCAATCTTAGGAATTTTCGCTGAATATCCAAGAGTATCGCTATCTTTACTAAGGTCTGTCATTGTTACAACTACATCTCCTTCATTTAAAATACATTCACTTGGAAAATCATCCGAATTATAATATTTGAACTTTGTGTTTTTAAAGCCACCGCCAATATGAAAGTTCCCGGGTGTTACAAGAATATTTTTATTTTCTTCATCAGTAATAAAAGCACCTTTGAATGCAAAGCCATGCTTTACTTCAATTAAATCACCCAAGTTAACTTTTTTCCACTCACTCATTTGTTTTAATTTTTGAAAGGTTAGCTAATATAACTTCTGTTATCCCTTCCATTTTGGAGAAGACAAACCACTTTTTGCCCAAATCTTTCAGGGAGGCTCCAAGGTGGTAAAGTTCAACTTTATCCAATATCAGAAAGCGGTCGTGAGCATAGGTAAATTCAACTACTTGTATTGTGGGGTATTGGCTGTTATGTTTGTTTAAGTCGAGTTGTAGTTGTTTGCTTATTTTTTTTGTGTAGATAGTGGCAGAAACGTTTTTATTTCGTTTTGCCAAAAGTATTAACACGGTTTCGTCCACATAGTTGTCTATCAGTATAATGTCGTTTTTTGCCTTTTTGATTAGTTCTGCTACAAATACATAGGCATCAAAAGTTTGCCCATCGAAAAATACACCTTGTTGAAGTTTGTTGTTGTGTTGTTCTAAAGCTTTGAAAACTTGTTCAAATTTATGATCAGTTTCTATCTGTTTATTTTCAATACGATCGAGTCTCTGTTGTAATAATACATTATTTGTTATTAATTTTCTCATTTCAATAAACGCCCTAATTATTTGAATACTTACTTCAACGGCTACTTTTGTTTTTAATACTGCAGAAAGCATTGCGACACCTTGCTCTGTAAACGCAAATGGTTTTGCTCCCCAAAATAACTTTTTGATGGTATCACAAATTGTGACACCATAGAATCAATTTGTTTATCAGTAAGTTCAAACATAAAATCGGAAGGAAATCTCTCGATGTTTCTTTTTACAGCCTGCTTTAGTGTTCTGGTCTCGGTTTGATATAGTACAGCTAAATCCTTATCCAGCATAATATGAATGCCGTCAATTCTGTATATAAAATTCATAATAGTACTGTGACTATGAGCTTTCATATCAATTTGATTTGCATAGTAAGATTGTAGCATGGCAACAGCTTCTTTATTCGGATCGGCATTTTGAACGATTAAATAACATGCATAGCGAGAAAGTTTTACACTTTTTACTTCCCGGCGTGCTGTTTTTCCAATATTTATCATTTCGAAGATATCCTCGAAATGATCCGACACTTGTTGTCCGCTGTTTATACAGGCTTCTTTTGCCCTGTCAATAACCGGTAAGAAATGCCTGAATTCAGAATACTCCAATGCTTTGGATAGATTTCTGGCACTCCAAAATTCATTTCCGTTTTCATCTGTTTGTTTGATTTGTTCAAACAAATTACTATGTTGATTGATGAGTTCTTCAGTCATAGTTTAATATTTTATTTTAGAAAGGTTTTCTAAGATTGCTTTATTCAAACTTGCTTCTTCCTTTAGTTGTTCTTCAAATTCGGCTTTTAGGGCAGTAAATCGTTCTTCAAAATTAAAATCATCGTCTTCTTCGGGCAAACCCACGTAACGTCCAGGTGTAAGCACATAATCTAATTCAGCTACTTTGCTTATTGGAACGGAAGCACAAAAACCGGGAATATCTTCGTATTTACCATCGGTGTTTCTCCAGCTATGGTATGTTCCTGCAATTTTTTGAATATCCTCATCAGACAGCTCGCGGGTACGGCGATTTATTAAATGCCCGAGGTTTCGGGCATCGATAAACAGAATTTCGTCGTTGCGATTACGGAATTTTCCGTTCGTGCGGTTACGGTTCATAAACCAAAGCGAAGCCGGTATTTGAGTATTTAAGAAGAGTTTTGCAGGTAGGTTTACTATGCAATCAATTAAATTATTTTCTATCAATGCTTTTCTTATATCGCCTTCGCCAGATGTTTTGCTTGTAAGCGAACCTTTAGCCAGCACAAAACCTGCTTGTCCGTTTGGTGCCAAATGATAAAGAAAATGCTGAATCCATGCGTAGTTGGCGTTGCCAACTGGCGGTACGCCATATTGCCAACGCCCGTCATTGCGTAGTAAGTCACCTCCCCAGTCGCTTACGTTAAAGGGTGGATTGGCAATAATATAATCGGCTTTCAAGTCTTTATGTGCATCATTCAGGAATGAGCCCTCGTTGTTCCATTTTACCTGAGAGCTGTCAATGCCACGGATAGCAAGATTCATTTTACACAAACGCCAGGTGGTTTGGTTGCTTTCCTGTCCGTAAATAGAGATGTCGTTAACTTTTCCCTGGTGTTCGGTGACAAATCTTTCGCTTTGTACAAACATACCTCCCGAACCGCAACATGGGTCGAAAACTCGCCCTTTATATGGCTCTAACATTTCAACCAACAGTTCAACTACACTCCGAGGGGTGTAAAACTGTCCGCCCTTTTTGCCTTCTGCAAGGGCAAACTCGCCAAGGAAATATTCAAATACGTGTCCGAGAACATCTGCACTACGCGCTTTGGTATCGCCAAGTGCAATGTTGCCCACCAAGTCTATCAATTCACCCAAACTTGTCGGGTCAAGATTTTGTCTAGCATATACTTTTGGCAAAACTCCCTTTAATGAAGTATTCTCTTTCTCGATGGCATCCATTGCATCGTCCACATATTTTCCAATATCAGGTTGTTTTGCTTTCGATAACAACAAGCTCCAACGCGCTGCCTGTGGCACAAAAAAAACGTTTTCGGCTTTGTATTCGTCTTTATCTTCAGGATCAGCGCCAAGCGATATTTCTGTCGTAAGTTTTGCGTATAACTCCTCAAATGCATCGGAGATATATTTTAGGAAAATCAATCCTAATACTATATGCTTATATTCAGCGGCATCAATATTTTTCCTCAACTTATCTGCTGCTTTCCAGAGTTGTTTTTCTAAAGGTTCTTCTGTGGTATTTCTATCTTTTTTTGCCATTTGTTGTTATAACTAACATATAATTTACAGAACAAAAATACAATTTTTCAAACATTTTTATATAACCTGTGCTACATAACGGTTGAATTTAACCAACAAACGCTATTTTTAATAACAAAACCAGCGATACTGTCTCAAAAGTCTCATTTAACAAAAAAAATGGTAAGGTGGATCAGAAGTGTCCAAATGCAAGGCACTGAGATTGAGGGCAAAAGAGCGTACTCGAAGTACGTGACTGAGCCCGAATATCGAAGTAACGCAGCAGTTGGGCACTTATGAGACATCGCCATCAAACTAACTATAAACAAAGCATTTACACTTGTTTCTACAACTCTTTGTTAATCTTATAAATTAATGATTCATATTCATAAAGGTCTGCGCCGTCTCCCAATCGAACAAAAATTGTGTTTTTATTGAGGTCTATAAACATTATTTGTTTCATTATGCCCCGCGCATAGAACTGGTTGGTATATACAAACAAACCCCAATATTCGTCAAAATCTAATTTCCAATATCCTTCTCGATAATTACTCTTTTTATATAGATGTATTTTATAATATGGATATGTTTTTGCATATCGCTCTTCCCAAACTTTCTGAGCCGTTAAAGAATCTGCGAAATACCTGTTGTCAGCTGAATCTAACGCAAAAGCATTGAAACTAAACCACTGATTTTGGTAACCATTATTTTTCGGATTTGGCGTTAAAGTTTCCTTAATCCACTCCGAAGAGACAATTTGGTTGCCTTTAAATTTTCCACCATTTAGGTAAAGTCTGCCTATTTTTGCCAAGTCAACAGCCGTAATGCTCAAGCCTCCGTATGCTTTTACAGATTTGTGTCTTTTATCGTCGAGACTCCATTTCGCCGTATTTTCCATTCCTAAAGGCTTCCAAACTTTTTCTTCGAAGTATTTGGCAAAATTCTGTTGCGTAGCCTTTTCTACAACAACTCCCAATATAGCTGTGGAAATGCTTTCATAGTTATATTTTGTGCCCGGCTCGCATGCAAATTTTAATTTTTTTATCAGTCTAAGTTGATTAGTTCCATAATAGAGGCGTGCAATTTTTGAGAATGGATTAAATCCATAATCCTCATTAAATTTAATTCCCGACCGCATATCCAATAAATGTTTAATTGTAAGCTTTTTGAACATTGGGTCTGCGGAATTAAGTTCAGGAATGTATTTTGTAACAGGGTCATTTACACTCGAAATATATCCCTCGTCAACGGCAATGCCAACAACCAAAGATGTAACAGATTTTGAAACAGAAAAAACAGTGGAAATATCCTCTCTCGTGTAGCCCCTATAATACTTTTCGAAAAGAATGGTATCGTTTCTAACTATTAAAAATGCTCTTGTCCATGTATTCTTTAGTAATGAGTCAAGGTTATGGAAATCAGTGTTTTTGTAATTCCAATTTATATCAAGCGTATCTATTATGCTACTGTCTGCTTTATAAAAATGGAACTTGTTTTGATTTTCATGCAAATCGTATGTATAAAAGATATTATGGTCGTCGATATCTTCGCTTCCATATCGTACTGCACGATACAAAACTGTACAAGATGCTGCTGTACAGAACGTTATAAGTATTAAAAATAGTCGTTTCATATTTGTCAATTATTATAAGTTACGGTATTTTGATCAAATCAACTAACAATCGCAACATTTTTAATTGTAACTTTATGTTAAGTTATATCATTAATACAGCATCCCAAACAACCAAAGTGGAATTTTGTTTTTATGCCCTATTTCAATATTGTCTGCAACAACAAAGCTGTCTGGCAGGTCTTTAATTTGATTGAATTTTTTGTTTTTACCACCAACTTCAAAAGTGTATTTACCTACCATATAATCGCCTTGTGGTGCAAGTACAACATCTGCAACGTCACTCATTTGATTAACAAAAATGTTTCTTAAAAATAGCACTTTTGGTATATATTTGTTTCTTTTAAGGACATTTTTAACTTTATTTTGTTTCTTTTAAAGAGCAAAAACAAAAGAACTGTTTGAAGTATATTACTGTTATTCAATTTATTACAAATATTACCTTTTTTACATATCAGAATATTTTCACTTTACTAACTTTATAAACTTTTAACTTTTAACTTTTAACTAAAATAGCCATTAAGAAATTAAGGAACATTAAGATTTAGGCAACCACAAGGGCCGCCCCTACACCGAATCTGTGATAATCTGTTAAATCCGTGTCATCTGTGTTCCAATTCCTTTCAACTTTACGAGAGACGCCATAATATGACGTCTCTACAATATTCTGACATTCAATTGATTAATTATTAATTGTACATTATTAATTGTTCATTGCTTATTGATAATTGTTAATTGAATCGTTTTTCTTATCTTCACAGTCTGTAAAAATCAAAACTAAAATAATATGAACACACTATCTAAATTATTAAAAATTAATGTATTAGCAGCTATTACTCTGCTTTATATTTTTTCAGGTTGCTCAAAAAAGAGCGTAGAGATGCCGGATGTAATTTCATCGCACACATCTGGAGTAGTATCTGTAAAATCGCCAATAAGGGTTAACTTTCAATTCCCTGTAATTGGCGATGATGAAGTTGGGAAAAATGTTCCCGAAAAATTGGTAACATTCTCTCCAAAAGCTGAAGGTAAAGCCTACTGGATTAGTCAAACAGCATTTGAGTTTATCCCCGAAAACAGTTTCGAACCAGACAAAGAGTATAAATGCAAACTCAACCTGCGTGCTCTGTGCGACACATTAAAATCATCTTACGAGTTTAGCTTCCGCACACTAAGACCCTCGGTCAGCTTTTCGTTCCATCATATATTGGCATCGGAATTTGACAATAATCCGGGTTATACTTTGGTAGGGAGCTTAGTTTTAACCGATTACGTGTCGTTGGAAAACATTCAAAACGTGCTTAATGCTAAAATTGACAAAAGACAACTCAGGGTCGATTATCAGCAAACAACGGGATTAAATATCAATATCACAATTGATAGTATTTATAGGTCTGATAATGAGCAGGTTTTAAAAATCAATTTAGACGGCTCGGCAATTAACGCTAAAGAGAAAAGCGAATTTGTTTTAAATATCCCTCCTGTAAATGAGTTTCGTCATATAGTAGGAAATATTCAGTATCAGCCTGAACCCGTGATTATTATAAGTTTTTCCGATATACTGCAAGCAAATCAAGATTTGACGGGATTAATTCAGCTTAACGGCAAATCGCCATCGCAAGTCGTTGTCGATAAGAACGTTGTACGAATTTACCCACGCATTACCGAATATGGCGACATCGAAGGAGAACTGTTTAGAGGCATACGTTCGGCTAAAGGTGCTACAATAGCTAAAAATCAAGCCTTTAGGGTTCATATCGAGATGGAAAAGCCACAGGTTAGAAAATCGAGCAACAAAATTATTTCGGCTCCAACGCAGCAGGGAGCACTGTTTGAGTTTGAAGCCGCACGCCTAAAAGCTGTCGATGTCAGAATATATCAAATCTTCCAAAACAATATAATACAGTTTCTGCAAGTAAATGATTATCAAGATAATTGGGAGTTAGAGAGAGTTGGTAAAGTTGTTTATCAATCGACCATAAACATTGAGGGTCAGGCAGAAAGCACTCATCAGGGCTGGAGCAAATATTATTTGGATTTATCGAAATTGGTAGAAAAGGAGATTGGCGCACTTTATCACGTACAGATTGGTTTTCGCAAGCAACACGCAATTTGGGACTGCTCAGAGAGCGAGGAAAAGAGCAGTAACAACATGAATGATACCGATTTTTGGGATAGATTCGATGACTACTGCTACGGCGAATATTCGTGGGATTATAGCGATAATCCTTGCGAAGACGCATACTACGGGTTCCGCAGAGCAATTAAACACAATTATATAAGTAGCAATATTGGGCTTATCGCAAAACGTGACGGGAAAAATCAACTTACGGTATTTGCCACAACGATAAATCAAAACCAACCTTTATCGAAATGTGTGATTAAGGTGCTGAACTATCAACAGCAAGTACTTGCCGAGGTTGAAACAAACAGCGAAGGCAAAGCAGAATTTACCGATATGGAAGAGGCATATTTTGTTATTGCCGAAACCAAAGAGGATAGAAACTATTTGAGAATACCGCCATACGAAAGCCTTTCGGTTAGCAGCTTCGATGTTGAAGGAGTAGAGACCCGAGACGGCATTAACGCTTTCGCTTTCACAGAGCGTGATGTATATCGTCCGGGCGATACTGTTTTTGTTGGATTTATAATTAACGATGCTCTGAAAACTATCCCTCCAACCCACCCTATTCAGGTTTACGTAACTAATTCAAACGGGCAACCCGAGTTTGAAACAAGTTTTCAATATAAAGGGGAATCTATGCACAGGATTGATATTCCTACAGCCCCTGACGCTCTGACTGGTCGGTGGACAATCCGTTTTACAATCGGGAAGAAACAGTTTTACAAACGTGTTAGGGTTGAGACCATACGACCAAATCGAATGGAGATTATTCACGATATTGCACAAACGACTCTAAGTCAAAACTTTACTGCAAATATTTTGGTTAAATGGCTGCACGGAGGCTCGGCTGCAAATCAAGATTTCTCTGTCGACGCCGTTACAAGTGCATTCGATATTCGCTTTAGCTCACTGAAAGGATACACTTTTAGCAATCCATATATCGATGAGTATAATGCAGAATGGAACGTTTTGAAAACAAAATTAAACAACGAGGGGAAAACCTCATTTAGGATCAACTTGCCAAGTGGCTTAAAATCATCGGCTTACAAAACAACATATACGTTTAGAGCAACTGAACCGGGTGGTCAGTTTACAACCTCATCGGCGCAAACAGTGGTATCGCCATATAACAACCTGACAGGCATGAAGTTACCCGAACCAGACGGGCAATGGGGACAATTCCAATCTGGCAAACAGTACAGCGTATCGTTGATATTAACCGACTTAGAGGGAAAAACAGTTGCCAGAAATCAGAATGTCAAAGTCAATATCTATAAACGCAACTGGCAATGGTGGTATCAATCATCACGCAATGACTACTCATATATGACTGGAGCCAATATTATTCCAGTCTTCTCGAAAAACGTTAGCATAAACGGCGGAACCGGCTCGTTCGATTTCTCCATTAAAGATGATTGGGGATATTACCAAATATATGTCGAAAACAACAATACAGGACAGGTTGTTGCAGGAATGATCAGAGTTGGCGATGACGGATACTCCGGAAGTAAAACAGGAAAAGATGCTTCGATAATTGAACTCACATTAGACAAAGAGGAATACGCTTTAGATGAGACAATTACACTTACATTTCCATCATCGCAAGGTGGCAAAGCCTTAGTTTCATTGGAAAACGGAAGCGAAATTATCAAAAGCGAGTGGATTGAGACCACCGATAATTATACCACATACACCACAAAAGCGACGGCTGCAATGTCGCCAAACTTTTACTTTAACGTTACCTTTTTACAACCCTTCGAAAAAACTATAAACGACTTACCTTTAAGACTTTACGGTATCGTTCCGTGTAAGGTTGTAAACCCCGAATCGCAGCTTTTCCCCA
>ERZ795030.6195-NODE-6195-length-10586-cov-33.352198_pt1 | contig 10586 bp, 9 predicted proteins | sample MGYA00375122_ERZ795030 | MGnify/ENA primary metagenome ERZ795030 (study PRJEB30165, sample SAMN05720146) | activated sludge metagenome | isolation source: anaerobic digester from wastewater treatment plant | place: Japan | collected 2015-04-20 ...
TCGGTATGCCGCGCGACGAGGTCCCCCTGCGCGCCGACACGGTCGTCGGGGTCGCTGCCGTCCGCCACCTGCTGGACGACCCAGCACCCACCGACGGCGCTGCCGGGGCTGCGCGGGATGCCGAACTCCGCTCGGACATGGGGATCGCTGGGGCGAACGGACGCCTGACGGCCCCCAACGACAGCAGGGTCGAGCTACCCGGGCTGCACACCCTCGTTGACGAATTGGCGCGCCAAGACCACGGATTGGTCATGTGCATGGGCAAGGGCGGCGTGGGCAAGACCACCGTCGCGGCCGCCATCGCCGTCGCGCTGGCCGACCGCGGACACAACGTCCACCTGACGACCACCGACCCGGCCGGGCATCTGGACGAGGCGTTGGGTGGCGACTCCGCCGGCGTCGGCGCCGGGATCACCGTGTCGCGGATCGACCCGCGAGCGGCGACGGCGGCATACCGGGAGAAGGTCCTGGCCACCAAGGGAGCCGCGCTGGACGAGGCCGGGAGGGCGCGGCTCGCCGAGGACCTGCTCTCCCCGTGCACGGAGGAGGTGGCGGTCTTCGGGCAGTTCTCGCACCTGGTGCATCAAGCGCGGCGCCAGTTCGTCGTGATGGACACGGCACCGACCGGCCACACGCTGCTGTTGATGGACGCGACGGGGTCCTACCACCGCGACGTCGTCCGCAACCTCGGGGCAGGCGGCGGGCAGGCAGACGGCGGGCAGGCAGACGGCGAGGGGGCCGCGAGGGGGGGCGGCGGGGCGGCATACACGACGCCGTTGATGCGCCTGCGCGACCCGGACCTGACCCGCGTCGTCATCGTCACGCTTCCTGACACCACCCCCGTGCTCGAGGCGGAGGGTTTGCAGGCGGACCTGATCCGCGCCGACATCCACCCCTGGGCGTGGGTCGTCAACGCCTCGCTGGCCGCCGCCCACCCGACCGCTCCCCTACTCGCTCGGCGCGCTGCTGCCGAGGTGCCCCACCTGGCCCGGGTGCGCGAGGTTGCCCCTCGCGTCGCGGTCATCCCCCTGCTCGCCGATGAACCCATCGGTGCAGAACGTCTGAGATCCATTGTCCGCCAACCCGATCCTAAGGAAACTCCTGTGACCGAGAACGCTGCCGACACCGCCACTGAGACCTCTTCCGAGACGACCAAGCCGTCCGTGCTCTTCGTCTGCGTCCACAATGCCGGCCGCTCGCAGATGGGCGCGGCCTACACCCACCACCTGTCCGGTGGGGCTGTCGAGGTGCGCTCAGCAGGCTCGGCACCCGCCGAGACGATCAACCCGGCAGTGCGCGAGGCCATGCTCGAGGAGGGCATCGACATCTCCGCCGAGAAGCCCAAGATCCTCACGACCGAGGCGGTCCAGGCCTCCGATGTTGTCATCACCATGGGCTGCGGCGACACGTGCCCCTACTTCCCGGGCAAGCGTTACCTCGACTGGGTGCTGGAGGACCCGGCCGGCCAAGGGGTCGCGTCCGTCCGACCGATCCGCAACGAGATCAAGGCGCGGGTCCTCGGCCTGCTCGGCGAACTCGGCGTCGCGCCGGTGGAGTTGTCTCGATGACCGACGGGTTCCGGGCGATCACAGACGTCCACGAAGGGCTCGCTGACCAGTCATGACGACGGCCCCGACCGCGGCCGAGGAACCGGCTGTTCGGCTCTCGCGGGTCGACCGGCTGTTGCCTGTGTGGATCGGCCTGGCCATGGTCGCCGGGCTGCTGCTCGGTCGGCTCGTCCCCGGGCTGGACCAAGCCCTCGACGCGGTCCGGATCGGCCAGACCTCACTGCCGATCGCCATCGGGCTGCTGCTGATGATGTACCCCGTCCTGGCCAAGGTCCGCTACGACGAGATCGGCCTAGTCACCGCCGACCGCCGGATGATCGCGGCATCGCTGCTGCTCAACTGGGTGGTCGGTCCCCTGGTGATGTTCGCCCTGGCCTGGTGGCTGCTCGGTGACCACCCGGCATACCGGACGGGGGTGATCCTCGTCGGGTTGGCGCGGTGCATCGCCATGGTGCTCTTGTGGAACGACCTCGCGTGCGGCGACCGCGAGATGGCGGCCGTCCTCGTGGCCCTCAACGCGGTGTTCCAGGTGCTCATGTATGCCGTGCTCGGCTACTTCTATCTGCAGGTCCTGCCGGGGTGGCTGGGGTTGGAGCAGGCGGCGCTCGACGTGTCGATGTGGGGCATCGCCTCGATCGTCCTCGTCTTCCTCGGCATCCCGCTCGTCGCCGGATGGCTGACCCGGTGGTGGGGCGAGCGAGCCCGCGGCCGGGCCTGGTACGAGGGCGTGTTCCTGCCCCGGATCGGCCCGATCGCGCTCTACGGGCTGCTGTTCACCGTCGTCGTGCTGTTCGCGTTGCAGGGTCACACGATCACCTCCGAGCCGCTCGCGGTGGTCCGGATCGCCCTGCCGCTGCTCGTCTACTTCGCGGTCATGTGGGTGCTCGGGTATGCCGTGGGGCGGCTTCTGGGACTGACCTACGCCCGCACGACGACGATGGCTTTCACCGCCGCCAGCAACGACTTCGAGTTGGCGATCGCCGTCGCCATCGGGGTGTTCGGCGTTGCGTCGGGCCAGGCCCTGGCTGGGGTCGTCGGCCCGCTCATCGAAGTGCCTGTCCTCGTCGGCCTGGTCTATGTCGCGCTCTGGTTGCGGGGTCGGGTGCGCTGGCCCGAAGGCTCCGGCTGAGCCCGACGGGCCGGGACGGTCGACCGGACCTGCGGGCGAGGTCGACCGACCGGCGACCGGCGGGTGCGTCACACCGGCGGGCACACGGCATACCGGGGCGGGTAAGTTCTGCGACGTGACTGCACGGCCGCTGGCGCACCTCGTCCACCCCTCGTGGGGTGACGCGCTCGGGCCGTTGGAGCCGACCGTGACCGCGCTGGGTGCCTTCTTGCGCGAGGAGGTGGCGGCCGGGCGCGGCTACCTGCCGGCCGGGGAACACGTCCTGCGGGCCTTCACCCAACCGCTTGACGCGGTGCGCGTGCTCGTCGTCGGGCAGGACCCCTACCCGACGCCCGGGCACCCGGTGGGGCTGAGCTTCTCGGTGGCGCCTGAAGTGCGGCCGTTGCCACCGAGCCTGGTGAATATCTTCGCCGAGTTGCAGACCGACCTCGGCGTGCCACGGCCGAGCACCGGCGACCTGACGCCCTGGGCCGATCGCGGAGTCCTGCTGCTCAACCGGGTCCTCACCGTCGGCCCGGGCAAGCCGGGCAGCCACCGCGGGCGGGGCTGGGAAGACGTCACCGCCGCCGCCATTGCCGCGCTGGTCGCCCGGGGTGGCCCGCTGGTCGCGATCCTCTGGGGTCGCGATGCGCGCTCGCTCGCCCCGGCGCTCGGGGACGTCGCCCGCATCGAGAGCGCCCATCCCTCGCCCCTGTCGGCCCGCTCCGGCTTCTTCGGATCGCGGCCGTTCAGTCGCGCCAACGACCTGCTCGTGGGTCAAGGCGCCGAGCCCATTGACTGGAGCCTGCCGTGAGCGGGCTGGAGTCACGCCGTCCCACCCAGCATGGAGGTTGCAGTCATGAGTGAGGTCTTCCTCTACGACGCGGTCCGCACGCCCTTCGGCCGGTATGCCGGTGCGCTGGCCGGCATCCGACCCGACGACCTCGGGGCGCTCGTCATCCGCGAGACGGTCCGCCGGGCTCCCTCGCTCGAACCGGAGCGGATCGACGAGATCTTCTTCGGCTGCGCTAACGGTGCTGGCGAGGACAACCGCAACGTCGGCCGGATGTCCGGACTGCTCGCTGGGGTGCCGACATCGGTGCCCGCCACGACGCTCAACCGCCTGTGCGGGTCGAGCCTGGACGCTGCCATGGTCGCCTCCCGGCAGATCGCCCTCGGCGAGGCCGACGTCGTCGTCGTCGGCGGGGTCGAGTCGATGAGCCGCGCCCCGTGGGTGCTGCCCAAGACCGAGCGGCCCTATCCCGCCGGCTCGATGGAGTTGGCCTCGACCACGCTCGGCTGGCGGTTGGTCAACCCGGCGATGCCGAAGGAGTGGACCGTCTCGCTCGGCGAGGCCACCGAGCAACTGCGCGAGAAGTATGCCGTGACCCGCGAGGCGATGGACGAGTTCGCCGCCCGCTCACACTTCCTCGCCGATGCCGCCTGGTCGAGCGGCTTCTTCGCCGATCAGGTCGTCGCTGTGCCCGGGGTCGGGCTGGATCGCGACGAGTCGATCCGGTGCGAGACGACGGTTGAGCGGTTGGCCGGGCTTAAGCCGTCGTTCCGGTCCGCCGAGACGGGGACCGTGACGGCCGGCAACGCCTCGCCGCTCAACGACGGTGCGTCCGCAGCGCTGTTGGGGTCGGCCAAGGCCGATGCGCTCACGGGTCTGAGCCCGGTGGCGCGGATCGCAGGTCGTGGGGCCGCCGCAAACGACCCGCAGTTCTTCGGCTACGCCCCGGTCGAGGCGGCCAACCAGGCTCTGGCTCGGGCCGGCATCACGTGGGACGACGTCGACGCCGTCGAACTCAACGAGGCGTTCGCCGCTCAGGCCTTGGCCTGTGTCGCGGCGTGGGGCGTGGACCCCGAGATCGTCAACCAGCACGGCGGGGCGATCGCCATCGGGCACCCCTTGGGCGCATCCGGCACCCGGATCCTTGGCACCCTCGCCCGATCGCTGCAGGTCAGCGGCGGCAAATGGGGCGTTGCCGCCATCTGCATCGGAGTCGGCCAAGGCCTCGCCGTCGTCATCGAGAACGTCTCCTGACCCACGCGCCCCTCGCCCGCGCGGCATACCCCCTCGCGCACGGCATACCTCCCTGGCTCAGCCACGGAGATAGCGCTCGCATGGTCATCTTTCCGGGGTTTTTGGCCTCAACCCGACGGAAAAGTGACCGTGCGAGCGCTATCTCCGGAGTGGGGTCCGAAACAAGGGGTGTCCACAGAGATAGCGGTTGCCTGGTCATCTTTGGGGGCATCTCGGCCCGAATCTGACGGAAAAGTGACCGTGCGAGCGCTATCTCCGGGTTTGAGGCCGGGGTGGGAGCCAGGCGGGTGTGACATGTGCACCACCGCAAATGCTTGGACGTCCTAGTATTCTCGGCATCATGGCAGCAACGAGGCTGATGCCGTCGGACGAGTCCCGAGCGCTCATCGAGATGACCCGGGAGGTATGCCGCAAAGAGCTCGCTCCCCGGGTCGACGCCTTCGAGCGCGACGGTGGCTTCCCCGAGCAGGCGTTCCGAACCCTGGGCGGCCTGGGGCTGCTCTCGCTGCCCTACCCCGAGGAGTTCGGCGGCGGCGGCCAGCCCTACGAGGTCTACCTGCAGGTCGTCGAGGAGATCGCCACCGTCTGGATGTCGGTCGCGGTGGGCGTCAGCGTCCACGCGCTCACGTGCTACCCCGTCGCCGAATACGGCACCGAGGAGCAGCGCCACGAGTTCCTGCCCGACATGCTCAGCGGCGACTGGCTCGGCGGCTACTGCCTCTCGGAGCCCGACTCGGGGTCGGACGTCGGCTCGATGACCACCCAGGCCGAGCGCACCGACGACAGCCCGAGCGGCCCCGGCACCGGCGGCGGCACCGGCACCGGCTGGCGAATCGACGGCACCAAGGCGTGGATCTCCCATGCGGGGCACGCCAACTACTACACGACCTTTGCCCGGATCCCCGACCTCGGCTCCAAGGGCATCTCGTGCTTCCTCGTCCCGGCCGACGCCGCGGGCCTCTCGTTCGGCAAGCCCGAGGACAAGATGGGGCTGCACGGCGACCCGGTCGCCCAGGTGATCTTCGACGGCGTCCACATCGGCGCCCGTCACCTGATCGGCGCCGAAGGCCAAGGCATGGCGATCGCCCTGCACGCCCTCGACAACGGACGCCTCGGGATCGCTGCCGCCGCGACGGGCCTGGCCCAGTCCGCGCTCGACGCGGCGACGGCATACGCGATGGAACGTCGCCAGTTCGGGAAGGCGATCATCGAGTTCCAGGGGCTCGCATTCCTCCTCGCCGACATGGAGGCCGCGGTGACGTCGGCGCGAGCGGCCTACCTGTATGCCGCGCGGCTCAAGGACGCGGGCCGCCCCTACACGAAGGAGGCGTCGGTCGCGAAGCTCGTGGCGACCGATGCGGCGATGAAGGTGACCACCGATGCCGTCCAGGTGTTCGGTGGCTACGGCTATACCCGTGACTTCCCCGTCGAGCGCTACATGCGCGAGGCCAAGGTCACCCAGATCTTCGAAGGCACCAACCAGATCCAGCGGCTGGTCATCTCCCGCCAGCTGCAGCGCGAGAGAGGCTGATCCCGCATGCGCATCACCGATTCCACCGTCGCCCTCGTCACCGGAGGGGCGTCCGGCCTCGGCGGAGCGACCGTCCGGCGCCTGGTCGCTGACGGCGCCAAGGCCGTCGTCCTGGACCTGCCCAGCTCCCCCGGCGCCGCCTTCGCGGCCGAGCTCGGTGACGCGGTGCGCTTCGTGCCCACCGACGTTCGTGACGAGGCGCAAGTGCAGGCGGCCGTCGACGCCGCGCGCGAGCTCGGCGAGCTGCGGATCGCCGTCAACTGCGCCGGCGTCGCGACTCCCGGCCGGGTGATCGGCCGCGGCGGGCCGCTCTCGCTCGACACCTTCCGCACGGTCGTCGAGATCAACCTCATCGGCACCTTCAACGTGCTGCGCCTCGCCGCCAACGCAATGCTCGCCAACGAGCCCGTCGACGGCGACCGCGGGGTGGTCGTCATGACCGCGAGCATCGCCGCCTACGACGGTCAGGTCGGTCAGGCCGCGTATGCCGCCAGCAAGGGCGGCATCGTCGGCCTCACCCTGTCGGCGGCAAGGGACTTGGCAGACAAGGCGATTCGCGTCGTCACCGTCGCGCCGGGCACCTTCGAGACGCCGATGATGGCCGGCCTGCCCGGGGAGACCAAGGCGATCCTCGAGAAGCAGGTCCCGCACCCCTCGCGGCTGGGCAACCCGGCCGAGTATGCCGCCCTCGTCCGCCACATCGTCGAGAACCCCATGCTCAACGGCGAGGTCATCCGGCTCGACGGCGCCCTGCGGATGCCCCCTCGCTGACCCGACCGAACGGCATACCTGCGCGTGTCGAGGCGACACGCCGAGAAGGCGCAAAATTCCTCAGAAGTCACCCCGCCAGACCCCTTGCGCGGGCCGTCGGGACGGCGTAGACCTATCCCTACGCAGAAGCCGAAAGGCGGAAGCGGTCGGACGGCAAACGAGGTTCCACGCCGCGGGAGCAATCCCCGGGAGCAATCCCAAGCGGGCCGGTAGGACGACACCGGAGGATCAGGCGCGCTGGACGAGTTCGAGTCGGCGTCACGGCACGGACGCACGAGGCCCCACCAACTCATACTTGGTGGGGCCTCACCCTTTCTACCGCGCCGCAGCCCGCAAGAGTGGGACTTCGGTCCGGCGTGTCACGAGAATCACCCCGGCCAGCCCGCACCCCGCGAGGGTCAGTCTTCGCGACCAGCGACCCCGGCCGAGTCAAACGTGGCCACCTCACGCAGCAACCGCGCGGCCGCTTGGACCACCGGCACGGCCAACACGCCGCCGGACCCCTCGCCCAACCGCATGCCCAGGTCGAGGATCGGCTCGAGCCGCAGCGCGGCCAGTGCCGCCGTCGCCCCCGGCTCCGTGGAGCGATGCCCCGCCAGCAGGTATGCCGTCACCCCGGGACACAGCGCCGCCGCCGCCAGCGCAGCCGCCCCGGCGATCACGCCATCGAGGATCACCGGCACCCGCCGAGCCGCAGCCGCAACGAGGAAGCCCGCGAGCGCGGCGTGCTCAGCACCGCCGAAGGCAGCCAGGACACCGATCGGGTCGGCGGGATCGGGCTGGTGCCGCTCGATCCCCGCCCGGATAACGGCGATCTTGTGGGCCAGCATTCGGGCATCGCTGCCCGCGCCTGGGCCCGTGACCGCGCCCGGGTCGGCACCTGCGAACACCGCGATGAGCGCAGCCGAGGCGGTGGTGTTGCCGATCCCCAGGTCGCCGGTCACCAACAACCGAGCGCCCTCGTCGATGAGCCGGTCAGCGGTCTGGGCGCCGACGAGCAGGGCAGCCTCCGCCTGCTCGCGAGTCAGGGCGGGCCCCGTGGTGAAGTCGGCCGTGCCGTCAACGATCCGCGCACCGACCGCGTCGACCCCGGGCGGCAACGCCCCGGCGACGCCCACGTCGATGACACAGACGCTCGCCCCCACCTGACGGGCCAACGCGTTGACGACCGCCCCGCCCGCGGCGACGTTGGCGACCATCTGCACGGTCACCTCCTGCGGCCACGGCGACACCCCTTGGGCGTGCACCCCGTGGTCGCCGGCGAAGACCGCGACGACGGCCGGTTCGGGGATGGGGGGTGGGCACACGGCATACATCCCGGCCAGCCGTGACCCCAGCGACTCGAGCCGCCCCATCGAGCCGGCCGGTTTGGTGAGTTGCGCCTGACGCGCATCGGCGGCGGCGGTAGCGGCGGCGTCCAGCGGCGGGACACCCGTGGCGAGGAGGGAGCTCAGAGCAATGGTCACAAGATCCATCCTGCCCGACGTCGGGCATAGCCTGGTCGCGTGTCGGTGACAGTCGTGACGGGTGGGGTGCGCAGCGGCAAGAGCCGCCATGCCGAAGCGCTGCTCGCCGAGCGCGACGACGTCACCTATATCGCCACCGGCCAGCCCGCCGCCGGCGACGACGCCGAGTGGCGCGAGCGGGTCGCGCGCCACCAAGCCGCCCGCCCTGCGACGTGGACGACCGTCGAGACCCTCGATCTGGTCCCACTCCTCGGTATGCCGGGTGGTCCCCTTCTCGTCGAGTGTCTCGGCACGTGGGTCACCGGCCTGGTCGACCGGGCCAGCCTCTGGGACGACCTACCCGCAGCGGCGGCCCTCGTCGAGGCCGAGGGCGCGGCGCTGGCCGAGGCCCTCACCCGCACGTCGCGCGACGTCGTCCTCGTCACCAACGAGGTCGGTTGGTCCCTTGTCCCGCTCACGCCGTCGGGCCGGTTCTTCACCGATGCACTCGGGCGAGTCAACACGGCCGTAGCGGGGGTGGCCGACCACGCTGTGCTCGTCGTGCTGGGCCGCGCGTTGACGTTGGGGTCGCTGTGAGCACCGGCCGCGACGGCTGGCGGCTCGCCGTGGGCACCCTGACGACCATTCCGGTCCGGCCACCGTCGGTCGTCGATCGGGCCGTGGCCGGTCGCGCCATGCTGCTCGCTCCCCTCGCCGCTCTGCCACTGGCTCTCATCCCCCTCCTCGCGCACACAGCAATCCGCTGGCTCGGTATGCCGCCCCTGCTCGCCGCCGCGCTCACTGTCGCTGCGCTCGCGCTGGCCAACCGGGGCCTACACGTCGATGGGCTGGCTGATACGGCCGACGGCTTGGCTGCCTCCTACGACCGGGACCGGGCGCTTGAGGTCATGCGCCGCGGCGACGTCGGCCCGGCCGGGGTGGCGACGGTCGTGCTCGTCCTGCTCATCCAGGTCGTCGCCCTCGCCGACCTGCTGCAGTTGCCGAGTTGGGACCGGCCCCTGCTGGCGGCGCTCGCGGTGGCGGCGTCACGGCATACCCTCGCGTGGGTCTGTGGGCGCGCCTTCCCGGCGGCTCGCCCCGAGGGCCTCGGCGCGGCCGTGGCTGGGAGCGTCCCCTCGGGTGCGGCGGCTGCGGCGGGGCTCGCGCTGGCCGCGGTGGGGGCCGTCGCGATCTCCGTCCTCGCCCCCACCGACACGCCGTGGTCGTCGGTCGGCTGGTATGCCGCCCCCGTCACCATCGCGGTGGCTGTCGTCGCGGCGCTGGCGGTGGCGCTGCGGGCCCGCTCACGGCTCGGCGGCGTGACGGGCGACGTGCTCGGCGCCGGGGTCGAGATCTCGCTGGCGGCGGCGCTCACCGTGGCGGTCTGCCTCGGCTGAACGTGCGATGGTGGAGGCGTGTACGTTCCTGCGCACTTCGCGATGACCGACGATCAGGTGAGCGCGGTGCTGGCCCGGATCGGGTCGGCCGAACTCATCACCCACCACAGCGACACGGGGCTCGTCGCCACGAACCTGCCCTTCCTGCACGATCCCAGCGTCGGCCCGCAGGGCGCGTTGCTCGGCCACGTTGCCCGGAACAACCGGCAGTGGTCCGACCCGGTGGACGGCGAGGCGCTGGTCATCGTCACCGAGACCGACCACTACGTGAGCCCGGCCTGGCTGCCGTCGAAGGCCGAGCACGGCAAGGTCGTTCCGACCTGGAACTACGTCACGGTCCATGTGTATGGCGAGTTGATCGCCCACGATGACATCGAGTGGACGCGCGAGGTGGTGCGCCGGCTCACCGAGCGGCACGAACTCGGGGCGGACCAGCCGTGGTCGGTCGAGGATGCGCCCGAGGGCTACATCGACGCGATGCTCCGGGCCATTGTCGGTATCGAACTGCGGATCACCCGGATCGTCGCCAAGGCGAAGATGGCCCAGAACAAGACGCCCGCCGATGTCGAGGCGATCGCGTCTGTCCTTGCGGCACAAGGGGACTCACGGGGCGAAGACTGGCTGCGCGAGATCTCGCTGCCGGCGGCCGAGCGACGTGCGGCACTCATCGCCGAGGTCGGCGCCCTGCGAGGGCGGCGTTAGAAGCCGTCGGCTGCCAT
>ERZ795030.6196-NODE-6196-length-10583-cov-12.722644_pt1 | contig 10583 bp, 9 predicted proteins | sample MGYA00375122_ERZ795030 | MGnify/ENA primary metagenome ERZ795030 (study PRJEB30165, sample SAMN05720146) | activated sludge metagenome | isolation source: anaerobic digester from wastewater treatment plant | place: Japan | collected 2015-04-20 ...
CGCTAATTATAATATCATAGATATTAAGGTTTATTACAATAAATCACTCAAAAACAGCGAAAATTGAAGAGAAAACACTATAATAGTAATAATTTGCTAAAATAGTAATGCTAAAGGAAAAATCGAATATGGAAAAGAAAGAAAAACTTGTACTAGCAGTCGACTTTGGTACCCAATCTCTAAGAGTCTCGATTGTAAACCAATTTGGAGAAATCAAAGCGATCATTAAAAATAAATATAACGAGGCTTATTTTAGTAGTGAGCCTTGTTTTGCTGAGCAAAATCCAAACTACTATTGGTATGAATTATGTAACGCCACATATAAATTAAAAGAAAAGCATGATGACCTTTTACAGAAAGTACTAGCGATGAGTGTCACGACTTTCCGTGATAGCCCAGTATTTCTTGATAAAAACTATGAACCAACTAGACCAATGGTGTTGTGGCTTGATCAACGTCAAGCAGCGCTCCATAAGAAACCACCATTTTTAAGACGCTTAATTTTCGCTATTGTTGGGATGAGTGAAACGGTCACTTTAAATATGAAACGCACACCAGCGATATGGGTGCAAGAAAATGAAAAAGATGTTTGGGAAAAAACAGCGTATTATGTTAATTTCTCTACTTACATTAACTATAAATTAATTGGTGAACTTATTGATAGCGTCGCTAATCAAACAGGTCACTTCCCAATCCATTTTAAAAAAGGGAAATGGTATGGTGATAATGCATTAAAGAATATTTATCGTGTTCCGCGCACTAAATTAGCGAAAATTGTAAAACAAGGAACGGTAATGGGTGTTATAAGCGAAGCCGCAAGTAAAGCAACAGGACTTCCGCAAGGATTAAAAATCATTGCAGCGGGAACTGATAAAGGAAGCGAAGCATTTGGAACAGGTGCGTACCGCAAAGATATTGCTTCAATTTCCTATGGCACTGCAAGTTCAATATCTGTTCCGAATAAAAAATACATTGAACCCGAATTATTTTTACCAGCCTATAGCGCACCAATTGATGGTCTTTATCAAATGGAAGTGCAAATATATCGTGGCTACTGGATGATTGGCTGGTTTATTAAACAATTTGGTACGCATGAAACACTTGAAGCCAAAATTGAAATAATGGCCACTGAAGAAGTGTTAAATAATAAAATGCTTGAAATACCACCAGGCTCACAAGGACTCGTCTTACAACCATATTGGGGTCCAGGACTTAAACGCCCGGAAGCTCGTGGTGCGATTGTTGGATTTAGTGATTATCACACACGCATTCATGTTTATCGGGCGATTATTGAAGGGATTGCTTTTGGTTTAAAAGAAGGGTTACTCGGTATTGAAAAAAGACAACATAAAAAAGTAAAAGAAATAAGAGTATCAGGAGGCGGTTCGCAAAGTGATGCGATATGTCAAATTACCGCTGATATATTTGGTGTCCCAGTTAGTCGGACACAAACTTATGAAACCGCAACAATTGGTACAGCGCTTGTTACTTTCTATTATTTAGGTGTGTTTGATTCACTTGAAACAGCCACAAAAGCGATGGTCCACATTGAAAAAACATTTATACCAAATCCTAAAAATGTTAAACAGTATAATAAATTATTTAAAGATGTATACGCTAAACTTTATCCAAAATTAAAAGGCATATATAAGAAATTAAAATACTTCTAGAAGAAAAAATAAAAGGGTTAATCGACAAATTAACCCTTTTTTGCTGTAAATAATTGATTAATCCACAGTTTCTTGGCTGTCATCAATACCAAGGAATTGTGCATTATAAAGACCAGCGTAAAATCCGTTTGCTGCTAAAAGTTCCTCGTGAGTTCCCGTTTCAATAATGTTACCTTTATTCATTACCAAAATCTTCTTAGCATTTTTAATGGTGCTTAAGCGGTGGGCAATAATAAATGTAGTGCGGTCTTTCATAATTTCATTCATAACACTTTGAATCGCGTATTCCGTACGCGTATCAACACTACTAGTAGCTTCATCAAGAATAAGGATTTTAGGTTTAGAAATAATTGCACGAGCAATCGTAATTAACTGGCGTTGCCCTTGCGAAATATTAGTGCCATCTTCATTAAGTATAAACTCGTATTCACCCGGAAAAGTAGTTATAAAGTGGTGAGCGCGCGCTGCTTTAGCAGCTTCGATAACTTCTTCGTCAGTAGCGTCACGATTACCATAACGAATATTATTTTTAATCGAACCTTTGAAGAGCCAAGTATCTTGTAAAACCATCCCAACACTACGGCGTAATGCACTTCGTGAATAATTACGAATATCAGTACCATCTAATGTAATTGAACCACCATTTATTTCATAGAATCGCATAATTAAATTAACTAGTGTTGTTTTGCCCGCGCCAGTTGGACCAACAATAGCGATTGTATCCCCTGGTTTAACATGTAAATTCATATTTTTAATAAGTTCAACATCAGGGTTATAACTAAAATCAACATCTTTGAAGCAGAATTCCCCCACAACATGATCGTTTGTAGTTAATGCATCCTCTGGTTCTTTTTCTTGTTCAGCGGCATTAAGTAAATTAAACACTCTTTCTGCACCAGCAAGTGTTGTTTGAATATTTGCAGATATTTGCCCTAAGTTAAGGAATGGTTGCATAAAGTTATTTAAGAAAAAAATAAATGGCGCGAGACTAATAACATCATTTATAACACCCGCTACAAGTAAAACACCAACGAAGCCAAGATTATTAATAAAGCGAATTGATGGGAAAATAAATGAACTCAGCCATTGTGACCAGAAATTAGATTTAGCCATAGAATCATTAAGATTTGTAAAAGTTTCTAGTTGTTTATCTTGTTGATTAAATAGTTGAATGACTTGGAGTCCGGAAAAGTTTTCTTCCACTACCCCTTCTAATTCACCTGTTTTCTTTTGGAAAGTAATAAACTGATTTTGTGAATTTTTCGTAATAACAAGCGTAATAATTACTACAAACGGAAGCATGCCAAGTGCTACTAAGGCAAGCCGCCAATTTACAAGTAACATGCCAATTAAAATTGCAACAAAAAGAGTGATTGATGAAACAACAGTGATAAGCGTGTTATTTAATGTTTGGGCAATAGCATCAACATCATTTGTGCCAATTGAAAGTAATTCACCATGCGGATGTTTATCAAAATAAGAAAGTGGTAAACGATCAATTTTCGCGCGTATTTTATTACGAAGATTATAAGCGTACGCTCCAGAAATTTTGATAGCAATCAGTTGTGCGATAGTACCAAGTAATGCAGCGGCAACAATAACACCAATCATTAATCCAAAATCAATGAAGACCTTTGTCCAATCTAACCCTAACGCTAGATTAGTAACATCTAAAAAATAACGACCATAACGAACATTTTCAGGCGAGAAAGCACCCAGAATATTACGCAATAATAGCGGGATAAGCGCATTAGCTACATTTGCGATAGTAAGAAGCACAGCAATAATTATTATCCGCCAACGATAAGGTTTAAATTCGCGCAAAAGACCACGCCAAGCTAATTTTGAATTGCGCGCTTTTTCCATTTTGCGTCCGCGTCCGTGGCGTGCCATTATGCTTTACCCCCTTCAGTTGTAAAGTCTTTAAACATATCACGCGACTTTTTAATTTCTTCAGGATTTAGTTGTGATGTAACGATTTCTTGATATACCTTACACGAATTAAGTAAGTCAGCATGTTTGCCAATACCAGCAACCTCGCCATTATCAAGGACTAAGATTTGATGGGCATCAAGAATAGAATTAACACGCTGTGCTACAACAAAAATAGTTGCGTCTTTTGCGTAATCTTTTAATGCGCTTCTTAGTCTAATATCAGTCTTAAAGTCTAGTGCACTAAAAGAATCATCAAACACATAAATTTTAGGTTTTCTAACAAGTGCACGCGCTATCGCTAGGCGTTGTCTTTGACCACCACTGAAATTTTTGCCACCTTGTGCAACTGGTGCATCAAGTCCAAGTTCGAGTTTAGAAACAAAACCCGCAGCTTGCGCCACGCGTAAAGCTTCCCACATTTCTTCATCAGTAGCGTTTTCATTACCGAAGCGTAAATTATCACGAATTGTACCTTTAAATAACACTGCAGTTTGTGGAACGAAGCCTATTTTGTCGCGTAAATCATTTAATTTAAAGTCACGCACATCATAGCCGTCAAAAGTTACTTTACCAACACTAGCATCAAAAAATCGTGGTAATAAATTAATGATTGAACTCTTGCCAGAACCAGTAGAACCAACAATTGCTGTTGTAGTTCCTGGCTCTGCTGTAAAATTAATATTCTTTAATGTTGGGTGTTCAAGATCGCTGAAAGTAAAAGTTACATTTTCAAACTTAACAATACCAGTATCAATTAATTCTTTATCAAGCGGTGCCTCCGGATCAACAATATTTGGTTTAACATTTAGTACAGCGTTAATTCGTTTTGCGCTAACTTTAACGCGCGGGAACATAATAAAGGTAAAGCTAAGCATCATGAAACTCATCATAATATGTTGAGCGTACATCATCGCTGTTATTGTTTGACTAAAAGCATTCATATTAAAAGGAATAACACCAAGGAGCATTTTATCGAACAAGACAAAACCAATAAGATATATTCCAAAAAACACTAAGTTAAATAAGATATTAATAATCGGACTTATAATTTGCATAACATTACTAACTTTAATAATAATGTCAGTCATTTTACGATTGCCTTCGTCAAAGAAGCGGTTTTCACGTTCTTCTTGATTAAAGGCACGAATGACACGAACACCAGTTAGTCCTTCGCGTAATAATAGCGTCACATAATCCACTCGTTCTTGAATTTGGGTGAAAAGCGGGCTTGCTACGGCAAAAGTAATAAAAAGTAATAATCAATACAATTATAATCAAAGGAATAATAACGATAACGACATAGAAATACATTGGATCTAATGTTAGTAATTTAACAGAACCAATAATTAAAAAGATTGGTGACATAATAAAAACACGATTTACCATAAAAGCAAATTCTTGCACAGCGCGTGAATCGTTAATTAGCCTAGTTAAAAGACTAGCGGTTCCAAATTCATTAACATCACTTAATGAAAAGTTTTCAACTTTTTTGAACACTTCCGCGCGAATTTCTTTACCAAGGGTAGCAACAAATTTAGAGTTTAATGAGCCTTGGCCTGCTGCTAAAGCAAAAATACCAAGGGAAATTAAAAGCATAATACCGCTTTGTTTTAACATTTCATTTATTTCAGCGCGAGTTATCCCAGTTTCACCAATATTATTAACAATGTTTTGAGTTGTTGTAATATAATCAGGTAATTGAAGTTGAAGCAATGTCTGAGTAGCGACGAGGACAACAATAATCGCTAATTGCCACCAATAACGTTTAACTAATTTATAAAGTCTAAACATTTAGTTTATCCCCTGCATAATTGGTAAGTAAATTTCAGACGCTGTTAAGATATTAGCGGGCGACGGACCAGAAACAATTTGGTCACTAATTAAACCGCGTAATATTGATTTTAAAACATTTAATATCTCATTAGCGCTTAATGTACTGATTATACGCTCGTTTTTTTGGCCTTCACTAATGAGATTTAAAAAAAGTTTTGACCAATCTTCCCGCACTGTTAATATTGCTTTATTCCGTGGTGCTTGTTTGTAAGTATATAGCAACAGACTTAAACAATAGGGAGCTAGTTTCTCCCTTTTTAACATTTCTACAATCAAAGCAATTGAACCCGCGAGCGCTAGTTCAGCGGGAATTGTTAATGATTTAAAGTGTTCAATAAAAGGCTTATAACGAGCAACAACATGATTGACACATTCATCATATAAGCGATTAATATTTGTGAAATAATGATAAACAAGACTATGACCACAATTAGCTTCGCGCGCAACAGCGGCAATTGTTAATTCAGAAAAAGGGACACGAGCAAAAAGTCGTATTCCTGCTTCGAGAATATCGTCGCGTCGAGTTTTTGTGGTACTTTTAGTTCTACTTGTTGTTCGTCTTGCCATAGTTATACCATTGCAAAAATTATAACAAAGATGAACCTAAATAGATATTGAATTAATCTTTGATTAATAAATTAATTTCGTCATGTTCTAATTTTCGATATTCACCAATTTCTAAATCATCAACACGCAGTCCTGCAAATTGTTCGCGATGAAGTTTTACAACATTTAACCCAAACGCTTGAAACATCCGTTTTATTTGATGAAATTTACCTTCCACAACAGTAACTCTACCTACATTAGATTCCACTATTTCTAAAGTTGCAGGAAGTGTCGTAAAATCTTCATCAATTTTAATTCCACGCGCAAAATGCGCGACTAATTCACCTTTAATAGGTAAATCGGTGGTAGCAAGATAAACCTTTTCAACATTCTTTTTTGGACTTATAAGTTGGTGTGTAAGTTTACCGTTGTTTGTTAATAGTAAGGCGCCTGTCGTATCCTTATCTAAACGACCAACAGTATGTAATTTATACATCATAAATTCTGGCGCAAAAGAAATAATTGTAGGGTTAACATTATCTTCGTTTGCACACACATATCCTTCTGGCTTATTAATTAAATAATATTGAAATTCTTCATATTGTAAAACTTCACCATCAAAAGCGACGACATCATTAATAGTGTCCACTTGAAAACCGTCTGAAATAATAACTTCACCATTGACAGTCACTTTTTTAGTGCGAATGTATTTTTTAACAGTGGTTCTAGTTTCACCGAGAGTTTTTGCTAGAAAACGATCTAATCTCATTGTGCTTCTTCTTGATGCTCAGTTTCAATTGCGGGAGTATCGTCTACTTTAGACTTTTTCTTGAAGAGACTAATAAATTTACGCCAAAGATTGATAAACCAAGTTTCGTGTTTATTTGCTAACCAAGTGAAAAGAAGGACAGTGGCAAGAGCTGTTATGATACCCGCAAAGACATCAGTAGGATAATGGAATCCAAAATAAATCCGGGTGTATGACATTATTACACTTAAAATTAAAGCGGGCACTGACCATTTCCGATGATGGAATAAAATAGTAAATCCAAAAATAAAAGATGAAAGCGTATGTCCAGACATAAATGCTTTTGAACCAGGCACTAAAAAGTCATTAAGCTTACTTTGTGGCGCAAAGACGTTATACATATAGTTGTTTAACCATAAAGCATCCGCAGAAAATTCAGGAACATCAAAAGGTCGCGGCCGATTAACAATCGGTTTAAAAATCCAAAGATTAAAACCAGATACAAGAATTAAACCAAAAACAATGATTAATCCTGCTTTTCTCGTCTTTTTAAATCCAATCATAATAAAAGCAATTATAAAATAGAGAACTGCAAGTTCGCCAGAGAGTGTTAAAAACTTAAAAATAGCGGTAATAAACGGTGTTTGTGTATTTTCTACAACCCAGCGTAAAAAAGTAATTTCCCATTCCATAGTTAAGTACTCCTTTTTTATATTCTAATCTTCTTTATTATTACTATTTATAGCAACTTCTTCAACTGTTTGTTGTTTTTCTTTTTTATTTGCTAAACCTAAAAGGAAGTAAGAAAGCGCCGCGCCTACAATAACAGCAACAACACAAAGAGTAAACATTAAGGGGTCAAAACCAGTAACTTTAGCGTACTCTGGCCGTACCTTACCGTTAAAGAAAGCAATAACAATTGAGCCAATAATAAAACCAAAGATCGTGAAATAAGTTTTAACGCGGTCTTTTTCAAAGAAATATTTATATGTCTTAGCAATAACAATTAACCCTAAAATTGAACCGATACCAAACGATAAGAGTCCCGCTAAGTCAAAACCGATATTCACAAAATCAAATTTAGCAAGTCTAATTAAGAAATCAATTAATTCTTCATAATATCCAAAAGCAATGAGAATAAATGTACCTGATATACCTGCAGAAACATGACCGCCCATTGAAAGAAAGGCCACAAAGAAAAGCAAGATGACTTGTAAGAAATTAATATTTACTAAATCAGCGTGTAAAGTCGTAAACCAAGTAAAGGTTCCTAAGCCAAATACAAAAAGGAAACCCGCAAGTGTTAAAAGTAAGTTTTTCCAAGTGACTTTGCCTTTAATAGTACCAGTAAATATTCGTAAACCGCCGAGTGTTAAACCAGCAAAAAATGAAATTGAAAGAAAAGGAAAGTGTTCAAGCGCTAGTTTGATTGGATAAAAAAGCGCGCCCATACTTACAATACCGCCAAGCGCCATTGGTCCGAGTAAACTAAGCGACTTTTTTGGATCTTTCCTAAAATCAGAAACAGCATTAATTAACTCATCATAAACCCCAATTAAAACAGCCATAGTCCCGCCGCCAATCGCGGTAATTAAGGCAAATCCTAAGAGCAAACCTTGTAAAAAACGTTTTAAGAATCTATTCATATCATAAATAATAGCACAATAAATGTTATAATTTATCAGTAAAAATATGAAACTATTTGTCGGTTTAGGTAATCCAGGAAAGAAATATGAAAACACGCGCCACAACGCTGGGTTTTTAGCGCTTGATAAATTTGCCGAAATCGCTAAGGTTGATATTGATAAAAGTGATTTCAAAGGGCTTTTCACGAGTTTTACTTACAACGCTGAAAAAATATATTTATTAAAACCACAAACATATATGAATCTTTCTGGACAATCAGTAGTGTCACTAATGAACTTCTTTAAAATTGAAGTTGATGAACTTTATGTAATTTATGATGATATGGATATTTCTCCAGGACAAATCCGTTTAAAGGAAGACGGGTCATCTGGCGGACACAAAGGAATGCAAAATATTATTGAACTCTTAGGAACCACAAATATTAAACGGATTCGTATTGGCATTGGTAAACCAGAACACGACGGAGTGGATCATGTTTTACAAAAACTTACTGATGAAGATAAAAAGATTTTTATGGAAGGCGTCACTAAAGCAAGCGTTGCCGTTCGTGATTTGTTAAATGAAGATTTCAATACTGTAATGAATAAAAACAACCGAAAGGAGCCAAAACCCCCACCGAGTGATTAAACTTTTTGAAACATTGTTTCCTAAAAATACACCCCCTCGCTTTGAAAAAAAGCGAGTTTTTGTCACAAGCGAAATCATAGGGACAACGCTATTAGTCGCCGAGGCTTTTAAGAAAAAGCGAGAAAACTATGTTGTTTTAACGAACAATTTATATAATGCACAAAAGATAATTTCAACCTTACAAACATTTGTTAGTCAAGACGATATTTTATTTTTCCCAAATGACGATTTATTATTTACGGAAGTATTGACCGCAACTAAAGAACTAGAAGCACAAAGAATTTACACATTATTTTCATCACTTGAAAAAGATAAAAAATATATTTATGTTGCTAACCAATCAGCGCTGCTTAAATCAACGCTTTCTCCAACATCTTTTGCCAAACAATTTTTCGAACTAAAAGTAGGAAATACTGTTAAAATGTCAGCGTTAACCACCAAATTGGTGGAATTAGGATATAAAAATGTCACTAATGTCGAACAGACGATGCAGTTTGCAAAACGCGGTGATATTATCGATATATATACAGTAAACGAAGACTTTCCGACGCGTATTGAATTCTTCGATGATGAGATTGAATCAATCCGTGACTTTAATGTAAGCACACAAGTATCAATTAAAACTCGTGATAAAGTAACTATGCTTCCCGCAAGTGAAAACTTATTATTCCCCAATGAACAAAAAGAATTTCTTAAGTGCTTGCAAGAATTTTTCAATGTACAGAAAAAAGATATGACTAGCGCGGAAGAAGAAATGTTTGCTACTAACTTGAATGCAAGTATTAGTAGTTATTTAGAAGGTGATAATAACGCTTTAAATAAATATCTATTAATTTATTCATTGTTTCAAAATAGTTTGCTCTCTTATATTGATAATCCAAAAGTTGTATTCGCTAATGAACCACAATTACTTGCTACATATGAGATTATTTCTAATCACGCAGAGCATTATGTTAGAGACCAAGCAAGACGATTTAACTTGTTACCAAAGACACAACTTTATCAACCTTATAACACTTTAGACCACTATTCAAAATATGTAACACGAGAATTTAGCGAGGACGGCAATGAAGGTGAACTCCGTATAAGTCCGGTAGCGGATCTTCGAAGTCGTGATGATTTTAATTTAGTAGTGCAAAAATATTATGATGATAATTATCTTATTTATTTCTCAGTTAACAATAACACACAACTAGAGCAAGTTAAAAATTTATTAAAAGAATTACAATTAGATTTTGATTTAGATGATAAAAGTAGCGATAAAAGAATATTAATTACCTATGACTATTTTCCGCATGGATTTGTCATTAATTCCTGCAAAACAGCTGTATTTACTAGTAAAGAGCTATTTAATATTACGCGTAATGAGATGCGGTTTAATGCCAGGTTTAAAGCCGGAACTGTGATTCGTAGTCATGAACAACTTACCCCGGGTGATTATGTAGTTCATGAATATCACGGTATTGGTCAATTTATGGAAATTGAGTCCTTAAAAGTATTTGGTGTTGTTAGTGACTATATTAAAATTAAATATTTTGGCAATGAAGAATTATCAATTCCAATGGAACAAATTCATT
>ERZ795030.6200-NODE-6200-length-10579-cov-7.496674_pt1 | contig 10579 bp, 12 predicted proteins | sample MGYA00375122_ERZ795030 | MGnify/ENA primary metagenome ERZ795030 (study PRJEB30165, sample SAMN05720146) | activated sludge metagenome | isolation source: anaerobic digester from wastewater treatment plant | place: Japan | collected 2015-04-20 ...
ATCTTGTGGCTGTTTGTGATATTGATGTAGATAAACAAACTGAATTTAAATTACAGTACCCAACTATACCTGTATATAATAGTATAGCTGGTATGTTCGCTGCTAATAAAATTGATATTGTGTCTGTTTGTACCCCGTATGATACCCATTATGAGATTTTATGTGAATTAACTAAATATAATATAAAGGCTGTATTTTGTGAAAAGCCATTTTGTGGAGATGTAAAACAAGCTACTGATATAATATCAACATATAATAATTTGGGTATTAAATTAGCTATAAATTATATGCGTAGATGGGATAATTTATATTTAGGTGTTGCTGAGGCTGTAGAAAAAGAAAGGTGTGGGAAACTATTATGTGTCGTTGGTTTAACTAATACAGCACTTTACACAAGTAGTAGTCATATGTTTGATATTTTACATATGTTGATGGGAGACCTATCCTTAATCTATTGGACCATAGATAATCACAACAAAAGGATAGTAAATAATAAAGAAGAATATGGTGGAACTTTTATTCTACAAAATAAAGATAATGTTCAATGTTTTATATATGCTAAAGCAAAACCTGAAAATTTGTTATTTGAGCTAAAAATTATAATGGAAAATGGTATAATAGAACTTAAACAGGATGGAGAAACAGCATATATCTATCGATTTATACCAAGTTCTAAAAGAACTAATTACAAAGAGCCCACACAATTAGAACAATTTTGGTATAAACCTAATGAACGTATGTTGGATGCTATAACTAATATTATTAATGCTATAGATGGTGGAGAAGTAATAAAATGTTCTGGTAATGATGCTTTAAAAACTTTAAGAATTTTAGATAAGATTAAGGAGATTAAATAATGAACCCATCCTACCCTAATATAACTTATAAAGAATTAAATGCGGTAACAAATGTTATGAAACAAAAAACCTTATCCAGATTTGTTGGTGCTAAACAACACGATACTATGGAAATGTTATCTAAAAAGAGCAAAGAGTTAAATTATTGGAGTGATGATAAAACATTTTTAGGTGGTAATTATGTTAGGAAATTTGAAGCTGACTTTGCTAAATTGTTGAATGTTGATTATGCTGTATCAGTTAATTCAGCTACATCAGGTCTTATAACGGCATTAAAAGCATTAAAACAAGATGATAAAACGGAAATTATAACAACACCATATTCATTTACAGCATCAGCAGCAGCCATATCATTAGCTGGATATACACCTGTATTTGTTGATATTAATAGGGATACATTTATAATGGATGAAGATGATATTATAAGAGCTATAACACCAAAAACTAAAGCAATATTGCATGTTAGTTGGTGTGGTAATGCTGGTAATTTGGGTCAAATTAAAAGAATAGCTGATTATTATAACTTAAATCTTATAGAGGATGCATCACAATCAATTTTAAATAAGTATGATAATAAATTTATAGGTACTATAGGTGATATAGGAATATTCTCATTTAATGAGCCTAAAAATATAACTACTGGTGAAGGTGGTATGATTGTTACAAATAATGAAATCTTTGCAGTAAGAAGTAGAATGATAAGAAATCATGGAGAAGTTATACCTGATGACAATAATACTATTTTTAGTGATATTATAGGTTATAATTTTAGACTTCCAGAAATTTTAGCAGTTATAGGTATTGAACAATTAAAAAAATTACCATCTTTAAATATGATTAGAAAAACAAATTATGAGTATGTTCTAAATAGTATTAGAAACATAAACTTTTTAGTACCACAAAAGATAACTAATTCCGAATATTACCCATACTGTATGTCGTTCAAATGTAAAAATCCTAAAATTAAGAATACTATCATAACAACATTAACTGCTAATAATATACCTGTATCACCTGGTATACCAAGACTTTTATCAAAACACCCGTGTTTTAAAAATGAAAATGCGTTTTATAAGGCTTATGATGTGTGGAACAATTATATTGGATTTTTTCAAATAGGTTATCCAAATACTGTAGATAATATGGATGAATTAATAAATACACTAAAGGAGATAAAAATATGAATTGTGTTGCTATAATACCTGCAAGGGGTGGAAGTGTAAGGGTTCCTCAAAAAAATATTAAATCATTAAAAGGTGAACCATTAATTGTACATACAATACAACAAGCATTAGAGTCTAAAATTTGTGATAAAGTTATTGTGTCTACTGATGATGATACAATAGCCTTAATATCAGCACTAAATGGAGCAGAAATTTTAAACAGACCTAAAGACTTAGCTGGTGATGTTGAAAGTGAGTTAGTTATACAAAATGCTGTACAACAATTAGAAGAAATTAATTATAAACCAGATATTGTTGTTATGTTACAATGCACATCACCATTAAGAAAACCTGAAACTATACGAAAATGTGTATTAACTTTATTGGATAATTGGAAAATATGTAATTCAGTAATAACAGTAAGTCCTATAACACATAGACCAGAATGGATGGGATGTCTATCTGATGATATGTTTTTTATTCCATATACAACAACATGGGGTACAACAGTTAGACTTGTTGCAAGTCAAAGTTTACCAAAATTGTATGCACAAAATGGATGTGTGTATGCCTTTAAGAGAGATTTAATAATGAATGAATGTACTATCATAAGTTCTACTACTAAAGTGGTTATAATTGATGAGAAAGAAGCTTTTGATATAGATTTACCTATTGATTTTGTTATAGCTGAACAATTAATGTCGGAAGGTTAAGATGAAACCGTATTTAATAGCTGAAATTGGTATAAACCATAATCAAGATATGCAAATTATAAAAAAACTTATTGATGCTTCATTTGCTATTGGTTGGGATTGTGTTAAATTTCAAAAAAAGACACCAAATTTATGTGTTCCCGAAGAACAAAAATATAAATTAAAGTCTACACCTTGGGGTGTAATGACATATCTCGATTATAAAAATAAATTAGAGTTAAAAATAGATGACTATATATTTATAAATAAATATTGTAAATCTAAGCCTATTGATTGGAGTGCTTCAATATGGGATTTGCAAAGTTTAGATTTTATGATTAAGTATTTTGAAAATGATATACCATTTATTAAAATACCATCAGCTAAATTAACAGATTTTGAATTATTAACAATAGCCGCACAAACTGGTAAACCAATATATTTATCTACAGGAATGTCTACATTGGATGAAATTGATACTGCTGTTCAAATATTGGAAATACATGCTTCTAATTTTGTATTGTTTCATTGTAATTCATCTTACCCAGCACCAAGTAATGAGTTAAATTTAAGATTAATACCATTCTACAAAAAAAAGGTATGGCTGTACTGTAGGTTATTCTGGGCATGAGTATAGTATAGAGCCTACTGTAATAGCAGTAGCATTAGGAGCAGATTATATTGAACGACATATTACATTAGACCATAATATGTGGGGTACTGACCAAAAAGCTAGTCTTGAAATTAGTGCTATGGATACTTTAAAACATAGAATAGATGATGCAGTAGTTGCTTTAGGAGATGGAGTTAAAACAATAACATTAAGTGAGGTTGAGGTAAGAAAAAAATTAAGAGGTGATTTATGAATACTGTATTAATAACTGGTATAACTGGTCAAGATGGTAGTTATTTAGCTGAGTATTTATTAAATAAAAATTATGAGGTTCATGGTATAATTCGTAGAAGTTCATCATTTAATACGGAAAGAATAGACCATATATTTAACAAATTACATTTACATTATGGAGATTTAACTGATAGTGGAAGTATTAATTCGTTGATAAATAATATAATGCCAGATTACATTTTTAATCTTGGTGCCCAATCTCATGTAAAAGTTAGTTATGAATTACCTGAATATACCTGTGATGTGACTGGATTAGGTGCTTTACGAATATTAGAAGCTGTTAGACAAAATAAAGAATTAGTACATCATACAAAAATATTTCAAGCATCCAGTAGTGAGTTATTTGGTTGGGCTTTTCCACCACAAGATGAAGAAACATTAATGCAACCTAATAGTCCTTATGCTATTGCTAAAATGTTGGCATATAATTTAGGAAGAGCTTATAGGGCTGGATATGGTATGTATATTTGTAACGGTATAACATTTAATCATGAAAGTCCACGTAGAGGCTTAACTTTTGTTACAAGAAAAATAACTAAATTCGTTGCTGATTATTTATTAGGTAAAACTAAAATATTACAATTAGGCAATTTAAATGCTAAACGTGATTGGGGTTTTGCTCCTGAATATATCGAAATTATGTATAAAATGATGCAGTTACCAAATTCAACTGATTTAGTTATAGGTACTGGAATAGCTTTATCAGTTAGGGATTTTATTAAAAAAGCATTTGATTATGTTGGTTTGCCTATAAGATTTGAAGGTGATGGTTTAAATGAGTATGGATATATTTATGGCAATAAAAAAGTTGTTGTTATTAATCCGACATATTATAGACCTAATGAAGTTAGTTGGTTGTGTGCTAATAATACAAAAATAAAAAATGTATTAAATTGGGAACCATATACTACTGTTGATGACCTTATAAAAATTATGATTGATTGTGATTTACAAAAGAATGGCTTACCGCCTATAGGTGAAAGTTCTAAATTATTAAAAAATTATACATGGAGTACAATATTATGAACAAATCAAGTAAAATATTAGTATTAGGGTCAACTGGTCTTGTTGGTAGTGCTGTTGTTAGGAAATTAGTAGAAGATGGTTATGAAAATATACTAACTCCAACGCATAACGATTTATATTTAGATAAGGAAATACAAGTATTTAATTATTTTGCTTATCATGAACCAGAATATGTATTTAATTGTGCTGCAACAGTTGGTGGTATATTAGCTAATGCTACATACCCAGCAGAGTTCATATATAATAATATTGTTATAGCAGCTAATGTTATAAATCTATGTTATAAATTTAAAATTAAAAAATTATTAAATTTAGGGTCATCATGTATTTACCCTAAAGAAACTCCACAACCGATGAAAGAAGAATATCTTTTAACTGGTAAATTAGAACCTACTAATGAACCATATGCCATAGCTAAAATAGCTGCTATTAAAATGTGTGTAGCATTTAACAAACAATATAGTACAAATTTTATATCTGCTATGCCACCAAATCAATATGGTATTAATGATAATTTTGATTTGAATAATTCACATTTAGTTCCAGCTTTAATAAGAAAGTTTCACGAAGCTAAGCTACATAAATCAAAAACAGTAACTTTCTGGGGTGACGGTACACCTAAAAGAGAACTTATGTTTGCAGATGATTTAGCAGATGGATTAGTATTTTTAATGAATAATTATGATTATGCTGATGATGATTTTATTAATATTGGAACTAATCAATACTATTCTATAAAAGAATTAGTTGATATTGTAAAACATATAGTTGGTTATACTGGTGAAGTTTTGTGGGATAAAACAAAACCTAACGGGACAATGTTAAAATTACTTGATTCAACAAAAATAAGTAATTTAGGTTGGTCTCCAACAACATCTTTAAACGTTGGTCTAACAAAAACTTATGAGTGGTTTATTAAAACTTACCCGAATATAAAAGGATTTTAAGGAGGATTTAATGGGAGATATAACGAAAAAAGTTACAATATCTAAAGACTTCCTACCAACACTTTCTGTATGTATGATTGTTAAAAATGAGGAAAATAATCTAAAAAGGTTATTACCATTACTTGATGGTATTGTTGATGAGTTAATAATTGTTGATACTGGTAGTAGTGATGGTACTAAAGACATTGCATTACAGTATACGTCTAATTTTCATTATTTTGAATGGTGTGATGATTTCTCAGCAGCTAGAAATGAGTCTTTAAAGTATGCTACAAAGGATTATATCCTTTGGCTTGATGCTGATGATATTATATCTAAGCAAGATATTGCAAGGTTAAAACTGCATATAAAAAAATATCCAAATACTGGTGTGTTTGTTACATTAGTTGATAAACGACCTACTAAAGAATTTCAATCTATACAATTACGAGCATTTCCAAACATAGATGGTATAAAATTTGTAGGCAAAGTTCATGAGCAGGTCTCATTTTCTATTGAGCAGGTAGGTCTTAAATACTCACATTGTGCTATAGTTATAACACATTTGGGATATGATTCTGAGGAAGCTGTTATAAAGAAACTAGAAAGGAATATACGGATATTAGAAAAGGAATTGAGTGAAAACAGTAATGATTTTTTATATAATTTACACTTAGCTAAAACATACTTGGGAGTTGGGCATGTAGATAAAGCTGTCCCGTATTCAAAAAAAGCTTTGGAGCTTGTTAAGGATGTTGAAATATCGAAAGAAAATGCCTTTATGGCGTATATGACTGAGTGTACAATATTATCACTACAGGGTAAAACGAATGAGGCTGTTTTTCTTATGGAAAAAGCAAAAGAGTTATTTCCAGATAATAAGATTTTACAATTAACATTAGCTGAGATGTATTTTAGACGTAAAGACTATAAAAAAGCTTACAAAGAATTATTATTTATAAAAACAAGTACATTGGGTATTGGATTAATACCTATAGATGCTAAGGATATGTCTAAAGCAATGATGCAGTTATTAATAACATCTGCATTACATATAGGTGATTTTGAGACTGCTGAATTTTGTTTGGGTAAAATATATAATGACCCAGATTACACAATATACAGAGGTTAAATATGAATAAAACCTGCATATATAAAAATATACCATATAAATATGGTGACGTTATTTGTGGTACATTTAAAAAAGCACTAGCAGAAGATGATACCGTTACTTGGGAAGAAACTAAAGGATTTAATCCAACATATATAGGTGGATTAGTTATTAGCCTTAAACCTAATAGTGTATGGGTTGATGTTAAAGTTAGTGAATAAAAAAACTAAGTCCCAGAAGGGGGATTACTGGGACTTAGGAGTTGCTTTAAATAATGTATTTTCTAAAATTCGTATACATTCATGAAGTGCGTCATTTATTTCTTCTGGCTGCACATAACGTTCTGTAGCTAAATACCTTATCCTTGCAAATAATAATTCTGTAACTTCATGAAATGCTATTAATTTAGGGTCTACATCTTTTTCACTATTTGCAATATTTAAACTAATAACAGCTATTCTATTAATTAAATCATATTGGCATAATCCGCTATTAGTATCATCATTTATTGTGTTATATTTAACACACCAATTATGTAAACCATACAGTTTTAGCCATTTATCACATTCTTTTTTAAATATTGAAAATCTAGTTTCGTCTTTCATCGTTTATTTGGTATTTTGTTGTCATTCCTCCTCTCGTTTCCAGCTCTCCCTCAAGTCCTTGATATCCTCTTTGAGCCCATCTACAGCTTCGATTGTCACATGTCCAGAGATTGTAGGTGATGATATGGTAGGAGAAGCAGGAATTGTCTTTATCTTTTTTTCTATAACTTCTTCAAAAACTTTATTTGACATTTTATATTACCTCCTTAAATCGCAAAATAATCTCTCCAGTTTTCTTTAACTTCATTCTTCTCATAATCAACAATTTCAGGATGTCCATAGATAATTCCATTAGTCCTATCAATGTGTAAACATTGTATACCCGTATCCGTTACCAAATCTACTTTTGCTTTTCTTGCCTTTTCACAAAAATATGTATCAGATGTCAGAGCAGGTCTATCCTTAACTTTAACTTCTTTATAATAAGGAAATTCCATTCTTCTAAATACATCTGTCTTTATTAAAGTACATCCCATTGGTAATACTAATGTATCATGAATAATATCTCCAATTTTAAAATCTTCAATAGAACATGGCTCTCCATTTGCAGTTAAGTGCATTCCAGCAGTTTCTAATGGTAGATATTTTCTATAATAAAAGCCAGCGGCAACATCTGCTTTATGAGACATCAATTGAACTAAACCATTCTTAGGAATTAAATTATCATCTTCTACAAAAAATACATAATCATATCCTTCATCTAATGCTTTTTGCACTGCATAGTTTTGAGCATCAGGAACAGAATAACCATAAGGTTCAGACAAAGAACAAGTAAAACCTGCTGGCGTTTGCATTTTATAAAAATTAGTAACATTGCCATCGTCTTTAGTTCTGTGTGGTGCAACTACTAATATTCTTCTAACTTTATGCTCAAAGTATTTCTTAACAACTTCATCTTCTTCAGCAGCTTTAGCTAAAGACTCTGCATTTTCACTTGTAGAAGCTATAAAATTTGGCGGTATATTAGGTTGCACCAACTGTGGATTTTCATCTATAAGTTTCTTAAATGCTGTATAATGTTTGGCTACATTTTCTTTAGCTTCAGGTTCAAGAATATCAAAATTTTTCATTCTGCCAGCATATCTTAAGTAGTATCTTTCTGGATGATGAGCTTCAAAATCTTCATCACCATACTTTAATTGTGGCTTTAGCTGTTGGATAATTTCTTCCCAAGTCCTAATTTCTCTTAACCTTTCCTGTGCCATCTTCTGCGATTGCGTTGCACCAAATTGTTTCTGTGCAAGTGTAACCTTTTTCTTTTTAATTTTAGCCTCAAGTTTCTTTATCTCAATATCATCCGTTTCTTTTGCTATCTGTCTCTCAAGACCTTCAATCTCTGCTGACAGCAATTCACAATCTGCCTCCATCTTTTTAGTTTCATAAGATAAATTAATTAGTTCTGTAAGATGAACATTCTGTTCGCCTATAGCTTGCCAGTATTTGCTGTCAGCAGTGGGATGTTCCGCATCATTCAATACACCCGCTACCATTTCAGTTCTGGAACGAAAGATGCCTCTTGTTTTAAATCTTTTCTCGTATTCATCAACGTGTTCATACAAAAAATCAAAATCCTCTGGTTTGATTAATTGTGTCCCTCTCAACACATCAATACCCGATACAAGAGCCTTATCCTTTTTAACTATCTCTCCCACAAATCCTCCCTTTATTCTTTTATTGTCCATAAATTCTGTGGATTGTCTGTATCAAACTCACCAGCTACATAAACCTTCTTCACCTCTGGATTTTCCATATCTTCTTCTTCTCTTTCTGTACCAGGTAGAACTATCGTCTGTCCTAATGTATCACACTGCTCTTTTGTAGCTTCCTGAACTTTGCCAGTATTTTCTGCAAGCCAAGAATTAATTTTAGTCTCATCGCCTTCCATTACCATTATGTTGTGAAATGTATTCCCAACATAGCCACTCATAGAAATTGTGCAAGAAATAGAACTATCCCAAACTGTTGTGCATTGGTCTCCTCTTATTGGACTTCCTTCAGCGGCAAAAACTACATATTTCTTAGCCATAATATTTTCCTCCATATTTCATAAGATTTTTTCTAACACCATTTCTGGTGTGATTTGTTTATTGCATGAAAATTTGTTTCTGTCTTTGTAACAGTAATACCAGCAAGTAAACTTTTGCAGTAGTTTATGCTGACTCATTGGAAAGCTCTCGCCGCTTTCCAACATAAACTCTTTCTTATAATTTTCCATTTGTTTATTTATCTCTCTATTAGTAATATGACCTTCAAAACATTTAGCTCTATAATCACAATTGTGATTAATGACTATCACATTGTAATATTGATTATTATTCTTTCTATATGGCAACATAATCTTTTCGAAATATTGCCCAGTATTCAAATACACTATTTTGACATCTTGATTGACAAAAGCTATGTGTAGCATTCCATTGTTACAAACTACAACATAATCAAATATATCTAACACTTTTGGAGTTATCACCACACCTATTTTACCTCTGCCGTCAAAATCAACATTTGAAATATTTAAATCATTTTTACCACCGAAGGATACTACGAAGTAGTTGTGGTCGTGTAATAAGTCTACTAATTTCTCCCAATATTCTTTAGACCACATTCTCGAAAACATGGTATTGGCAGGAGATATTCCGATTAATTTTTTACCATCGGCAAGATTTAGCAACTGATTCTTTATATTTTCTGCTTTCTCAAGTTGACTTTCTGTTAACTCAAACTCGTAAGTTAAATCATCTTTCTTTTCATCTGGCATGACACCAGCGATGTATTTCACGCAACTTTTTACCACATTCTGCTGATGATGCTCGAAATAGCTCCAATCACAAATCTTGCCGCTGTCAACGTTTCTGATAAATATACTTTCCAGACCGTTGCTCAAGATTTCCTGTGGGATTATGAAGTCGATGTATTTATTCAGTTTCCAGACGTCGATTACGCTTTCTTCCGTCACCAGCACAATTTTCTTATTTGGATTCAGTTTCTTTAATATCCTAAATGCTGGGAAACAAGTAATCTTGTCTCCCAGTCCACATTCAGGCAAATAGATAAAAATCTTTTCTGATAATGTTTCAGAAACGAGAATGTTGTTTATCCAGAAGTTAAATTCTTTTATCATTTCTTCATCCATTTTTCTGTGGTAGATAAATTAGAACCATTACCTCCACCAAAGCTAAGGGCGTTATTGACATTACCACAGCTTGCTACACCACTTCTTGCTACATTCATATTTGATGTAGTAGCCCAAGAGCTTCCTGACCATTTTTCTGTGGTAGATAAATTAGAACCATTA
>ERZ795030.6201-NODE-6201-length-10578-cov-4.171149_pt1 | contig 10578 bp, 8 predicted proteins | sample MGYA00375122_ERZ795030 | MGnify/ENA primary metagenome ERZ795030 (study PRJEB30165, sample SAMN05720146) | activated sludge metagenome | isolation source: anaerobic digester from wastewater treatment plant | place: Japan | collected 2015-04-20 ...
GGTGACAATCTCGCGGGACGGTGCAGCGTGCGCCCGCTGGTCGCCCGCCACGAGTGCGTCGGCCAGCGAGGTCTCCGTGCCGTCCTGGCCGGCCCACGCGAGGTGGGCATAGGCGCTCTCAAGCCCGGCGCGCGCAATCGTCACCGCAGCTTCCGGGGACTGCAGGCCCGCCACGACGAGCCGACGGAAGTGCTCGAGGTATGCCGTGCGCCAGGCGGACTCCCCCGCTGCGGACTGCGCCCCGATGGGGTCGACAGCGCGGAGGGCGTCGGCGACGATCGTGCGGCCCGCGGTCGTCGTGCTGCGGCGCTCCCCGGCGAAGGGGAAGACGACGCCGCGCACGTCGGCATCGCTCATCGCGGATCGGTGGCGGTCGCGGCGGCCTCCTTGGCTGCCTTCTTTGCCTGTTGTTTGAAGGCCCGGACGGCTTGGAGCGAGTCGACGTCGATGACGTCGGCGACCGACCGGAACGAACCTTCCTCGGCATACGGACCGATCGCCTCGCGCCAGCCAGGCGGACGGATGCCAAGCTGTTTGCCGAGGAGAGCGGCGAAGATCCGGGCCTTCTGCGCGCCGAAACCGGGCAGGGCCTCGAGGCGCCGGAGCAGCTCGTGCGGGTCGGACGTCGTCGTCCAGATCCGCTCGGCGTCACCGTCGTAGTCGGCCAGGACGGTGGCCGCGAGGGCCTGGATGCGGCCGGCCATCGAGCGGGCATAGCGGTGGATGGCCGGTGGGGTGGCGGCCAGATCGGCGAACGCTCCGGGGTCAGCGGCGGCGATGGCTGCGGGGTCGAGCGTGCCGAAGCGGGCCTTGAGCGCCGCCGGCCCGGCGAATGCTCTCTCCATTGGGAATTGCTGATCGAGCAGCATCGCGGTCAAGAGTGCGAACGGATCGGCGGAGATGACCGCGTCCGCCTGCGGGTCTTGGGCAATCCTCAACTGGGCCTGCATCGGCCCAATGTATTGCCCAAGACCCGCCATGGCGGTCACGCCGCGACGGTGTCGCTCTTGCGCGGACGACCCCGGGGCCGCTTCCGCGCGACGATCGCGCCGTGGACGAGCAGTTGCCCGCCCCACACTCCCCAGGGCTCCTGCCGGTCCAGGGCACCCGCGAGGCAGGCCAGCCTTGCGGGGCACATGCCACACAAGGACTTGGCGAACTCCACGTCGTCGGGGCGCTCGGCGAACCAGAGCTCGGCGTCGTACTCCCGGCACGGGATGTCGTCCCCGAGCCCGAGCAACTCGCCCTGCATGTCGATGAGCGTGCTCAACTGCATGCTCGTCACCTCCTCCTCCCGACGCCCGGCCGCGGTGATGGCTGGCGTCCTTCCTCCGAGACCCGGGGTCGTGGCCTCGTCCGTGCTGGTGCGGCCCTCGTGGAGCCGGTCGTGCACTGCGGTCGTGCTGGTCGTGCTGGTCGTGCCGGTCGTGCTGTGGTGCTGGCGTGATGCCGGTTTCATGTCGTCGCCTGTGGGTGAGGGCCTGTGCACAAACACGAAGGCCGCGGATCCCTGGTGGGGTTCCGCGGCCTGGGCTGGCGCTGGGCTAGAGCTGGCTAGCCAGTGGTGCCTGGGACGGCGGAACGGAGGGCGGTCTTGACGCCGGCGGCGGCGTAACCGAAGGCCCCGAGGGCGACGGCAGCGCGCGGCGCGGCGTGGGTGACAGCGCGGTCGATCGACAGAGGGGCACGCCGACGGGAGGCGGCAGCGCCCGGGCCATTACGGCGCGCGGTCATCGTCATCGTCCATCAGGGTTCCCCTCCTTTCGTCGTATCCGGTCCGGTCCTCACACCAGGCGTGGCGGGAGGTCGAGCGAGTCCGAGGGTAGACCCCGCTCCCGTCGCTCGGCAACCGAATTAGATCGAACGTGTTTCCTCGCGCTGGAGTGGGGCCAGGACGCGCCGACCAGCCGGGCCTCAACCTTCAGCGCCAGACCGGGCTGCGACCTCGGTCGGATCCGCACCCGCGACGACGTCGAGGACGGCCTGGCCGTAGAGTTCTAGCTTCCGCGCTCCAACCCCCGAGACGGCCGCGACCGCGGTCAAGGCATCGGGGCGAGACTCGGCGATCGCGGTCAGGGTCGCATCGGTGAAGACGACGTATGCCGGCACCGACGTCGCCTTCGCGACCGCCGCCCGCCAGGCCCGCAAAGCCTCGAACACCGCCGGGTCGTAGGTCGGCGGGCAGTCCGTGCAGCGACCGACCTTGCGGGACGCAGCCGTCGTCAATTCGGTGCCGCAGGAACGGCATACGGTCGGCAAGGCGGGCCGGCGAGCCGCCTTGGCCCCGGCCGCGGCAGCGCGGGCCGGCGTCGACCGCGCGCCGTCTCCGAGAATGTCGGCTGCCGGGTCGAGGAACCGAGACGGCCGACGCGTCGCGCGGCCCCCAGGACTCCGCGCTCCAGCCCAGGACACCCGCAGCTCTCGCCGCGCCCGGGTCAGGCCGACGTAGAGCAACCGGCGCTCTTCCTCGATCGCCACCTGACCCTCGGCCATCGTGATGGGGATGAGCCCGTCGCTGCACCCGGCGAGGAACACGGTGTCCCACTCCAGGCCCTTGGCGGCATGGAGCGAGGCCAGGGTCACGCCCTGCACGGCGGGTGCATGCGACGCCGCTGCCCGCTCGTCGAGGTCGCGCACGAGATCGCCCATCCGTGCCTCCGGAGTCACCGCGATGAGATCGTCGGCGAGCGCCGCGAGAGCCGCCAGCGACTCCCACCTCTCACGCAGCGCGCCACCGGCTGACGGCGGGGTCGGCGACCACCCTGCCCCGGAGAGGACGTCCCGGGTGAGGTCAGGCAACGGCATACTCCCGTCGTCGCCGCGCACGGCGCCCCGGAGGAGGACCAGCGCGGCCCGCACTTCGTGTCGGGCGAAGAAGCGCTCGCCCCCGCGCACGAGGTAGGGGATGTCGGCATGGGCCAGGGCCGACTCGAACGCCTCCGACTGCGCGTTGGTGCGGAAGAGGACCGCGATCTGCCCGGCGGCCTGACCCCGGTCGATCAACGCACGGATCTCGGCCGCGACGCCCGCCGCTTCGGCCGGATCGTCGGGGTATGCCGTGAGCACAGGAGCGGGCCCAGGCGCCGACTGCGCCTGGAGGGTCACCCCCGTGACCGCGCCTCGGGTGCCGACCCGACCGCCCGGCCGGGCCGCACCGATCACGACATTGGCCAGCCCGACGATCTGCGGGGTCGATCGGTAATTGCGGACGAGCTTGACGGTGCGCGCCTGCGGAAACCGGCGCGGGAAGCCGAGCAGATGCTCCGGGGTCGCGCCCGTGAAGGAGTAGATCGTCTGCGCCGGGTCGCCGACGACGCAGAGGTCGTCACGGCCGCCGAGCCAGAGGTCGAGCAGTCGTTGTTGCAGGGCGTTGACGTCCTGGTACTCGTCGACGACGAAGTGCCGGTATTGCTCGCGGACGACCCGGGCGATGTCATCCCGCTCGTCGAGGATGCCGGCGGTCAGGAGCAGGACGTCCTCGAAGTCGATGACGCCACGCTCGGTCTTGCGCTCCTCGTAGCTCTCCCACACCCGCGCCATCGCGGTGACGTCGAGGCCGGCGGGCTCTCGTCGCGCTCGGCGAGCGGCTGCGGCATACGACTGGGGCGTGAGGAGCGAGACCTTGGCCCACTCGATCTCTGCGGCGAGGTCGCGGATCGTCGTGCGGTCGACCTGCAGGCGGAGGCGGCCGGCTGCCTCGGCGACAATCGGCGCCTTGACGGGCACGACCTCGGGCGCGCCGCCGCCGATCGCTTGCGGCCAAAAGAAGTGCAACTGCCGCAGGGCTGCCGCGTGGAAGGTGCGCGCCTGGACCCCCACGACGCCGAGCCCGCGCAGACGCGTGCGCATCTCGCCCGCGGCTCTGGCCGTGAAGGTCACCGCGAGCACTCGCTGGGGTTGGTAGGCGCCGGAGTGGACGCCGTAGGCGATCCGGTGGGTGATGGCCCGGGTCTTGCCGGTGCCGGCTCCCGCGATGACACACATCGGGCCCCGCGGCTCCGAGGCGACCGCCCGCTGTTCCGGATCAAGGGCCGCCAGCACGACGTCGGCGCGCGAGACCGGCCCGGCATCGCCCGCGCCGTCAGGCCCCTGGGACCCCGCGGGTGGTATGCCGTGCGCCTGGCTCATGAGAGTCCGATCCTACGGCGCCACACCGACAGGACCCACGGCCTGGGCGGCCGTGGGTCCTGTCGATGGCGGTCCGATCACCTGGCCGAGAGCCGGCTGCGTCGGGTGCGTCAGCTGCGTCGTGCGTGACGGGTCACTCGCTCGTGGTGTCTTCCGAGGCGGCAGACGTGGTCTCGGCCTCGGCCGCGGTGAGCTCGGTCTCGGTCACCTGAGTCACCTCGGTGACGTCGGCGGATCCGCTGCCGGCGTGCTTGCCGCCGTGCTTCTTGTCGCTCTTGGGCTTGGGCTTCTTCTTGTCCTTGGGCTCGACGATCTCGAGGCTGTGAGCGTGGTCGGGCACGTAGCGGTTGGACTCGCGCGGGGGCCGGGCGTAGCCGACGGCGTCGGGGCGGCGCGGGATGTCGACGGGCTTGGGCGACAGCGCCTCGTAGGGGATCGTCGAGAGCAGGTGGGCGATGACGTTGAGGCGCGAGGCCTTCTTGTCTTCGGACTCGACGGTGTACCACGGCGAGTCCGAGATGTCGGTGAACTGCATCATCGTGTCCTTGGCCCGGCTGTAATCCTCCCAGCGGGTGATGGACTGCATGTCCATCGGAGACAGCTTCCAGCGGCGCATCGGGTCGTTGGCGCGCGAGCGGAAGCGGGCCTCTTGCTCGACGTCGCTGACCGAGAACCAGTACTTGCGCAGCATGATCCCGTCGTCGATGAGCATCCGCTCGAAGGAGGGCGCCTGACGCAGGAAGCGGGCGTATTCGACGTCGCTGCAGAAGCCCATGACGTGCTCGACGCCGGCCCGGTTGTACCACGAGCGGTCGAAGAGCACGATCTCCCCAGCGGCCGGCAGGTGCTCGACGTACCGCTGGAAGTACCACTGCGTCTTTTGGCGCTCGGTCGGCGCTGGCAGCGCGGCGATCCTTGCCTGCCGGGGGTTGAGATATTCGGTCATCCGCTTGATGGCCGAGCCCTTCCCCGCCGCGTCGCGGCCCTCAAAGAGCACGACCAACCGTGACCCGGTCTCGATGACCCATTGCTGCATGGTCACCAGCTCCGCCTGGAGGCGTTTGAGTTCGGTTTCGTACGTCAACGTGTCAAGTTTGCGGGTGCCGTTCGCGGTGTACTTCGCCATGGCGGGCATTGTTCCACTCGCCCGGGCCCCGCGTCTCCCCCCGACGAGTATGCCGTTCATCTCGCGTTCACCTCGGAGGTGGGACTTCCGCGGTGGGTCGTGGACGGCATACACTCGCGGACTTCCCGACCGCCGGGGACTCACCCTGTTTCCAGGAGACCCATGTCCGACGCCACATCCGTGACCCCGCCGGCCGCAGGCAGCGTGACGATGTTTACGACGACATGGTGCGGCTACTGCCGCCGCCTCAAGAGCCAGATGGAGCGCGAGGGCGTGGCCTTCACCGAGGTCGACATCGAGGACGACCCGGAGGCCGCGCGCTTCGTCATGGGCGTCAATGGCGGCAATATGACCGTGCCGACGGTGCTCTTCCCTGACGGCAGCGCCGAGACCAACCCGTCGATCGGTGTCGTCAAGCGCAAGCTCGCGTCGTAGCGGTCGTCAGTCTGTCGTCGCCGCCACTGGGTTGGTCGGGTCGACGACCTGCCAGGGGACGAGTCGAGCGTCGCCAGCGACGTCTGCGGGGTCTGCCCCCAGCCATCGCGCGATCATTCGCCGAGCGACCGAGATGCCACCCGGCACGCGGATCGACCCGGCGCGGAGGCGGGCGGCATACTCCTCCCGGCTCAACCACAACACTTCGGCCATCTCTCCTGGCGCCGGGCGGGCCTCGGTGGTGACCGCTCGGGCGCTCATCGCGACCATGATCGACGCGGGGAATGGCCAGGGCTGACTGCCGAGATAGCGCACGTCCGTGATCGTGATGCCGCTCTCCTCGTGCACCTCGCGGGCGGCCGCCGTTTCGAAGGACTCCCCCGGCTCCACGAAACCCGCCAGCATCGACAACTGGCCTTCCGGCCACGCGATGCCTCGGCCGAAGAGCATCCTGTCCTCGTCGTCGGTCACCGCGACGATGACGGCGGGGTCGGTGCGCGGATAGTGCTCGACCTCCTCGGCGACGCATCGCCGGATCCACCCCCCGAGGCCCGGCTCGGTCTCGCGCCCGCACCGGGCGCAAAACTGCTGCGCGGCATGCCAATTGGCCATGCCCAGAGCCGTCGCACAGAGGTCGGCGTCCGCGGCGGACAGGGCACCTCCCGACTGGCGCAGGCCTAGCCACTCGACCGGTCCGGCGGTGTCGGGATCGACAGCCTCGTCGGAGACGACGACGACACACGGTGTCTCCGTCGTGGGATCGGTGCCGAGGACGATGGCCAGACGTTGCGCATCGGCCTTCTCGGGGGCGCGCCGGATGATCGCCTGACGACCGTCGTCGGTGCGGCGCACGGGGACCCGCCCGTCGCGCAGTTCGACGACGGCGGTGGTGGGATCGGCCAGCAGTCGATCGAGGATGCCGGGGATGACGCGGAGTTCGGCAGCTCGGTCGAGGTCAGCGCCCGTGAGCGCCAAGCGCGGCAAGGCCCCCGCCGGCGACCGGTCCGGTTCAACACGGTGGGTCACGAGGTGCAGCCTATGCGCACGGTCACGGCATACCGTGGGACCGTGAGCCGTAGCCCCGCCTTCCTCGCCGCCCTGGCCAGCCTCGCCGTGCCGGGGCTCGACCCCGCGTCGGTGCAAGCCGTCCAGACCGACCCGTTGCGTGGCACCGCAGTCGCTTTCGTCACCGATGCCGTCGGTCGCCGCTGGGTCGTGCGGTGCCCCCTCAGTGCCGCGGCGGGCGCGCGACTCGACGCAGCCGCCCGCATGGCCGCTGCCGTGAGCGGAAGGGTGTCGGTGCAGGTCCCGCGTCCGTCCGGCACTGTCGAGGTCGATCATGGACCCGCCCTCGTGAGCCCGTTCCTGCCTGGCGTGGCGTTCGATCTGGCCGGGTTGCCCGCCGGGCCGGGGCTCGCTGGACACCTCGGCCGAGTCATCGCCGAAATCCACGGACTCGACCGGCGCCTCGTCGACGAGTTGGGTGGCCCGGTCTACGACGCCGACGGCGCCCGGACCGCCCGGCTGGCCGACCTCGACCGCGCCGCGACGACGGGGCACGTGCCGGCGTCCCTGCTCGAGCGTTGGGAGAAGGCGCTTGACGACGTCACCCTCTGGCGGTTTGCTCCGACGGTCGTCCATGGCGGCCTGACCACCGGGGCGGTCCTCGCAGATTTCGCCGATCCCACGACCACAGCCAGCGGCTCGATCGCTGCCCTCCTCGGGTGGGACGACACCAAGGTCGCCGACCCTGCCGACGACTTCGCTGCCCTCGTGAGCGAGGCTCATCCGTCAGCCGTCGACTCGGTCATCGAGGCATATGCCAATGCCCGACCGGAGGGCGTCGACCCTCACCTCCGGCGTCGGGCACTCCTGTCATCAGAGTTCGCCATGGTCCGCCGACTCCTCGTCGCCGTCTCGGTCGATGACCCCGACCACGTGCGCTGGCATGCGACTCGTCTGCGCCGCCTGGCCGGGGAGGTCGCCGACGACGACTTCGCCCCCGAGGCGCCGGCCCTGCCCCGGGTCAAACCGACCGTCGTCGCGCTCGACGACGAGGAGGCGGCCCGCCTGGGCGAGGCGGACCGGCATACCCAGGCATGGGATGCCTCCGCCACGCAGGAATTCACCTCACCGACCCTCATCGCTCGTGCGCCCGAGCCAGGCTCCAGGGTCACCGAGCCCTCCGGGGCCCCCGATGCGCTCGATAGGCCAGCGACTGCGGCAACCGATCAACCCGGCTCCGATGAATCACCCGTTCAGCCTGACTCCGAGGAATCACTCAGCAACGGGGATGGACCCCAGCAACCGGCGTAGCGCCTGCTCGTCGGGGACGTCAGGGTAGACCGTCTCCCCCGTCTGGGCGTAGTAAAAGGCCGCGTCGACGGTCTGCGGGTCACGCCCCGTCAGCCGCGCAAAAGCGAGGGCGTATGCCGCGAGCTGAAGCGTCCGATGGTGTGCGACCTCCCCGTGAGGCCGAGGGCCAGTCTTCCAGTCGACGACGGTCACCCCGCCGTCAGCGCGGTCGAAGACGGCGTCGATGCGCCCTCTCACGGCGACGCCCGCGACCACTGTTTCGACGGCATATTCCAGATGACGCGGCACCCGATCGGCCCACTCGCTGGCGAGGAAGAGCTCCTGAAGGCGCGCCAACGGCAGGACACCCTCAGCATCTGCCGTGTCATCGGCGGCACCTGGGAGCTCAACGATGTCGAGCAGGGCGGCCCGGGCGTAGTGTTGCTCGACCCAGGCATGGAACTCGGTGCCGCGTCGGGCGGCCCATGCCGGTGGCTGCGGCATGGGACGTCGCAACTCCCGGGCGAACTCCGCTGGGTCCTGGGCCAGCCGGACGACATCCGATGCGGTGACGTGGCCTGGAAGGGCGACGGCAGGTCGGCGAGGTTCGGCGGCCGCCCGCCGCTCAGCGATGAGGAGTGCAACGTCGACAGCGTCGGCGTCGCGGCCCGTCACAGCGTCGAAGCGTGCGGGCAACAGGGCGGTGCCAAGAGGGAGGGCAGGGGGCTCGATCCCAACGTCGAGCTGGGTTGCCCGGGCTTCGGCGACGGCAGCATGAGCCCGCTCGAGCGCGTCCCGCCGCATCGCGAAGGGGTCGACGGGCCACAGGACAGCCGCGGCCTGCCCGATGGTCGGGTTGGTGACCGGAGGCACCGCGTCGGGGTCGGGCATCGGGGCCCACGATCGCAGTTCGACCCCGAGATCGGTTGCCGCAGCGAGAATTTCGCGAAGGAAGGGTGAGGTCACGCGCGGGGTGACCTGGGTGCCCCACACATGACTGGTCAACAGCAGGGCAGACCGAGCTCGCGTCACCGCCACGTAGGCCAGCCGGCGCTCCTCGGTGAGCTCGCGGACCCCCTCCCGGGACTTGAAGTCGGCGAGCTCGCGAAGCAGCTCCTTGCCGTCCAAACCCGTCGTGCGCAGGTCGGGCAATCCGTCAGCGTCCCCCCGGAGGGCATAAGGCACGCCCTGGAGCCCCGTGAGCCAGCCCGACGCTTTCGGCGGGTTGACCTGCCATCGGTATTCGGGGTCTGGGGTGAGAGTCTCCGGGTCGAGCGGCGCCTCCTCGCCGACCGACGGCTTGACGACATGCGAAGTCTTGGCCGAGTCTGCGGCCGGGAAGGTGCCTTCGACGAGTCCGGGGATGGCGACGACGTCCCACTCGAGACCCTTGGCCGCGTGGACGGTGAGGATCTGGACGGCGTCTCGGGCGGGCTCGAGGTGTCCGAGGTCGAGGCCGCGCTCCTGCTCAACGGCAGCGTCGAGCCACGCAAGGAAGGCGGACAGCGTCGGATGGTCAGCCGTCGCAGAGAACGATGCGGCCACATCGGCAAAGGCGTCGAGGTGGGCGCGCGCGGCGGAGGGGGTGTAGTCGGGCCTAGCCAGGACCTCGATATCGAGCCCAAGAGCGCGCTCGGCCTCCCCGACCATGTCAACGAGGGCCATCCCTCGCAGTGAGCGCAGCGCGCGCAGGGCGGAGGCCACACGAGCCAGTCGCTCGAGCGCGGTCCCGCTGATGCGTTGCCGCCCCCGGCCCACCCAGTCGGGCAGTGGCAGATCGTCGATGGCCTCGGCGAGGCTCAGGGCATCGGCGGCATCGGGGGCGAGGTCGCGCAATGCCGCCGGCGAGTCTGCGTCGGGCGGGCCCTCTCGGTCGCGGGCCTCTCGGTCGCGGATCGACAGGGCGTGCTGGCGTTCGCGGGCCCATGCGTGCAACCCGTCGAGATCGGCGGCGCCGAGCCGACAACTGGCCCCCGTCACCAGGCGCATCACCGCGTCACCGCGGGTCGGATCGGAGAGGATCCTCAGAACCGCGACGAGATCACTCACCTCCGGGGTGAGCAGAAGTCCACCGAGGCCCACGACCTCGAACGCGATGCCGTGTGCCTCCAGGGCCGCCATGATCGGCGCAAACTGCGATCGCTTGCGGCACAACACGGCAGCTGTGGTGACACCCGGCGAGCACACCTGTGCGAGCCAGTGCGCGACCGCGACAGCTTCGGCAGCCTGGGTCTCGTAGCGGCCAGCCGCGATCGATCCCGGCGGCGCTGACGGCCTTGCTCGGAGCGCCGTGACCTCGACCACGGCGGCCTCCCTGAGCGGCCGGGAGATGAGGTTGGCGGCGTCCAGGATGCGCACGTCGTTGCGCCAGGTCGTCGCGAGGTTGGCCACCTGCGCCTCGGCAGGGTCAGCGAACTCGACCGGGAAGCGAGACAGTGTCGTCGCGCTCGCGCCACGCCAGCCGTAGATGGCTTGGTGGGGATCCCCCACCGCGGTGACCCGCACGGGCGCGCCAGGCGCGACGAAGAGACCACGGAGGAGGGCGAGTTGGGCCTCGGAGGTGTCTTGGAACTCATCGAGCAGCACGGCGTGGA
>ERZ795030.6203-NODE-6203-length-10576-cov-3.904762_pt1 | contig 10576 bp, 12 predicted proteins | sample MGYA00375122_ERZ795030 | MGnify/ENA primary metagenome ERZ795030 (study PRJEB30165, sample SAMN05720146) | activated sludge metagenome | isolation source: anaerobic digester from wastewater treatment plant | place: Japan | collected 2015-04-20 ...
GCAATTTCGAGCCACTCAAAACCAGCGTCTATATAAATCAATGGGTTACAAAGCAGCGAATCCTGGAAGAAGCGTTATTACGCGGAACTTACGTTAAAGACCGGTTAACAGGTCGGGACTGGGCCGCAGCGTGTTGTGGCGCATCGCGCGAGCCGACAACGACACAAGCCGGGCTCGGCGCGCTCGCCCTTATCGCACCGTTATCGCGCCCTGGCGTACTGCCTTGCAATTTCGGCACAGTGTCGGCATCCGGATTCACTGGCCTTGGCAGCACCATCGCTGGCCAGTGCGAGGCCATGCAACGGCAGCGCGATGCACCGCTGACTCTTGCACAAAATCGCCCTCCAGCCCTTGCCAGTCATGCGTTGAAAGCTATTAACTGTATAGCAATCCGGTGATTCAGTGGGAGCGCCGACGCAGGCCCATCAAGCCAGCGCTGATGCTGTTCTGTGTCAGGTAGTCCTGCGCAATTGGCTGCAAGGCTGAGGCGATCAGGCCCAAAGATGCCAGCCCGGGCAGCTTGCCCGATGCCACGTTGTCCACCTTCATCGAGTCCAGGTTGTCCAGACTCATCATCGGCGCACCTGGTGCCAGCCCCATCAAGGTGGCCTGCAAGCGCGCGGCCCATTGCGGCAAGGCAATCACCGGCCGCCCGAATCCGCCGGCAATGCCGCTGAGCTGCGCCGCCAGTTGCGCCAGTTGCTTGAGGGTAAACACCTCTGGCCCAGCAACTTCAATGATGCGCGGCGAGACTGCAGCACTGGCCCCGGCCAGGCATCGCAGCACGGCGCTGGCCACGTCTTCGACCCACACCGGCTGAAATTTGGCCGACGCGCCAGCCAGCGGCAGCAACGGCAAAACCTGCTGCAACTTGGCAAACAGGTTGATGAACTTGTCATTGGCACCAAAAATCACGCTGGGCCGCAGAATGCTCAGGTCAAAACACACCTGCGCCGCCAGACCGGCCCCGGCCCCGGTGGCGGCCTGCATCAGTACCGCCTCACCCTCGCCCTTGGAGCGCAAATACATCGACGGGGCGCGCTCGGGCTGCAAGGCATCGGCACCCAGCGCGCTGAGGTGCACCACTTGCCTGACACCGCCGGCCGCACAGGCGTGGGCAATCTTGCGCGGCAGCGCCACATGTACCCGCTCAAACGCCTCTTGCGTGCCATGCAAGATGGCGACCAGGTTCACCAGCGCATCGTGCCCGGCCACCACGTGGTTCAAGGTCAGGTCGTCATGGATGTCTTGTTCCAGTACGGTCAGGTTTGGCAAATGTTTGACATGATCAGCATTGGCACGACGACGCGTTGGCAGGGTTACTTCCCAACCTTCTCGCACCAGTTTTTCACACACATGGGCACCTACAAAGCCGGTACCACCAAGCACAATGATTTTTTTCATGGGCGCATCATGCTTGAAAAAGCTGGTTTCAAAAGCCGCGCGGTCAAGAAATGCCACAAATGAGCGGGTTTCATCCGCGTCAAAGGCCATTCATACAACGACTGGCTCTGGCTCAAGCAAGATGCCGAAGCGCTCATACACGCTGGTCTGGATCGCCCGGGCCAGGGTCATGACCTCGCCGCCAGTGGCACCATCGCCATTCTGACCACTGCCACGGTTGACCAGCACCAACGCCTGTTTTTCATAAACCCCGGCATGCCCGACTGATTTGCCGCGCCAGCCGCAGGCATCGATGAGCCAGCCGGCGGCCAGCTTGATCGAGCCATCGACCAGCGGGTAATGCACCAGCTTGGGGTCACGGGCAATGATGTCGGCGCATTGCTCTGGCGTGACCGTCGGGTTTTTGAAAAAACTGCCAGCATTGCCAAGCACTGCCGGGTCGGGCATTTTGGCGCGGCGAATCTCGCAAACCCAGTCAAAAAGCTGCTGCGCGGACGGCTCTGCGCAATCGCATTCGGCCATTTTTTTCGCAATATCGGCATAACCCAGCACCGGCTTCCAGGGTTTGGGCAGACCAAAACGCACGCGCAGGATCAGCGCGCGGTCTTTCAAGCCCATCGCCTGCTGCCCGGCATCAGCGGTGCTGGCGTGCTTGAAGATCGAGTCACGGTAGCCAAAGCCGCATTGGGCGGCGTTGAGGGTAAAGACCTGGCCAGTCTGCAGATTGATCGCATCGAGCGAGTCAAAGCGGTCTTGTAATTCGACACCATAGGCACCGATGTTTTGCACCGGCGAAGCGCCCACGGTGCCCGGAATCAAGGCCAGGTTTTCCAGGCCGTGGTAGCCCTGTGCCAGCGTCCAGACGACAAAATCATGCCAGTCTTCGCCGGCACTGGCTTCGAGCAAAACGCTTCGGGCGGTTTCCTGCAGCAGGCGGCGACCCTTTATTTCAACTTTCAAGACCAATGGCCTGACATCGCCGGTCAGCACGATGTTGCTGCCGCCACCCAGCACAAATTTGGGCTCGGCCGCCCACTTCGGGTCAGCCAGCAGCTCACGCACATCGGATTCGCTGGTAATGCACGCCAGCGCATCGGCCCGGGCGACGATACGAAAGGTGTTGAAAGGCTGCAGGGGCACGTTTTTCTGAACTAACATGGCGGCATTGTCGCCTGACCGGTACGGGCCAAAAAGACCACCTGCAAACCCGTGTGACCGGCACGCTTTGCCTTCAACCCTGATCCGAAAAAAATGCCTTCTTTTGACACTGTTTGCGAAGCCAGCATCGTCGATGTCAAGCACGCCGTAGAAAACACCACCAAGGAAATCACCACCCGCTTTGACTTCAAGGGCACGCCAGCAGCGATTGAACTCAAGGACAAGGAAATCACCCTGATTGGCGATGCCGACTTCCAGCTCAGCCAGATCGAAGATATCTTGCGCAACAAGCTGACCAAGCGCAGCGTGGATGTGCGCTTTCTCGACAAGGGCGAGGTGCAGAAGATGGGTGGCGACAAGGTCAAACAGGTCATCAAGGTACGCGACGGCATCGAGACCGAGTTGGGCAAAAAGATTCAGCGACTCATCAAGGACAGCAAACTCAAGGTTCAGGCCGCCATTCAGGAAAGCAAGCTGCGGGTCACCGGTGCCAAGCGCGACGACCTGCAGGCCGCCATGGCCCTGATCAAAAAAGAGATTGCCGACGTGCCCCTGAGTTTTGATAATTTTCGGGATTAAGGCCGCACACCAACACAGCCACACCAACCATGGCCCTGATTGTCCAAACCGAAGACGAATACGAAGACCTGCTGGGGCTTTGGTCTGACCTGGAGTCCGGTCTGGGGCTGGTGTTAAGCCACCCCGACAGCACGCAAGAATTCAAACAGCGGGTTACCCAGTACGACCGCTGGATGCAGGACCTGCTGGAGCACGATGCCGATGTCGGCCTGTATCTGCTGTTTCAACTGGCGATCAATTCCCCGGTGGGCTACAGCGCCTCGCATGCGCTGGTCAGCGCGGTGCTGTGTCATCTGATTTCGGTTGACTTCGGCCTGCCAAAGCACGAGCGCGACAGCCTGGTCTGTGCCGCGCTGACGATGAACATTGCCATGACCGAACTGCAGGACCAGTTGGCAACCCAGCCAGGTCGCCCCAACCAGGAACAAACCGTTGCCATTCGCGCCCATGCTGCCAAAGGTGCCATGATGCTGGCGAACCTGGGCATCACCGATGAGCTGTGGCTGGAGACCATCCAACTCCATCACAAGGACGATGTCCCAGGGGAAGACCTGACTGCGCTGACACCACCACACCGGCTGGCGCACATCCTGCACGTGGTCGACCGCTACGCCGCGATGATCAGCCCGCGCCAATCGCGCGAGGGCCGCAGTGCCGCCGAATCGGCGCAAAACATCATTCGTGGTGCCGCCGAGCAGGAAAGCGGTGTCGGTCAATCCCTGATCCGCATCGTTGGCTTATGCCCGCCTGGCACCTTCGTGCAGCTCGATGATGAAGAGGTGGCGGTGGTGACCCGCCGCAGCACCCAGCCCAACCTGCCGGATGTGGCGATCGTGATCGATCAAAATGGCGAACTGATGCGCCCGCCCACCCTGCACCGAACCGCCAGTGGCAAGCCAGTCATCAGCTCGGCGCTGGTGGCCGCCGCCATACAGGAACGGATCAACCACCACATCATCCTGCAACTCGGCACGCAGGCCGCATGAGGACACCTCGAATACTCTCTTTTATGTAGCTTGATGCGCATGCTCCATAAGGGATTGGAGCGAATTTGACTCTGAAAAACATGACCAGACCGATTGACCTGCCGCACCAGAGCCGCCTGACCCTGGCGCTGCGTCATTTGCTCGATACCCAGCGCATTGCGACGCTGGGCACCCTGAGCGCCGAAGGCAAGCCATTTGTTTCGATGGTGCCGTTTGCAATTGACCCGCAAGCCGGTTGTTTGGTGATTCATGTCAGCTTGCTGGCACCACACACCCGCAACCTGCTCAACGCGCCGCAGGTGTCGATGCTGGTGATGCAAGCCGAAGTGGCTGGTCAACCGGTACATGCCCTGCCACGGGTGTCACTGGACGGCACTGCCGCCCGTTTGCTGCCAGACAGCCCGGCCTGGCAAACTGCCCGCAGTGCATATCTGGGGCGTTTTCCAGAGGCAGTGCCAATGACCGAACTGGGCGACTTCAGCTTTGTTGCCGTCACGGTGACGCAGGCGCGGCAGGTGGCCGGCTTTGGCGCTGCGCGGGCGCTCGATGCCGATGAAATAGCCAGCCTGTTGCGCCCGCTGTGACGCTGGTTGAAACCAGGCATGCCCAGCTCGGGCACGGGTCCAGTCGCGCGGCTGGGGCAAGGCTCACCGGCCCTCGACAAACGCGACCATCATGCGCGCCACTGCCAGCCCCTCGTGACCGTGCGCCAGGCCCTGCATGCAGGCGCGGTACTTCTCTTCGCCCAGCGTGGCGCGGCGTTTGTTGAGTAAAAAGGCGCTGTAATCCTCGACAAATTCGGGGTGCGCCTGGACGCAAAAAACCTGCTCGTCCAGCGCAAACGCGGCCACCGGACAAAATTCGCTGCTGGCCAGCAAGCGCGCGTTGGCGGGCAAATCAAACACCTGATCCTGGTGGCTGGCCAGCAGGGCAATGCTGCTGCGGCCCTGCGCCTGCGGCAAGTCGGGTGCCAGCCACTGGTACTGCATGCGCCCTGCCCCCCAACCCTGCGGCGCACGCCCCACTTCGGCGCCCAGGCACAGGGCAATCAACTGATGACCAAAACACACGCCAATCAACTTCTTTTTGGCTTGCAGCAGCATTTCAACCTGCTGGCGCAGCCGCAGCACCCAGGGTTCCTGTGAAAAACAATCGGCGCGGCTACCGGTCAGCAGCACCGCGTTGTAGCCATCAAACGAAGCCGGGTAGTGACCCCGCAAGGTGTTGAAAATGTCAAACTCGCCAGTTGCACCGGCATCGCGCAGCAGGCGCTCAAACATGGCACCATAGCCAATGTAGGTGGCCTCAATCGCCGGATCAAGGTAGTCGTTTTCAAGAATGCAGAGTTTCATACGTTGTGGTCGCCTTTGCGTTGGTGGCTGCGCTGTGCCTTGCGGCCGGTTTGATGACCGTGGTGGGCATGCTGATCCTGCACCGGCGGGTGCGCTTGAACACCGGGCTTTTTGCCCAATTTGGACTCAGTGCCCTTGATCAAGCGGTTGATGTTTTCGGCATGGCGGTACAGCAGCAGCAGCGACATCAGCACCACCGCCAGGGCGATGCTCTTGCTGACCAGCCAGAGGTCACCGCCACCCAGCGCATACACCGCCGGTGCCAGCAAGGCGACCACGATGGACGCCAGTGATGAATAGCGAAACAACAGTGCCGTGGCCAGCCAGATCAGCATGCCAGCCAGACCCAGCCAGCCGTTCAGACCAAGCAGCACGCCCAAGGCAGTGGCGACTCTCTTGCCACCGGCAAACCTGAAAAACACCGGGTACAGGTGGCCCAAAAAGGCCGCCAGACCAACCATTGCCACGGTGCCGTCTTCCAGGCCATAGGGCTTGCCAAACCAGCGCACCAGCATCACCGGCAGCCAGCCTTTGGCCGCATCGAGCAGCAGCGTGACGATGGCGGCGGCTTTGCTACCGGACCGCAGCACATTGGTGGCACCCGGATTTTTGCTGCCAAAAGTGCGCGGGTCATCCAGACCCATGGCGCGGCTGACAATCACCGCAAACGACAACGAGCCCACCAGATAGCCAGCCGCAGCCGCCAAAATGGGAAAAAGACTTTGCATGGATTCCAAAATAACTCCTGTTGGCCTGCGACACCGATCAAGGTCTATTTTGCCAGCCTGGGCAGGCTCAGTCGGAAAGGCTCAAGGCGCACTGCACCGGCCTGGCCCCGAGCAAGCGCACGCACAACTGCGGGTCAAGCCCCACCAGGTAGCCACGCCGCCCGCCGTTGATCAGGATCTTGGGCAAATCCAGAATGCTCGCTTCGATGAACACCGGCATGGCCCGACGCAGGCCAAACGGCGAAGTGCCGCCCACCAGGTAACCGCTGTGCCGACTGGCGACCTCGGGCGCACAGGGCTCGACTGCCTTGGCCCCGATCTGGCGCGCCAGGTTTTTCGTCGACACCTTGCGGTTGCCGTGCATCAGCACCACCAGGGGTTTGGCATCCTGGTCCTGCATGATCAGGGTTTTGACGACATGAAACGGGTCCCAACCCAGCACCAACGCGCTGTGCTGGGCCCCGCCGTGCGCCAGGTATTCGTAAGGATGCTCGGTAAAAACCACTTTTTCGGCTTTCAGGCGTTGGGTGGCAGGGGTTTCTGACACATGATCTTTTTTGGCCATGGGGCTATTTTCCTGCCAAGTGCAGGCATCAACGCCGCGCCGAGACAACGCCAACTGGCCGAATCCGCCGGTTTGGTCGGATAAACTGCGCTCTTTGCATTGCCCAATGACGCGGTGATCAACCTCCATCATGCTGCTTTGCCCAACCCTTTCGAATCAAGGAACCAACATGAGGAAACACGTTGAATCGCAATCTGCCTTGACCAGCCACCACAGCGCCCCACTGGCATGGCGCAGCAGGTGCGCGCTGGCGCTGCTCGCGAGTCTGGTGGCAGCGGGCAACGCGGTTGCCGCACCTTGTTTCACGGTTGATGCAACCAGGGTCACTGTCAACCAGCTCTTCGCCACCGGAGTGGGCAGCCACCTTGTTGACCTTGAGGACATGCCCTCGGTCAGCACCATGGTTTCGCGCGGCGCCGAGAGCCACAACCTGGTCTTCATGAACATCAAACGCGACGCAGCCAAGAAAAACGTCACTGCCTTCGCGGCCAAAATTGACGACAAGGCGTATGAATTTCCGAAGGATTCCTGTTCCAAAAAATAGGCAACTGCGCACCGTCTGATGGATGCCCGCACCCCGGTCTGTGCCAACTGGCCATTGCCGCTTGACGGTAACGCACCTGCAATGCCAGCCCGTGACGCGGTCTTTGACAGGACTCTTTTGCTACTTTTTTGATAGCTGGTAGCGCAATGACCACGGGCTCTAGAGGCCTAAAACATGCCTATTTGGCAGAATCTTTCAACCCCGCGTGTCTTGTCCAAGTATCCTCAGTTGCCCGCTTGTCTTCATCTGTAAGTCCCTATGAGAATTTGCTTTTCAGTTTCGATGGCGTACAGCTTTTGGGTGGCATCGCTTCGCACCCGATTGAACCGCTGGCAACGCGCCTGGGGGTGTTTCACATCCCTCATCCACCATGACGAAATGCCCTCGGTAGCCCGCGTCGTCGCCGCCCCTGCAGGGCGCAGCCATGCCAAAAGGCTGGCCTGCTTGATGCGGCCCAAACCTGCTCAGGCCGGTTTGGAGCCGCGGTTTTCGCCCTGCCCAGCGACCCACTTGGGCGCGTCCAACTGAGCCATCCAGGATTTTTGACCATGCATCGAACACACCTTGCCAAAGCGCTTGATCTGGCAGCCCAATGCCTGACCTTGACCTCACCCAACCCGCATGTCGGCTGCGTTCTGGCCGGGCCTTACGGCAACATTCTGGGCCAGGGCCACACCCAGCGCGCGGGCGGCCACCACGCTGAAATCATGGCGCTGCGCGAAGCCCAGTCCAGGCACCAGAGCGTGCGCGGCGCCACCGCCTATGTCACGCTGGAGCCCTGCGCACACCATGGCCGCACTGCGCCCTGTTGCGACGCGCTGATCGAGGCTGGCATCTCAAAGGTCATCGCCACCCATACTGATCCAAACCCGCTGGTGGCAGGCCAGGGCTTCGAGCGTCTGCGCGAAGCTGGCGTACAGGTCGAGGTGTTGCCATCCAACGACCCGCTGGCGGTGCAATCGCGCGAGATCAACATCGGCTTTTTCAGCCGCATGATCCGCAACACACCCTGGGTGCGCATGAAGATCGCGGCTTCGCTCGACGGCAGGACGGCGCTGGACAACGGGATCAGCCAGTGGATCACCTCCGACGCAGCACGTGCCGACGGCCACGCCTGGCGCGCCCGCAGTTGCGCCGTGCTGACCGGCATCGGCACCGTGCTGGCAGACAACCCCAAGCTTGACGTGCGCCTGCTGCCAACCCGGCGTCAGCCCGGTCTGGTGGTGGTGGACAGTCACCTCAAAACGCCTCTTGATGCTCATCTTTTTCTAGCTAAACGCGCGCTGTGGATTTGGGCTGCAGGCCAAAATGAGGCTAAAAAGGCAGCACTCGAAGCACGTGGCGCCCGGGTCCTGCACCGGCCCGATGCTGACGGCCGGGTTGATCTGGCTGGCATGCTGCAAGACCTGGCTGAGTGCGAAATCAACGAACTGCACGTCGAGGCCGGCCACAAGCTCAATGGCTCGCTGATTCGCGCCGGGCTGGTTGATGAGTACTTGATTTACCTCGCCCCCAAAATGCTGGGGCAAGGCCTGGGGATGACCAACCTGGGGCCGTTCACGCAGCTTTCGGACGCGCTGGAACTGCGCTTTCACAATGTCGAGCCAGTCGGTGCCGACTTGCGTATCGTGGCCAGAGCGCCTGGGCGCGAGGCTTTTTGAGACCATCCATGCCAGTCTGGGAGAATCTGACCATGTTTACAGGAATCATCACCGGCCTTGGCCGCATCGCTGCCGTTTTACCTTTGGGCGACTCTGCCAGCCACGGCAAACGCCTGACCCTGGTTGGCCCGCCGGGCTACCTGTCCGATATCAGCCCGGGCGACAGCATTGCGCTCAACGGGGCCTGCATGACGGTCACTACGCTTGGCCCCGAGGCCGACAGCTTCACCGTGGACATCTCGGCCGAGTCGCTTGACAAGACGGCCGGGCTTGAAACCCTGGGGCCGGTCAACCTGGAAAAGGCGCTGCGCGCCAATGATCGCCTGGGCGGGCACCTGGTGTCGGGTCATGTCGATGGCATTGGCACCGTGAGCCGCTTTGAACAGGTGGGCGAAAGCTGGACGCTGCAGTTGCTGGCCCCAAAGTCGATGGGCAAATACCTTGCCTACAAAGGATCGATCACCGTCAACGGGGTCAGCCTGACCGTCAACAGCGTCGAAGACCTCGCTGCAGGCTGCCAGATCAGCATCAACCTGATCCCGCACACCGTGCAAAACACATCGCTGGGTTTGCTCAGGAGTGGCAGCCGCGTCAACCTTGAGATTGACCTGATTGCGCGCTATGTTGAGCGCATGCTCAGTGCGGATTCTGGCGCATAAGAAAAATTGCCTGTTTGCTGGATGCCCCGGTTCAGCGTCTGAGTCACCAGTGCTCGCCACCAGCCATTGACCCACAGGCCTTCAGTTAAACCCCATTTCCAACGCAGGAATGGAAAAATCGTTCACGGTGAAACCGAAGTTCGCCGCACTTGTCGCACATATTGGACCGGGCTCAGATGGGCATGTCGGACTCGTGCCCGCCGCTGGCCAGCGAAAGGCAAAGCTGGATCACCGCACTGCGCTGATCCAGCACCGTTTGCGCCTGCTCGGTCTCGGTCCCGGTGTCGCGCAACTTGGCTGCGCGGGATGCGATTGCCGACGGTGTGTCGCCAAACACTGCTGCCACCATGCCAGGGCGCACCTTTTGCAGTCCGTCAACCACAATGCGCTCAACGGCCTTGATGCCTTCGGCAATCACCCACTGATCGCCGACGCAGACGGTGGCTACAGTACCGCAAGGCCAAGCATCATCATGTCGGATTGACTTGGAAAAGGAACCAGACGCGACTTGCCAAAAATCAGACTTGGGCCTGGTACCGCTGGTGTCACCAGCCCTGGCGAACGACGGCAATGCGCGGCACTTGCCCGCCGAGCATCCTGGATTGCCCGGTTGACCGAAACAAGGCTGGGTGGCGGGCAAAGATGTGATCAGTGGGGTGCAATCGACGACCGCCTTTGCCCCGGCGCGAGGTCGCAGCAAACGCCACACCCGCCGAGCAGTCAGTCCGTGAGGCCGCAACTTCACCCCCACCTGGTGAAGGCCACGAGATCGCGCTTCGCAAGCTCGCGTGCCAGCGCTGCGGCTTCACGGCTGCTTGCTGTTATCGGCTCCGGTGCAGGGATGGCTTATGCCGACCAACACGGTACTGGCGTATCACCAACAGTGTCAGCAAGCTGATCAAAAGAAGACGTCCCCATTCGCTGAGGGTGGGAATACTCG